>Ga0268262_10001272_pt1 | contig 31638 bp, 31 predicted proteins | sample TergutNc150P3_FD_190354 | JGI IMG/M metagenome (GOLD analysis project Ga0268262, IMG submission 190354) | Nasutitermes corniger P3 segment gut microbial community from laboratory colony in Florida, USA - Nc150 P3 (SPAdes) (version 2) | ecosystem: Host-associated > Arthropoda: Insects >... | reverse complement strand
ACGTGATGACGGCTATGGGCATACCCTACAACTACGCCCACAGCTCGATCCGGTTCTCGTTCAGCGTGTACAATACGGACGAGGACGTTGACAGGGTGATCGCGGTCATGCCGGGGATCGTGGAGAAGCTGAGGGGGCTGTCGCCGTTCGTGGATTAGGATTATAGGATTAAAAAGATAAAAAATAATTGAATTCTTTAGGAGGCTATTATGCTTACGGAAACAAAAAGAGAGACAGTTCTTGACGTGCCGTATAGCGATACGGAATATCCGCAGGAACTTATTGACTTGTGGGATCGGAATTCCGAACTCCTCGAATTAAAGTTAGAAACCGGCGAGATAAAAATCAAGTCTATTAGAGAACAGTTTGCCGAACATGGATTTAAAGCAGACTAATTATGAAATACGGAATGTATTTAGAAGATTTATTTTTCGACCGTCTCGCTCGATTTTCCGAAAGCGAGCGAAATTTAATTTATAGTAAACTCGAAATTTTACAGAATAACCCTAATCATAATTCATTGCGAACGCAAAAATTGAGAGGAACGTATAAAAACTGGTATGAAAGCAGCGTTAGCATGAGTATTCGTTTAATTTGGAGATTTAGCAGAGATAGAGATATAATAATCGTGGAAGATGTCGGCAGACACGATATTTTGAAAAAATACGGATAATCCGGTATTAAAAAAGGCGAACATTTTTTGTTCGCCTTTGCGTTACGTACTTTATCCGTTCCCCAATGCTTTACTTCACAAACGACACCCTTGACCTGTAAACGTCCGCGCCGTTGCGGTTTTTCACTACCGCTATGTAGCTGCCGGCCGGGACGCCGGTTGCGTTTAGGGTCAGGCCGTCTTTGGCGGCCATGCTCTTTACGATTTTGCCGCGCGTGTCGTAGAGCGATACGCGCGCGCCGGCCTCTACCGGGCCGCGCAGCTGCAACACGCCGCCGGTCTTGGAGATCGACCACGACGTACGTGCCGGGGCCGCCGCCGCCGGATTGAACATGACGGGTGTGCCGCCGACAAGGTTCAATTTTACATCGTCCAACCACCAATCCCAAGCGTCAGAGTAGCCGCCGCAGGCGAACAGCAATACGGCGCTTTCGTCCGAGGCGGACGCGGTAAACGTCTTTTCCTCGGTTTTCCACGTCGATGTGATGGTTACCGCCGCAGTGTCCATGTAGTTTAGGTTGCGGTTGCTGTTGGTAATTCTCGGAGTGATGCTTTTCGTGCCGCTTGAGGTTTTCGCCCTGAACGACAGCGTATATTTTTTTCCGGCCTCGATCTTTATCCCGTAGCCGGACGTCTGAACCCTAAAGGTCGAGCCGCCGTTGGCTTGGACCTCCGCCTTGAGCGAGCCGCCGTCGGCCGGTTCGCGGCTTAGTTTAGCGCCGTTGGCCGTCCATTCGGTTATGTCGTTCGTAAAGGTGCCGTTCTTAATCATGCTGCCCTCGGCGAAATTGGCCGTAATGGACAGATTTGAGTAGACCGGAGAGAGAGAGAGCGTCGCCGCCATACCGCTCTTGCTGCCGGTCCACCCTTCAAACATCCAGCCGCTTGAGGGGACGGCGGTAAGGGTGACGGGCGTGCCGTACCTGACCGTGGTGACATTTCCGGCGGTAGAGCCGACGCTGACCGTAACCGCGCCCTGGCCTTTTTTGTCGATGGTTATAGTACGGTTCTCGGCGTACAGCCTCAGTTTGTTGCGGATGAACCTGCCGGAGGGCCGCAAATTATTGTCGCTCCAATTTCCGCCCGAACCGGCTCCGCCGGCGAGCGCGGACGCGGCTTCGTTCTTATCTACAATCGACCAATTGACCCACCCGACATAATTCTGATCAAGATAATTAAACCACAGGTTAGCTTCCGTTGTGTCTATTTTGTTCGTGTTGTTGTAGTTGCCGTTAGGGTTGGCGGCGCATTCGGGGATTGTGATCCAATTGGGGCACTTTTTGTTGGTTTGATTGCCGCCGTCGGCCTCGGAGAGCCCGAACTCCGTAACCAAAAGCGCGTACCCTCTGGTTAGAGCCGTATTGCACCAAGCGCGCAACTCGCTCTGATGGTTCGTGCCGGGTTCCGCCGTATAGTAATGCACGGTGTACGCCAAATTGGAACCGCTGACCGGATTCACCGTCGCCAAATCCACGCGCTTGCTGTAGTCCGCGCTTCCTATCAATATGATATTCTTGGTATCGGTTTTCCTTATCTCGTCAACCACCGCCTGAGCGTACGGCCTGACCTGAGTCGCCCAATCGTCCCCCGCGCACGCTCCGCTCTGCTGGCCGCTCGGACACGGCTCGTTGTAAATCTCGTATAAGACGTTGGGCGTGTCTTTATACTTGCCCGCTTGCGTGCTGAAAAACGTCTTCGCGTCGTTTGTTTGGTTGTGGGCGTTATGGGAGTGCCAATCTATTATCACATATATCCCCTTATCTATGGCGGCGTCGACCACTTTCTGCCAATCGCCTCTTTCGGAAGGGTTCATAGCCGCCCGCACGATATCGACTTTCCAATCGTCGGTTAGCCAGCCCACCACATTGGAGTTGTAATACTTGGCGCCCTCCCAACCGGGATTGCTCCAAAAGAAGCTCATACCCCTAAGCGCCACCGGTTCGTTGTTCTTGTTTACTATCTGACCGTTTTTCACGCTCAGCTGCCCGTTTTTGTCTACCGGGCTTCCGGAAGGCGCGGCCGCAGCCGCTACGCACAGCGCGCATAGGGCCAGCGCCGCGACAGCGATTTGTTTTGCGTTTTTCATCATCTTCATCTCTCCTTAAGTTATAAAAAAACTTTTTTATTTTCTACCGCGTCAACACAATCTTAGACCGCAGCACCTGCGCGCCGGAGGCGTTTTTCACAACCGCGAGATAACCGCCCGCCGGAACGCCCGCCGCGTTGAGCGTCAGGCCGTCTTTAGCGGCCATGCTCTTTACCGCCTTGCCGCGCGTGTCGTAGAGCGTCACCGTGACGCCGGCCTCGGCGGGGCCGTTCAACCGCGCCGCGCCGCCTATCTTGGATATGGACCACGCCGCGCGGGCGGCCGGAACCGCCGGATTGAACAAGACCGGGGTCGGGGTGCCGTCGGTGACGTCCAACGCCACGTCGTCCAAATACCAATCCCAAGCGTCGGAGTAGCCGCCGCAGGCGAACAGCAATACGGCGCTTTCGTCCGAGGCGGACGCGGTAAACGTCTTTTCCTCGGTTTTCCACGCCGACGTAATCGTTACCGCCGCCGTGTCCATATAGTTGAGGTTGCGGTTGCCGTTGGTAATCCTCGGCGTGACGCTTTTCGTTCCGCTTGCGGTTTTCGCCCTAAATGAGAGCTTGTATCTCTTTCCGGCCTCGATCTTTATTCCGTAGCCGGACGTCTGAACCCTAAAGGTCGAACCGCCGTTGGTTGGGACGGCCGCCTTGAGCGTGCCTCCCTCGGCCGGGTCGCGGGTTATAACGGCGCCGTTGGCCGTCCAATTGTTTGCATCGGCGGAAAAATGGCCGTTTTTCACTAAACTGGTCGGCACAAAGACGGCGTTCACCGACACGTTCGCGCCTATAACCTTATACGTAAGAGTCGCGAGCTTGCTGGACGCGTCGCCCTCCCAATTGGCGAATTCGTAGCCGTCGTTCGGGATCGCGTTGACCGTCACGTTGTCGCCGTAAGTGTGGGCGGCGGCGTTGCTGCTGGCGGCGTTGCCCACCTTTTTCTCAACCCTTCCCCCCGTTCCCGCGTTCGCTTCGAATTTGTATGTTTTAGCCCAAGAGGAGTATTTAGATTTATTGTAATCGTAAATTTTCGGACGCACGTAGTTCCCCGACTGGGTCAGGCTCCACGGCCCGCCGGTGGAAGCGGCCTTCGAAAGGATCGAGGCGCCCTCATTTTTATGGTTGACCGACCAATAGGCCCAGCTCACCTTTTGGGTCTCCATTGCGCTAACCCACTTGTCGGCCTCGCTCGGGCAGGGATTGTTGTCGCCGCTGGCGCTCACCGAACCCCATTCCGTCGCGAACACCGCCAATCCGGCGTTAATCGCTTGGTTCATGTTTCCGCCGTATCCGCCGTTTTCGCTGTATCCGTGCGTGCAAGCGTACATGTGTATCGAATAGGCGGTATTGCTTTTGGAATCGGTAACCGTATTGTTGATCGCGTTTTGCGGCTGCGAGCTGTATTGCGGCGAGCCTACGACGACAAGGTTATCGCTGTTGGGCCTGATTCCGTCTCTGATCACCGCTTCCGAGAAACTTTTGATGGTAGACCACTGGTCGCCTATCGGCTCGTTCCAAAGCTCGTATATGACATTGGGATACTTTCCGTAATCTTTGGATATGATATTGAAGAACTCGGTAGCCTTGGCTTGGCTGTTGGGCGGCTGGGTGTGCATGTGCCAGTCTACAATAACGTATATGCCGGTATGGATAGACATCTCTATGACCGCTCTCGCCGCGCCGAGCATGCTTCCGGCGGCGCCGTCGGCGTAACCGGGGTTGCTGACCCCTTTGGGTTCGTCCCAAACCCCTATGGCGGCGCGCACAACCGAGGAGTACCAATCGTGCGCCAGCCAGCCGACCGTCGCGTCGTTGTAGTAGGCGGCCCCGTCGTTCATTGCGTTGGCCCAAAACAAGCTCATTCCTCTAAGCGTGACCGGATTGCCGCCCTTGTCGAGCACCGCGCCCTTAGAACCTACCTTACCGACTTTAAGCGCCCCGTGCACCGCCACCGGAGATCCGGCCGGAGCCCACCCGGGTTCGGGCAGCTTGGGGTTAACCTGCGCGAACGCGCCCCCGGAAAACGCCGCGAAAGAAACTAAAACAGCCGTACATAACAGCCTTACGGATTTTTTCATAAACAACCGCCTTCCTTGAAACTAAGGTACGATGTATAATTCAGGCCCTTGGGGGAGCCGTTATTTACGAGCGCGCTATTGCAGGTATACGTGTAAGCATGATACTATATGTATAAGTATATACTAATATAATGAATTCCGTTACAAAAAACAACAAAAAAAAACGATATCCAGCCTTTTTTCCGAAAATTTACCCGGATTTTACCGGCTCGGCCGGTTTTAAAAAAAAGGGCGAACATGCTTCGTTCGCCCGTGAACTATGCGATTATGCCGCAAAAACGGGGGCGGGACGACACCCGCCCCCTCGTTAGCTACTTCACAATGCTGAGCGCCGCCTGCTGAACGACCTTGGCGCCGTTCACGTCTTTGGCGTTCATGCGCACGAAGTACATTCCGGTGGGGAGCGTATTCGCGCGGAGGCTGGCCGTGACCTTGCCGCCGGCGGTCGAAATGGGCGAGGAAGCCACAACGCGGCCCTTCGTGTTGACCAACTGAATCTTGCCGCTCGCGACGGACTGCGCCGCGCTCCAGTTCACGCCCACTACGCCGCGGCTGTAGGTCGCGCGGAGGCCGGAAACCTTGGCCTTGGAACCCACGAGCTTGACGGAACCCGCGTCGCCCCACTTGTCGGCGCCGTAGAAGTATACGTTGTCGATGTATATCTCTCCGGTGCCCGATCCCTTGACCTTGAACTTGAGCTGAGCGAGTTGGTATATGTCGATCCACTTCGGATCTCCGCCTTCAACCTTGCGCCTCGTGCCGCCGCGCTTCACCCAAGAGGGAAGAACGAACTTGCTGAAGGGCACCGTCGCGCTTTTCCACTCGCCGTTTTCGGATCCCTCGACCCTCGTGTAATACACCTCTCCGTCCAAATCGGCCAACCGCTCGCCCTTAGCGTTTTTACGGACATCCCATTCGTCGGCAAGTTCCACGTCAAGCCACTTAGTGCCCCTTGTCATGTATTCAAAGTAGATGCCCGTAAACGGACTGGCGTTCGCGAAATTGTTGTCGCTTCTCTCGGCGAACAAGTTCGTTCCGATACCCACGAACGGCTCGACGGTCACCTTTGAAGCGTTTTGATAAGGCTGGCCCAATTCGTATTCAAGAGCGGCGGCGTTGCTGCCGTCGCGGCCTTTGCCCGCAACGTCCATCACCATCCCCTCGTAGCCCGGAACCAACCCGCTGACCCTCGAATTCCCGCCGCCCACGCTGTCGGTATAGTGATACCAATACTCGCTGCGCGTATTCGCGAGAGGATCGTCGCCGTCAAAATCGGCCAATTTTTTGTTGGGCGTAGGAACGGTGAAACTCGTGTTGGCGCAACCCTGGCAAATGTCGGGGCTCACATACGTGAAGCTGCCGACAAACACGACATCGTCTATATAGATATTAATAGCTTTACCCACCAAGGTGGCGTTGTTATTGGCGTTTACATACCAGGCTATTTTGGTGGCGTGGGCCGGCTTAAAATCGAACGGCGTGCCCCACCCCGATTCTCTCGTCAAGTCGTCCGGTATCTTAATGGTTACCTCCGTAAAGTCGTCGCCGGCGGTTAAGGAAGTGTTTTTCCTGTAGGCGTTCGACGGGTTAGGGTCGCTCGCAGGCAATCCACTCCAATTCCACGAATTCTCTATTGTTTCCACTTTAAAACCGAGCGTCACGGCGGCGGACGCTTTAACTTTGAATTTAACGGCGGTGACTTTAGCGAAATCAGCCAACCCGACATCATCGTCGTCAGTAAGCAGAATGCCGAAACCGAAACCCGGATAATAACCCTTTCCGGTGTTTCCGGGGGGCAAAGCGCTCATCGGCTGTCCGTTGGTTACATCCTTTTCGGGATCGTGTCCAGACATGCCCTTAATGGTCAGAGCCGCGCTATGCCCCGACCCTCCGGCTCCTACGGGCCCGCCTAAGAACGTGAGCGGCCCGTAATCATCCTCTCCGCCTATGTAGTGCTTTCCGTCATCGGCGACAGCGTCCAGCAAAACGGGCAAGTCGTCGATTTTGCAGGGCCCCCTGTTCGTTATATGAGGGGAGCAAGCCGAGTAGTAATAAAAGTACGTTCCGATGTTGCTCACGTTCGTATTGTCGTCAAAATTCGTGAGCAAAAAATCCGCCGCCATCGCGCTTCCGGCCGCCAACAGCGCCGCCGCCGTCCCTCCGAGTATTGCTTTTGTGAAACGTCCCATAATCCGCCTGCTCCTTTTTGGTTATTGGTTATTATTTTTTACCGCGTTATTCACCGTACCTCCGCCCGCGAACGGGGCGCGTTCTCCGTAACCGCCGTCAGGCTTCCCCGCGCAAGCCTCCCGAAAATGTTAGACCGCGCTTTCCGCCGGTTCGTTACAGCATTAAACGCAATCCGCGCGATTTTACGCGGATTTTACGCATCCTCCCGGCCGTCGGGGTTTGCACAGGGCGCCGCGATGCGGCGGCAATCATACCCCCCGTATCGCAAATGCGGCGCGGGATAGATTTATACACGTATATATATAATAACAAAAAAATCAGCCGGACGCAAGCCTTTTTTTTGTTTTTTTGCATTTAGGGCGGATCGGCGGGCGTTTACGGGCGCGTAAGCGTTTTTACGTACGCCGCCGTCCCGTCCCCGCCCGTCCCCAGCGCGGCCGTGCGTCCGAGGGCGCCGCCGTCTTGCCGTTCCGCGCCGAGGCGCGCCCGGGGCAGGTCGCCGATTTTGCACGTGACCGCCGGTTCGCAGATCACGGGTTCGTTCAGGTACGCGGATAAAATCCGGTCCATAAGAAGGCGGCCCTCCCCGCCGGGCATGAACGATTCGTAAGTCCGGCGGTCGAGCGGCCCCAAGACCAGGCGGAACTTCGCCGTTTCGTCGTAGACCCGGGTTCCCGCGAAGGCGTTTCTCCCCAGCCGCGCCGCGCCGCCGAGGGGTTTGGCGTTGGAAACCTCCGCGTAGCGGCCTAAATTCTCTTCTATATTAATAGGAATGTCCCCGAACGCCGCGTACAGCAGCTCTTTGAGCCCCTGCGCGCTCCTTGTTCTGTTCGACAGCAGCCAAAGCCCGGAGCCGAAGAACCCTGTTTCTTCTATCGACAGCCCTGTCATAAACTTGAAGATTTTCTCGACGGCGGGCGTATCGGCCCTTCGGCTCCGCTCGGGGCCCTTGCGAACCGGAGGGTCGTTGAGCGAAGCCGAAACGACCCTGAGCGGAGAGGGGACTGCGGCGTCGGGCGGAACGGCCCTTCGGCTTCGCTCAGGGCCCTTATGGACCGGAGGGTCGTTGAGCGGAGCCGAAGCGCCCCTGAGCGGGCCCCGGCAGGCTTCGATCCACAGGGCGTGCAGGCGGTTCTGCATGATTGAGAGGAAGTCGGCGTACATTCCGGCGTTCGGGCCGCCTCTCGCTATGCGGTCGGAGAAGGCTATGGGCAGCGGGGAGGCGGAGCCGAGGAGGTTCATTACCGGCAGACGGACGGTCGCGGCGGGGGCGCCGTCGCCGGCGCCGTCCGTGTCGATCCCGGCGTATCCCGCGTCGCTCGGCGGAAACGACAGGTCGGGGTCGGCCTCGAAGAATATCCGCCCTCCGTCCTCCCCCAGCAGCTCCTCGATAACCGCGACCAGCTGCAACGCGTCGAAGGAATAGTACTCGCGTTCGATAATCTCGATCGATTCATCCTTATTCATACCGCCCACCTCTCCCCCGAACGGCAGAGCCACTCCCAGCTCTTCCCGGAGACGGGCAGGGTCATAGTCAGTTTGAGGAAGGTGTTGACCGAGGCCATGCAGGAGAGGCTTCTCGCCAGCACCGCGCCCAGCAGAAACAAGCTCTCCTCCGGCGCGGCGCCCTCGTCCGCCGTCACGTTCATCTCCGCGCCTCTGATCACCGCCCTGCCTACGGCCAAGTCGCTCGGTTTTATCGATACCGAGCGTACGGCCTCTATCTCGGGCCGCGTTCCGGCGCTTCCGCTCCAATCGTACGCCCGCAGCAGCTCTTTCAGCCTCTCCGCGCCGCCGAAATCCGCGTAGGCGCAGGAGAGGTGCGACAGGAAGATCCACAGGTGTTTGCCGCCGCCCGGCGGGTTAACCGGCGGGCGCGGCTTCGTTATGTTCGTGAAGGATATGTAATCCGGGAAATCCGGCGCGGCCTTGCGCAGGGAGCCGCCCGATGTGAGCGTTTTGCGGGCGAGGGCGCCGTTCGTCTGCCACGCCTCCGCGCAAAGCGTCTCCCTGATGAGCCGCCCGCCCTCGGTCCGCGGGCCGTTGACGGAGAGTTTGAGCCGTCCGCCGCCGCCGGCGCCGTCCGAAAACTCCTCCGCACGTATCGAGTAGAAGCGCTCTCCGCCGCCGGTTTTGCGGTATCTTCCGTAGACGCGCCGCTCGCCGGTGGCCGCGTCTATCCCCGTAACCGAGGTCACGCTGTGCACGGCGAAGCAGCCGGGGCGCGCCGCGTCGGGAACGAGGTCGTGCTCATGCCTCCCGCCGTCCGCGAATATCGGCTCCGCGTCGCGTTTGAAGACGTTCACCGCCGGAACGCAGTGCAGCTTGAACGTCTCCCGCGAGATCGAGGCTTTGGCCGAGAATTTACGGTCGAAGCGCGTCCGCAGATAGAACTCGGAGGCCGCGCCGCCCCCGCGCCGCGCCAATTCGTCAAGGCCGCGGACGTCTATGAACATGAACCGCTCCGGAAAAGCGAAACAGTCGCGGAGGAGGTCGAGCGCCCGGCCGGTCCGGCGCGGTTCGGGAAAGAGCTCGTCGTCCTCCCCGAAGCCCCCCTCCTCGAAGGCGTCGCGCGGCGGCAGGACGGCGGAGCGCCCGGCGCCGTCCGACAGCACCGCCTCCTCGGCGTGGCAGAGCAGCATCTTGCGTATGTGCAGGGCGGCCGGCAGGTCGTCGTTTATGAAGAGGCGCAGCGGCGAAAGCGGCACGGAGTCCAAGCGTATCCCTTTGTCGAGCTTGAAGGCTATCGTCAGCGAGTCCTTCCCCTCCCCGTCCTCCTCGATCCGCGCCCAGTCCACGGCGACCGGGCATACGCGCGCCTCCCGCGTCGTGGCGAAGCGGCAGCTGACGCCGGTCGCCGGGTCGGGGTCGGTGAAGAGCGCCGTCCCCCGTTTAATCGCGCAAGCCCCCTGGAGCGTCCCCGGCCGCGCCTTGAACTCCGCTATGCAGATCGCGGGGATCGGCTGGAGAAGCTGCGGCCAGACGAGCTCCGTAAGCCCCGCCGCGAGACTCGGAAGGGTCTCGTCGATACGCTCGCGTATCCCGGCGGCGATGAAAGCGAACCCCTCGAACAGCGCCTCGACCTTGGGGTCGCGGCTTTCGGCCGATTCGAGATTCAGATACCCCGCCCTCTGCGGATACCTCTTAGCGAACCGCGCCCCTTCCTCCTTAAGGTAGCGGAGCTCCTCCTCATAGTAGACGTCGCGCATAGCCGCCCGTCCCTCCTTTTTTTGACGTTGATTTGAGTTTTAAGGCGACAACGAAACACGGCGCCGCCCGTAAAGCGGGCCGTCGCGGGAGGAACTGCCTATGAGGTAGACTTAAATAATATAATTGGCGGCGGGCGGGAAGTCAAAATATTTAAGTCGAAGTCAAAATTGACTATGCGCGCCGCGCCGATTTATTTTATGTTATCGGTCAAACAAACATCACCTTTTACGGAGGGTATAAGCATGGATTTTGACAAAATCCCGGAAAACTACCGGGTCGACATCAAAAATGCCGCCGATTTTCTTAAACAGAAGGGCTGTCAGGCCGTCTTTCTGTTCGGGTCTATGGTCACGGGCCGGATTCATGAGGATTCGGATATCAATATAGGCATCATGGGGCTGCCTCCAAAAAAATTTTTTAGAGTATACGCGGAACTTGACGATGTGGTGTCAAATGAGATTGACCTGGTTGATTTCGATTCATGCAAAGATTTATACAATCTGCTCGACTCGTTTGGGGAGGTAGTTAAAGTTGGATAACGGACTAAATAAGAGATTATTACTTGAGATATCTCGAGTTGATAGACTGCTTGGCGAGAGCAAATCGTTGTTTGATTTATGCAAACAACAAACGCCGAATTTTACGGAAATGTCCGCTTGCGCCTTGACATTGCAGTCTTTTTATCACGGAATTGAGAAGATGTTGATATTTATATTCCAACATTATGACGGACAACTGCCAAAAGGCGATAAATGGCACAATGATTTGCTGGATAACGCGTTTGCGTCCGACAAAAATAGGAAAACTGTATTTTTTAATGTATCAAAAATAGAATTAAAAGAATATTTGAAGTTTAGACATTTTATCAGAAACGCTTACGCGTTTCAACTTGAATGGGATAAGATGAAAGATTTAACAACCGATATACACGATTTATGGGAAACGGTTAAGGGCGACATACATACCTTTATCAAGGCGTCCCCATGACCTCCGCCGCCCCTATCGTCTCCGTTGAAAACCTGATCGTCCGCTACGGCGAGCGCGTGGTGCTCGACGGGGTGAACGCGGCGGTGAGCCCGTCGGAAATACGGGTGATTCTGGGTGGGAGCGGGTGCGGGAAGACGACGCTTTTGCGGTCGATCGTGGGGCTTATCAAGCCGTATTCGGGGCGGGTGAGGCTTTTCGGGCGGCAGATGGAGGATATGGAGAGCGACGCCGACTCCGATATTCTGAGGCGCATGGGGATGCTGTTTCAGAACGGGGCGCTTTTGGGGTCGCTCACGGTGGCGCAGAACGTGGCGCTGCCTTTGGAGCTGCACACCGACCTTCAGCCGGCGGTCGTGGACGAGATCGTGCGGTACAAGCTGGCGCAGGTGGAGATGCCCCACGCCTACGGCCTCTTTCCGGGGGAGCTTTCGGGCGGGATGCGCAAGCGGGCGGCCTTAGCGCGGGCTTTGGCCCTCGACCCGCCTCTGCTCTTCTGCGACGAACCGAGCGCCGGCTTAGACCCCGTGACCAGCGCCGGATTGGACGCTTTGCTGCTCCGTTTGAGGGAAAACCTAGGAATTACCGTGATAGTGGTTACGCACGAATTATTTTCTATAGAGAAGATAGCCGACAAGATCCTGTTCCTGCACAAGGGCAAGACGCTTTTCGACGGCCTGTACACGGACGCCCGCAAGATTGAGGACGGGCCGGTGGCGGATTTCTTCCTACGGAAAGAGACGGCTTGACTATGGGCATAACCGCCGCGCAAAAGCTCCGATTGGGCGTATTCGTGATCGCCGGCATGGCCGTCCTGTCCGCGTTCGTCATAATCCCTATCGGCATGAAGATGTCCGAGCGTCGAACGACCTACGTCTCGTACTTCGAGGGCGAGTCTCTGCAAGGGTTGGAGCAGGGCGCCTCGGTCAAGTTCAACGGCGTGTCCATAGGCACTGTCCAGCGGGTGACCTACACGGCCGAGGACATAAACAAGATGAAGGTGGAACTGAGCGTCATGGAGTCTTTCCCGATGCGCGTCGACATGTACGCCATGACCGGGCTTATCGGGATAACGGGGCTGAAGTACATCGAGATTTCCGGCGGCAGCAACAACGCGGCGCGGCTGAAGCCGGGCGGCGAGGTTCCCACTCGGGCGTCGATCTTCGCAAGCGTGGGCGATAAGGCGGAGGTTCTCATAGGTAAGGTGGAGACGCTGCTCGACCACATGAACACCGTGACGAACCCCGACAGTCTGCGCTCCTTAAAGGTGGCCATAGACAATTTGGCGGCTCTGACGGGCGAGGCGCAGAGGCTTTTCGTAAGCATAGGCGGGGTGGTGCCGTCCGCGGCGCGTGTTATAGACACCGTGCAGCTCGCGGTGAGCGAATTGCACAAAATCATGATAGACGTAAAGGAGCTGACCGACACGCTGAAGGGCGGTGTGAACGGCGCGAATATACCGGGGATCATAGCGAAGGCGGATTCGGCGGTCACCTCGGTGAAGGCGCTCACGGACAACCTCTCCCTCATGGTGATGCAGACGCGCGAGGATTTTTCCGTGAGCATGGAGAATCTGCGCGAGGCGCTCGAAAGCGCCAGCCAGCTTATGAAGATGCTCGCCGACAACCCGTCCCTGCTCATACGGGGCGAAGGGAAGGAGAGGGACAACAGATGACCGTGGAAAGCGGATATTCGGGGGGCGGGGTTTCCGGCGGACGGCGGGCTTCACGGCCCGGCGGCCGTTTGGCGGCGGCCGTATGCGGGTGCTTGGCGCTCGCGCTCTTGGCCGGATGCGGCAAACCCCCCACGCGGCAGTACTACATGCTCAACTACGTGCCGCCCGACATGGAGCGCCGGACTATGCAGAACCCCTACGCCTGCGTGATTCGCCTGCGCGAGTTCTCCATAGAGGAGGCCTACAACCGGTCGAACATCGTGTACCGCACCAACCCATACGAACTGCGGTACTACAACTATAAGTCTTGGGCGGTGAAGCCTACGCGCATGCTGACCGACCTCTTCTTCAAGCATCTCTCCGCGACGCAGCTCGTGAACGGGCTGGTGCGCCGCTTCGACGAGGGGAGGAAGCCCGACTTCGAGCTCACCGGCTTCATAGACGCCCTCGAAGAGTACGACAGCGAGAACATGCTTTTCGCGCACGTCTCCATCCGCATCACCATGACGCGGATTTCCGACGGCTCTATGCTTTACAGCCGGTCTTTCAGCCGCCGCAAAAAGGTTTACACGCGGGAGACGGGGCTCGTCATAAAGGAGATGTCGCAGATAGTGGAGTACATCTTCACGGAGGCGATCTCCGACATAGACGCCAAGCTGGCGGCGGAGTTCGGGATATCCGGCCAGGGCGGCGCCCCGGCGTTCATGCCGGTCGAGGAGCCGAACTTTACGGCGGAGGGCGATTGATATGAGGCTCCGCGCGGCCGCCCTGCTGCTGTTTCTGCCTTTGCCGTTCGCGGCGGCGGCTCCCCCGCCGGAATTGCCGGGAGAGGAACTGACCGACCGGCAGGTGTTCCAGCAGAAGCGCAGCATCGGCGACTCGAACGCGGCGGTCATAGAGGACGCCATAACTAAAGCGTCGCGGACGGAGCGGTCGTGGCTCGAGGGCGCGATGGCGACCTGGAACGCGCCGCCGCTCTACGTGCAGCAGTCCGCCGACGAAACCATGATACCCTACGGCAAAGGGGCGATTTTCGTCCCCACCTACACGGAGACCAACTCCGAACCGGACGTGGAGGTGTTCGACCTGGAGGGCGAACTTGTGGCGACGGATCAGCCGGGACGCTCCATAACGCTCGAACCCGGCGAATACAGGGTCGCTCTCGGCAGCGGTTCGAGGCAGCAGCGCATCGAGAAAAACGTAAAAGTCGTGGAGGGCGCCGCGCAGCCGCTGATACCCGACTGGTCGGGGCTCGTGATAGACGTGGTCGACGAGCAGGGCGTAGCGCTGAAGGGCGAATATGAGCTTGTGCGCATAGACGAGTTCGACCCCTACGGACGCGGCTACGGGGCGAGCATAGAGCTCGGCGAGACGGTGAAGGCGTGGATACTTAAACCCGGCGTCTACAAAATTCTGGGCGCGGGCGAGGGATACAACACGCTGACGAACTTCGTGACCGTGCGTCTGCTGCCGGGGGAGCTCACTTCGTTCATGCTCATCCAAGACCCCGCCGACTTCAGCATAAGGGGCGGCGGGACTATCCACCTGACGCCTACCGCGAAGCTGACCTCGAACTGGCGGTTCGGGATAAACGTGGGGATAAACGCGCAGTTCAACTCGGAGACCGACCACCAGGCGGATCTGACGGCGAGCACGTTCACGCTGGGCGGGCTTCTCGACGCGTGGCTGCTCTATAGGAAGAGGCCGGTGGAGTGGAGCACGCGCCTGCGGTTCGACGAAAGCATCAACCTGACGGACGACGATTTGAAAGACATGGTCAACAGCCCCGACCGCGTGCTCATGTCGAGCATATTTATATGGAGAGTGCTGAATTGGTTCGGCCCTTACGCCCGCGCGGAGTCCAACACGAAGATGTTCTCTTCCAAAGTCAGGCGCTCCGCGAGCGAGTCCGGGTTCCGCTTTACGGACGAGAACTATGTGTTCGACGAGACGAAGCCGCTCGACACCTCGCAGGTGTACACTATAGCGCCGGCCCTCACGCCCTTCATCTTCGAGCTCGGCGCCGGGATGAACTTCGACCTGACCACGAAGCGTTACTTCGAGGCCAAAGCGCGTTTGGGGTTCGGGAGCGCCTACTCGCACTACGACGACCGGTACAGAACCATAAAGAGCGGCGAGGTGAAGTACGAGTCGCCGGACTCGGCGCTGCAGAAGGGCATGGCTGCGAACAGCATAATGCTCTTGCCGGAGAGCAGGGTGGACATATTGGAGGTCGGCCCGCAGGCGGCGCTCGGGGCCACGGTGAGGATAGGGGCGCTCGGCAGCGCCGAGGGGGAGGTCAAACTCTTCGCGCCGGTGCTGCCGGAACAGCGTCTGACTAAACCCGACTTCGAGTTCAGCGGAACTCTGTCGTGGCGGCTGCACCGCAGCCTGAACTTAGACTACACGTACAGGCAGACCCTGAAGCGTCCGGCGGAGCTGGAGGAACCGGTGCACACGTCGGCGCACGGAATTTGGCTGCGCCTGCACTATTCAAGCAGGTGACGTTTTTTCTCAACCTTGTAACAATTGCCCGTTACCGGCTGTCAAATATATAAACAACGGCGGGGTGGATACAGCGATGGAGCAGAGCCCGTTTTCCGAATTCATCCCCGTGCGGTGGCGGCCGTACGAGGACGGCGAGCCTATCTACTCCGTAAAGCGCAACCACGGCGTAAACGGCGCGTTCAAGCTGCACAACGTCAACGACGCGATAAACGACAGGCGGACGCCGGTGGACAAAATATTGCTGGAGTACTGCATAGGCGAATGCAGCTACCCCATAGTGACCGCGGCCGACATGCTCGGCTCCCCCTATCCGTGGGACGCGGCGGCGCAGGGCAACATTCTGGGGGAGGTGGCGGAGCGCATAGCGAGGCGGATAACGAAGTATTTTTTGAAGCATTGGAGCAAGCAGGGCAGGATGGGCGGGCTCTTCGACCAGGGGTTCGACCCCAAACGGCGCGACGACTACATCGTGGCGCACACCGAAGAGTACGTGCTGAAGATCAAACGCTATCCGAACCTGATCATTCTGCGGCAGACGGGCGAGACCGGGGAGGGGGCGCGGGGCAAGTTCGGGTACGAGAACATAAAGGAGCTGGACGGCTTTTTCGACTACCGCTACGCCGGGCGGCGGCACATTTTGGTGCTGGAGAGCAAGCTTGAGCGGATAAACGTGAACTGCGGCGACTTGGCCGGCAATCTGTTCGCGCCGCTATCGAAGCTCTTTCCGGGGGCGGCGTTCAGTTACGTGCTCTTCACCGACAAACGCTCCATTCTGGCGCGCGGGTCGCACGAGAGCCTGAGGCGGCTGAAACCGCTGCCCATAAAAATATACGAGGAATTGGCGCCGCACGGCGTGGACACGCTGTTTTTCACGTTCAACGAGAGCCGCGACGACTTTGAGCGGATCAAGGACTTTTTGATCACGCAGTACCGGAGCCTCCGCAAATTGGGGGTGACGCTCTACGGCAAGACGGTGGTGACGGACAAGGAGCTGATAGTGTTCGACGGCGGGGAGACGCCGCACATAAAATTGATCAAAGACCCCGCGACCGGTTTTTGGCGCGAGGTGCCGCTGCGGCACAAAAGTTAAATTAATTTGCCGGCGGGGGGCGCGATTAATTATATTCTTGTGTAACGAATTCGATTTCGACTTTAAATTAACAAAAAAAATAACACCAAACAGAAGGAGGTCTTAACATGAACCGCCTAATCCATACGTCCGTTATGTTCGCCGCCCTCTTGGCGTTCGCCGCCGGCTCCGTCTTCGCGCAGGGGACGAAGGGCATGATCGAGAGCAAGGCCTGGTACGTGGACAGCGACAGAAAGGTTCACGAGATAAGCTATTGGCGCATCTTCTTAGGCGACTACGACGTCAAGCTGAAGCGCAATTACCCCGGAGAGGGCCAAATAGAAGTTAACGCCGGAATGAACTTCCAGTTCTTCCCCGCCGGCCCCAACAAGGGCTTCATAGAGGGCAACGGGCAGAGCATAAAGGGCAAAGTCCAGAGCCTGCCCGGAATGCGCATAGTCTCCGGCGGCGGCGAGGGCGAGGAGGTCAAGATGGACGTGATCGACTACATCTACGACTACGGCACCAAGGTGGCCCTGAAGGACGGGCGCAAGGGCAATTTGATGATCGGCGCGGAAGGGGGCGGTCTTTTGGAGATCAAGCGGTTCCAGCTCTCTGAGTACAAGAAGGAGAAGGGGCGTTACGGCGAAGAGGAGCTCAAAGAGATCAAGGACAGAGTGCCCATCATCGGCATCTCTTTCACGAAAGAGGGCGCCATGCGGGCGTCGGGTGAGGCCGTGTCGGACTGATCTCCGGCGGAGCGCGTTGACGTTTGATCACGAAATGTATCGGTTATATCGAAAAACAAGAACGGAGGGGGAAGCGGTAACATGGATTTGCAGGATCTGGACTTTACGATACCCACGTTGGGCCCCGGCCGCCGGCCGTCGCCCATCAACCTTTCCAACCGCCACGGAGACATGATAGCCAACTTCGTGCGGGACGACGATTTCATAGTCTACGACACGAGGGCCACGCCCGGCGCGACCGTCGAGTACAAGCGCAAGCACCTGATAGAGCGGGCGGGGCCGAGGGAGCTGATCTTTTTCAACCCCGACAAGGTGCATGCGGGGATCGTGACGTGCGGCGGTCTGTGCCCGGGGCTCAACGACGTGATCCGCGCGATAGTGCTGGCCCTCTGGTACCGATACGGCGTACGCCGCATCTCCGGCGTGAGGTTCGGGTACAGGGGCTTCCTGCCGGAATACGAGCACCCGTTCATGCAACTCGAACCGGAGACCGTCTCGAACATCCACCGCTTAGGCGGCACGGTGCTCGGTTCCTCCAGAGGCAACGGCGAACGCACCTCCGACATTGTCGACCGTATAGAGATAGAGGGCATAAACACGCTCTTCACCATAGGCGGCGACGGGACTCAGCGCGGCACGCTGCGCATAGCCGAGGAGGTCGAGCGGCGCGGGCTCAACGTGTCGGTCGTGGGCGTCCCTAAGACGATCGACAACGACCTGAGCTTCATAGAAAAATCCTTCGGCTTCGAAACCGCCGTTTCGGAGGCCGTCACGGCGGTCGCCGACGCGCACGTGGAGGCTGAAAACGCCGTGAACGGCATCGGCTTGGTCAAGCTGATGGGCCGCGAAGCCGGCTTCATAGCCGCGTCCACGACGATCAGCTCGCGCGAAGTCAACTTCGTCCTCGTCCCCGAACTGCGGTTCGACTTGGACGGAGACAACGGGTTCCTTGCGCACCTCGAGCGGCGGATAGCCCGGCGCGGCCACGCGCTGGTCATAGTGGCGGAGGGCGCCGGCCAGGAGCACCTCTCGGCCGGCGGGGAGTTCGACGCATCCGGCAACAAAAAATTCGGCGACATCGGCCTTTTTCTCAAAGACTGCATCACAAAGCACTTCAAAGAGAAGAAGATCGAGATCAACCTGAAGTACATAGACCCCAGCTACATGATCAGGGCGCGGGCGGCCAACCCGATAGACTCCATCTACTGCGGACGCTTGGGAACGAACGCCGTCCACGCGGCTATGGCCGGAAAGACGAAGATGCTCGTAAGCCACATCAACGACACCTTCGTGTACATTCCGACGGCTCTCGCGGTGGCCAAGCGCAACTGCATAAACCCCGAAAGCGATCTGTGGCGAGACGTGATAGAGGCTACCGGACAGCCGCATTTGATGATAAACAGGTAACCGAACTTATGCGCCGAATCCTCATGTACGCGTACGCGCTGTCGCTTTTATGCCTCGCCGTCCCTGCGGCGTTCGCCGGAGACGACGACGCGTCCGCGGGGAAAGCCGCGCCGGTCGACGACTCCATCGCCTACAAGTTCAACTACGCGGCGGTGGAGCAGATAAACGCCTACATAAACGACAGCGTCGCCGCCGCCGTCCGGGAATCCCTGCTCCTCTCACAGATCGCCGCGAGCGACTCCGCCGCCGGCAAACTGCTCCGATCCCAATTCTATAAACAGCGCGCCTCCGACTCCGCCAAACTGGCGGCGCGCAGACGGGCCATAGACTCCGTGAGGCAGCGCGCCCTGCCGGCCCCCGCCGTGCTCGGCGGAGACACCATCATGACGATCTACGCCCCGACGCCCACCCTCTCCCCGCACGAACGCGCGACGCTCTACTACGACCGCGTGCTGCGGGCGGCTAAGGAGTTCTCGCCGAAATTCGACTCGCTCAACATTGTCGACAACGGCCTGAGCATCGACGTGACCTACGGAGAAAAACCGCTCATAAACATCACCGCGTTAGACGCCTACTTGGCGGGCACGGACAGGAACACTCTGGCGCAAATCGAAAAGGAGAAGGTGCTCTCCGCCATAGCCGCCTACAAAAAGAGCCTGGGTCTGTGGAACATCCTTAAAATGGTCGGCCTCTCTTTGGCCGTGGTGGCTGCGCTCGCGGCTCTGTTCATACTCGTGAACCGCACGTTCCGCAACGTCATAGACCGCAAAATATCCGACAACCGCGAAAAGTGGTTCAAGGGCGTCCGCTTCCGCAACATAGAGCTGCTGACCTCCGAGAAGCTCACCGCCGCCGCTTTTTTCATCTCCAAAGCCGTGCGCTACGCGATATACGCCGTGCTGCTCTACGCCGCGCTGCCCATGATCTTCGCGATCTTCCCGGCCACGCGGCACCTCGCCGCCCTGCTGTTCTCGTGGATCGCCGCCCCCGTGGTCTCCATGTTCGAGGGCCTGATAGCCTACCTGCCCAACCTGCTGCGCATAGCCGTCATTATCGTGGTGATGCGCTACGTGCTCAAATTCATGCGCTACGTGGCCGCCGAGATAGAGACCGGCCGCTTGGCGATACCCGGCTTCTACCCCGACTGGGCGCGGGCGACCTTCAACATATTGCGGATATTCACATACGCCTTCACCGTAGTGCTCATCTTCCCGCTGCTGCCCAATTCCGACTCCTCTATCTTCAAAGGCGTCTCGGTCTTCATAGGCGTGCTCTTCTCCATCGGTTCGTCGAGCGTTATATCGAACATGATGGCGGGGATAGTCATCACCTACATGCGCTCCTTCAAAATAGGCGACCGGATAAAGGTGGGCGAAGTCTACGGCGACGTGGTGGAGAAGACGCTCTTCGTGGTGCGCGTCCAAACCATAAAAAAAGAAGTCATCACCATCCCGAACTCGTCCATACTCTCCGCGAACGTGACCAACTACAGCACCGCGTTAGGCGACGGGGAACTGGGCGTGGTGATTTCCGTTGAATTTTCCGTGTGCTACGACGTCTCCTGGGAGAGGGCGCACCGCGCGCTCATAGAGGCCGCGCTGAAGACCGAACACATCCTGCCCGCCCCCCCGCCCTTTGTGTTTACGAAGGAGCTCAGCGACTTCGCCGTGGTCTACTCCCTGCGCGCCTACACGCGCCGCCCCGACCTCTACGCGGTGATCTGCTCCGGCCTCAACAGCAACGCGCTCGACGTGTTCAAACGCGAGGGGATAGAGATGATCGTCCCCCAATACCGGGCGATACGCAACGGCGAAAAGATTGTCAGCCCGGAGTGACCGCGGCCCCGATCAGGTCGCGAACAGGATTTTTGTCTTGATCTGCACCTTCCAGCTCCCGTCCCCCTGACGCAGGGCGATCCCGTTGGTCTTGCTCGTAACGGAACGCGAGTTGGGCGGCGGGAAACCCTCAAAATGGCAGATTGAGTTGACCCAGCCCTTCCGCAGCCCGCCCAAAGCCGTCTTTTGGGCGTAAGGCTCCTCGCAGATCGAAAACTCGGCCGTCGGCGCGTCGTCGCTTTTGACGGCGAACTTGAAGACGGAAACCTTGTCCTTGTACTCCGGCGACGCGGCCTTGTCGCCCGTGTTTGTCCAAATGCCGGAGAAATTGGGTTCGGGTAAATAAAAGACGTTGGGCATGACGGACTCCTTGTGTTCTGGTGTTTATGTTAATGTTTATGTTGATTTTGACATTTGTACATTATAATATAATAGAATTGTATGGTAAAAGTCAAAAAATTAAAGTTTCGGAAAAATCAGTTCCGCAGTATTGATATTGTACGACGATTCGGCGATTATTACGTAACTCGGGGGGAGGCCTTCTATGTCCATCACTACGGCTAAAGAGACGCTTTCTTCGGTCGGTTTCAGGGGGATTATCCATATACTGTTGAGACAGCTCTTGCCGGCGATAGCTTTTTTGACGAAATCGCACCTCGGCGAACGCAACGCGGCGTGGAAGGCGTTTACGTCTACGGCGTAAACCGATACGCCGCCGATCAGCCGATACGCCCTGTCCTTGTCCTTTTTGACGAACGCCGACAGGATCTCCCTGACGGTCTCGGCGGCCGGGTCGGTCAGATAAGCGTCGCCGAGGCGGAGGTGGGCGGACTCGTAGGCTATCTTCAGGAGGGCGGCCTTAACGGCGGGATTTTTGAGCGGGTCGCCGCTACGCGGATCATCCTTATCGACATGCCGATTATCGACGCGCCGATCCCGGCCGCCGCCGCACTCCCGAAAGAGCGGATTTAAGCCGACGGGCCGTCCCGACGGGCGATCCGCCCTGTCCCGCCCGACCCCTCGGTTGAAACAGGCCGCCGCCACGCCGGGGGCGCTTTTGAGCGCCAAATCGACCGTCCCCCCCAAAGCGCCGTTGCAGGCCCGGCAAACGAAAGGCGTCCGCAGACGACGGTTGCCGAGGAATCGGGGGACTATGTGCTCCCCCTTCCTCTCGAACTGCGGCGCGGGTTTGCGCTGATTGCAGATTATGCAAAGTCTGTCGGGCGCGGTCGGCATCTTAAATAATATAATATATCGCGGCGCGCAAATCAGTCTTTGTCCCGCACGCAACGCACCGAGGCGCCCCTGCCCTTGACGTCGCTGTCCTCGTGCACGTAGTTGCCTCGGTAAAATATGTTCCGGTAGAATGCGTCGGCGTTGGACCGCTCCGTCGCCGTCCACCATTCGCCGTGGAAACCGACGCTGCCGAAATTGCCGTTGGATCTGCGGTTGCCCCCTGGCAGAGCCGAAAATCCGATGTTATCCGTGCCGTTGCCGCTTCTTTTTTCGTAGTCATACCACCCGCTCTTCGATTTCAGCTTCTTGCCCGCGATATCGACGCCGCCCACGTTCGCGATTAACGTCCACCACTCCGTCGTGTCAGGCAAATGAAATCCCGCCGGACAAACCGACCTCGCCGTATTCCAATCGTACAGCCTGCCGTATTTATCGCAATTATCGGCGCTCTCCCCATAGCACCAAGAACCGCCTTCCGCCTGATAATTCAGATTCTGCGCCATCCAAACCTGCTTCCCGACCTTCGCCGTCCTGTAAGTCTTCCCGTCCCTGCCGTCGGTGAACGTCCCGCTATGCTGCGCCGACGCAGTCCCGACCGACGCCGCTGTCAACACAGCGGCAATCAATATCGCCCGCATAACTTCTCCCTTCGCAAGAGTGAATAAGAATCCGAGTTCCTACATAAGCAATATAATATCCGCGCCGCTCTATGATATTTATAATTCATCCGCCCACGATATCCAAGTAACTCCGCGCGTTCACGATTTTCACTCTGCCGTACTCCTTGAGGACTAACAAATCTTTGTCGCCGGTGATTAGGTAGTCTGCGCCGGCGGCGAGGGCGCATTCAAGGTATATGTCGTCGTCGGGGTCACGGCAGGCGTCTTTTACGCGGTGTCGGGGGGAGACGGCGACTTTATTCCCGATGGTTTCAATGCTTTCCATGATAGCTTCATAACGTTTTTTATTAAAGTTAAACTTCGGTTTTTTGAATACGCCTCTGAGTTCGTTAAGAATATCCTCGGAAATAAACAACGCATCTAACATTTGGGCGCACCTTAGAGTAATTAGGTACGGATTCCCTGGCCCCAGGTACGCTGAAACGAACATATTCGCGTCCAATACAAGTTTCATGCGTCGGTTCGCCCCTGTTTTTCACGCCTCCGCTCTTCGCGATAGCTCTTTATCTCATCCGCGATGATCTCCTCCGTAATCCCCAAGCGCTTGCCGTGCGCGTGAAGGTCGGCCATTAACTTTTCGTGTAGATACACCCGTATTGCACGATTAACAAAATCCTCGCGGCTAATCTCCTCCTCCTTAGCGCACTCGTCTACTTTGAGAAGAACATCGTCGTCCACCGTCAATGTCGCCATAACGACCCTCCTTTTGGATTCGGGTTCATGGGAGCGTAACATTGATATAATATACATCTCGGCAGGGGCGGATGTGGGGGATTTTTTCGGCGGGGCGGGGGTTAGCGGCGGTACACGGGTAGGGGCGGAGACGGGCGAGACGGCGCGGATAGTGCGGAAAGGGACGGTTCGGCGGTGTCGGAGGGGGTCAAAAAAGCTCCAAAAAAGGCGTTTTTGATGTGTTTTGAGGGGTTTGGTATGAAATCTTAAAAAAAGTTGCGGCTTTCAGAAAAAATTATTATTTTATAGCGGTAGCCTATTTTTAGGATATGTAGGCGAAACGCAGTCTTCTTTGAGGTTGAGGCAGGGGCTATGAGGTCAAAAACTTTGGCTTTTGGGACAGCAACGTTAGGGGTTACAGCTACGGCGGCGCGCGGCGGTGACGTGGGCTTCGGTAGCGCGTCTGCGTCTTGCGCCGTCATTTTACTTGACAAAATGAGAAATACCCCCCCCCCCCCCCCCCATTTTATAGCCTTTTTTGGGGGCTATATGCCCCATAAATCAACGATTTGCCATCGGGGAGACATTTTCGTCGCCCAAAAAACAATGCGCTGTAGGCGCGATTTAAACGCGCTCTATGGGCATCCGTCCGCTACGTCTTTTTTTGATTTTAAACTTAGAAAGATAAATATTCAATTTAATAATAAACTTAGCGGAGGCGTTTATGGGCTTTTTTAATCTACAGAGGTTGGGACGGACACTGTTGTTGTCGGCGGTGATGGTTGTTGGGGCGGTTTGCGTCTCTTATGGCGATGGCGGCAATCCATCAGAGTTAGTGGGGCACTGGATACATTATGAGGGAGCCGAATATGGTACCAGTGATGGTGTGCTTCCCGCAGAGATAGAGTTGTTTAGTGATGGAACCGGAGTGGTCAGAACCGAAATGTTCGGTCGAGTGTCCGGTGGTAGTAGCATAACGTGGAAAGCGGAGAACAAACGTCTTAGGCTTCTATCAACCTCGAACGCGACTGTCGCCGATTATAAGGTGTCCGGTTACGAACTTATTCTTGTTTATGACGAACGTCAGAGCGCAAGGTTCATTAAGAAAGAAAACTTTGGGGAATACAAGAAGAAGAGAGAGGAAGAGAAAAAGAGGAAAGAGGAAGTAGCGGCGGAAGCGGCAAAGAAGAAAAAGGAAGAAGAGAAGAAGGAAGAGGAACGAATAAAAAAGGAAGCGGAACGAGTGAAGAAAGAAACGGGATTAAAGAGAAAAGAAGCGGAACAAAGGTTTGAAAAAGTGTCCAGTTATTTCACCGATTCAAGAAACAGTCAGAAGTATCGCACCGCAAAGATAGGCGGTAAAACGTGGATGGCGCAGAATCTTAATTATCAGACGGGTAAATCTTGGTGTTACGGCAACGATAATTCCAATTGCGAAATATACGGTAGGCTTTACGATTGGAACACTGCGAAGACCGCTTGCCCTACCGGTTGGCATCTGCCGTTGCGTCAGGAATGGGACAATTTGGGACAATCGGTAGGTGGTAAGAGAACACCGGATGAAGATGGTAATATTGATTGGTACGATGCGGGTAAGGCGCTTAAATCGACATACGGTTATGTTGATGGTGGTAACGGTACAGATACCTACGGGTTTTCGGCTTTGCCCGGCGGCAACCGCGATGTCGATGGCGAGTTCGACGGTGTCAGCCAGGTAGGCACCTGGTGGACAGCCACGGAGAAGTACGGTAGCGGCGGCGCCTACGCCCGAACCATGTTCTATGACGAAGACCACGTGAGCGAGGTCCTCTACGCCAAGGGCCTCGGTTACTCTGTGCGTTGTGTGGAAGAGGCTAAGAGGGAATCGGAACTATCGGCAAAGGAAGCGGAAGTAGCGAAGGAAGAGACAATGGTGGAGCAAAGGATTGAAAAAATATCCGCTTATTTCACCGATTCGCGAGACGGTCAGAAATATCGTTCCGTAAAAATAGGCGGGAAGACGTGGATGGCGCAGAATATGAATTATCCGACGGGTCAATCTTGGTGTTACGACGGCGATAATTCCAACTGCGGGAAATACGGCAGGTTGTACGATTGGAACACGGTGAAAAAAGTTTGCCCGACGGGATGGCACCTGCCGTCGCGTAAGGAATGGATGGATTTGACGGCGGCGGCAGGCGGGGATAAAGCGTTGAAATCGACATACGGTTGGAGCAGCAATGGTAATGGTACGGACGACTACGGATTTTCAGCGTTGCCTGGCGGACGCTACAACTATAATTTCTCATTTGGCGGGAGCATGGGCTTATGGTGGACGGCCTCGAAGACGGTCTGGAGCATAGTATATGACAACAAAGCCGTTGCGGACAATCTCCCCTCAGACAAGAACGGCGGTTATTCTGTCCGTTGCATCGCCGACTGATTGAGATAGCAACCATTCCGCGTACCCATCTTTCGGTGGGTACGCTGTCCCCCTGCCCTCCGCGTTGGCGTGTGGGGTCTGCGGGTGGGGGTCAAATAGGCGGTGGTATCGACACACGGTAGGAGGTCGCCGCTCCCGCCCAAACCAAATCCACAATCCAAATCGCCCGCATAGCGTCTCCATTTGTGCGGTGAACTTATCGTAAATCGGCGGACATCGTGTCTACTCTTTTATGTAACGATGACTTTAGGGCAAGTTTATTCGCATAATCCGCGTATTCCCGCAAGTTCTTCGCGCCGCTGTTTTTCAGCAGATTCTTTTGCAGTTCATTTTTGAACTTTGTACAGTCAAATTGTTTTTCTTTATTCATTTTCAATCACCTCCCTACGGCAGGGGCGGACGGGTGGATTTTTTCGGCGGGGCGGTCGGTCAGTACGTCCCCCAACCCAAGATTTTTTGGCAACCCCGCCGCCCATAATATATATTAATAGGTAGGTAACACACAGAAGGAGGCCGTATGCCCGTCAAAAAGGCCGTAAAAAAGAAACGTACCGCGACCGCCAAAGTCACCAAAAGCGCGTTAGAAACGGCGGTAGGCCAGGGTGAACTTAGAGGCGAGCGCAGTCTTCTTTGAGGTAAGGCAGGGGATTATGAGGTCAAAAACTTTGGCTTTAGGGACAGCAACGTTAGGCGGGGGATACGGGCTTCGGTAGTGATTCGGTCAGCCCGTTTTGCCTCAATTTTTTGACAAAATGAGAATTACCCCCCCCACCAAACATATACGAGAAAGTACAAATTTTATTTTTTCTTGCTCACTGCGTCACCCTCTCCTTCCCACGTTTGGACAACACCGTGAGCGACGTCAGGGCGAGGCGCAGGCTGGGGATTCCGTCGTCGTCGTATTCTTGGAGGATGCCTACCGCTTCCACCCAATCGTTTTTCTTGGGGTAGGGTTTGCCGCTGTTGTCTCCGTCCCAAACTACCTCAAAACCCGCCGCAGAGTTGTCGCCGGGGCAGCAACCCGGGCCTAGTCGGATTACAAAGCGGTAGGTTTTGCCGTTATTCCTCCACGTCGATTGGTCGAAGAGCCCCTCGTACTTTATCGTTTTGCCGAGATAGTCGTTCTTGTTGATATAGATGTCGTTTGTTTGGGCGATGAACATTTTCTCTTTGATTTCCACTACAATGCCGCTTCTGTCTTGTATGGTTTTTTTCTTCGCGCCGGATTGCTCGGCCTGCGGCGATGCCTGCGCCAACAGCGGAGCGGAATCTTGCGACTGAGCCGATTCCGGCGTTGACTGCGCCGCCGCCGATTCTATTTCTGACAGCAACGCCAATTCCTGCGCCGATAACTGACCGGTGCCGGTGTTGTTTTTAGAACAATCTGCGAACATCCACACTGCGGACATTATGGATAATGTTAGCAAAGCGATAATTCTTGTAATCATTGAACCCTCCTTTTTAGAACCGTTCCCCTAATGATATTTATCAACCAGAACATCACGAACGCGGCGATGTTTACAATCACCACGCTCGCCCCGGTCGGCGTCGCTTTTACGTATGATATTATTACGCCTGTGAGAAAACAGGTTACCGATACTATCGCCGAGCATATCGTTACGCTTTTGAATTTCTTGCATAGGCGCATTGACGTTAGCGCCGGAAAGATGATCAGGCTGGAAATTAGCAGCGCGCCCATCATCCTCATCCCCAACACGATGGTAATCGCCGTGAGGAACGCTATCATCATATTGTATAGACCTGTCTTTACTCCGGTGGCCTTTGCAAAATTCTCATCGAATGTTACCGCGAATATCTTGTTGTAGAAGAAGACGAACATCGTCAGCACGACCGCCGCTAGGATTATTGATAATACTACATCTCCATGACTCATCACCAAAATGCTACCGAACATGTAATTGCAGACATCCGTGTTCATTCCCGTCGTTAGCGACACTACCAATACGCCCACGGCGAGCGAACTTGTGGATATAAGCGCAATGGCGGCGTCGCCTTTGATTTTGCTGTTTTCGCTTATGCGTAACAACAGAAACGCCGCCAATACGACTATGGGAATAGACACGGCAAGCGGCGCGGTGTGCATAGCGGTGGCAATCGCCAACGCGCCGAACCCTACGTGGGAGAGACCGTCGCCGATCATCGAATATCGTTTCAACACTAAACTGACGCCGAGCAACGCGGCGCAGAGCGAAACGAGCAGCCCCACGACCACAGCGCGGACTAGGAACGCGTATGAAAACATCTCTTGCAGAGTATCAATCGCCATCGCGCTGCCCCCCTACAAAAGATTTGCCGACGGCGGAGTTAAGATACTCCTCCGTCGCGCCGAAAAATACTTGCGTTCTGTTCAAATGCAGGATGTGGCTGGCGAACGTCACGGCGCTGCGGATGTCGTGGGACACCATAATCACCGTCAGACCGTCCTTGTTGACGGACGCGATAAGGCGATAGAGTTCCTGCGTAGCTATGGGGTCGAGACCCGCCACCGGTTCGTCAAGCAGCAGCAACTTTTTCGTGGCGCAGAGGGCGCGCGCCAAAAGAGCGCGCTGCTGCTGTCCGCCCGATAACTCGCGGTAACAGCGGTGACGCAACGATTCTATATTCAAGCGGCGGATATTCTCATCCGCGGACGCTTTGTCGGCGCGAGAGTAGAAAGGAAGGATTCCACGCGACGCGAGCCGTCCCGATAACACAACCTCGTAGACCCCGGCGGGGAAATCTTTCTGAATCGCGGTCTGCTGCGGCAAATATCCTATCTCATTCCGTTTAAGCCCGTCGCCCATCACAACGCCGCCGCCGCACGGGGGCAACAGCCCAAGCAGACCCTTGACGAGCGTGCTCTTGCCGGAGCCGTTCTCCCCAACGACGCACAGGTAATCCCCGCCGCTTACGGAAAAATTGAGTCCGCTGACGGCGGCGGCGCCGTCGTACGCAAACGCGGCGTCATGACAGGCGATAAGGGCCATGATTATTTCAACGCCTCCCGCAACGCGTCAACATTGGCGGCCATAAAGTCCGCGTAGGTTTTGCCGGACTCAAAATCCGCCTTCGTGACGTTGTGACAGGCGTGGAGCAAGCGTACTTTTGCGCCCGTTGCCTCGCTTATGGTGTTCGCCATCTTCTCGTTGGATAACTCAATGTGGAAGACGACGGGAATCTTCTCCTTTTTCACCTTGTCAATCAAGAACGCCACGGTCTTCGCGCTCGCCTCAGTCTCGGTCGCGCACCCGGGGAACGCCGCGAAATACTTCAGCCCGTAGGCGTCCGCGAAATAGCGGAACGGGAATCGGTCGCCGAACACCAGCGTCTTGCGGGCGGCGCTGTCAACAACGCCCTTAAACTTCGCGTCCAACCCGTCGAGCCGGGATAGGTACGCCTCGGTATTCTTCTGATAGGCGTCGGCGTTTGACGGGTCAACTTCGCGCAGCGTTTCGGAGATCTTCCGCACGATCAATTTCGCGTTGCGCGGCGACGTCCAGACGTGCTCGTCGTACTCCGGCCCCTCTTCGCCCTCGCCGTCCTTCTTATCCTCCTCCTCGAGGGCCTCCATACCCTCAATAAGCTCCTCCTCGACGGTTTCCACGCAGTCCATCAAGGTGATGACCTTCATCTTGGGATTGTCTATCGACTTGAGTATCTCTTTCACCCAAGCATCGGAGTCGCCGCCCACGTAGATGAAGACGCCGCTCTTTTGGATTTTGACAATGTCCTGCGGACGCGGCTCGAATGAGTGCGACTCCGCGCCGGGCGGGAGGAGCATAGTGATTTCCGCTTTGCCGCCAGCGACGGCGCGGGCGAAGTCGTAGGGGGGGAAGATGGTCGCCACGACGCTGATCTTGGTATTGTCAGCGGCGGGTTTGGGCTGCTTGCCGCAACCGACGAACATTAGTACGGTTGCGATGATTGATATTAGTAGGTGATTTGTATACTTTTTCATAATTAATTGTCTCCATAATTAGTGATAGTTTGTGATTCTTAAAATCAAAGTCTTTAAAATCAAATTGGCTTCGCCGAGATAAACAAGTTCATATTTAGACGAAAGGCGCTACGCGCCTTTCATAGATAGTTCGGGGGCTAAACCCCCGAACTTCAGTCAACGTCAAAAGAAAAAAAGCCTTTTTTTTGTGACTTTGACTTTGATTTTGATTGAAAATGCGGGGTTTAGCCCCGCATTTATCTATGAAGCCGAAGGCTTCGTCTTAAAAAGATTTAGATTTTAAAGATTTTGACTTTTTATTTATGGCTTACCCACACAAAATAGCGACCCCACGGCTACTGTCTCAATTGTTCAATCTGACCTTTAACAAAACAGGCGTGCTTATATCGTCATAAGAACAGATAACTTTCGGCTCTGTGCCGGATTGACCGAAGAAGACGGCGGCGCGCGGCGTGTCCGCGACGGGCGGCGAGAAGGAGTTCATCAGACTCCCCGCCGACGCGAGTTGGGCGCATACGGCGCAGGATCGGTCGTAGTCGCCGTGGGCGTGATTGTGACCGGCGTGGACGAAGATGAAGAGGGTCGAATGCACGGCGGCGGCGGCAAAGATCACCGCAAGCGCCGCAGATACCAAACGCACGGCCAACCCCGCGCGGACGGGGGCGGCGGGCTGGTTGTTCTTGCCGCAGCCGGAGCCGATGAGGGCGAGTACGGCCGCGACGACCGGCGTCAGCGCATGCTTTACGCTTTTCATAATTAACCGCCTCCGTTATTCAATGTCTATAAATATAATACATTCGGAGCGGCCGGAGTATGAATTTATTCGGGAACCGCATATTAGATTCCGCCGGATTTTCGGATTCAGGCGGGACGGTCAATATTTTCATCATTAAAGCCACCGCAGCAATCTTATGAAAGCAAGGTTGGAAGCCATAGCCTCGGCGGCGAACCTATGGCCGTTCTCGTTCCAATGTCCCGCGCCGAGATTTTCGCCGAAGCCGTACATATAACCGCCTGTGCGCAGGTATTCCTGTTCGAGGGTGTCGGTCAAGTCGAAGAATGGAATGCCCCGCGTTTCCGCCAATTCCCGCAGATAGTTGTTGGGTCTGCGCAAATCGGCGTTCTTTACGCAATCGTTCTCCGCGCCGCTTACTTGGTAGGAATAGGGGATTATCATTATGCAGAGCGCGGACGAATTGCTTTTCGCCGCGTCGTCAAGCAGCGCGATGATGTCGCCCGTTGCGGTGTAGGCGTTCTCCCAATCGTCGTTCAATTCGAGATCGAAAACGCCGAGGTCTTCGGGGCACGGCGTGTTTTCGGCTTTTTCCATAACGGCGGCCTTAGACGTTTCGACGCGGCGCATGATCTCGGCGGCCAAAACGGAGTTGCCTAAAAGCGGCCAAAACAGCGTCTTGAGTTTGTAGGAACGGCTCTCGGTAAACGAGGCGTCGACCCAAAATGTGTCCGCGTCGAACGCGATGTAGGGTTTGAACGCGGCTCGCCCCGTCAGCTTTTTCGAGTTGTCGCGGAAATCGTCCCCCGCGTAAAGGGCGAGGAGCACGAGGTCGGGGCTGTATTTGATCCCCTCGGTTGCGTACCACAGGTACTCTTCCGCCGTGCCCATTCCTCCGCGCCCCGCGTTGATCGTTTCGACGCTGTCTCCCTGCAGCGTTTTGCCGAGAAAGGTTTGAAGCTGTTTGGAGAAGCTGTCGTCGAGGCTCACCTGCATGGCCTCCATAAATGAGTCGCCGAGAATCAATACGCGTTTGACGCCCTTCGGCTTTACGTACGGGATTTCGCGGTCTCTGAGGCCGAGGCTGTTGATGCGTCCGTAGGAGCTTCCCTCGTCGTTCTGCGCGTACACGGCGTTCGGAATCAGCCGCGTACCCAACAGCGGGTCGGGACGCCTTTCGGGAAGCCGCCCCAATCCGGTCGTCCGCACGATGATTTCCAAAATAACCAGCGCGGCGAAGGCGGAGAACGCTATGAACGACGCTGTTTTCAGAAAACGTTTGGCGAATGATTGTTTGGCCATGCTGCGCCGTCTTTCGGTACGGGTTAGTGAACGGTTTCGCCGGCTCCCAGCAGGTACAGAACCGCCATCCTCACGGCGACCCCGTTGGTCACCTGGTCCAATATCACCGAGTTGCCCGAATCCGCCACGTTGGACGCAAGCTCCACGCCCCTGTTGATAGGGCCGGGGT
>Ga0268262_10001271_pt1 | contig 31643 bp, 22 predicted proteins | sample TergutNc150P3_FD_190354 | JGI IMG/M metagenome (GOLD analysis project Ga0268262, IMG submission 190354) | Nasutitermes corniger P3 segment gut microbial community from laboratory colony in Florida, USA - Nc150 P3 (SPAdes) (version 2) | ecosystem: Host-associated > Arthropoda: Insects >... | reverse complement strand
TGAACTGCCTGAAGGTTTTGAGGGCCAGGTGCGGCCCCGTTCAGGTTTGGCGGTTAAATTTGGCGTAACGGTACTTAACTCGCCCGGTACTATTGATTCCGACTATCGGGGCGATGTGGATATTATTTTGGTAAATCTGGGCGCGGAGGCTTTTACGGTAAAAGACGGCGACCGCATTGCCCAACTGGTAATTGCTCCGGTTTCCCGCGCGGCCCTGGAAGAAACAACGGAACTTTCCGCGACGGACCGGGGCGGCGGCGGTTTTGGTTCTACCGGAATGTAAAGGGGAAGGGATGCGTTTTTCCATTGAAAAACTCATTAAAAAACTACCTCTTTGGAAAGAACGGGAAGGGGAAAGCCCCCGCGCCATGTCCTTGACCATTTACCGGTATATCATGAACGAGGCTTTTTTTTCCTTTTTAATTTCTTTCCTTTTTTTCTTTTTCGTCTTTTTTGTTAACCAGCTCCTTCTTATGGCCCAGGATATTTTGGCCAAGCACGTCCCTTTCAATCAGGTTGCCCTTCTGATATTTTTTTCTTTGCCGGGGGTTATTGCCATGTCCGCTCCCTTTGCTTCCCTTGTCGGGACGCTTATGACGGTTGGGAGGCTTTCCAGCGACAATGAAGTTTTGGTGATGTTGTCATCGGGGCTTTCGTACCGGAATGTGTTCATTCCCGCCATTACCGTCGGAGTGGTTATTTCCCTGTTTTCATTTATTTCCAATGATGTGCTTCTTCCCGCGGGGACATTGCAGTTTGCCCGCCTGTACCGGCGTATTCTGGTTTCTACGCCGGCGCTGGAACTGGAAGCCAATTCGGTTAAAAAATTTAAAGATACGGTGATAGTCACCGGTAATGTAACCGGCAACACCATTGACAATATGTTGATACTGGACAGAACCAGCGACGGCGAGCGCCGTGTTATTTTGGCCAATAATGCCGAGCTGAAAGACGCGGGCAGGAGCGGTTTGAGTCTGGACTTGGGCAAGGCTTTTATACAATCTTCCAAGGAAATTGCCCGTGAAGATTACGACTATGCCTCCGCCGGATTTCTCCGCTACTGGGTTCCGCAGGAAGATTTGATTCAGGCGATGTCAACAATAAGTCCCCGTGAAATGAGTTCTGTTGATGTATTCAGGGAAATACGAAAAAAAACCGCCGATCTTAATGTCCGCCTGAATGAAAGGCAGAACAAAGTTGCCGTCCTTGCCCTTGCCCTTGAGGATACCCTGCGTGAGGGGCCCTCCGGGGAAAACTGGAACCGCAGAACCAGCCAATTTACCTCTTTTCAGCGGGAAGTGCAGGTGCTGCAATCCATGCGGAAGGATCGCAGCCTTTCCCTGTACTGGCTTGAATTCTACAAAAAATTCTCCATACCGTTTGGGGCCTTTTCCTTTATTTTTCTTGCGGTTTCTCTGGGGCTTATGGCAAAACGAAGCGGGCAGACCGTTGGTTTTATTTTTGGGCTTATCATTGCGGTCTTTTACTGGGTCCTGCTCGTGGGCGGACAGACGATGGGGATACGGTTTAACACTTCTCCCTTTTTGTCAATATGGATGCCCAATATTTTGGCCTTATCGGTGGGGCTTATTTTGGCTACTATCAAGATAGTGAAATGAGGATATCAGCATGATGATTCTGGATCGCTATCTGATACGCCAATTCCTGCCCATTTTTGCCGTAGCCAGCGGCATGTTTATGTTTGTTCTTTCGTTAATTGATCTGTTTGCAAATCTGGTGCGTTATCTTAACTATGAGGTTCCCTTTGCCCAGATCATGAAAATAAGCCTGTTCTTCCTGCCCAAGAGTTTTTCATACGCCCTGCCCATATCCCTGCTTTTTGCCTCAGCCTATACTCTGGGAGACCTGTACGCCCGCAATGAGCTTACATCAATTTTTTCCGCGGGGATTCCATTCTGGCGATTTAGCCTGCCGCTGGTGTTTATCGGGGTTTTCGCTTCAATCTTTTCATTTTTTTTTGATGATAATGTTGTCATACCTACGATTCGGGCGAAGAACGGACTTGCGCGGCACTTTCTTCAGCAGCAGTCCGCCGAGAGTAATTCCGACATTGTGATAAAAGCAAGGAACGGGCAGATTATCTACTCAGTTGATTATTACGATCATACCGCGCAGATTCTTAACGGAATAAGCATAGTGGAGCAGGATTCACGGGGAGATTTTGTTTCGCTGATACGCTCACGGCGGGCGACATGGACCGGTGAGTACTGGAATCTGGTTAATCCGATCATTTACTATTGGGAAAACGGCCTGCTCCGGTCCCGAATCCTTCCCCCAACGGATACCTATCGGGAACAGCCTGATACTTTCAGGCGTCATGCGGTCAAGGCTGATGAGCTTCCCGTTATGCAGGAGAGGCTTTTGATAAAGGACCTCAAGGCTGCGGGACTGCCGTTCGGTGAGGCGCAGGCGGATCTTTATCACCGGTTTTCCTTTGCTGCTGTCTCATTGATAGTGATGGTTCTTTCAATTTCAATGGGCGGAAGATTTAAAAAAAATATTCTTTTAATGAGCCTCCTGGCGAGTCTTTCTGTAGCGGTTGTTTTTTATGTTATGGAAATGATAACCATGATGATGGCAAAGTTGGGTTATATTCCCGCCGTTATCGGGGCATGGTTTCCTGTGCTGGTCTTTATTGCGATAGGTCTCCTGCTGCTGCGGGGGGCGAAAACCTGATGACTTTTGCCGTTACTTCCCGCGACGGCGCGTCATCCGCCCGAACCGGCGTTTTACAGCTTCCCCATGGAAATGTTAGTACGCCGGTGTTCATGCCTGTGGGGACAGGCGGCACGGTTAAGGCAATGACCGTTGAAGACCTGAAAGAAATTGGTTTTGAAATTATCCTTTCCAACACTTACCACCTGTACCTCCGTCCCGGCATGGATGTCATGGCGGGCGCGGGAGGGCTGCACCGTTTTATGAATTGGGACCGGAACATATTAACCGATTCCGGGGGCTTTCAGGTTTTTTCGCTTTCCGCCCTGCGTAAAATAAGTTCCGAAGGGGCATGGTTCCAGTCGCACATTGACGGTTCCCGGCATTTTTTAAGCCCGGAAAAGGCGGTTGAGATTCAATGTATCATAAACAGCGACATTCAGATGCAGCTTGACGTGTGCAGCGGCTGGGGCAGCAGCCGCAAGGATTCGGAACAGGCCCTTGCGATAACCATTGAATGGATGACAAGGGCGTGTAATGCCTGGGAAGCGCGGCGGGCGGAGGGCTATACGGGCAGTTTATTCAGCATTGTGCAGGGGAATTTTTTCTCCGATTTGCGGAAGCGCAGCGTCGAGACCTGTATTGCCACCGATACGCCGGGCATCGCCATAGGCGGGCTTTCCGTGGGCGAGCCGCCCGAACTTTTTTCCGAGACCCTTGCCCTTACCGCCGCCCTGCTGCCCGATGAAAAACCCCGCTATGTTATGGGTATCGGGACGCCGGAATATATACTTCAGGCCATAGAAAACGGCATAGATATGTTTGATTGCGTAATGCCCACGAGAGAAGGAAGAAACGGCAGGGTGTATACCCGAAGCGGCCCCTTTGCCCTGAAAAAGAGCGAAAACCGCATGGATTTTATGCCGATAGATAAGGAGTGCGCCTGTAAAGTATGCCGGCGGTACACGAGGGCATACCTGCGCCATCTGTATAAAACCCAGGAGATACTGTGTTCCATGCTGGCAAGTTACCATAATCTGTTTTTCCTTAATCAGTTGGTACTGGATGCCCGCCGCGCCATTGAGGAAAACCGTTTTCCCGCGTTTAAGAAAGATTTTCTTGCCCGTTACAAAGAGGAAATTGGATGAAAAAGATTTTTTTTGCGATAACATTATTAATCGGCGCTGTACTGTATGCGCAGGATGTATCCGGAACAGCGGCCGGCGCGGGACAGTCGGATAACTCTACTGAAAGAGTGCGCTACAACACCATTAAATACGGCACTGAAACGGAGATTGTCACCCTTATACAAACGCTTAAGACCGAGGGAGCGGACTACCTTGACTCTGAAATTACCGCTTTGATAGAGAACACCCGCAATCAAAAGATACTTACCGGGGCTTTTTCCTTCTTCGGCGAGCGGGAGAAAAGCGGTCTTGAAGACCGGGCCATTCGCGCCATACAGGAACGTGACGAGGAGAAAAACGATACGGTTCTCGCGGCAATCGACTACCTTGGCAAAGTCAAGGCGGAAAAAGCGGCTCCGGTTTTGCGGAAATTAATTGACGGCGGTGAAAAACGTTTTATAAACGCGGCTTTACGTTCGTTTGGCCGCATCGGCGGGTCAAGCGGCGGCGCCGAGGCCGCGGAATACCTTGTTGATTTTTATCAGAACAGCAGTCCCGATGATGAAAACCGCCGCGAAATAATTACCGCGCTGGGCGCGGCCGGTTCCGCCAACGCGGTGCAATTTCTTGCTGGTATTGCGTCTAACAATGAAGAGCGGACCAGCCTGCGTACGGCCGCCCTTGAATCCATTGCCAAAATCGGCGATCCGGGCGGCCTTGACGCGGTGCTTGCCTGTGTTTCCGCCGGTGACTCCAATCTCCGCTCAGCCGCCGTTACCGCGCTGGGGCCTTTTTCCGGTCAGGCGGTTGATCAGGCGATACTCGACGCGTTCCGGGATTCCTATTATCGCACCCGCGTCGCGGCGGCGCAGGCCAGCCGTCAGCGTAAACTTGCCGCAGCCGTACCTTACCTTAAATTTCGCGCCGAGCGCGACGAGGTTCCCGCCGTCAGGGAAGATGCCATCCGCGCCCTCGGCGCAATAGCGGACGGCGAGTCGGTTAAAATACTGGAAGACCTTTTTACCGAACGCAAAAACAATGACCGTGTGCGGATTGTCGCCGGTGAAATGATCATGCAGATTCAGCCGGAAAAGTCTCTTGACCGTTTTGTTATGGAACTGGATGAGGCAAAACAGAAAAAACAAACCGCCCTGTACAACGGCCTGTTGAAAATTATCGGTGAAACAAAGAGCGCCAACATGGAAGCCATTGCCCGCCGCCTGATGCAGAACAGCGGGGTTATAGAAAAATCCTACGCCCTGGACATAGCGGCCAACAATCGCCTGACAAGCCTTGCCGATGAAATAAGAACCATGACCGCTGATAAAAACGAAACACTTGCCGCCAAGGCCCGCAGAACCCTTGAGAAGCTGGGCTTATAGCAGGTTTGTATCCGGCGCTATTATATATTCGCGGCCTTTATTGTTTCTACCGTATACAGGTTCTTTTCACCGTCGCTGAGGAAATTGAAATGTTCCCCTACTGTTTTACTCAACATTGCTTTCCCAAAGGGAGTTTGATAGGAAATAATGTTGTGCTCGGGCTCTGATTCCCAGGGGCCAAGCAGGGTATACTCTTCCTTTCTGTCCTTGCTTTCGTTCTGCAAAACAACAACGGTTCCAAAAGATACCCTGGAAGTATCAATAGTCGCCGGATCAAATATCTGGGCGCGGTCTATGTCTTCCTTGAGCCTTTCCGCCGTCGTATTGAGCAGAACCTGTTTTTCCTTTGCCGCAATGTATTCGGCGTTTTCTTTCAGGTCGCCGTGCAGCCGGGCGGCTTCAATTTCCCGGGAATTGGCGGGAACTTCAACATCCATAATATGGGCAAGCTGTTTTTGCTTTTCATCATATTTGATTCTGGTAACGGTCAAGCCCTGAGAAACCCGTTTCTCCACGCTTTCAGTAAACTTGAAGTCCGGGCGCTTGTCCTGTATCCTGCTTTTCAGGTTTATCTTGTCCTGCGGGTCAAGATTCTTCACGTCATTGATAAAGGTGTAAATGCGGGTAATGGTGTCATCGCCGGCATTGTCAAGGAATGACCCAAGAACTTCTTCTTTAAAGAGGATCGTGTATACCTGTTTGTTAATTTTGCGGGCCTCGGTAGTTTCCCGCTGGTTTTCAATATCCCGGTAGGTCAGGTCGAGGATGTGGATTAAAACAATGAGCTGCCGCTCAAAACTGATATTTGCCGCCTTGAACCAGCCGGTACCCGCCGCGTTTTTGATCAGCCATACTACCGCCTCGCGCCGGTCTTTGAAGTGGTCGAAGCAGTCAAGCGTCATGGCGGTAAGTTTTTCACTATAGCCTTCTTTTTCAAGCTGGGTGATAATCGTGGTAACCATGGTACGGGGAAACAACTCGACAAAAATGTCCGCCCAGCCGGGAATAAACATCTGGAGGTTGCGGAGGAATTCTTCTTTGAACCGGTTGTCCTTGAGATTTTGAAAGAGTCCGGGAATATCGTTTATCCCCTTGATGATGTCGGCAAAATTAAGAGAAATGTTTGTTCCCAAATGGGGATATTTAACCGCCAGTTCCTTGATCAGGAGGTAAGCCGCTACTGACTGCTCGGCTGCCTGGTTTGAAGTTTTCAGGAAAGAAGTGAGATACGAAAACATTTCGGCAAAGTACTCGGAATCAAGCTCCGCGTCTTTCTGGCTGATAAAACTGCGGATAGTGGCGGCGCGGTCAAAGAAATTCCGTTCGGCCTTGAATTCATTGTAAAGTTTTTCCGAGACGCTTATCGGGCGTTCGCGGACGGTAAAGATATCAATATTATCCGGGCTTACGCCGAACCCCGCATCGGACTTGAGGATGTCTCTCGCTTTGGTATTCCATGATGACCATTCTTTTTCTGAAAGCACGCCGGGGCAAAGCTCCGCTTTTATTCGTTTGGTGTCGCAGGAATTCCCAAAACTTTTTATGATTGTTTGCAGCGCCCAGGGAATATCCCCTTTTACCTTTTCCAGAAGCTTTTCTTTTTTCCATGTGGCCTTGAGCACCCATATATGATCTTTTGCCAGAGTCTGCAGGGCTTCCACCGCCATCTTAAGCGACATGGTGTGGCCGCGCTTTTTGGCAAAATCAATTTTGATCTCATCGCCCTGAATCTCTACTATTCTGCCTACTCCCCAGGTGCGATGGAAAACAAAATTTCCCTTGTCAAAAGCAATGTGTTTTTCAAAATCGGTAATGGCCTCATGGACATTGCGGTAGCTTTGGGAAAGGTTGGAAATGCGAATGTAATCTTCAAGCTGGCTGTGGCCGGCATATTTCTTTTTATAACATTCAACAATTTCTTTGCGGGCGGGGTAATCTTTTTCATCGTACTGCAAAACAATTTTAAGAATGGCGATAGCCATATCTATATCCTGATCCTTGCAGAAACTGTATACGGCTTTCAGAAGATCAATCGCTCTTTCTTCGCTGATATTCTTTGCGACCTTTTTTTGCACATGGAGGAAAAAGTGGATGTCCTCCGGACAGTAGAGAAGAAGCTTTTCCCAAATTTCCTTGACATTGGCAAAAAGCCCCTTGTTAATGTAACGGTGCAGGGCTTTTTTATAGTTATCTATCGCCGCCTCGTTATTGCCCTGCTTTTCATAATGTTCCGCAAGGGATTTGGCAATGTCCGCTTCTTCATAATCGACTTTTACCAGGCGTTCCCAGATATCGTATATAACCGTTTCTTCGTTTTCATTTTTGTAGCAGTCAATGAGGGTTCGCAGGGCAAATTTTGATTCGCCATAGTCAAGAATACGCTCGCAGAGGTATTTAACGATGCCCCATTTATGGTTGTCAGCGAAAATGGTTACCAGGTTGATCATTGCCGCGTCGTCAATTATCTGGCGGGAAAGCGCCACCATGCCGGAAAGGTACAGGGCGATGATGCTGTTTTTGGAATGGGAAAGGTGCTCATCGCAGTCTTTTTTCATCTCGTCAATTACCCGCAGGTCTTTTGCTTCCTTGAGCAGGGAGTCGAATTCCTTGAACTGGCTGGTCGAATAATTGCTCAGAGCGGCTCTGGTCCATTTTTCCTCATTGAGCATTTCCCGTATGTTTTTAAGCAGGGTTAATGCTTCTTCCGGTAATCCGCTCTCTGTCTGTACTGTTTCTTCCGTTTCTGTTTCTGGATCTGCCATTTGTTAACTCCTCATCTTATATACCGCTCATAAATTTCCGGATCGGTAACTTTTATTTTCAGCAAGACCTCTTCGATAAGATCGGGGTCTTCCCGTTTGTTTTCATAATAATCTATCAGCCAAAAGTACCGGTTAATCAGCCGCGGCTTAAGCAGGGCGCTTTGTCTCGGATTGCCCCGGCACTCTGTTTCCAGGGTAAAAATCGACTGTTTGAGCCTGCCGAATTCAATGGGTTTAAGCTCCCGTTTGATCGAAAATACTCCCCACAGCCTGCCGTATACCGGTATCCATTCGCGCAGCTCTTCTTCCCGGTAACCTTTTTCCTGGACCAGCCTGTCCCGCAGCCGGATTATCATTTCCGATTCCATCGCCCGCAGATCAATCTTTTCGGGGTTCAGGAAAAACGCTTCACGGAACAGGGCTTTTGCCGTACTGGCCTCGCCCAGCAGGGCGTTTATATCCGCCAACTCAGCCAGAGTCTCACCGTCTTCACGTTTGAAACGCACCGCCTGCTCCAGGTATTTCAACGCCTCATCGTAATTGCCTACGCCTTTGTAACAGCGCCCTACCAATAGCAGCAGGCCGGGATCGTGCTGGTTTACTCCGTCCCCCAGCAGGTCCTGGAAACAACGCAGGGCGTTGGAAAACACATAATGCCGCACCGCGTACTGACATGAATCATAGTTATCGCCAACAATATCAAGAAAGTTGTAATACTGTTTAAGCTGGGAAAGGATAAACCCTCCTTTTTCATAAGGGTTCTTTATGTCTTCTATTCGCGCGGTATGTTCAAGCCACCAGTTAACTGATTTCAGGGCATGTTTGGTTTCTCTATTGTCAGAGTCGATCTGCAATGCTTTATCAAGCAATGCTGCCGCGCCTTCGGCATCTGAGGCTTTCAGTTTGTCATAGGCTTTCTGAATAAGCCCCTCTACCGGCTGTTCCGCGTTCATAATTCTTTATGAATATACCCCATATTATACCATTTTTTGACGGTTTGACAATAGCGCCCTTTCAGGGCTATGCTGGTAGACAGAGATTAACATGGGAAAAATTATCATTGCGCCTTCGATTCTTTCAGCGGATTTTGCCAGTTTTGGCGAGGCGGTAGCTCAAATTGAGGCTTCGGGAGCGGATTGGGTACATCTGGACGTGATGGACGGGCAATTTGTGCCGACTTTGACCTTTGGCTTTAAACTGGTGGAGGATCTCAGACGGCGCAGTTCCGCCTTTTTTGATGTCCATTTGATGGCCCGCTCGCCCGATTCACTCGTTGCCGCCTTCGCAAACGCGGGCGCGGATTCCATTACCTTCCACCTTGAGGCGGCAGTCCATTCCCACCGTCTCCTTCATGATATCCGGCGCATGGGCAAGAAGGCGGGCATCAGCATTGTCCCCTCCACCCCCGCCGCCATGCTCAATGAATTGCTGCCGTGTGTGGATTTGATACAGGTTATGACCGTAGACCCCGGTTTTAGCGGGCAGGAATTTTTGCCCGAATGTCTGGAAAAAGTACGCTTCTTGGCGGCTGAGCGGCAGAAGCGGGGTCTTAATTACCTGCTTTCGGTTGACGGCGGCATACGCTCAAATAACGCCGCTTCCGCTGTCGCCGCCGGTACGGACGTATTGGTAACCGGTTCGGCATTTTTCAACGCCCCCGATAAAGGCGCCTTTGTGCAGCAAATGCGGAATTTAGCTTAAAACCACTCCATAAATCAATAAAGAAGAATAACCACGGAGGTCACGGAGTACCACGGAGTTTTGATACGAAAATCTTTATTCCTCCGTGAAACTCCGTGTACTCCGTGGTAAAATTCTTGGGGGCTGAATTAACGAACGATTTCTTAAATTCGTAAGCGTTGTACATGGTGATACGCCGCGCTGCGGAGCTGCTTTACTGAAGTATCCTTCAAATAATCATCAAACGGCATCATGCGGTCGATACAGCCCGCGCTTTCATTCTGGGGCAGAATCTCAATGATGCGGTTGGCGATGGAATTGATAAATTCATGATCATGCGAGTTAAACAGAATAACGCCGGGAAAGGCGGTAAGGCCGTCGTTAAGGGCGGTGATCGCTTCAAGGTCAAGGTGGTTGGTCGGTTCGTCAAGGATTAACACATTCGCGCCGGACAACATCATTTTGGCGAGCATACAGCGGACTTTTTCGCCGCCGGAAAGGACGTTGACCGGCTTCAGCGCCTCATCGCCGGAAAAGAGCATACGGCCCAAAAAACTGCGCACATAGGTATCGTCCTGATCCGGCGAGTATTGTTTAAGCCAGTCGGTTATCGAAAGGGTGGAGCCGAAAAAGGCGGAATTTTCTTTGGGAAAATAGGAAAAAGCCGTGGTCTGCCCCCATGAACATTCGCCGCCGGCGGGTTTTTTTTCGCCGGCAATAATGTCAAATAACGCCGATTTTGAAGTATGCTCGATTCCCACAAAGGCGATTTTGTCGCCTTTGTTCACCAGCAGTGAGAAATCTTTTAACAGTTCCGTTCCTTCAAAAGAAAAATTGACTTTTTCCACCCTCAGCACATTGTTGCCGATTTCCCGGTCGGGCTTAAAGCCAACGTAAGGGAATTTACGGCTGGTAACCGGCACATTGTCAAGGTCAAGTTTTTCCAGCACTTTTTTGCGGCTGGTGGCCTGACGGCTCTTGCTGGCGTTAGACGCGAACCGCTGAATAAACTCTTTAAGTTCCTTTGCCTTGTCCTCATTTTTCTTCTGCTGGTCGCGCGCCTGCCGCTGGAGTATCTGACTCATCTGATACCAAAAATCGTAGTTCCCCGAATAGGGGGTAATTCTGCCGTAATCTATGTCGCAGACATGGGTACAGACCGTGTTGAGGAAGTGGCGGTCGTGGGACACTACAATCACCGTATTGGGAAAATCAATGAGAAAATCCTCCAGCCAGGAAATTGATTCCAGGTCAAGCCCGTTGGTTGGTTCATCCAGCAGCAGAATATCGGGATTACCGAACAAGGCCTGCGCCAAAAGGACGCGCACCTTCTTGGTTTCATCAAGCTCCGCCATTAACTTGCCGTGGTCTTCCTCATCCAAACCCAAACCGGAAAGCAGCTGTCCCGCCTGCGCTTCCGCTTCCCATCCGCCCAGATCGGCAAAATCCGCCTCAAGTTCGCTGGCCCGTATGCCGTCCGCTTCCGAAAAATCTTCCCGCGCGTAAATTGCCTCGCGTTCTTTCTGTATGGCATGGAGTTTAGGAAAACCCATGATGACCGTTTCCAGTGCCGGGTATTCATCAAAGGCAAAGTGATCCTGTTTGAGGACGGCAATACGCTGATCTTTGCCTATCGAAATTTCCCCCTTGTCATGCTCGGTCTCACCGGAAAGAATCTTGAGGAAGGTTGATTTTCCCGCCCCGTTCGCGCCGATTATCCCGTAGCAGTTGCCGGGGGTAAATTTAAGGTTGACATCCTTGAAGAGCGTGCGCTCTCCGTAACTGAGGCTGACATCGGTAACGGTTATCATTTATACTCCACTTGCCAAAATATTTCCTGCTATTCTACATCTTCCCTCGGAGAGGGGGGAGTCGAACCCCCGACAGCCAGTTCCCAAAACTGGCGGCTTAACCACTGGCCTACCCTCCGCTACTGTATTTTTCACCTTACTATAACAATAAAATCACCCTAACTCAAGGTCTACAGGAAATTACCACGCCGTATATATATCTGTCATCATGCGTCTTTACTCCCTGACAAGCGGATGACCCCCCCGCGCGCCCCTTTATTTTTATTTGTTTTATCGGTATACTTTTTCCATGAAATCTTTATTGTACACAATTCTGTCCGGTGTAGTTGTTTTTTTCGTATTGGGTTGTAAGACTGCAACAGTTGATTATGCCAAAAAGTATCCCAATATGGTAGCAAATGTGGATCCGATTTCCGCGGGAACTATTGAGGTCGAATTTAACCGAATTTTTTCGTCAAAACTCAACAAAACAGATGTTGAAGTTCTTTTTTACCCCCGTCTGAATGCTGTTGTGCTTCATTTCAAGTATGAATATGTCAAGTGCTGGCAATTTTGGGATGAGGCGGCCAGACAACGGTTCGTTACGGCGCTGGAGCTTTACAAGGAAGACTACACGGCGCGAAAGCTTACCAATAAACATAAAAAAACCAGAGCAATCTACGGAAAAGTAAAAGGGCGGCTCGAATGGGAAGTTCTCAAATATACCGCAACGCGTGTTGCATACCCCGACATAGAACTGGGTTACCGTTTTATGGGGGAAACGCCTTTTTTTTCAACCGTTATGCGGTCAGCCAAAGAAGAAAAGGATGACAAGAGTTCCCGTAAGCTTGATTCTCACCAGATCAATATGTATTTCACCCGCGCCCAGGCTGATGACCTTGTAAAGCTTTTCGATCAGTCTTACCTTATGGGACTTTTGGAGAAAAATGACGGCCGAAAAACTGACGAACCGCTTGTCGTTGATCCCTATCGTGAATTTGGAGACTGAGCAGTTCTGTCTGGAAGGCGGGGACCATACGCCGTGGTTTGCCCTGAACTTGCCTCAATATTACTTGATAGCTTGACAAAATTTTTGTAAAAAGCTATAGTAAAAGATGTACATTCCCCTGTAGCTCAGCTGGCAGAGCAAGTGGCTGTTAACCACTGGGTCCGTGGTTCGAATCCGCGCGGGGGAGAAAAAAGCCCGTCTTTCGACGGGTTTTTTATTGTAATTCCTGCTATATAAAAAATTAGTAAAATCCCGCCTAAACCGTCTGTTTTGTGATAATAACTAAATAATTCTTTGTCAGGTATTTATAAAAAATAAGTCACTCTATTACAGGTAATACTCCTTGATTTTGTCCCATTTTAAGGAGCGCTCACACCCGTAACAACAATTCCTTTTTGGCAGAATTCCTGGGATATGCAGTTATTTCCAAACCCATACCGAGACTGTCCAAATAATCTATCAAAGTGGAAATCCGGATATCCTTACGTTTTTCAAGTTTTGAGACTGCGGTTTGGGTGAAGTTAGCTATTTCACTTTGTTTAACACCGTATTTTTCACGAAGTATCGCAAGCCGGATATTAAGGCTTTCTTCCTGAGCCATCTTCTTAGCTCTTGCAAGAACATCCGGATTCATCTTTGCATCAAGCTCACTTATAGGGTGTGTTTTTTTTGCCATTGTTTACCTCTCATCTTTACCATCGAGATATTGCTGATAAATCTCCTCGGCCTGTTTTATCAGGTTCCGATAGAACCGTTTTTCGTTTTTACCTTTCTTATCTCCACCGATAAGAAGAACAGCCTTGCGTTTTTCATCAAAAAGGAAGGCTACCCGAAACACATGATTTTCAGTTTGGGCTCGTAACTCCTTGAGGTTACTCAAGTTGCTTCCCTTCAATGTATCGGCATAGGGACGGGGTAAATGTGGACCATACTCTGCAAGAAGTTCAACTTTCATGCGGATTGATTCCTGTCCACTTTCAGATTGCCCTAAAAACCAACCGTCATATTCATCAGTTGTTTCTACTTCCCATGCCATCATTAAAAACTATATGAACTATTATTCATATTGTCAAGATCATTTTTTACATAGACCCTTTTCCGGCAAACCCATTTTTCTGCAAATGGTCAACAAAATGATTGGCTTTTTTGCTGTTTTTTGAGTCTAATAAAATTAGGTTTATGTATGTAAGTCTATATATTGTAAGCAGTTACGTGAAGCGTTAGATATGGTTCAAAGAACATGGGGCGAAATACCCATCATAAGCGAATGAATTTGCAAGCTGTAACTTGACTGCCCGCATCTCATTTACGCCCCGCCCCCCATCCTTAAAGGCATAACATGCGCCAGAAAATTTACATATATCTCCCATGAGTGCGCGCCATAACCTCCTGCGGTAATCCATGCGGTGGGGATATGCCTTTCCTGCAGGAAATGGTATACCAGCATATCCCGTTCAAAGAGCGCCTCTTTGGTAAGTTGAAGGGGTTTTGTCGAAAGAAGTTCGTCCTTCTCGTAGGGATCAACGCCGCCGACCACCAGGGCAATATCCGGTTTGGGAAGAAGCTCTTGCAGCCGCGAAAGACCTTCCGCAAGACGTGGAATATAATCCGCTTCCCCGCCTTCCGGAATGCCGATATCAATGTCGCTCGGCGTAAATGAAGGATTAAAGTCTTTTGAAACCGAAGGATCATAAACGGCCTTTGGATCATATTCCGGCGCATCCAGCGGCCAGCCCCGCTCCATGTGGATGCTCAAGGTGCGGATAGACGAATCTCCCCAGGTAAGCGCGGCAGTACCGTCGCCTTTATGGGCGTCAATATCCACAACCCAGGCTGTGCGTATACGGTTCTCGGCCTGTAGTCTGCGCAGCGCAATAACCACGTCATTAATTATACAGAATCCATTGCCAAAATTTCTCTGGGCGTGATGGCTTCCGCCGCCCAGAAAGAGGGCAAAACCTGTCTGCCCGGCGCCACTATTATGGAGTTCCAGCGCGGTTAAGCCGCATGTATAGGTTCCCCCCGTACTGACAAGAGACTGCGTAAAAAAGTCTTTTAAGGGACGCGTGAGCTTGTCCGGCTCCCAACGATTAAAACTGCCGTCCGGTTTGACAAGCTCATAGGCAATAATGACTTCTTTATCAACGCCATCGGGGGAAAAAAGCCGCTCCACAAAGTCCTGGGAATGTACGCGCAGGAGATCCTCCCGTGTAATTTCCGCAAAAAATTCAGGGCCGCGGAGCCACAGAGACTCGGGAATATCCCTCAGAACGCCGGCCTTGAGCGCATCGTAGATCATCTTATGCTTATCAAATTCAATAGGAATAGAAATCCCATAATCACGCATATTCAGGGCCGTTAATGGGTTATAAAGAATCATTGGTATTGCCTTTATTCTTCAACATATTCTTTCTCTGTATATTTCTTCTCATCTGAATCCCAGGTAAAGAAGACCCATATAAAATCTTCTTTTTCTGTTGAAGGTATTCCGTATAATGAAGTATATTTTGAACTGTCCATTAAACACCTGAAACCCCAAACATCCTGATTTTGTATATATTGAATTGGATCAGGTCCTTTTTCTTCGTCTATTGTGATTATTTCTATTTTTAAATATGTAACAAATTTATCTTTATCATAACCGGTAATTTCAAGTCCTACTCTCGGGTAATCCACTGAAAAAAAATCGGAAACACATATAATTTCATCAAAACCATCTTTGTTAACATCGTATAACCATGTCCCAAAGAAAAAATGACCCGGAAGATTATCTAAAAAAGGAAACCGTATAAACTTACCATACCAATCATCATTAATATCTTCTAAACCTTCACTCATCATCCTGTGTGTGTTATAAAAACAAAGAACAACCGGTATCCAATCTGTTTTTATAATATCATTATCTTTTATTATATGTAAATATATATGATTATAAATAGAAGGAGCGTTTTCAGGCATATGCCATGAACTGAACCATGCTTCACCTTTTGATGTATCAATGTCAATTTTAATATATGATAAATATTCAAGTGTACCACCGAAATTATAATTATTATCAAATTCATCTTTAGCTTCTTTTTTATTCTTTTTTAAGAGTAAATCCTTTACATCACTATAATAATGATCGGGAATGCCTCTATATTCAAATACATTAATTTTAGTTTCATCTTTATTTATTATGTTTTCCTCATTGGCAGTTCTTATTTCGGTAATTACTTCTTTATTTTCAGGCTCAATTACTTTATTTACTTCCTGTTTTTTGGGGCAAGCCATTAACAAAAACAGGAAGGCGGATAATAAAATAACTTTCTGAAGATGTTTAATGGTGAGTTTCATCACCATACGTCTCCATATTCAATTCTTTTCACAATGTCATTTTCAAAGTAAAAAATTACATACTTGTCATCATTAAAAAATTCCAATGTATCCGGGTCATCAGAATAAGCATGATCCACAGGCAATGACAATATTGCTTCTTTTGATGAGCCGATATAATGATCAAAATAGGTTGTACCTGATTTTTTGTCAATAATAATTCTTTTTAATGGATCTGAAGTATATTTTGAATTCGTATTATCATAAGAAAAAATTATCGTATAATTATCGGTGGTAACAGTATACTCTTTTCCCCAAAAAGATATTTTACGTCCATAAATATACAGCTCTTCTATTTCTCTTTCTTTAATGTTATAGCCTTTATTTTTATACTCATCCAACAATACAATAATGCCTTTGTAAAAACTCTTCTTGTGGAATAATATTATTTCTTTTTGTTTATTAACATACATTTCCAATAAACCCATAAATACGGTCATTTTCAATTTAACGGCTGTTATATCACCGGTTAAATAAGTTATCCAATCATAATTAGTTTTATTTTCAGGTCCAACATTCGATACATAAGTATTAATTATATGTTCCATATCAAAATTCCTGTCATTGGCTGCCTGCATTTCCGAAATAACATCTATAAATAATTTATTTCCTTCTGTGTATCCCGCTACTGTTTCTAAACTATCCGTAACTGATTTAGGCATATCATAATCAAGACTCCCCGAAGAATACGCATTATTCAGAACAAAAAAAGCAAAAAAACAAATAAATATTTTCTTCATTTCAACTTCCCTCGCATAAATAATATTAAGCACCATTCTTTCATATTTGTCAAAGGGAACCCAATACAATATCCTCTTTCTTCCCTCCGTGAAACTCCGTGTACTCCGTGGTAAAAATTCTTCGAAGGTGTTATACTAAAACCATGTCGAATACCAAACACCCGCTGTATTTAATTGACGCTTACGGCCTTATTTACCGGTCTTATTTCGCGTTTATGACCCGTCCCCTGCGTAACAGTACCGGAAAAAATGTTTCCGCCCTGTTTGGCTTTGCGCGTACATTAATAAGCCTGTTGAATGACGGCGCTCCGCTGGCAAAGACGGATGATCAACTTGACGGCTCAAAGGAAGCGCCCCGGCTGCTGGCGGCGGTTTTTGATTCACGCACGGCTACATTCCGGCATAAGATGTACAGCGAGTACAAGGCGACACGGCAGAAAGCGCCGGACGATCTTCACGCGCAGGTTCCGCTGGTGGAAGAATTTCTGTCCGCGCTGAATATTTCCAGCCTGCGGGCGGACGGTTATGAGGCCGATGATATTATCGCGGCGCTGGCGCAAAAATGCCGGGCGGAAAAACGGCAGTGTTATATCATTTCCTCCGACAAGGATCTCTTGCAGTTGGTGGGCGAAGGCACTTACGCTCTGCGTCCGGCAAAAACGGCAAAAGGTGAGACGCCCAGCGGTCAGAATTCAGGTCCGGTATGGGAACTTATTGGGCCCAATGAAGTAAAGTCTGAATGGGGAGTTGTGCCGGAAAAAATTCTGGACCTGCTTTCGCTTACCGGGGACTCCTCCGACAATGTTCCCGGCGTAAAGGGTATCGGTGAAAAAACCGCCGTGGAATTAATGTCCCGTTACGGATCGTTAGATGAAATTTACAAAAACATCGCCGGCATTGAGGGGGCAAGGGGCAGAAAACTTGCCGAAGGAAAGGAAAGCGCCTATTTTTCACAATCGTTGATACGGCTGAATACCGATGTGCCTTTGCCGGTCAGCGATATTGAACAGCTTTCCGCGGAAAATCTTAACCGTTTGGCGGCGGCGCGGGTGCTTTTCCGTGAAGGTTTGCGCCAGAGCGCAAAGCAGCTTGACCCCGATGTCGGCGCTCATAACGCGCCAGATTCCGCGCCTGTTCAGGACAACTCGTCTGCTGATGCGGACGCGCCTTCCTCAAAAGCGCCATCAGGCGAACAGCAAGCCCCGGATATTTATTCAACCTATTCTTCCGACAAGTCCCTGTTCGGCGCCGGCGTTTATAAAATTATTCTTGATCTTGCGGAACTGGAATCAATTCTTACCGAAGCGCACAAGCAGAAACTCCTCGCGCTTGATTTTGAAACCGATTCCCTTGACGCGTGGAATTCGCGGCCTATCGGCATTTCGCTGGCGCTGAAGCCCAAAGAGGCGTACTATGTACCGGTTGCCCCCCACGGCGTAAAACAGGACGGGACAACCGCGGATCCGCTTCATAATGACCCTGAAAAAGCCCGCGCCCTGCTTGCCCCGCTGCTTGCCGATCCGGCGATGACCATAGTCGCGCATAACGCAAAATACGATTACAAGGTCAGCCGGGGCTGGGGCATTGACCGCTGGAAATGTAAAATTTGGGACACGATGATAGCGGCGTGGCTTTCCGACCCGGAACGGAACAACTATTCGCTGGATTCGCTTGCCGCCTATACCTTCGATTACACGCCGCTGGCTTACCGTGACGTAGTGCCCAAAGGCTGTACCTTTGACGCGGTTTCTCTGGAAACGGCGGCCCGTTATTCCGGCGAGGACGCCGATCTCTGCCTGCGGATGATGCGCCACCTTGAACCGCAGCTTGCCGCCGCCGACGGGATACGGCTTTTTGAAAATCTTGAAATGCCCCTGCTTCCAATTCTCGCCGAGATGGAAGGCGTCGGCATAAAAATAGAGGCGAAAATTTTAACCGATTACGGCAAAGAACTTGAAGTTGAACTGGACTCTATTCAGCGTGAAACCTGGGCTGTGGCGGGCCATGAATTCAACCTTGCTTCTACCAAGCAGTTACAGGAAGTATTGTTCACCGAACGCAAACTCAAGCCGGGGAAGAAAACCAAAACCGGCTATTCCACCGACGCGGCGTCTCTGGAAGAACTTGCCCGTGAAGATCCGCTGCCCGCGCTGATACTCCGCCACCGGACTTTGGCAAAACTGAAATCAACGTATGTTGACACACTGGCAGGCATGGCGGATAACGAAGGACGCCTGCACACCAATTTTGACCAGTCTGGAACAGCGACCGGACGCCTTTCCAGCCGTGAACCCAATTTGCAAAATATCCCCATCCGCGCCGAGGAAGGCCGCCGAATCCGCGAGGCATTTATCGCCGGCCCGGGCAGCCTTTTGATTTCCGCCGATTATAGCCAGATAGAACTGGTAGTGCTGGCGCATCTTTCGCAGGATGAAAACCTTATCGCCGCTTTCAAAGAAGGCACGGACGTTCACGCCCGCACCGCCGCGCTGATATTCGGCGTTGACGTGGATCAGGTGAAAAGCGACCAGCGGCGCATCGCCAAGACAATTAACTTTGGCGTGATGTACGGCATGAGCGCCTTCCGCCTTTCCAATGAACTGGGAATCAGCCGCACCGACGCTTCCAATTTTATTGCGGCGTATTTTAACATGTACGCGGGAGTACGGCGTTTTATTGAAGACCTGATTAAAAAAACCGAAGAGTTAGGCTATGTTTCCACGATTTTTGGCCGCCGCCGTTATATCCGCACGATTAACTCACGGAATAAAACCGAAAAGGCCGCCGCCGAACGTATTGCGGTGAACACTCCCATTCAGGGTTCAGCGGCGGATATTGTTAAAACCGCCATGATTAATCTGGACAAGCGTCTTGCCGCCGAACAAAGCCCCGCCCGCCTTTTACTGCAGGTTCATGATGAACTTATTCTTGAGTGTCCAAAAAACGCCGCCGATGAAACGGCGGCTCTGGTTAAAGCTGAAATGGAACAGGCGGTCAGTTTGCGTATTCCGTTACGGGTAAGCGTGGAAACAGGAAAACGCTGGGGTGATTTTCATTGAATTTATCCGAGAGGATTCACACAAAGATCACGAAGAAACAAAGATCACAAAGAAAAGAAGAAGGAAGGGGGTGTTGTTGTCTGAAAACTATATGTGAGCTTCACAATAAGATAACGAACAACAACCCCTGATTCCTCTTTGTGTTCTTTGTGTGAAATCTTAAACTACCATCGTCCCCGGCGGGGCCACGCGAGATCGTAGTCTTTGCCGTTAAGCGTCATTTTTTGTATACGCAGCAATTTAACCTTGTCGTTTTGCGGAGAGGGCAGGGCATAACCTTCAAGCGTTACCGCCGCTCCTTCCTTGAGGCCGTCAATAAAACCGATATAGCGGCTAAGGCCCCTGGCAAGATAGGTAATGTCATCGCTGATAACGGCAATCATGCCCTGCGCAATGGTTAAATTACCGCTTACATTGACATTTTCCGGTGACGGGAGAACTTTTCGTGGAGTATCATGGCGCCATGCGGGAGAATTTGGCCTTCCGTTGAAAGCGTCTTGTTTCCGGCGGTTATTTCCCTGAGCGGAAACCAATGCTATGGAACACAAAGCCAGCATACAAAATAAAACAACCCGTTTCATTATGAACCTCCGTAAATGATAGTTATTTATATAACCATAAAAAGCGGATAAGGTTTCATATTTACATTACTTAAAATATTGAACGCCGGCTTCAAAAATATTTTGCCGTTTGTTGCCGGGTATGTTGATGTGGACATATTCGCCGCGCCGTTCGGAGTGGCCCATCTTGCCGAAGATTCTGCCGTCGGGACTGCACAGGCCCTCTATGGCAAAATCCGAACCGTTGGGGTTGTCCGGCTCATACAGGGCGGGCTGTCCGTCCGCGCCGGCGTAACAGAAGGGAACCTGTCCGTTTTTGAACAACGCCTCGCCTTCATCGTGACGTATAACAACGCGGCCCTCGCCGTGGCTTACCGGAACAATGTGAACCGCGCCGGGCTGTTCAAGGGCAAGCCAGGGTGAACCGTTCGCCATTACCCGCGTGCGAACCATGCGCGAAACGTGCCGTCCCACGCGGTTAAAGGTCAGGGTCGGCATGGCGGCATCCGGTTTGCGGTAAGCGCCGTAGGGAACCAGCCCCAGTTTGATCAATGCCTGAAAGCCGTTGCATATCCCCAAAATAAGCCCGTCGCGGTTTTCAATTAAATCGCTCACCGCGTCGGCAATCACCGGGGAACGCAGCACATTGGCGATAAATTTACCTGAACCGTCCGGCTCGTCCCCCGCGCTGAACCCGCCGGACAGGGCGAGTATCTGCGCTTCGCTTATTGCAACGGCAAGTTCGCGTCTTGAATGGGCAATGTCTTCGCTGGTGCGGTTTCTGAAAATCACCAGTTTGGTCCGCGCGCCCGCCTCACGAAAAGCCCTTTCCATGTCCCATTCGCAGTTGGTTCCCGGAAAGACGGGGAGAACGACAAGGGGGGAAGAGGAATCAGGGAGTGTTATTTGACATTTATGCTTGACAGCATTATGCGGCGTTTGCACATAACAATCCCCAATTCCTCGTCCCTGATTCTTTGTTCCTGTGTCTACTTGTTCCGCTACCGTCGCCCCGGTCGATGTCTGCGGATACACGTGCGCAAGCGGAGATTCATAAGCGAGGCGCAGTGTTTCCATAAGAACTCCCCCCGCTTCCATTTTTCCGTCATATTCTTCCGCTATGCGGAATACATGATCGGCAATGGTCAGGGCGGCGATTTCCCAGCAGCCGGATACACCCAGAATTTCAGCAACACGGGGATTTTCCCGAAACGCCGCGCCGTCGATTTCAACTAACACCGATCCCTGATACGGCAGTCCGGCGGCGAAGACGCAGGGCTGCGCTTCTATTCCGGTATTGTTGCCGAAAGCCATCAGCGCAAGGCTCGCGGCGACTCCGCCTGAGACAACCGGATACGCCGAGCGGATACAGCCCAGCGCGCCTAACGCCGTAAGCGCGTCCATGTTGGCTTTGAAAATGTCCCATTCGTTAAGGTCGGGATTGGCTTTTTTCGCGGGGTATGATTCCTTTTGCGCCAGAAGAATAATGAAATTGCCGGATTCGCCGGAAAGCGCGCCGGAACGGATTGAGGTTGCCGGGGCGGTTCCCGCGGCAAAAGCAACCAGAGTCGGCGGCACGGCAATGTCGATGCCGTGCGCCGCGTCACGGTAATTGCCCGACATGGAATCTTTGCCGCCGATGGCGGGAATCCCCAACGCAAGCTGGGCTTCAAGCGCGCCGAGCAGGGCGGCGGCGGGCATACCCCACGATTCGGGGGAGACAGGCCGCTGAAAGTATTCCTGCAAACTTAAACGGGCCGCGCGGAAATCCCCGCCGAGGCAGGAAAACTTTGCCAGCGCCTCGCGGATACTGCCCTTTGCCCCTTCGTAGGGATTTTGTTCCATTAAGTCGGGATCGTAACCGAAAGTTAAAATGCTCGCGGTTCTGCTCTGCTTTTCCAGCGACGGTAACAGCGCCGCCATGCCGCATTCGGGGGTTCCCTGTTCCGCGCCGCCCCAGGGAAACAACACTGATGCCGCACCGATTGAGCCGTCAAAATGTTCCTGCAAACCCCGGCGGCTGCCGGAACGCAGGGACTTAAGTTCCTGTTCCAGATTGACCAACGCGTCGCCGGGATGCACATGGCGCGGCGAGTCGTCCGGCTCCGCGTTTAATTGCGCCGGAAGCAAGGCCCGCGCCGAGCGGGGAGCGCCGTTGGTATTGAGGAACGTCCGCGAAAGGTCAACGATGGTCTTGCCCCGCCATTTCATTTTGAGGGCGGTATCAGCGGCGTCGTCATCGTTAGACGTAACCGCCGCGATGACCACCGCGTCAAGATTTTCAGCGGCTGCCAGATTGATAAAAACATCCGCGTCAGCGGCGGCGCATACCACCGCCATTCGCTCCTGCGATTCGGAAATTGCCAGTTCTATGCCGTCCAGTCCGGCGTATTTTTTGGGAACCCTGTCCAGATCAATGTCGAGTCCGGCGGCAAGTTCCCCTACCGCCACTGAAACGCCCCCCGCGCCAAAGTCGTTACAGCGTTTGATAAGCCGCGCCGCCTGCGGATTGCGAAACAGCCGCTGAAGCTTGCGTTCCTCCACGGCGTTGCCTTTCTGTACCTCCGCTCCGGCAGTTTCCACCGATTCGCCGGTATGCACCTTTGAGGAACCGGTCGCGCCGCCTATGCCGTCTCTGCCGGTCTTGCCGCCGACGAGAATCACCAGATCGCCGGGCGCGGGTTCCTCCCGCCGTACCAGCGCGGCGGGAACCGCGGCGATTACCGCTCCCAGTTCCATACGCTTTGCCAAAAACCCGCTGTGGTAAAATTCAGCCACCTGGCCGGTGGCAAGCCCAATCTGGTTCCCGTATGACGAATAACCCGCCGCCGCTTCACGGGCGATTTTTATCTGGGGGAGTTTTCCCGGCATGGTTTCGCTTAACGGAGAGCGGGGATCGCCGCCTCCGGTAATCCTCATCGCCTGATGCACAAAAGCCCGCCCGGAAAGCGGGTCGCGGATCGCGCCGCCCAAACAAGTCGCCGCGCCGCCAAACGGTTCAATCTCCGTCGGGTGGTTGTGGGTTTCATTCTTAAACAGCAAAAGCCAGGGTTCGGCGGAACCATCGCTGAATTCCGCCGATACTTTAACCGTACAGGCGTTAATCTCTTTTGATTCATCAACATCGCCGGCAAGTCCACGCTTCCGCAAAACTTTCACCCCGATAGTCGCCATGTCCCACAGCGAGCGGGGGCGGCTTGCGGCATCTTCGCCGTAGACTTCATTACGGGCCGCTTCGTATATTGCCAGGGTTTTGTTCAACGCGGGGGCAAGCGGGCTGTCGCCAATTTCAATTTTTTCCAGAATTGTGTTGAAGGTAGTATGGCGGCAGTGATCCGACCAGTAAGTATCCAGCGCCCGCAGTTCCGCCAGCGTCGGGTCTCTTTTAATCGAAGAAAACCATTCGCGGCAAAAACACAGGTCTTCAACACTCATCGCGAGCCCGTATTTTTTGGCCATTGCATCAAGTTCCGTATCGTTAGCGGTAATGAAGCCCGTCAAAACCGGCACGTCATCGGGAACAATTTCAGTTTCTTCAAGCGTTCGCGGTATTCCTCCGGCGGCTTCCCGTGAATCAACCGGATTTATTAAATATTTTTTTACCGCCTCAAGCGCGGCGTTCGAAACCGGAACATCGCCCGGCTTGAGAATATACACTGTGGCGGAACGGATAAGCGGCCTGATTCCGGTAACCAATTCAGCGCACTGTTCCGCCGAATCGGCGCGTTGGCTGTACTGGCCGGGAAGGTACTCAATGGCAAAACAGCGGCCGCCGTCTTCGGCAAGGGCGGTTTCATCATAAAAAACATTATCGCACTGCGGTTCTGAAAAAACCGCCTGTACCGCTTTTTCAAACTGGGTTTCATCCAAACCACTGACATCGTAGCGGTTCAAAACACGCAGCCCGGTAAGTTTTGCCAATTCCGGATAAAGCCCACCCAAAAAACCCGCCAAATCGGATTGTAAACGCCGCGCTTCAATATCAAACCCCTGGTCTCCAGGGGAGCTATGCCGTTTTTCAACAAAAATCCGTTGTACCTTCATAGGGATGAGTCTAGCGTTAATTGGTGAGGGTTACAAGACGAACAAAATGAGACCGGCTTTAGCGGTCTTTTGTCATTACTCCGAAGATTTACATTTACCGCTAAAATATTCATTATAATTTAATTTACGCGCCGTTTGACTTTTGCAAATCAGGAGAGAATTCCGCCAGTTCTTGAGTTGTGCCAGGATATTGCAAAATTTAACACCAGCGGTAAAATGTAAAAAATCATAATGTCCTCTATTACATTATTATATTACATATTTTTTTAGTATTGGTATTCTTGAAATAAATAATATTACAATATACGATAGCAAAAATACCAAAACACCTATTATTGGCACTGATATTATAGGGTTATATGTATTCCAATTAAGTCCAAAGTAGTTTTTAACAAATATTATCATAAAATCATGTACCAGATATATTCCAAATGAACATTTGCTTACATGTGTAATTATTTTATAGGCAATATTTGAATAATTGAAATTTTCAAACTGATTTTTAAAGAATAAAAATATCGCGATGGTTTCGATCATGGTATTAGGCGTCATTGACTGTAAAAGCGTTTGATTTAAAGCGTTTATTTTTATCGATACAAACGATGTTCCCAAAATTGTAAATATTGCCGATAAAATACCCAATATATAAATACAGTAGTTTATCTTCTTCGGTAATTTATATTCAGAAAAATAATACCCGGCGAGATAATAACCAAAATATCCGGACAGCTCGGGTATTAACGTATAAATTTTATTCGGTAAAAAAGGTACATCCATCTTTGAATTAATCAAATTATAAAATGGTACGCATGCCCCGACAATAAAAAAAATTATCAAAAAATATTCAAAATAATTCCTTTTACAGTTTACAACGAATATTTTTGCCATTGGCGTTAATAAATACAATCCCATAATCATATATAAAAACCATAAATGATGCCATGAACGGCCGCTTATCGCGTTATACGGATACCTCACAATTTCATTAAAATTCAAAAATAGTTTTGGGTTACCCAAAAACTCTTTAATATTGTAATTTAATATAATCGGATAAAAAATATTATAGAATATTGTCCAAAATATTAATGCGCAATATATATGGATAATTCTTTTAATTATTTTTCCAACGCCGGTTTTCAGGGGTTGTTCAAGATCATAATATTTGATAGTAAACATTCCGCTGAGCATAACGAATAAAGGGACTACCCATCTAAACATATCGTGCCACATATTTATAATCTGCCAATCATATGAATATGACGGTAAAGTATACCAGCCAAAAGCCGCCACATGGGTAAATATTACGCCTGATGAAGCAATTATCCTTAGTAAGTCAGCATAAACGATTCTTTGTCTGTTATTGACATCCATTTTTTTACACCATGCCAGCCTTTCAGGTTATGCGTTTGAATTTTGTATTTTTACAGAATTCAAAATTACCTGCGCGTTCTTCCACAGTATTTGTTCTTTTTCACGGTCCGCAAGATCAAGAGCCATAAATTCTTCAAGACAGGCGGCGGGGTCCCACATGGGATAATCGGAGCCGAACAGAAAGCGTTCGGCCCCATAATCGTGAATAAGTTCAGCGGCGCGCCGGTGGCCGATATACGGGAGCGAACTGGAAACGTCGAAATAGCAGCGCCGGTTGTGAAAATAATCAAAGGCTATGTCAAAAAGCGACCAGCCGCCGAAATGGGCCGCTACCGCGCAGAGTTGGGGGAAATTGTCCAGCACACGGGCCAGCCGGGAAGGGTGGGAATGGGAATAACGGTAGTCGCCGGTATGAAAAATAACCGGTAGCCTGCCTTCCATGGCGGCGTATATGTTCATCATGCGCTCATCGTCAATGTCAAAACCCTGCATATCGGGATGAAATTTGATTCCCCGCAGTCCCAGCCCGATAAGACGATCAATTTCATCTAACGGGTTTTCCATGTCCGGATGCAGGGTTCCAAAGCCGGTAAATTCAGGATGTTCACGGCAGGTACCGGCGATGTAATTATTGATTGACTGTACCTGGCCGGGAACAGCGGCGGCTGAAAATACCACAAAATGCTCAATGCCGCCCCGCCGCCCGCTTTCCAGCAGGCTCTCCACCGTGCCGTCCCTCTGAATGGGGATATGGTAAAATTCCCAGATGCTGGCGACAGCTTTCGCGGCGATTTTTTCCGGGTAAATATGGGTGTGAAAATCAACAACCGGTAAACTTGACATAATCGTTGGTTTATGAATATTATAAATCACAGATAATGTCAATGCGAGGTAAGGTTGTATGGCTTTCAAAGAGAAAAAAACGGCACATGAAAAATCCGATTCAGAGTTAATACGCCGTTTTAAGACGAGTCCCTTTATTTTTATCGGGACCTTTATCGTGCTGGTCATCGTTATTGTGGCGTTTGTTCTGGTTCCGGCCATTGTGCCCAATGCCGGTTTTGGCCGTAACGTGGATTTGACTTTTGGCTATTACGACAAGGTTCCCATCAGCTATGTACCGGGGAATTATTTTGCCCAGTATTACGAAATGGTGGCCCGCTACCGGCAAAATACCGTGGACAGCGATAATTATTCCTTTGCAAATTATCAAATATGGCGTGAAGCGTTTGAGGGCGCCGCTATTCATACGGCCATTCTCCAGGAGATGAAAAAGTCCGGCTACACTGCGCCGGAAAAAATAGTTGACCGTGATGTGGCCCGGCTTCCCCAGTTTCAGGAAAACGGACGTTTTTCCGCCGCCCTGTACCGGCAAATGGATGATAACCAGCGGCTGTCCCTGTGGCGGCAGGTACAGGAAGAGATTATCAAAGAGCATTTCCATACCGATGTAACCGGATTGCTCAAGCCGTCCGCGGAAGCTGAGTTTATCAGTAAAATGGCGGCCGTTCAGCGGAGTTTTGACATGACGGTTTTTTCGGTGGACGCTTATCCTGAAGCCGAATACGAGGCATATATCCGGGAACATCCCGGCCTGTTCCGCTCTGTCCACCTTTCAGTGATCACGGTTAATTCAAATGAGCGGGAGGCGCGGAAAATACTTGATTCAATCAAGAACGGTGAAACTACTTTTGAAGACGCGGCAAAGGCTTATTCCAAAGACGGCTACGCGGAGAGAGGCGGGGACATGGGGATAAAAATGGTTCATGAGTTGAGTATTGATATTCCCGAAGAAACAGAACGCGAAAAGGTTATTGCCCTTGCAAGGAATGAGTACAGTGATATTGTGAAAGCGGATTCCGGCTGGTCTTTCTTCCGCGCCGAGGAGAATGTTCAGGAAGCGGACGCTTCTGACGCGGCAGTTTTGGAAAAAGTCCGTTCATATGTACGCAACTTTGAACGGGGACGTATGGAGGACTGGGCAATAGCGCAGGCGGACAGTTTTATAGCGCTGGTGAATGAGATAGGCCTTGAGGATGCTGTGGCCCAACAGGGAATTGAAAAACGCAGTTTTGGTCCCATTCCGCTCAACTACGGCAATGTCGATCTTTTTACCACCCTTGCGTCGCAGTCTGTTCCTGAACTTTCAGTTTCCGCATCGAATGAAAATTTCTGGAAGGTTGCCTTTTCCACTCCGGTCAAAACCCCGTCGCGGCCCGTGGTGCAGGGAAGCAATGTACTGGTGCTGTTTCCCAATGAAGAAACCGCGGCTGACGAATCGACTCTTGAAAATATTACATCCAGCTTTACTTCCTACTGGTTGAGTTATGTGTCGGAGCAGGGCCTTCAGCAGCATTTTATGAACAGTCCCAAAATGGAAAATAAATTTTTTGATATATACCGCCGTTATTTTATGAATCAGGGCGAGTAACCGGGGCGGCAGATGAACGGGGCATCCCCCGGTAACAAGGGAGAGGGTCTTTCCCGCCAGGAAAAGCTTTCCCGCGCGGGAAAAACTTTACTTTCCGGCGTTGATCCTGTCGGCAAGGCGGAACGTGTAGCGGAAGCTATTCCGGTCATGGACAGGACTTTGTACCTGTGTCCTTCTCCCCTGTACGGTTACGGGCTGGAACGCCTGCTTGCCCGCCTTGCCGGTTTTTCCCATTCAGCCGTATTGTGCATTGAGGCCGATCCTGAATTGTTTGCCCTTTCACAGGAGCATTTTGGCCCGGCGCTGAACAATAATAGTAAATTACGATTAACAGATAATTGTGAGGCCGAAAAACTGTGCGCGCTGCTGCGGCGGGAATGGGGGCCGCGTTTTTTCCGCCGGGTGGAGATGATACGCCTGAACGGGGGCTGGCAGTTATACCCTGCGTTATACGATATGCTGGCGGATTCCCTGCGGCGGGAAATCGCCCTTGACTGGGGCAACGCCATAACCCTGACCAGGCTGGGCCGCCGCTATATCCGCAACGCTCTGCGCAACCTTACCCTGATTCCGCGCTGTCATTCGCTGGGGCAGCTTTCTTTCGGCGGCGCCCCGGCGCTTGTGTTGGGGGCCGGCCCTTCGCTGGATCAGACGCTTGACGCTCTTCAGGCCCGTTTTGGCCGGACGCTGTTTGCGCCGGAAGAACGGCCTTTCAAAATCATCTGCGTTGACACCTGCCTTCCGGCTTTGAAAGAACGGGGCATAAAGCCCGATCTTGCCGTTATTCTGGAAACTCAGCACTGGAATCTGGGGGATTTTATCGGACTGTCCGGCTGGGATGTTCCCGCCGCCCTGGACCTTTCCGCGCTGCCCCGTTCGGCTGCCGTTCTTGCGGGCGGTCTTTTTCTGTTTTTTACTCCCTGGACAAGCCTGAACATTTTTGAACGGCTGGGAGCCGCCGGTCTGCTGCCCGCAAGCCTGCCTCCGCTGGGATCGGTGGGCCTGAGCGCCGCGATGATTGCCCGGCGGCTTACCGGCGGAACCATTATCACCGCCGGTCTGGATTTTTCATTTACGCTGGATTCGTACCATGCGCGTTCAACGCCGGGACATAAGGGCAAATTGCGCCGTCATAATCGTTTTATAAGTCTTTTGAACGCGGAGGCCGCTTTCAGCGGGGCCGCTTTTGGCGGAGCGGTTTCTCCCGTGGTTTCCAAAACAGGCGGTCAGGTTTTTTCAAGCCCTTCCCTGCGTAATTACCGTGACCTTTTTGAGCGGGAGTTTACCGCCCTTGCAAACAACGATAGCCGATTCTTCGACCTTGCCGGCAGCGGTCTTCCTCTGGGCATAAAAACCCTTTCGCCGGAAGCGGCTTTTGATATACTGTCCGCCGGCAATGCCGCTGCCGATAACGCCCCCTCCGCGTCACCCTGCGCGGACAATCCCGCCCTTGCCGAAACATTGCGGACTTTTATCCACAGCGAACAGAATCGCCTAACGTTGCTGCGGAATATGCTTACCGGAGAAAGCGCCATGGATTATGATGCCCTTGCCGCGCTTATTGATGAATGTGATTATCTGTGGGCGCATTTTCCCGACTATGCCGCCGCGGACCGCCGCCCCGACAAAGCCGAACTGGAATCAGGAACAGCTCTTTCATTCCTCAAACGCCTCCGCGTGGAGATAGACCCATTCTTGAAACTGTGGGAATTGGTATTAACTAACAACTAACAGCCGACGGCTGATGGCTTGGCTTTTAACAGAAAAAAGTATTATACTGTTCACCGGAGGAAAGATGAATTCGGCGCTGGAAAATTTAAAAACACGGGGATTTTTTTCCCAATGTACCAATGAAGAAGAACTGTCGCGTCTTATGAACGAGGGACCGGTTACCTTTTACGAGGGGACTGATCCCACCGGCGGGAGTCTGCATATCGGCCACATGGTTCCCTACTTTGCGTTCCGGCATCTGCGGGACGCGGGTCACAAGGGAATCGCCCTGCTGGGCGGCGGCACTGCCCGGATTGGCGACCCTTCGGGAAAATCCGAAATGCGGAAAATGCTCAGTTATGAGCAACTGGACGCCAACACTGAAGCTATCCGGAACCAGCTTGACCGTTTCGTCAATTTTGATGACGCTAACGCCTGGACGGTAAATAACAAGGATTGGCTTGCCGATCTCAACTACATCGACTTTTTGCGGGATATTGGTCGCCATTTTTCGGTAAACCGTATGCTGAGTTTCGAGGCATATAAAATACGAATGGAGACCGGTCTTTCTTTTATTGAATTTAATTATCAACTTTTACAGAGTTACGATTTTCTGGAACTGTACCGCCGCCACAACTGCCGTCTGCAAATAGGCGGCGATGATCAGTGGGGCAACATTGTCGCCGGCGTGGAACTGATTCGCCGCGTTGAGGGGGCGGAAGTTTTCGGCATAACCTTTCCTCTGATCACCACCGCCGACGGTAAAAAAATGGGCAAGACCGAAAAGGGGGCGCTGTTTCTTGATCCGGCGCTCACCAGTCCCTACGAATTTTTTCAGTACTGGCGCAATGTGCAGGACGCCGACATACGCCGTTTCCTGCTGATGTTTACCTTCCTGCCTGTCGAAGAATGTGAAGCCCTGACCGCGCCGGGACTCAACCCCAACGAAGCCAAGGAACGCCTTGCCTGGGAAGTAACCGCCCTTATTCACGGCAAGGCCGAGGCGGACAAAGCCCTTGCCGGGGCAAAGGCCGCCTTTGGCGGCGGTGGTGATGGCGGCGACAAATCCGCCATGCCTCACGCACAACTTTCCCGCGCCGCGTTTGAAGCCGGTTACAACATTGTAGACCTGTTCTGCGACGCGGCGCTGGCCCCCAGCAAAAGCGAGGCCCGCCGCCTGGTTCAGCAGGGCGGGGCTTTTGTGTCCGTTCCCGGCGGCGAATTAGCCGCGGTCGGCGACGTAGCGGCGCTCATCAGCGCGGACCGGCTGAACGCGGAAGGGGAATTGATTTTACGGGCGGGCAAAAAGCGGTATTGTCTGGTCGTAACCGAATAAAATAGATACAATTTTCCCGCCTTCTTTCCTCAAAGTTGTCCATACAGCAATTTTCAATTTTTGTCGCATATTTGTCGCGTTTTATTTGGTAAAATATTAAAATGACAAATATAATGCGCATATTCGCAAAAACAAACACGGCTCTTGGCGATGGGGCGGCTGACAGCGCAAGCGGCGCATTAATAGAACAGGCTCACAATTTTTTAATGATCATAGCGCGGCAGCAGTCCGTGAATTGCAATGCCATGCTGGACACTTTCAAATTCGACGTGGAATTGCTCGAAGGCGTCGTAACGGATATATTCAATAATCCGCAATATTACCGTCTTGGCCGCGCGGTTATCAAACCGTCCGAAACGGTAAAAGGCGTTTATTCAGGCACCTATATCCTGCCGGAAACCGTTCCCATGACAGAAAAAATAAGGCAGGAATTAAACCTGTTAAGCAACCTCGGCTTGCTGCTACCCACGCTGACCAACAACCCCGATATCATCGAATTTTATGTGGGAATGGAAAGCGGTCTGTTTTATAACTATACTCCGCTCATCTACGTTAACCCCAAATACGATCCCAGGGCACGGCTCTGGTATA
>Ga0268262_10001270_pt1 | contig 31653 bp, 26 predicted proteins | sample TergutNc150P3_FD_190354 | JGI IMG/M metagenome (GOLD analysis project Ga0268262, IMG submission 190354) | Nasutitermes corniger P3 segment gut microbial community from laboratory colony in Florida, USA - Nc150 P3 (SPAdes) (version 2) | ecosystem: Host-associated > Arthropoda: Insects >... | reverse complement strand
TGAAATCCTGGGCGGCGGCAGCGCCGTTACCGCGGAACTCACATGGGAATACGTTCCCGGCCGTCACTATGACGCCTATCCCTGGAGTGCCAATCCATTAAACCTTGATCCCAAATTCTCATGGGATGCCCGCAAAGAGTATGGTCAGGGTATTTCGGTGAGAGTGGCTTATTCAGCCCCCTTTAGCCTAAATGTCTTACCCGCGGTACTGCCTGAACTGAGCTTTGAATGGTTTGCCGGTCTGGGTTTTGACAGGTACAAGGTCAGGAGTCAGGCCGAATGGATATTCGACTACAACCTCGCCACGACACACACGCCTATCGCGGGGCAATATGACGGCGGTCAAGTTATTAAGGAAGGCACACAGCTTTCCCCTGGCCTTTTTGGCGGCTTGAAATACCGCATCAACACTGACTTTGGTATCGAATTATCCGTACGCAATTTTGGTATGAGGACATTCACATTTACACCCGGCGGCTATTCGAATGGCTACCAGGGCCAGAATCCCCTGCCAAGCGCCTGGCGTGTGGACTACGACAAAATCGGCGTGAATGGCCTAAAGACTGAAACCGGCACCACCAGAGGCTGGGCGCTGGAATTTGCCATATCGGCAAAACTCTAATTGGAATCAGGAGATAAATATTATGCGCAAAAATCTTGTATTAACTCCACTAATGGTGGCGCTTGCCGCGGGAGCGGCATTCGCCCAGGACACGGGCACAGCGGTTCTGACGGGCAGAGTGACGGCCGCCGGTGACAACAGCCCACTCGCGGGCGTAAGGGTTAGGATAGAGTCGCCCTCAATGCTGGGCGTTAGAAACGCCACTACGGACGCCAGCGGCAACTTCCGCGTGCCACTGCTTCCCACTGGCGAATATAGCGTTACTTACACGCTTGACGGCTATATCTCACGCAAAATCACAATGCGCCTGAACGCCGGTCAGACGGCAAACGGCAACGCCAGGCTGAATGCCATAAGCGCCCAGGAAGTGTCAGTTGAAATCACAACAGACCGGAGTACACAGATTGACAAGACAGACACAGTCGTGGCGACCACTTTTTCCTCTGATTATCTGGAAAAAATTGTCGGCAGGAATATCAATAGTCTCGGTTTATTGGCTCCAGGCATAAACACGTCAGACCTGACCACCCAAGGTACCCTAAACATACGCGGCGGCACGGGTCGCTCCACAAAGACACTGCTGAACGGCAGCTCCATTACAGAAGCCTACGGCGGCTACAACTTCGGCTCATTCGTCATAGGTGACTTAGTGGAATCGCTCGCCCTGATACAGTCGCCCCTCAACACCAGGTACGGCAACAGCGATGGCGGCATTATTACAATGGTCACATCAAAGGGCAGCAACACATTTAGCGGCACGTTAAGAGTAACCGGCATTAGCCGCTCCTACTGGTCAGTGCTGGATCAGGGGTATGCACAGCGCGATGGGACGCTTGGCGGCAGACCCAACCCCTCTAACCCCGATCTGTTGAGCAAATCATATGAACTCAGCATCAAAGGGCCGCTTTGGAAAGACCACATCACATTCGCCTATGGCGGAAAACTCACCCCTACGAGTTTCTCCACGCCGCTGCCTGGACAAGGCGCTATTTGGAACACCGTACAGGGCAGTGAGGTACCCTACTTCCCCAGCAGCAACACGGGCAGGCCGTCGGACAAGGTGGGCACATTTTATGAAGACTACGAAAACGGCGTCATAATCAGGAAGCCCGAAATGGGGGTGTACAACACGCCGGAGGGCAGGTTTAACGCAACCTCCAAAAGCGTCTATACCCAGGTCACTCTCTTTGGGCAGATCACGCCCAACCACCAGGTTGAATACAACTATATAGATAATTACGGGCTTAACACGGAAGACACACAGGGCGGCATAACCGAGCCAAACAATCCTTGGAACATTTACAGTTCCGGTAATCAGCAATGGAACTACGCCTATAAAGGCATCATCGGCAACTTTGGGGTTTTGGACGTCAGCTACGGCAAGTCGGGCCAATTCTGGAAGTATGCGGATCCGGCCAATTACCCCAACCAATACCCGATCCGCTCTGGCATGATGGCCTCGCGTGTTCCCAGGGATGGCAATAGGAACAACAACAGTTTAGACAATTACTGGTCAAATGGGTTCGTATGGGCGGCGTTCAATCAAACTCTCGGAACCGCTAACGGCAACTCCAGCAACTTCAACCAGAACAGCGGGTGGGCAGCCGCAGTGGCCAATGGCAAAAACATTGATAATATGGACGCGAGTAAGGTCGTATCCTTTACGCTGAATTACCAGCACTTTTTGAAGACCTCCAACCGGGGCAGTCACATGCTCGACATTGGCGTGGACAGTCAGGATTTTCAGTGGTACAAAAAGGCTGCAGGCGCGGTGCGGCAGTATTACACGCCGGGCATGCTCGCCCAGGACCTGACGTTGGCCGACGTCTATAACCCCCGTGGCGTGCCTTTGACCAACGACTATATAAGAGACACCTACGCCAACAAATACATCGTCTTTAATGTCAGAACAGCTACATTGAACGACGTTGACCCTTCTGCCGTCGCCAGGTTTGGCTTAGATGGGAACAGAAGGTTCGCCGACTATGTTGTGAATGGTTCGAGCCCCCTCCCCGGCGGCGGCTGGGGCGCGGGCATCCCCACACTCAGTAATACAAGTGGAAATTTTGCGCCCCGCGTGTATGTGCAGGGGGGCGATGCCGACGGCACATACAACACCAATATGATGTCGTATTACTTGAACGATCTGTGGACTATCAATGACAACCACAGCGTACAGGCCGGGCTCCGCGTTGACAACTTTGAGGTTGTATCAATCGGAAAAACTTTATTCAGTTACTCGCAGCCTACATTCAGATTTGAATACAAGTGGGACCTTCTCGGCGACCAGAGCCGCATGGTGAACGTGTCCTGGGGGCAGTTCCACAGCATGCAGCCCGCCGGCCTTTTTACAGCCTTGGTTGACGTTAGGGGGTCTTCAAGAAGAACCATTTATTGGCAGGGGCAGAATGGCAATGGCTCCGCCAGGCCCTATCTGGTGGATAAATCAGACATACTGAATCCCGCCAACTATGGATTGGAGAGCGACTGGTGGACGCAGATCTCCGGTGGCAGTACATTAGAAGACATTCCGTCTTATGCGGGTAATGCCGCTAACGCGGTTGACCCGAACTGGAGGGCTCCGATCTCAACAGAGTTCCAATTGGGCTTCCGTCGCAACCTGATTCTGGGCGGATGGTGGAAGGCTACCTTTGTCTATCGCACCTGGATAAATGATTTCGACTACTTCCCTGGCGATATAATTGAGGTTCCAACTGCAACTGGGACATCAACCCAGAAGACCATCCAGCGAGTCCTGAAAAACACGGAAGGATACGAGAGAAAGTACACAGGCATCGAGCTGGAATGGGACTACCCCATCTTCAAGCGAGTGACATTCGGCGGGAGCTATACATTCAACCGCCTGATGTCCAACGTCCCGGATAGAACAGACGCCTCCGGCGGCAACGATGTCGGGAATTCTCCGGCGTTGAACTGGGACACCTACTGGGACTACGCGGTGGAAAAAACATTTGGCGTGACCGGTAAAGCCGCGCGGCTTTTGTGGAGAGACCTGAGGCCCAGGAATCCTGAACACTTCTTCAAATGGTACCTGCTCTTTGACTTCAGCTCGGGAAGAATTAATCAATCCGTTGCCTTTAGGGGTAACTATACGAGCGGCGGGTACCAGAATCGTACATATCTGTACAGGTTTGGCTTCCCGACAGATTTTGACGAGAGATACCGCGAACTGATACAGGGGACTTCCGGGGGAAACGTTTCCGGCACCAGCGGGACAAACGGGTTCTCCCAACAGCAATACATCTTCTACCTACAAGGCTCGACGGCCGGCGACAGTTGGGATGTGAACATGCGCTACTCGCTTACCATGCCCATCTCCAAAAGGCTGCGCCTGCTGACGAATGTTGACGTATTACGCCCCTTCAACCATCGCGGGCTGAACCCCAGATACAGTTATGCTAACCCCGATGACCAAGTTACTATCCCTTACGCGCTTACAACCGGCAATGCTCCGATTGGAGCGAATACCCCATTCGCGGTTGATAACGACCACACAAAGAACGTCTGGAGGTCGCCCAATGGCGCAACTGGTCGCAACGACAATTTCAGGGCCCGTCAGAGCGGCCGCTCTATGTCTATTGAAGCCGGCCTGAGATTCTAGGAATGGAGAAAAACATGAAAATGAGAACAATGCAACTTTTAACCGCCGCCCTTGTTGCCTCCTCTGCCGCGCTGTTCGCGCAGACTGACGACTGGCACAAGGAGTACATCGCCGTGGGCTTCAATTTCGCCCACGGCCACGCCCACGACCTTACACAGAAGACCTGGGGGGGATTGGGCGACTTCAGCGCCGAATTTGGCATTCAATTCAAGCACCCGCAGTCAAATATCTCAATCCGCCCCAACTTTGGCATGGTCAAGATGAATGGCGTTGACCCCGCTGTGGAACTGCCGCGACCGGTCGCGGGCCAGCCTAAAACCGGCCTGGAAACATACAGCCTGATGGGCCTCTATGTCGGCGCGGAGCTTGTCCACATGCCATTTAAACAACTGCCCATCCTGATCACGGCGGGGCCGTCGTTCTTTACATGGAACGTTGACCAGCGCGCCGCGTTTGGGAATCCCAACCAGGGCGACAAGGGCATGAAGTTCGGCTGGCGTCTTGGCGTGGGCTACGACATCACGGAAAAATACCGCGTGGAGCTGGCCTATACATGGACTGAGTGGCGTACCATTTCACCGAACAAGGCGCCCACGTCAGTGAACAGTATCTGGGTTCCGGGCTACAACCCCTCCCGCCCCGCTTACTTCTGTCTAAAGGCAAGCTATAGCTTCTGATTTTTTTATCAACCCGCCCGTGTGACAGAACCGTGTTTCTGTCACACGGATGAAAAAACAGTGTTTATCGTCAGTCAATCGTGGAGTGTCAAAACGTCCACGATTGACTGACTGTTTTATAAAATAAAAATTCTGGAGTTACGGATGTTTAAATCAAAACTTGCAACTATGCTTAACATTGTTGCGGCAAGCTGTTTTTTACTCTTTCTGGCTTGTTCATCGGGATCAAAAAATGACAACAACAATAATAATGGAGAGCAGCCACCTCAAAAAAGCGATTATGTCCTGATACATCTTGGCGGCAACTCATGGGTGCAATCCAACGCCACTAACAGCACCGGCGACGATGGCCGCATTACGTCGTATGGTATTGACGGCTGGATTGATCAGACAAAGAAATTCGACATCTATTTCCGCGTCAACAAGGCGGGGAGCCTGAAGCTGGCCCTGGAGCTTGACGCCGCGAACGACTGCGAGATACGCGTCAGCGCGTACAATAATAACGTAAACTTAATAAAGACCGCTGACCTAAAGATCAAGTCCGGCAACAAGCAGTTCATCGCCATAGGCGACTTCGCCAATAACCAGGCGGGCTACGTGAAGGTGACTCTGGAGGGTCTCTCCAAGAATGGCAACATGTTCCCCTCGCCCATCTACAGCCTGGGCGTTGGCGGCGACCTGAGGGAGTACGACATGGATTTTGTAAAAGAGAAATTCTCTGACGGTTCTTCCGCCTTCGGCTATGGCCGCAGGGGGCCTTCGTGCCACATGTGGTACACGTTCCCGTCGGGCAGGGACATAGAGTGGTTCTACAACGAGGTGACGATAGAGCAGGGCCAGGACGTCCTCGCGAGCTATTTCATGGCGAATGGTTTCAGCTTGGGCTATTTCGGGATGCAGGTGAACTCCCTCACTGAGCGCCGCATGCTGTTTTCTGTATGGAGTCCGTATAGTACCAATAATCCAAATGAGATTCCCCCTGATCAGCGCGTTGAGCTTTTGGCGCGCGGCGATGGTGTGACGGTCAATGATTTTGGTGGTGAAGGCTCCGGTGGTCAGAGCTATTTGATTTACCCCTGGAAGGCAGGTATCACGTATAAGTTCCTGAACCGTGTTTATCCGGCGGGTAACGACCGCACAACCTGCACGGCCTACTTCTTTGACCCTGACAGGAACGACTGGAGGCTGATAGCCTCATGGAGCCGTCCTAAAACAACTACGTGGTACACCGGTTGTTATTCGTTTTTGGAAAATTTCCAGGCTTTCTCTGGTCAGTTTACGCGCCGTGGATTATATGGGAATCAGTGGGCCAGAACAAAGGAGGGTGAGTGGGTGGAAATAACAAGGGCCACATTCACCGCCGACTCTACGGCCAGGCAGCGAATGAGGTTAGACTACCAGGGCGGTGTAGTGGGTAACAGGTTCTATTTGCAGAACTGCGGTTTCTTTAATGACACAACGCCGATAGACACAGTTTTCAACCGTCAGCCCAATGGAATAGCGCCTAATATAGATTTTTCGCGGTTTTAATCTTGAAATGAAAGTTTTTGGAACTGATAAAAATGGTATAGCAGTTCAACCTTTAATGGGTTGGACTGCTATAAATGAATAGTTCAGGGTGGAATTAAGTATATACTTTGCTAAATTTTGATATGAGTGATTTTATATCTGCCTATAAATGCTATTCGGAGAAGTCTAGTGGGTGGACAAAAATCTGTTCAGCAACAGTCTGGCGGCTTGGGTCTGGGCGCGTTTGAGATTGGGGCCGTTGCCGTCTGCCTTAAATTCACCGACTCGAACTCTGCAAGAAAAGGCAGGGGCGTGATCAGGCCCTGTCTTTTCAAGCAATTCGTACACAGGAGCAGGAAACCCCATCAAGACCGCTCTTTCCTGAAGGGCTGTTTTGGGGTCATCGCGCTCCCAATCGTTGGGATCAGCCGCATGGACACTCTCCCCAAAACGGTCTTCAATAATACTGAAGGCTCTCCTGAGTCCATCCTCGCCGCAACTCTCGGCATCCAAAACTATAGCCGCCAGCAGTGCTTCCATACAGTCCGCCAATTCTTTTCTGGAGGGAGGCTTTTTTGCTTTGGGAGACCTCGGGCCGCGCTCCAGGACAATATTCAGGTCGGTAGCCCAGGAATACAGCGCGTCAGTAGTTATAATCCTGCCCCTCAGCCTTGACAGAGCACCCTCATGCCAGCTCTGGTGAGCGTCATAGACCAAACGGGTTGAACACAGATGCAGGACGGAATCCCCCAGGAATTCCAGTCTTTGATTGTCCGAGGGCAGACCCGTCGAGGGCGGCGTCAGAGCTTGCTTTAGCAGTTCTCTGTTTCTGAACCGATAGCGGATCAATTTTTCCAGTGCTGAGTAATCAGAAGCGCTCAAGTGCCGCAATTCCCATTCAACTCTAATTATTATAAGAGCGACAATGAAAGCTCTGGCAAAGAAAATTGAGTCTAAAGTGTACGAACACGGGTTCCTAAAAAGGTAGCCGCACTCTGGAGCAAGTGTTCTCGGTTTACTTTGATAGACTGAATGAGAAGATGAGCGAAACCAGTAGGCCGACATAATCACATATCGCTCGGTTCTGGAAACATTATTAAAAACACTACTGCCTGACCTAAACCCCTAAAACGAGCAAGGACGAATGGACATATGTGCCTGACGGAAAATCCCACTCGCGGGAAATCTATTTCGGCATAGTGTGGCGCATCTCCCACATAAAGGTTGGCAGGGTTAGGTATGGCACACCAAGAGCTTGGGTAACCTTCGGTAGGGTCGCAAGACATTCCTCTGTTTTGCAGAAGAAAACGTCTTTGTGAGCCTTTAGCCAGTTGGCAAGGTCGCCTGCATTCACTTCGTCATACACAGATTTAGGTATTTTAAGCTGGCCCTTCTTGCCTAAAGAAAGGAGCCAATTCCAATAGTCTCGCCTCTCCCTAATGCTGAAATGAAGTTGATCTGCATCTATCAAGACGTTGGTGTCCAGAAAATAAATCACGGCATCACCTTGTCAAAGCGGCTCACTGGGATGTTCATAAGACGGGCTGCGTCCTGTAGCCCTATGCGTCCCTCGTTGGTAGCACCAATGACGGTGTGTATGGTCTTTTTGCCAAGCCTGTATTTGTCCATTACGGCAGACAAGGGCGCACCGCCCCGCTCAGACTGCTGGTCTTTGATGTTTTTCCATCTGGCTTGGTAAATAGCTAGAAGATTGCCGTAATCATCGCCCCCAATGTAATCCAAGTCAAGAAGCCGCCTAGCTATAACGGCTTCGCTGACATGAAAATGTTTGCCGAGTTTTTTGACAGCCTGCTCAATGTCACATTCGGACATCTTCCACTTATCGCGCAAATCGGATTCGGGAACAAGAAATTCAGCCGCAACTCTATTGCAGAGCTTCTCTCTATGACTGTCCGCGCTTTTTTGGGTCAAGGCATTGAAGCTGGATATGGCTTTGGAACCAAGCCACAAGTGCGCCAGTTCATGCACCAAGGTAAACACCTTTGCAGCGTCAACGTCATTCGGATTCACCACAACCATCGGGGCAAGCTCATCGGCAATGGCGATGCCGCGAAACTCCTCGGCGGATATTTTGGAATGGTGGCTACCAAGATTTCCAGCAAAAATCACAAATATGCCCGCATCTTCAGCAGAAGTGCGTAAATATTTAAGCAACGTCTTTTCGTCCCCTATGCCAACTTGCTCTTCGATTCTGACCTTGAGGACAGTGCGGATACTTTCAGCAAATTCTTTCACAGGAGCGTCTTCAGACATAGAGCCTATGAACGGCAATTTCTGACTTCCGGCATCCCTAAGCAATTCACGCAATTCATGGTGAAGGATGATAAGTTGCCGTCGAAGCGCAGAAAATTCCGGCGTGTCCTTTGGGGAAGCCTTGCTGCCCAAAGTGCGATAGTCCGTCATAGCAGCCATCTTTGTTGGGGGTTCAGGCAAAAAGAAAGTGAACAGCGGACGTCTGTATGCCGAGGCTATGCCCTTCAATTGGGCATACGATGGTGTGTCCAGACCATCTTCCCAAGCGGCAAGCCTATCCTCGGCGGTCAGTTCGGGACTGTCTTTCTTTTTGCGCGGCGGTGTAATGCGGGCGTGCGTGACAGCATCGGGAAGGCTGTAGCCCGCCTCAATTCGCGCCCAGCGCAAAACCTCTGGATTGACTGGAACTGGTTGCGGCATACGTCAAAACCAACAAAATGCACTTCGCTAAAGCGATATAGCAATTTTAGTTTTCGTAGTCCAAAATGTGCAATACATTCATGCGAAACATATTGATAAAATTGGATTCAGAAGTCATGAGAATGGACTACGCCATCTAAAATTGCTATATTGACACAGTTGCTCTCTTAATTCTAGCAGTGGCAATATGATTAGTTCAACTTCCAGCCATCCGATGCCAAAGTCTTTTAGTCAGTGTCCGACCTTTAGGTACGTAACGATGAACTAATCGTCTAATACCAATTTGCATTCATAGGAGGTAATCAAAACCCCGCTGCACGTCTGCTCCCGACCTTCCGCTGTCTCTAACTGGATTTCACAACTTGTTTGCTGGCAATATTTTACGCCAGAGCCTGCTCTGGTCGGGCGCAGCCTACCAACTCCGTTGGACTTGCAAAACTGACGTTTTGCAAGTGGCTCCCTTTATACCAACTCATGTTCGGGATTTCTGTAATACACAATGGGCATCGTATTGGATGCTGGATTGTGTCAGACTACAGTCATGCTATACGCTTCACTAGCGTCCGGTTCCAGAGGAAACTGCCATGCGATCAGCGATGGGGAACGAATTTTACTCATAGACGCGGGTATATCTTTTCTTCAAATTCGCAATAGGCTTAACAGCCTCAACTGGCGGCTGGATCAAGTACAAGGGGTGGCCGTTACGCATGAACATTCAGACCACATAAACGCTATTCCTGTAATTCTTCGAAAAACAAACTGGCCCATACTGGCTACGCCGGGTACGCTGGAAGCCATAGAGACCATAAAAGGCATTGAGGTTCCGAAATCACGATGGATACCTCTTGCCGCGGGTCGGGATGCCTCCTGGGAGGGCTGGACTCTCTATCCCTTTGCCGTGCCGCACGATACTGCGGATCCGGTGGCTTACAGGCTCGAAGCCACCGGATTTGTGCTGGCCGTAATAACCGATACGGGGTACCCCACCGCTCTGGCGATTGAATACAGCAAGGACTTGGATCTCCTGGTGCTGGAGTCCAACCATGACATTGATATGCTAAGAGAGGGTTCTTACCCGCCGGAACTCAAAGCCCGCATACTCAGTCGCGTCGGACATCTGAGCAATGACGCGTGCGCTGAGATGTTGGGCAAAATCATCTCGCCGAAATTAAAACACGTGGTACTCGCCCATTTGAGCGAGCAAAATAACGAACCCGCTCTGGCAAGACTGGCTTCCTCAAGCGTCATAAGCCGAGCCGGCAGCGGCGCTGCTCTGCATGTTGCCACGCAGAGTGAAGTTCTGGAAATACGAAACGCTGTTTAAAATCCGTTTTTTGAGATTTGCTGGTTATTACCGCTATATACTATTTTTTTCGAGACTGCCATGAACCGCCGCGCTTTCACCGCACTGTTTATTTCACTGGCTATCCTTGCGCCACGCCTTTGTTCTGAAGAGGGCATGTGGACTTTTAACAACTTGCCCATAAAGGCCATAAAAGAAAAGTACGGCTTTGAGCCGACTAAAGAGTGGCTGGATCATGTCCGTCTCAGTTCACTGAGGTTCCCCGGCGGCTCAGGCTCATTTATCAGCAGCGAAGGACTGGTGCTGACCAATCACCATGTCATAAGGGGATATATACAGCGCCTTTCCACAGAAGACCGCGATTTCCTGAAAGATGGTTTTGCCGCGGAATCAAAAGACATGGAAATCAAGCTCCCGGGCTTAGAATTATTAAATCTCAAAGAAATGATTGACATCACGGAGCGCGTGGCTTCGGCGGACAGAGATGCTCAAAACAATCAGGTTGTGGTCATCACTACCATGGAAACAGTTGTTGTCCCGGGGTTATTACCGCCTAATATGTCAGTTATCACGCCCATGCAAGAGTTCCTCCAAACCAGCCCTACATACAGAGATAGGGCTATTGCTCTGGAAATATCAAGGGCGCAGGAAGAACTCAGGCAGGCAACGGGCTTGCATGTTGAGCCGGTGATTCTGTACCAGGGGGGTGAGACTTGGCTGTACGCTTATGAAAAGCACACAGACGTGCGTCTGGTCATGGCACCTGAATTTGCCGCCGCAAGATTTGGCCAGGACTTTGATAATTTCACATATCCTCGTCATCACATGGATTGTGCTTTTGTCCGGGTCTATAAAGACGACAAGCCATACAGACCGGAGCATTTTCTGGACTGGAGCAAGGGACAATTAAAATCAGGAGACTTGGTATTTGTTTCAGGCCATCCAGGCGCTACAAACCGTCTTTGGACTTTGGCTCAGATGCTGAATGCCCGCGATGTTGATATCCCGCTCCAGATAAAACTCAATGAAAAACGCAGAAACGCGCTGGAGGCATTTGCAAGTCGCGGTTTTGAAGCAAGATCACAGGTTGGAAGCCAGATATATAGTTTAGACAACGGTCTGAAAACCACTAAGGGCAGACTTGAAGCCCTGTTTGACGAAGATGCTATGCAACGCCTGAAAATCGCGGAAAGCGATTTTCAAAGTCTTGTCGCCGCAAATACAGAATTACGGGACGAAGTCGGGGCCAGTTGGAGCGCCATTGAAAGCGCGTTAAAAATATCAAAGGGCATGGCCGTTGAGAATGCCTATGTTGGGCCGCGTGGTTCAGAATTGCTTGCCACGGCACTGACGCTGGTTCGTTTTCCGATTGAAATTGCCAAAGAGGAAATAAAACGCCTGCCTGAATTTAACAACGCGGCTGTCAAGTCAATGATGGAGAGCCTGACAAGGCCGCGCACAACGCCTTTCAACAAGGAACTGGAAATCCATATGTTCACGGAGGCTCTCAAAGAAGCCAAGAATGCGCTTGGAAGCAAACACCCATTCATCAAAGCTGTCCTGCAAGGCAAAGAACCGGGCTATGTAGCCAAAAACACTGTCAGTAGTACTAAACTGCATGACCCCGAAGAAATAGCGATGTTGTTGGGTGACGGCAAGGGCAAAGCCATTTTCAATAGTAAAGATCCATTTATTGTACTCGCCCGTAAAATTGACCCGCTGCAAAGGGCGTTGCGTGAAAAGCAAGAAACGCGGGTTGACACCATCATAAAGGATCACGCCGCGCGCATTGCCAGAGCCAGGTTTGTTATATATGGGGAGGATGTTTATCCTGACGCCACATTTACGCTTCGCCTGACCTATGGCACCGTTGCGCCATATCCCGCAATGGGAACCTATCTTCAGCCATTTACAACCATGCACGGTCTCTTTGATCGCTTTGAAGGCTGGGGGGGGACTGATTACAACCTGAGGCGGAACACCTGGCTGCTGCCCCAAAAGTGGCTTGACGCCAAGCCCAGACTCGAATTAGCCACTCCATATAACTTTGTCTCCACTACAGACATCGTTGGCGGCAATAGCGGTAGTCCTGTGATAGACAGACATGGCGAACTTGTTGGCCTTGCTTTTGACGGAAACTGGGAGAGCAACGCAGGCCGTTTCTATTACGATGGCCGCGCCAACAGGACAGTCAGCGTGGACGCCAGAGGCATCGCGGAAATGCTGAAAAAGGTTTACCGTGTCGAATCACTGTTGAACGAACTGGGTATTTTCAGTCAATAATACTTAATTGCTGATCAACCAAGCCTATTTTACGAAAACAGAATGGGCGTATCCGGTGTAGTCTCCATCGCTGAGCTTTTTGAACACTTTCCCATTTTTCCAGAGAGTAGCCACAGGTCTGCCTTTAAAATTATAGACGTGTCCCGCTGCGTAAACATCATCGCCCGACACATAAACGGAATATGCGCTTGCCCATTGTTTCCCTTCGCTGAGGCGCTTAAACAGCTTCCCATTTTTCCAAAGCGTCACCAGGCCAAAGTTTTCCTCGTTGTATTCATATCCCGCCGCATACACATCTGCGCCGTTTACGAAAACTGAATTTGCACAGGCCATCCGTTTCCCATCGCTTAGGCGTACGGGAATCTCGCCATTTTTCCATATGATTGCAACGCCGCTGGGTATTGCGCCTTCATTGTGCTCATCTTCATTTAGCGGATTGACTTCGCCTCCGGCGACATACACGTCATTGCCGGATGCAAAAAGTGAAAAAACATTTGTGGACAATTCGCCATCGCTGAGGCGTCTGTACACCGATCCGTTTTTCCAAAGCGTCGCGACATTGTTGCCTTTTTCATTACCTTCTATCCCGGCCACATACACATCCGCTCCTGACACAAAAACGCCATTGGCTTCTGAGTGGTATTTTCCGTCAGCAAGGCGATGATGCACCTTGCCATTTTTCCACAGAGTCGCAACCAAGCACCCTTCGGCGTTTGTTTCGGCCCCGGCGGCGTATACGCTGCCTTCCGATACGAAAACTGATTGGGCTACCGCTGATTGCTTTCCATCGCTTAGTCGTTGATGTGTTTCGCCATTTTTCCAGATGGTAGCGACAAAATTGCCCTGCGCGTTCTTTTCGCGCCCGGCTACGTACACGTCGGCGCCTGAAACAAAAACGTAATGCGCCCTCCCATCGTATTTTCCATCACTGAGGCGCTTGTGTACCCTGCCATTTCGCCAGAGTGTCGCAACTCCTCGCCCTTCGGCATTGTTCACGTAGCCCGCCACATATACGTTTCCATTGGTTTTTTGGGGACAACCAGATGCAAGGGAGACAAGGGCAATAATGGAAATAATTGCTACTTGCCAAAGCATAGCTTTTGGCTTATTGAGCTTGGGCTCTCTGCGCTGTAATTTGGATTGTTGCGACAATGTGCACTCCTAGATATGTTAATAGTCCTCATTATTCAAGGTACACAGTAAATAATGAAATATGTAAAAATAAATTGCCGTACAAGTAAATTGACAATTATAAATATGTAAAGACAATTTCAATTGTCTGAAAAATATGAATTTTAACCGTATAATAATCATACATAAAAATGCTTTGTTTCAAATTTTATGAGTGGGGTTTCCGTTTTTTTACACGCTAAAAGCATATCTGTCATTTGGATTTAGTTTACTAGCAAGGTGTTTTTTTTCTTTAAAGGAGAAAGTTATGTCACAAAAACACCTGACACTGGGGCTTCCCGCTCTAACAACATTGGCGGCGCTGACCGTACTCTTGGCATGTGGCGGCAGCGACAAACCGATTAGCATCCCTGATCCTGCACCTCTCACACAGAGCGCAAATGTTTGGCGATTTGTCGTGATGGGGGATACTCAGTGGCCCGCAGGCACCGTCAAAGGAGTTGCCCGCGAAACGGCCAGCAATCCAAATTCAGTGGCCGTTGGAATAATCAAACGTGTAAACGAGGAAATCATCAAACTTCATAACCAGCAAAAAATTGATTTTGTGATCCAGGTTGGTGATCTCACGGACATCCCTTCTTTTGAAGCTATCCAAACGACAGCGAAATATCGTCAGGCACTGTACAATAATGGCATCGGCTTTTTTCCGCTACGCGGCAATCATGAGAATTATGCCGCTGCCGCAAATACCGGTAATAAGTCTGAGGTTGAGCAAGCCGCGGAATTTGTAAGGGTTTTCCCGCAAACCAGGGATGGCAGGCAAAACAATGTACCCGCCGATGTCCTTAACTATGAACCGACAAATACGCCCGGCGATGCGCCAAAAACAAGGCAAGATATATTCACGCAGGGCAGCAATTTTACTAGTCCCATAGGCGTAAACAGCAACAGAGCCTCCATTAACACCGATTTATATAACGATATAAATGCAAATTACACTGGTCTTTCGTACGCGTTTGAAAATAAAAACGCCACATTTATATTCCTCGACCAATTTGCCCCGCAAAGCGGCAATGCCCCCAGCTCCGGCAGACTCGGAGACAGCACGTACATAGCTCATTCAATAGCGATGCAGCAACCGTGGATTTCAGCAAGGCTTTCAGAGAGACCCAGCGGTACCCATGCTTTTGTTTGTTCACATAAAGCTCTTGTTCACGAAAACCACACTGATGTACTTTTTGGCAGTACCCATCACGCCAACACGGCCTACCAAAACGACTTTATAAATTCACTGGAATCCAATGGGGTTAGATATTTCCTGAGCGGTCATGACCACATGTACAGCAGAAGTATCTATAAATCGCCAGACCAAAATTCGCAAGTGACACAGATCGTCCATGCGTCCTGTAGCCACAAGTTTTACACCCCTTTACGAATTGCCCCGGACGATTCACATAATCTCCAAAATCTTGGCTTTAGGCGGCAGACCATGGTCAGACAGGATCTTTACACCGTTGGTTTCTATGTCTATACGGTTGACGGCGATAAAGTCAGCGTTGACTACTATGCTTCCGCCCCCGTTACCGGCGGTAGCGATGACAAATACGATGCCAATGGCAATTCGGATGATATTACCCAGACCCCATCCAACTTGGTTTTCACCAAAAGGGACACCTTTGGGTACAACCTTAAAGGCAAGCAATTCCTTATTGAGCAGGATGGGCCATACACGGTGGTGAAGGACGGTGCAGCCGAAATTTTGAACGGCAAAAATGGCAATAAAATGCGCGATGGCGACCGCTTTCTTGTTGGCACCAGCCTCACTTACGGCGCTCCAGACCGACCGTGTTCCAATCAAGTAACCACAAGCTGGACGCCGAAGACTGCGGGCCTGTACACCGACATCTTCACACTCTGGGGTATGGCCCTCGAATTTGGCAACGAAAAAACGGATACATATTGCCTGTCCATTTCGTACGACCCAAACGTCATTGGCGACTCGGTTGCAAAATCTGGGAAAGTCGGCATCGCAACCAGAGGGGCCAGCACTTGGGTCAACGCGGTGAGCAAAAACACCGGCGGAACCGCAAAGTTTGTTAATGGTTCTTATGACGCCTCAAAACACAATCTTGGAGACTGGGGCGTGGATACGGCAAATAAAAGGTTCTGGGCAGTGATCAACTATAACGCTGATTTTGCTGTTGCTCCGAGCATATGACAAAGCGGCTTTAGTTTATTTGAACGCAGAGCCACTTGCAAAACATTAGTTTTGCAAGTCCAACGGAGTTGGCAGGCTGCACCCGACCAGAACAGGCTCTGGCGTAAAATATTGCCAGCAAACAAGTTGCGAAATACAGCCAGAGACAGCGGAAGATCGGGAGCAGACGTGCAACAGGGTTTTGCAATTACCTCCGCAAATAGCAGTTCAACTTTTCATAGCTGAACTGCTGTTTCCTTTTACAGGTAATACAATGAAAATGCTATAATGAAACGTTCTTGATGGGAAACCATGTCTCGTAAATATTTCTATTTGCTCCTAGGTCTTGGACTTCCTCTCCTAACCTCAATGTTCATCTAGGCCTCATGCACCCCCTGTAGCGAATGTAGGCTAGGTAGCAATGTCTGGAAGTTTGATGTAATGGCGGATACGCAGTTAATAATTCGACAGGAAACACGGGCTGATTACAAAGCCGTTCTGCAACTGACTTACCAGGCATTTCTGACAATTGAATACCCAGGGCGGCAACGGGTTGACGAACATTACCTGATTCATCTCCTGCAAGGCTCTGCCAGCATCATTCATGCTCTCTGCTTTGTCGCGGAACGGGATTCTGAAATCGTTGGACACATACTTTACACCAAAAGCCAATTTCAGCGATCAGATGGCTCAAATGCTGAGATTGTTATATTTGGGCCGCTCTCAGTTTTGCCAAAACTTCAGAGGCAGGGGATAGGTGCAGCTCTGGTTCGGCATAGCCTAAAAAAAGCTCTGGAAATGGACTTTGGAGCGGTTTTGATCATGGGCTGGCCGGACTACTATACAAAGCTCGGCTTTAAGAGGGCAAGCGAATATGATCTAATCGCCGCGGACGGTTCAACAACCGATGCATTCATGGCCTATGAACTTGTGCCGGGCTATCTTGATGGCGGCGGGACACATATTGGCTGGGCACCTGAGTTTGACAGGTCGGAAAAGGACGATGTGGAATATGAAGCCTTCCACAGACAGTTCATGGCTGAATATTGCAAGTAGCTTTTGGTAAATGGATAACTGCTATAATTTATGTGGTATTAACAAGCATGTAAGCTTGCCAGTTTTTTAGGGAGAGGTGTGAATTCTTTCTCGCTAAGGTATCCATCCAGAGCGATCATTTCAATAATGGAAGCATTTTTTGGATTTACATTTTTAATTTCAACTTCAATTTCCAACTGGCTCCCATCAGTATCTGCTCCTTTTACAATCATAATGGGATTTTCATCTGATGAATTTTTTGACCAAAAAACATTGCCGCCAATAGACTTGTCGCCTACAAACATTATCCAAGCGTGAGTCAACTTGTCCTCCAGCGGAGAGACTTCTTCATTTAAAAGTTGGGTGAATTCATTAGAACAATTTTCATGGGTATTGATTTGAGCTGTGAATATGTCATCACTTGTAATGCTTGGTAATTTAATTCCACCTATCATCTGTTTATCTCCTCATAAATTCAAGCTAATATAGCAATTCTCGCTGCATTAGGAATTGGGCGTTTCAGTAATTCACAACTCTGGAACCTGGGGCGGCTTTTATGCCGTATTTTATAGCGTTGGCTTCGCCGACTCGCTTCCAGTGTTCTATTTGTTCTTCCACACTCAATTTTTTTGGGCCTTCACTACTTCCAACCCCTACGGGGTCTGACTCTTCTTCAAATCTGTCATGTGTTTTCATTTGTCGCCTCCGGCAAAAAATGGTTTTCTGTGCAGTCCAAGTGCTGCAAATCCTTTTTGTTTCAGTTGAGTTTAATTTTGTAGGCTAATCTTGTTCTTCTTTATATCAACAAATGCTTCGCCATAACCTGTCACCTGGGCCTGTACGATTTTTTTTGTGCCTTCCATTTCAAGGCGAACCAGATCACCTCTGCCGCCGTTGGAGCGCGCAGTCGCGCCACTTGTTATCTTGAGAGCGCCGTTTTGAAGCGTTACGCGCACCTTATCCGTTGAGTTAATCAATGGGATAGATTCAACATCCATTTGAGTGAGAACTTTTCCTATGTTCATGGGTTGGCGCAGACGAGCGTCTTTTGGCAGTTCTTTTAACGCGCCTGCTGGCGGAACGCCTGTAAAATTTATTGCTTCAAAATCTGCTTCTGTTATTACGGCTCTCCTTTGCAGTGCATTTTTTGCCTGGTATAGTGAGCCAGACCAAGTGCTTTCCATCTCCACGCGCATTGTAGTTGTTAATATTCCATCAACACTGACGCGAAATACTACAAAGAATCTTCCCATTGGTTCTTGTTTGCTCAAGCGCTCCGCTTCAAAAGTCAATTTGCCGGGTTTCAATGGGGGCAAAACGGGAGGACGCGATATTTGAATGGTGTATTGGCCGGGGAAGTTCTTAGCTGCATTTTCAGCAAATGTTAGGGCCTGGATGCCGAGAAGCTCAATACTCCCTGCTTCTTGCGTCCATAGTGCGGTCGGCAGTATGAGTGATATCAGACAGCTATGAAGTATTCGCATGACGGCTTACCGTTTCAGATTGGTGATCACGGACAACATATCGTCAATGGTTCTAATGGTCTTGGAATTAGCCTCATAAGCCCTCTGTCCCACAATCATGTTGACCATTTCGTCCGCTATATCAACATTGGACATCTCAAGGAAACCCTGATTTACATTGCCCAGACCATCGGCCCCTGGTTGACCTTCAATCGGGTCGCCGGATGCCTGTGTTTGAAGGAGCAAGTTGCCGCCAATGTGGTTGAGACCGGCAGGATTAATAAAGTTGACTAAAGTTATCTGCCCGATTTGCTGCGGCAGGGGCTGGCCTGGCTGAGTGATGCTTACAGTTCCGTCTTTAGCCACTGTAACGCTTGTTGTATCCTGGGGAAGCACAATCTGCGGATTAAGAGCGTAACCTGCGGCATTGACTATTGTTCCATCCTGATTCCTGCTGAACGCGCCATCACGTGTATAGGCAATGTTTCCATCCGGCATGGTCACTTGGAAAAAACCCTGGCCATCTATCGCCAAATCAAAATCGCCGGAAGTACTGCGAAAATTGCCCGTTGTAAATTGATGAACCACTGCCTGCAATTTGGCCCCATGCCCCAACTGAATACCGGTTGGGAGTTGGGTATTAGCAGAACTGGCCGTCCCGGCAAGATTTACAGTCTGATACAGCAAGTCCTGAAATTCGGCCCGTGCTTTCTTGTAACCTGCAGTATTGACGTTGGCCAAATTATTGGAAATTGTGTCCATATTGAACGCCTGGGCTGTCATCCCGGCTGCCGCGGACCACATTGCTCTCATCATGGCGAAACTCCTTAATTGATTTCAAAACTCCAAGCCGTTTGCAAAACTGAAGTATTGTAATTGACTCTTTTTATTGTGTATTGCCGATACTCAGACTCCTGGCGTCTAAGTCATTGGTCAGTGTGCTGGCAATTTTTTGGCTCATTTCAAAAAGGCGGTTCAGCCTGATCATTTCAACCATTGCGGTTGGCATGTCAACACCGCTCTGTTCCAGATAGCCTTGGATTATCCTTCCCTTCATCGGAATTTCCTGCGCATCGCCAGGATCAAAGCGACCGCCTCCAATTTGCGTCAATGGCGAAGTATCGCCGTAAGCCTTGAGGTCAAGTTGATCCACAAAAGTGTTGCCCTGATATACAGTACCGTCCGAACGGAATTTTGGATCTGCTCCTTGTGTATTCAGCATGATTGGGCCGTTTTTGCCTAGCACTGCCATGCCATCAAAGGTTTCCAGACGTCCGCTGGGTCCGAGCGTAAAACGGCCGTCCCGTGTCAGCCTTGGGCCTTGCGGAGTTTGAATCGTGAAAAAGGCATTGCCATCTATGGCAAAGTCCAAATCGCGCTGTGTAAGTTTTACCGGCCCCTGAGTGAAGTCCATGTCCTTTTGCAGGTACACGGTTCCATCATTGACAAAGGGGGACAGTGGCAAGCCACGCCCAACGTCTTTGGCCTTGTTAAATACGGTAAAAAAGCAACGCTCGGTTTTATAACCGACTGTCTGAGCATTGGCAAGGTTGTTGGCAACAACGTCCAGTTGATAAGCACGGGCCTTCAAACTTCCGGCGGCAACATAGTAGGCAGGATCCATAGGGCATCTCCCGCCTATCACGATGCTAATGTCGTGCCAGTTTTTGAGTTATGGATCTACTTCAAAGCTGTCAAAAAAATTAATAAAGCTGGGATTTGAGGGATTGGAAGTAGTTCCACGCGCATTATGGAGACGCCCGCGTCTGAGAATGATAATCCCCTTCAATACATTATTCTTAGTCCCTTTGGTGGTGTACTCGAACCCGGGTCCTCGCCTGCTATCCAGTTCGACTATTGAGCCAGGATAGCGCCAGCTTATCCAATCCTTTAATGTGGCAAGGATTTCCTTTTGATTGGAACCTCCCTGATTTCCGGCAGGCAGTGTGCCGACTTCCACTGTACAGGTTTGATCAAATCTGTTGGTGGAGATGTAGGAAGCGCTGAACCATTCGATTTGGCCAAACGGAGTTGACTCGTTGTAACGGGTATTGGAAGGAGCCCCCGGAAACATGACTGAATAACCAAGTTCACGATTAACAACCTGTTGTGGCTGTTCAACAAAACATGCCAGTATTGGCAACAGCAACAGAATCCATGCGGTGTGTTTCATGTTGAATCCTTATTAGTGAGAGTGACAAAGGAAGTTGACTCTTGCACAGAATTGAATTTTTCTCCTTAAGCCGTGACAACTTGGCCTCTTAAAGCTAAATTGTCCCGATGTGATATTATAGCGATTTAATATCGAAATTGCTGATTCAATTGCAATACTTGGGAGCCAGTTCAAAACCTTAAAAAACTACTCTATGGCAATTTTGCTTGTACTGCTTGATTAACACTGGGCGAAGCCCGTCTGCGAGCAATACAAGCGGAAATTGCTATATAATTTACCTCGGAGGTGTTGTGTCAGCAGGTTACGGGAGGATGGTTATCAGGGGCTTACTATTGCTCTTGGCTTCCTTAATGCTCTTATCGCTGGTGAGCTATCATCCGAATGATCCGAGCTTGCTATCCAAAGGCGGCATCGGGGGCAGTTACAAAAACTGGTGCGGCTTCATAGGGGCTAACCTGGCTGGATTGCCGGTAGCCCTGGTTGGTCTTGGGGCATTGTTAATGCCCGCATACATTGGCTGGGAGGCGCTGTCACAAGAGCACCCAAGATGGCACAGGCGGATAGCCTGGCTGGTTTTAGGTCTATCTATTTGGACATTTTTGGGTTTGTTCGGAACAATAAATTGGCCTCCAAAAGGAGGTGGGATTTCAGAGCAAATTCAATGCGGAGGGTGGATTGGGTATGTTTTATGGCCCGGAATGTTAAAAGTATTTGGGCCTGTTGGTCTGCCTATTACGCTTACGACATTGTTTCTTCTGTCTTCGCTTGTTGCGGCTCCCGCACTTACCAGAGCAATTGCCAGATTGCTTGTCAGATGGTTTGGGAATCGCGCGTGGCCCTGGGTAAAGCCGATTCCCTCAAAGGGATTGCAGGCCTTTATTACCATGGTAAAGTGGCCATTCCTCACTTTGGGATCAAACAAGTCGGATACCTTACCTGAGCTTGACACCGCTGATGGTCGTTACCTTCAAACACTGAACGAACATCAGCAGGCAGTTGAAGCGTTTGAGAGGGCTGAGAGGGAAGCAACACAATTCAGGCGTTCCAATCACACACTCCCAAAAGAAATAGAATTTCCGACAATATACTCAATTAACCTGGATGCTATCACAAAGTTACCAGTACACCAGCCCACTCCCATCCAACCTATAGTATTAAAGCCGGTTCATCCCGATGCCCAACTTCCCGATGTGCTAACCGTCGAGCCTGAACCTAAGCCACCAAATGTACCAATCCCCGCTCCCGCTCTGCTGAGAAATGTTCCACCACCTACCAAACCAAAACCGCAGTTAGTTGAGCCAAAGATCAGCAAAGTTTCTTCGGGGTACTTGATGGAGCAAAAGCCATTGGGCCTTACTGAGCCTACCCCCAATGCGCCGATACCTGAAATACCGGACTACTCTGCCGCGTCAATGAAAATCGGTTCCGCTGATCGCTTTGATCTGCCTCCGCGCAGATTATTTAATCCACCCAGAGCCGCAACACGCGTTGACACACGAATGCTGGAGGACACAAAAAACCTGATACAGCAAAAACTGGCTGAATTCAAAGTAAAAGGCCAAATTACCGGTATGCAGCCAGGCCCTGTTGTCACTGTCTATGAATTTTCTCCAGACCCCGGAGTACCGCTTGCCAAAGTATTGAACATGGAAGAAGACCTGGCCCTTGGGCTACGGGCGGAAAAGGTTCGCATAGACAGGGTGATGGGCAAGAATGTAGTGGGAATTGAAGTCCCCAACGCAGTGCGGGAAATCATTAGTTTCAGAGATATTTTAGACAGTCCTGACTTTCAGGACACATCACAGAAAGAAAGACAGAGCATTTTATCTATGGCCTTGGGCAAGGATATAGGCGGCAAGCCTGTCGTTGCCGATTTGGCGAAAATGCCTCATCTGCTCATAGGAGGCAGTACAGGTAGCGGCAAGAGCGTCGGAGTGAACGCCATGATTTGCTCCATCTTGTTGCGCGCCAGATCTGACGAGGTCAAGTTTATACTGATTGACCCAAAGAATGGTGTGGAATTGGGTCTATACGAAGACATCCCGCACCTATGGGCGCCGGTGGTGACTGATATGAAAGAGGCCGGACGCGTACTGAAATGGGTGGTAGCGCAAATGGAAGAACGCTATAAACGCTTGACCATACTGGCTGTCAGGAACCTTGAACAATTCAATACAAAAGTGATTGAAGCCGGAGGAATAATAGATCTGTCCGACAGGACGCCAAATCCAAAATGGCCTGACAGACCCTTGCAGTTAGAACCATTGCCCTATGTAGTAGTGATTATTGACGAATTAGCCGACCTGATGATGGTCTGCCGAAGCGAGGTGGAAGAAAGCATTGCCCGGATCGCACAGAAAGCCAGGGCTATAGGCATTCATTTGGTTTTGGCCACACAGCGTCCCAGCGTTGACATAGTGACAGGCGTCATCAAAGCCAATTTACCCGCACGCCTCAGTTATCGTGTGAACACAAAAATTGACAGCCGCACTATTTTGGACTCCGGCGGCGGTGAACAACTGCTGGGAAAAGGCGACGCGCTGTTTCTTGCTCCAGGTACTGCCCGCACAAGGCGCATCCATGCGCCAATGCTCACGGAAGATGAGATTTTAAAACTTGTTGAATGGCTGAAAGCAAGGGGGCGGCCTGACTACAATCAAGCTCTTATTAAGGCAATGGAAACGGAAGAAAACAACAATGCCCAGTCCATGGAGTCCGAAAGCGCCGAAAGCGGCGATGATATTTATGACCGTGCCCTGGCCGTTGTAAAGCGTGAGCGCAAGGCCAGCACCAGCTTACTTCAGCGCAAGTTGAGCATTGGCTACGGACGCGCCGCCCGAATCATAGACAGGATGGAAGAAGAAGGTTTTATAGGCCCGGACCGAGGAACCGGAAAACCAAGGGAAGTTTTTATGGAAGCGGAAGTTTTTAGCCAATAGACCTGAAAAACAGGCTACACCGCAACGAAACGAGAGAAATGCTGACAGGCGGTGAATGAAATGGCTGATACCAATTTGCATTCATAGGGATGTAAATTGGTATAAAGTAGTGGGAACCGATGTCCGCAAGTTTTTGAAAAAGCTGGGTTTCCCAGTTTTTCAAAAACTTTGGCGTAGAGCGTTCAATGTCAATTGAACGCAACTTGGTATGACATACAAAAAGCACATGGTAATTTACCCAGATTGCGCGGAAAGCCTCGTCCTTCAGGACGGAACCAGTCCGAGAGCGGGAAAAGGCTGACATTTTCAGCATAGCTCAACAGTACGGTCTCGGTATCCTATGTAACATAGGATGCCGGGATTTTTTTAAAAGCCGGATTTCATCGGCGGATGCTGGCTCACAAAGGCTCCAAGTGTTTCTCATTCCATTTTTAATTCAAAATCGCGTCCATGCAATTTTGAATTATTCGGCTGCGGCATTGTCATGAACCGTTATCATCCCGCACAGGCAGCTATACATTCCGGGCATTTTTTAGCATCACTTATCTTTTGACCGAAAACGTAACAAGCATTGGAAGTTTCTTCATAGTTATCACATTGAAAAGCGCCCGGAGAAGCACATTTGTCTCCGTCCGGCACATCAAACTGCCCTTGAATTTTCGGCATGTTCCACCTTACACCTTTTAATTGGGTATCAACTACTATTCAACACATCAAAAAATGTCTTGGACATTGTGTAATCCCCCTCCAATTCACTATATATCATAATGGTTTTCTTTGCAAGAATTTATTCATAGCATGTCGCGTTTATATGAAATTTTTGTGTTGTTTTGAACTCAAAATCGGTATAGCATGACAATCTGACAATTCTGGATGTCGGGAAGCCGGTGAAAATCCGGCGCTGCCCCGCAACGGTGAGCAACGTGTCTGTTTGTTCGGATACGGGACCTCGAAGCCGGAGTCACTGGGAAACCGGGAAGGCTCTGGGGGATCGAAATGATCCAGTCGAAATCTGCAAGCCCGGAGACCGGTCCAGTTACACATAACCCCCGCCGAGGGAGCGGACAGGTCTGCTGGCCAGGAAGCCTCCTGGCCTCATTCTGCCATGCCCCCCGGCCACATGCGTGGAGGCATGGATGATTTCAAAACTTACACTTCTCTTTCTTGGCGCGGCGGCGTTTGCCACCGCCCAGTCCGCGAAAGACGGCCAAGGCAAGCCCCAGCCAAAAGCCGTACCCGGCGAGACGGTGACTATAACCGCCGAGGCTGACAGCGTCGAGGTAGCCAAGACGCCAAACCAGGTAATCGTTGTGGACGCCGAAAAGATAGCCAAGGCCGGTACCAGCAACTTGGTGAGGCTGCTGGAATACGTGTTTCCGGGCCGCGCCGTCCCAACCGGCGGCCCTGGCACACAGGCTAGCATCTTCATCAATGGGGCACGGTCTCAGGACACTGTCGTCTTGCTGGATGGCATCCGCGTCACCGACCCCAATTTGGGGCTGAACATGTCGAATTTTGGCCTTACGGGTGTTGACAGGGTGGAAATCCTGCTTGGGCCAGCGTCAACGCTATATGGCTCTGACGCGCATGGTGGCGTTGTCTCATTGTCCGGCGGCGCTCCTTCAGTGGATGGACTTTCAGGACATGCTCTTGGGCAGGCGGGCACGCTTGGGCAGATGCGCGTCGGCGCGCTGGTTTCATACAGTTGGGGCAGCGGCTGGGTGCAGGGTTCAGGGGACGCAGACCAAAGTCCCTCGTCCATCAAGACAGACCTCCCCTACAGGCAGTCGGCGGGGCATTTGGGCTTTGGCCAGCAGTTCGGCGAGAGCTGGTTGCTTAAGCTGAACCACCGCTCCAACTACATCGGCGCTCCGACGCCATTCGACACCGATACCGGGTGGCCCTCCAAAAGGCTCTTTGACCTTGGGAGGGAGGCCCTGGTCTGGCAGAGTTTCACTACGGCGTCGCTAAAGGGCAATTTCACTGACAGCATATCAGCCGAAGTCAATCTCGGCAGCATCAGCCAGGAGAACTACGACAACGCCAATGTCAAGAACACAAACACTTACAGCAGCCCCAGCCACCCGAAACTGGACAGAACCCAAGGTAATGCGCGGGCCACTTGGAAAACAGACATGGCAAGCGTCACGCTGCTGGGGGACTACACCACCGAGGAACTCAACACCAATACCGCCAATTCCGCAGTCAACGTACTCCGCTCGGCCACACACACGGCCTTTGCGCTGGAGGGCAGCATAGAGCCGTTGTCGGTGCTGCGCTTTGTAGGCAGCATGAGGCAACAGAATGACGTGCTTAGTCCAACCGAAAATTCTGAATCCAAAGTTGACCAAATGACATGGAAAGTTGGAGCCAACCTCCTTTTGCCATCGGGGTTCCGCGCATACGCGAGTACCGGCACTTCCTTTAACACTCCAAGCCTTTCACAGGTCAACGCCAATATTACCAGCGGCAAGCCAGACTTGAAGAACGAGCGCAGCCGTTCCGTTTTTGCCGGTGTCGGATATGAACACAACAAACAGTGGTGGCTGAGGGCCGACGCGTCGAAAATTGACTACAGCGACATACTTCAATATGTTTGGGATGGCAGCCTTTGGTACTACAACATCCAAAAAGCCCAAGTACAAGGCGTTGAAGTAGCCGGAGGCATGAGGGGAAACAACTGGGACTCAGAACTTTGGGTGAGAAGCCAAGAAGGCCGGCAGATGGATTTGCCGGAACCACAGCAATTGTCGTGGTTCCAAAGACGCCCATTTTTCTCTGCTGGCATAAGGGCCAATTGCACGGTTTGGGACGTTAATCTTGGGGCGAACCTTTCATATATCGGCAACCGATACGACTACCCCATTGACGCCAGCAGCCCAACCGCGAATAAAACTACGTTCATAGACCTCACGCTGCGCGGCAGTACGCAGTTTGGTAAATCCATCACAGTAACTCTGCTGGCAGAGAGACTACTGAATGATGGCCTAAGCCAGGAAGAATGGCTTGCGGCCAAAGACAGAGGGCAAAATAATGTGAGCTATGCCGAGGGTTTCCCCGTGCAAGGGCGCTCTATAAGTTTGGAACTTAGGTATAAGTTCTAGCTTTTTTGCTTGAAATGCTTGCGGCAGTCAAATGGGATTGCAGCTATGCCCGCCCGCAAGCATCTTTTCGTATCTATTGCTGTATAGCAGTTCAACATTCATTATGTGAACTGCTATGCCATGATTTGTTTTGCAAAAATGGCCGCTTTTATTGCTATATGTGAAAAATTACGTATGTAGTTCCCTTTTTTTGAGGCATTTTGGCTATAAACTGACACGCAGTATGCGTTCCAGTTGTAATTCAGGCCCTATGATTTTCCTGATGGCGCGCGCAACGGCTTCACGGCTTGCGCCTAATTGCTCCGCCCAGGCGTCCAGGGGTATATCCCCGCCGTCTGGAAAATTTTTGAACCATTCGTCCCAAATAGTTTGAAGTTTCGTCTGGTCAGGTTCATGGCGATCCCTCCAGTTGCGCTCCTGTGGACGCAAGGGTTCATAAAATCTGGCTCCGCTCAATTTTTCCGGCAAAAAGCGCTGCTCCTTTTCGTAGTTGTTGTGGCTGTAAAAATAACCATCGCCGTACCCTCTGGCTCTGCTGGTAGATGTGTGGGAGTCCCTTATGCTCTCCGGCATTGGGGCATCGGGAGCGCTCATGGCTGCGTTGATGGCTTGAATTGTAGCGTTTGATTTGGGAGCATTTGCCACATAAATAACGGCCTGGGCCAGGGGAATCCTGGCTTCAGGCCATCCTATCCGCTCTACAGCACGACTGGCGCATTCCGCAAGCATGAAAGCTTGCGGGTCTGCATTGCCAACATCTTCCGCCGCTGTAACCATCAGGCGGCGGGCTATGAAGCGAGGGTCTTCCCCTCCCTGAATCATGCGCGATAGGTAATACAGCGCCGCGTCTGTGTCAGAGCCGCGCAGACTCTTCTGAAAGGCCGATGCCAAATCGTAGTGCCCATCGGCTCTGTCGAAGAGTACGCGGCCCCCAAGGACATTGCGAAGTGTTTCCAGAGAACGAACTGATTTGGGGAGATCAATAAATGTCTCCAGCCCGGTAAGGGCAGCCCTCATGTCTCCGCCGGCCCAATGCGCCAAGTAATCAAATACTTCTTCGTCTTTCGGATAGTCTGGATATATTTGTGAATATGTGCGGTTTAGAACTTCGTGGATATGTTCGGGCTCCAGCGCGTTGAGCGGGATCAACTGACAACGGCTGCGCAAAGCGGGATTGAGATAAAATGCAGGATTTTCTGTAGTGGCTCCAATAATCACGACTTCACCCCTCTCCACAAAGGGGAGCAGCAAGTCTTGCTGTGAGCGATTGTACCTGTGTATTTCGTCCAGAAAAAGCACTGGCGCAAGGCCACGAAACAGCGGTGATCCGCTGTTTTCCAGCAAAAACTTTTTCAAATCGGCGGCTGATCCTGTAATGCCCGAAAACTCCAGAAAACTGCGCCCTGAACCAGAGGCCATGAGTCTGGCAAGCGTTGTTTTCCCGGTTCCAGGCGGTCCCCAGAGAACCATAGACGGCAGACGCCCTGAAGCGGTCAAGCTGGTCAAAATCCCCTTGGGACCTAGCAGATGGGGTTGGCCTACAATATCTTCGATTTTTGACGGACGCATCCGCTCGGCTAATGGAACAGAGTGAATACTCATTGGGTTTTCCCACAAATCCAAACTGTGATTATATAGCAATATCCGCTTATATTGCTTACAGCGGGCCTGATACCAACTTGCAATCAAAAGATTGCGAGTTGGTATCAGGCAGCGGGAACCGATGCCCGCATAATGAAGTTGAATATTCAATCTGGTCAAAGAGTAAAAGAATGCTGATATTTTCAGCAAGACTCAATGGAGCGGCCTTGTGTATCCGATGTTCCATCGGATACCAAGAGATTTTTGAAAAAGCTGGGTTTCCCAGTTTTTCAAAAACTTTGGCGTAAAGCGTTCGATGTCAATCGAACGCAACTTGGTATGAAACGCTTGCAATGCCGATAACATTCAACTACAACCGTTGAACTGCCATATCCACGCGCAAATGTATAAATTGCCCAAAGGCAATCACAACAAAAAAGGAACATCTTTTGATATTCATGGCATTATAATTTAACAACCTAACAGGAGCTTCCAATGCCAGCACTTCTTGCCACACTTTTCGCTATCGTATTAACTCAGGGAACACCCCAAGAGTACAATGCTTCAAATCTTCCAAAAGTCAATGGCCCCCGACCCCCCAGTTACGCGGACCCTGCGGGTTCCAATGCTGATATGTCACGCAGTACGGCAAGGAGAGGCGTGATTGACGCTGTAGCCCTACCGGAAAGTGATGCGATAACAGATTCGATAATAAAAGACAAAATTCAGGGTAACGCTGGTTGGAAGGCCTACCAAGCCATAGTTCCGGCTGGCCAGACTGTGAAAGTAAGACTGACTTCGCCTAACGAGACTTGGTTTGTGTTGAAAACAGCTAACCAACGCGGCATGACCGAAAAAGGCATGGCGCCACATTCGGTTACTCCAATAAACCCACAGACCACGTACGTAAATTCCAGCAAAGAAACCAAGACGATTTTTTTCATTGTTGACACCACAGACTTGAGTGCCCCCCAAGTGCCGTATTCTCTGCATGTCACAGTTGGCAACTGAGGTCGTTTAGCTTCGTCTGCCGCGTCATACTGGCTTGTAATCCTTTGAGCTATAGCAGTTTGGCTTTGAGAAGTTGAACTGCCATATAGCCTATGGATACACTGGAACAATTGCGGAGTGTACCAAATGTCCATATATGTAAAAGCCATACCTCTGATCTTGCTTGGAGTAACGCTCAATGCCTTTGCACAGATTGCCATGAAAAAAGCCGTGAGCGCGGTTGGCATGGAGTGGAGTTTTTGGCCGCTGGTAAAACTTTTCACACATCACTGGATGCTTATTTGTATGGGATGCTACGCCGTTAGCATTGTGGTTTGGGCGGGCGGCATTAAATGGGTTCCCACCAGCTACGCTTTCCCTTTTATGGCTCTGGGTTTTGTCTTTGTTGCCCTGATGTCCAAAATGATACTGGGCGAAGCGATTCCTATGATGCGCTGGCTTTCGATTTCGATTATTGTTCTGGGAGTTTGCCTCCAGGCTTTCACCGGAGAGACTGAAAACAAAACGCCAGATAACGTATCAAAAATTAATAAAGCTGATAATCACGATTAATTCCCTGACCGAAGAAAGGTCACTGACAAAGCCCAATTAACAGTGCATTTACGACGCTCCGAGCAGCTTCTCCAAAACACGGGAGATCACTTGGGCGTCATCGCTTTCGTGCTGGATATAGACGCCGAGGGACTTTATGTAGCCATTAACTCTGTATTGCTCCTGACCATCGTCCTCGTTGCCTTCTCTTTCGATTACGGCTAATTTTGTCTTAGTGTCCATATTCGGATCACACTCGTCCGGCTGAATGTGCATCAGTTGCCATTCATCCAGAAATTTGTCGTATTCCCACATATAGCCAGTGTTTAACGGCCTGTTTGTAAGTACATTCCAAATGTCTTCGTTTGTCATGGGTCTCCTTAATTAAATGTTATAATTATTATGCGCCATCCACAATATAATCAGCTATCAGAATTTCAATCCTCAATGGGTGGGGCCGCTAGGTGTTGACTGAGACAACCCAATAGACATTGACTCAGCCAGCCCAAAGAGGTAATTGCAAAACCCCGCTGCACGTCTGCTACTGACCTTCCGCCGTCTATGACTGTATTTCGCAACTTGTTTGCTGACAATATTTTACGCCAGAGCCTGCACCTCTAGTGATTTGCAAAACTGACGTTTTGCAAATGGCTCGCGCTAAAAGGTGGGAAGAATCCCTGGCTCGGCGCACCCCGTTTTCCACCATTTAACGAAACGGCTGGGGATTTGGGATTGGCGGCAAATATTTTTGTGAAATTATTTTTCCATCAACTACAAGTATATCCGCATCCCTGCCCTGACCGCCGGGGGCCAGGTCCGCGCCCAGACAAGCCAGATAGAATGAATCAAATTTTGTGTTGTATCGTATGGACATCCGCCCTCTTCTGTCATAGAAAAGTTCATTGGGAACACCAACGAACGGACGATAAAAAAGAGGATGTTTCCAAGGGGTCATTGGTATTTGATCAAGTCCATATTCAGGAACAAGTTTTTGAAGCGATGTCGGATACTCGCCGTATTTGTCTTTGTAGCGCTTTAACGCGTCGCAAGTCACACGAATGGTTTGGCGAATCTGCCTTTTTTCCTCTTCCAAAGAGTTTTTCAGTATAGCCTCAAGCATAAAAATATCTTGTCTGGCCAACTGCCCTTCAAGTTTCTCGGGAAAACGCTGGACAATTTTTTCCATCAGTGCCTTGGCTTCCAGCGTCTTCCCTTCCCTGTTAAGAGCGAGCGCATCCTCGTACAGTTTTTGAGGCAGGCGCGGGTCATTGGAGGAACAGCCGATTATTACAAGGCACAACAAGAACAAAGATGCGAAATTGAGCATAGAGAATATTATAGCAATTCGTTATTGAATGTGTCATTTCACGCCGAATGAAGCATTTTCATGGGGAGACTTTCAACAAAGCTGAAAAACAGAGCGTAGCCTATTTTTCAGCTTTGTTTGCTATTATAATCATACAATGCGACTGCTCGCTCAAGTTTACCCTGATTTTGACCCGGATCTTCAATGGCGTGACGGTAACAGCAAAATTGTTGCCAGGAATCCTATTTTTAGTTTGTTGGAAATACAGCGGGAATCACCGCACAGCAACGCAAAAGGCGCTTTCTATCGCCTTGTGTGCCCGGAGTGGGTACACGCCATCCCATTCACCACTCTGGACGCGGGTCTGGAGTTGCTGGTTGTGGAACAATACCGGCATGGCATAGATAGAGCATCTCTGGAAGTACCGGGAGGCATTTGCGATCAGGGAGAAAACCCCCTGGACGCCGCCAAG
>Ga0268262_10001269_pt1 | contig 31654 bp, 19 predicted proteins | sample TergutNc150P3_FD_190354 | JGI IMG/M metagenome (GOLD analysis project Ga0268262, IMG submission 190354) | Nasutitermes corniger P3 segment gut microbial community from laboratory colony in Florida, USA - Nc150 P3 (SPAdes) (version 2) | ecosystem: Host-associated > Arthropoda: Insects >... | reverse complement strand
GTAATACTAAGGCTAAACGCCTCTTGGCCGTCCATCTCTGGCTCCCGTTTACTTCCATCTTTTCCATGATCCACCTCCTGCCTTATTTTGGCTTATTGGTGGCGCACTTTTCAATAGGGGCAGTATAGCCGAACCTTCCTGGCCTTGTCCTCTCGGAAGGCCACGAACCAACGGCCGTCTTCAGTCTGGTGGACGCTCATTCTAACGCCTGTTCAGGGGGTGTTACCCGCAGCATTTTTTGTTCACGCTCAAGCAGATCTGCCGCTTCTCGGGAGGCACGGAGCAATTCTTGAAATATCTCCTTGGGCATACTGTAGGCCGGCGGCGCTACTTCGTGGCCGGGTTTGTTTTCATTCTCAAGAGAGCGTTCAAACTTATCAGCCGCTTTTCGGTTGGCTTGGCGCTCTTTTTCATATTCCTCCAGGGATCGTAACTCTTCATAATATACCATCAGGGACCAACTGGAGTTAGGGGGTAGCACAAATTCTTTAACTTTGCCCTTTAAAAACTCACGAAGCATGGTGTTTTTCACTTCTAGTTCTTTTTCATCTTCCTCTATCTGCCAAGCCGAAATAGTGGGCATTAAAACGGCCGCATGAATTACTGTTGCCAAAAGAACAAGAAACAGTTTTTTCATTGGGTCGCCTTCTGATTAGCGCCAGAATTTATTGAATGCTATAAATATAGCTACTAAAACGGCTGGGGGAATAAGCGCGATCTTGCAAAACTCATCAAAATCCGTGCTGTAACTTAAATCGTAATCCTTGAAAACAATAAGATAACAAATAACCAATAGCCAATAGGAAAATATCAAAATCGCGCCCCGGCGGATGGCCAGGTTTTTTGAAAAAAATGAAATGAGAGGCTCGAATGGGGAAGTGGGAGGGCTTGGTTTCGGGCCGGTCGGTTGGTTATTTTTCTTTTTGTTTTTGCTGTCTTCTATAAGTTTCATTAGCTCGTCCGCTTTCTGTTCTATTTCTGATTGTGCTTCCTTGGCAAGCAACTCTAAGTTTTTTTTCTCTACTATATTCGCCGCTTCTTCTAATTCTTCACAAGTCGGAAGTCTTTTGCCATAATTTTTTGATAAATTCCTTAAATCATCATTTAAAACACCTTGTAAAATGATTTTATAATCCTTATCTGATAAAATAGATTTACCCTCCTTCGGTTTTAGAATACTCGGAAATTGGATGGCCCATTGGTATTCCAAAATTACGGGCATAATTTTTCCAATTAACTCATCCTTAGTTTTTGAATCCAAAAAAGATCGCGTAATCGCTTCTTTGAAATCGTCCATAACAGAATCGCAGTCAGTTGTTGGAGTAAGATATATTTCATATTCAAACATAACTTAAATCCTTATCTTAATGTTCACCCCAAATCCAGATGACCCTGCCGAATAACTCTACATCATCTTCCTCAAGGTCGCAGTAAACTGTGTTTTCGGCGGGGTTGTCTGAAAAAACAACTAAAATCTTTTTTTTCTTGGCCCACATCAGCCGCTTGACCGCAGGAACACCATCCAGTCGAAGCATGTAAACCCCCAGTTTTTTCAAATTATCCCAGTCTCTGTCCGCAACATCTACCACAATAATACCGTTTTTCATTATGGTCGGCTCCATACTACGCCCACCCACTCGAAAGGCCACCAGGTTGGCGGATAAATGCCGTTTCACGTCCGATTTATGGATGACTACCGGGCTGGTTTCCAACTCGTAGAAATTCTCCGGGGCCTCGCCTTCGTCGGCAGCTAGGCGCATATCATCCCGAAAAGGAATCTGGTGGTAGTCAGATTCCAATTCACCTTCTGGAACCGCCCGGAGCATAGGCGGGGAGGGAATCTGGGTATATTTCGGCTCGCGGGAGATCAGAACATGGCCGCTCGAAAGCATACGGCCGGCCCAAAGCATATCCCAAAGGTCTGGGTATCCTATTTTTACTGCTATTTCCTGCATTTTATCAATAGTTGCCGAATATCTCAAAGCGTTGATCAAAGTCGATTTTGGTATTTTCCAAATTTCAGATGCCGCGGCGAGGTTGCGCGGAGGTTGTTTTCCTGTGGCATCAACCATCTTTTTTTCAAGCATAATTCTGAAATACTCATAGGTTTTTGTTGTATTTCTTGTTCTTACAGGCATTTATAAAACCTTTAGCAAAATACCCAAATTGGGTTTTTTGTCTTGACTTGTTCCCAAATTGGAAATATACTCAACCCGTCAAGTCAAGGTCTGCCTTATTCTTATCGGCCTTTTGGTGGCAGAAAACTAGAAATGAGCGAAAACATTACCAATAGCATAACAAATGATACTACCACGGCCCCGGCAAGCCGTCAAGAACGCTTGAAAGCCTGGCTTTCGGCGCGTGGTTTGACGCTGGCCAAGCTGGGCCTGGCGCTGGGCATGACGGCCGAAGGCGCTAGGTTGATGTTGAAGGTCAAAACGGTGAATCCGATTCGGTTTGCTCAACTCCGGGCCCGGGGCATACCTGTGGACCTTTTGCCTTCGCCGGAGTTTCGCAAGGCCAGCCGGCCGGCCCCCCGCGTCTCTTCACCGCTTAGTAAGTCCTTCGGCCCGGTAACCAGGCCCTCCAGGTTCGTTAAGGTGCTCTGCACCGGGGCCGGCTCGAAGCGGTAAGTGGCGCCGGTGAAATAGCCGATGAGGTCCTTGACCACCGGCAAGCCCCCGGTGGCATAGCTGATAACGCCCTGGCCGACATTCTTCCAGTCTTCCTCGTCCTCGGGCGGCTGGCCGGCGTTCTTGACCAGGAACTCGAACAGGGCCGGCAGGACGGCCAAGAAGATCCCGGCCCGGCCGGCCTGCCAGGTGCCCTTTAGGTATTCGCCGCGGCCGAAGGCTCCGGCGGTCTGGTGGTATTGTTCCCAGATGAGGTTTTGAGTGCCGCTGAAGAAGGTCGAGAACATGTTCAGGAGCTTCCCCCATTCGCCGGCGCCCCAGCCCCGCTGGGCCCGGCTTTGGTCCTTGACGGCCCCGGTGGGCTGGGTGACGCGCAGAATGGTATCGGCGTAAGATACGGCCTCGGCCTCGCTTTTGCCTTCCTTTAAAGCCTTAAGGTAGCCGCCCAGCCAGACCGGGTTGGCCACGGCCTGGTCCATCCAGGCTATCGGCTTGAAGTAGGCGTCGGTCAGCTTGTCCCGCAAATTCTCGGCCAAGGGGTTGCGGAGGGTCAGGGCCTCATGGACGTCGCGGTCATAGGAGGTCTTGTTGCGGTTGGCCAGGGCCAGGCTCTTGCCGTAAATCTCTTTGGTGACGGCTCCCATTCTCGCCGGGTTTTTGTAGTATTCCTTCAAGCCCACCATGGTCCAATAGGCGCCCAGGGTGTGGACGCTCTGGAAAATGCCCGTGACCTGGCAGGCGGCCACGCTCATCTTGAGGCCCATGGCCGCCATGGCGGTATTCCGGCGCAGCTTCCTGATGAGCGAGGCCGCCCCCGGGTCGCCGATGGGTTCCGGCTTGGCCGTCTCCTGGAGCCAGCGTTTCATCTGTACCCAGTAATTCTCCCCCAGAACGCCCTCGATGGCCTGGCGCACGTCCGGCCGCCTGATGAGGCGCCAGACGTCGTTGACCGCCTCGCGGTGGGTCAGGTCCTGGATGTTCTCGTTCAAGCTGTTCAAGAGCACTCCGAAATTCAAATGCGGCACCAGGTTTTGGTAGGTCGTGCCCACGCGGCTTATGGTGCTCCCGGCCTGGGTGTTGGGCTGCCGGTAGAGGCTCTGGTCCGAGCGCAGACTTTCGGCCGTGTCGGCGTAAAAGTCGGCCCGCTCACTCATGGATCGGTCGAAGCGCAGGGGGAAGTAGCCGCCCCGGTATTCGCCGTATTTGGTCTTGACCGGCGCGGCCTCCACCTTCTCCAGTTCAACGCCCTTGGTCCGCAAGGTCAGTTCGTTCAAGCGCGGGTACATCTCGTTATCCATGAAGTCCCAGACGGCCTGGACAAAATCCCACTGCTCCTTGGTCAGGGCCTCTTTTATGGCTTCAAGCTGGGCCGGGGTCATGGTCTCGCCGTTTTCCCCCAGCCGGTAATTCATCAGGGATTTGAGGTTTTGCGGGTTGCCCATGTTCAGGACGGCCATGACCAACTGCTCCCTGGTCAGCATGACCGGCAAGCCCGGCACGTTGACCTTCTCGGCCCGCCAGGCGGTCAGGGCCTTGGGGCCCACGGTCTGGTCAGTTATCTGTTTCAGGCGCTCCAGGAACAGGTCCTGGCTCAGGGTCATGGCCTGTTCCCAGGCCCGGTTCAGGGGGTCATAGATCATCTGCCAGACCAGCCCGTTGATCTCGTGGCCGTCCAGGGTCCGGACCATGGTCTCCACCTTGATGATGGAACTCATGTAGCCGCCGGCGGCCTCCAGGATGGAACTGACGACGCCCTTGCGCCCGGCTTCGGCCAGCCTCTCTCCGTGGCTTTTGGGCGCTTTTATATCGTGATGCTTGGCTATGGCCCCGATAAGGTCCCGGGCGGCCTGGTCCTCGTTCATCAGCCGGCCCCGGACGTTCACCTTCTGCTGACGCCCGCTCAGGTGTTCCAGGTTGGCCACGGCCCGGCGCAGGTCCCGCAGCTCGGGCAGGGTCAGGCTCCGGTAGGTCCGGGGCCGGCCGGTCTCGGGGTTGACCCAGGCCCGGCCGTCCAGGAGCCAGTCCGCCACCTCCACCGCGGCCCCGTCGGCCTTGAGCCCGGCCACGAAGTCGGAGAGGGAGACTCGGGCCGGCACCTCCCGGCCCATCCCGGCCGCGGCCAGAAGGTTTCTTATCTGGTCGCCATAGGCGGGAATCAAGCCGCCCGGGGAATCCGGCCGGCCGACCGGGCGGTTTTTGATGCGCCGGGCCTGGGCCTCGAATTGGGCGATCTCCCGCTGCCGCTTGATTAACTCCTGATATTTAAGGCCCAGTTCCAGGCGCTTCTCAAATTCCTCATGGCGGGCCCAGACCAGGTTTTGCCGGCCTTCGGTCTTGGCCTGGGCCACCTTGTTGCGCCAAACCGCCTCGGTATCGGCCTTCGCTTCCCGCCGGCCGGCCAAGGTCCCTTCCCTAACCCCGGCCATCAGTCCGGCCGTCTGCCCTTCCGCCAGCCCGGCCCGGTAGCCTTCCCGGGCCGCCCGGGCCTGGGCCTTCAGGCTGGCCTTGAGGTCCTGGGCGTTTTGCCGTTTTATCTCGTCCACGGTCAAGAGCCCGGTCTTTTCCTCGATGACCCGCTTGATATCCCGGGCGCTCCGGGGGGCGTATTTGCTATCCTTGGGCAGCATGAACTGGGCCCAGAGGTTGCGCTGCCGCTCCCAAAGCTCTATCTCGGCGTCGCTTATGGGCGCGTCCAGCCCGCCCTCGTAATAATCGTATTCGGCCTCCCGCTCGGCCACATATTCGTTCTCCAGGTCTTCGAGCTTTGGGCTGTCCAAAAGGGCCTTGATGAAGTCGTCCGAGTCAAGGCCGAACTGTTGGGCCCAGACGTCAAAACCCAGCCCGTTTTTTGTGACCAGCCCGATTCGTTTCTCGGCCAGGGCCTGGATTTTGTAGTCATCGTAAGTTGTCTTCAGGCTCTTCCGGCTCATCCCTCCATGTTTCACTATCTCGTTCAGCCGCTCCTGGCTGGGGTATTCCCGGACAGCGGCCCGGGCTTCCCGCCGCCACAGGCGTTTTAGCTTTTCCCGTTCGGCCATCCGGGCCGCGGTTATTTCCTCGGCCGCCTTCTGCCGGGCCAGGTCGGCCGCGGCCTCGTATTCGGCCATGATCCGGGGGTCGATCTCCCGGAAATTCTCCAACTCCTCCCGGCTGAAAACCTCCTGGCCCCGCCAGCTTTCCATGGCCAGCTCTTCCTCGGTGGCGAGCAAGTTGTCGAAGAAGCGGCGCACGTCGTCATTGAGCTCCACGCCCAGGCCGCCGGCCAGGCCCTCGTAGAGCTTTATCAAGGCTTGTTTCATTTGGCTGAAGAAGCGCTTGAGGCCGGTGGTGGGGGCCTTGCCTTCCATTAGGTAGGTCTCAAAGCCCCGGGCGAAATGCTCATGCTTGGCCCGGTCCCGGGCCTGGCTTTTTTCCTCTTGGCTTAAGGAATCGAAGGCCCGGCCGCCGAAAGCGGAATTCTTGAGCCAGCGGTCATATTCGGCCTCCAGGGCGGCATCGTCGTCCAGGCGGGCCAGCCAGGCCTCCACGTCCCGCCAGCCGGCCTGGAGGCGGTCAAAGGCCTCCTGGTTGGCGATCTTCTCCGGTGGCGTCAAAAGGGCTTGCCGGATCAACTCCCGGTAGAGGTGGGCGAACTCGTGGAGGGCCGTAGAGGCGTCCGCCGCCTGGGAAAAGACGATCCGGAAGGTCTGGTCGGAAAGAATGTCCAGGCGGCCCCGGGGGCCTGCTTCGCTGGCCTGGTAATAGGTCTCCAGGATATTTATGGCCTGGTCATCGAAAATGACGTAATTGTGAGAGCCTTCGCCCTTGGCCCGGCTGGAGCCGTCAAGATAGCGCAGCCCTTTTATTCCACCGAACTGATTAAGGAAGAGAGAGGCTGATTTTTGCGCCGAGGCCGTGTCCGGCGCGGTCTCCCACCCCGGGATCGTTTCACCTGTAACCGTATAGGCCAATTCGGTCAAGGCTTCATAAAATTGTTGACCGGTAAGATCCTTCTCACCCTCCAACAAGCCATGAAGCCATTCGGCCATGGTCGCGTGAGCCTCATCGTCCGGCATACTTTCAGCGGCCCGGCGCAGGGCTTCTTTCACCCTCTCCGGCTGCTCGGACATCGGTTTGTCCCAATCAAGCAGAACGTCATTATCGGGAATGTCCAGCTTGTAAAGCTGGCCGGGATTTTCAAATTTCCCTTCAAATGTCTTTTTGAACCACTGCACCGCCTCCGGGGCGTATTCATTTTCCACCGCCTCTTTAATCGCGCCTTTATAGTCCCAATGGATCATCAGGTTTTCCAGCATGGCCATCCGGTCAAACACGGGCCGGGCCTTTTCGGGGCTCAGGCCATACGTCTGCTTTGACCAGTGGTCATACCATTTCAAGGCGGTCCGCCCCGAGAATTTTTTGTCGTTCAGTTTTTCAACTTGGGCCGACGTCAGAATTTTTCGGTAATGCTCCGCCAGCGACTTATCCCCAGCGGCATACAGCCCCCAGCCGAAAGCCTGGTGACCTTCGCCCGTGCCGATGAAGTCCGTGCTCATGCGCTCGATGCCGCGTGTCGGGCTGCCGTGAAAGGCCGGCTGCTCGAAGGTCGTTTTCTTCTCCAGCAGCTCGTTGACTTCCTGGTCAAACTTTGCTATTTTTGAATCGCCGCCTTCAGGGCCCGTGGATTCACCTGCTTTATCGGGGTGAGGGTTAAGTTGTAATTCCCCAACACTCGGGGATAAGGCGGCTTTTTTTATGGCCAGCCAGTTATTCACCGCCTTTGAGTTTTCCCTGAAAGCAGTCAGAATCACCGTCCTGGTGGGCTTGTCTTTTCTGCCCTTGCCGCCGACATCTGGGGCGGCTACAACCACCACGGCTTCGCCGTTATTTTCCAAACTATATATGACCGTATCGGTATGGGTAACGGTGTTTCTGCCAACCGGTGTTTGGTCGCCTTCCTCAATTACTTTAGGGACCAACTCCCAATCGTCAAAGTCGGGATGTTTGTTATCGATGTGTTTAGCCTGGTCGGAACTGACCTCGATTATTTTTCGGCCGTATGGGTTATCAAGGATAAAGAACGGTTTCGCCTTCTTGGACGTATTGGCCAGGGCTTCATTGATGAAGTCTTGAATGTGTCGGGCTTGGCTTCGATACATGCCTTGCCCGTAGCTGGCCGCCCCCGCCCCTTCCGCCTCCCCGGCCCGGGCGAACATGATCCTCTCCCTCAGTAACTGGTTCGGGTCTTGCCCGGTGACCTGGGAAATAATGCTGGCCACCCGGCTGCTGACCTCGGTTTCCCGCCGGGCCTCGGCCTTGGTGCGGCCGGCCTCGATCATCCGCCGCTCAAAATCGTTCCTGGTCTCCTCGGTCACGTCGGACCCGGCCCGGTCCAGAATAAGCGGGGGCGGGCCCAGGGCCTCAAGGTCGGCCTCCAGTTCCCGGGCCAGGCTGGCCGGCTCGGCGGTTATTTCCGCCGTCACCTTGTCCCACAGGGGATGGTTCATAACCTGGGGCGCGGCGTTCAGGTCAACCCGCACGTCCGTTTCGTTATCCAGGGCCTCCATGAGGGCCTCGGAGGTGACTCCCAAGGGCTCCAGGAACTCGGTCTGTATGGTCTCCATGTCCGCGCCCGGCTGCTCCAGGGCTTCCTGCATGAAACTTTGCAGGGTCTTGGCCGGAACGTAAGCCGTCTTTTCCCCGCCGCTTATGCCGGCCAAGAGGGCCGCCGTGGCTTCGGCGTTCTGGGCGAATTCCGGGTGCTTCCGCATTTCCTCCGTGGCCGCCTTGACGTTGGCCCGCAGTTGCAGGTTGTCCTTCTTCACCCCGTCCAAGGCCAGCCGCTTCTCCGCGATTTCAAGGGTCTGGTCCACCAGGGCGGCCCGCTGTTCCGGGCTCATCCGCGAAAGGCCTCGGGGGTCTTTGAAGAACTCCGCCGCGGGGTGGAAGAGCCCCACCGAGGCCCCGCCCCAGAAGGTCTGCCAGGCGGCTTGCTTCATGGCCTGGCCTATCTCGCCCCAGCTGGGGCCGCTGATGCCCCGGCCCGGAAAGCGGCGGGCCATGTCCTCGGCATAGGGCCGCTGAATGAGCCCGCCCCAGCCTTCCTGGAGCGTTTCGGTAATTATCTCCGGCCCGGTATGGGCGGCCGCCCCGGTTATGAAGCGGGTCGCCCGCCCGGCCGCGCCCGGACCGGCCAAAGCCCGGCCCACCCAAGCCGATGGTAATATTTTTACGCGGGCTATGAAAAAAGCCTTAAAAATAAGGGGCTTGACACAAAAATTAGTGGCGGCTAAAATGGGTATTCAACCGGCAGCATTAAGTCCGTATGCAATCGGCAAGAAAGAACCTGGCTTAAAGTATATGCAAAGGGTAGCGGCGGCCCTTGACTATCCTTTGGCCGAGTTTCTGTCTTTAGGTGAGCCCCCGCGCTTGGCCCTACTCCCGGATGACACCATTGAATCCGGGGGCTTCCTGCGGGTGCCTTTATCTGATGATATGCGCCTGGCCGCCGGTGGCGGCGGGGCCGTGCCTTTAACCTATGAAGCGACCAATAGCCCCGTTGTGGTTTATGGTCCAGACCTCAAAAGAAGAACCGCGCACATGCTTCAAGCTTTTCGGCTGGGAGATAATGCGGATTCAATGGAGCCGGTTATTGCGGCCGGCGGCATGGTTATAGCCGATTTGGCCCAAACCGAACCGCCGAATAGAGGAAGAGCCATTTTTGTGCTTTGTTGGGATTTGCACGATGGCGAATGTGCCGTAAAGCATCTCTGCTGGTCTGAAAAAGGAAAAACAGTTTTGATAGAATCAGAAAACCGCAAGGGCAGCACCGATAATCCGCCGCTGTGTAAAGCGGTTGATGAAATACGAATTATCGGCCGGGTTATCTGGGCCTGGCGGGAGTTTTGAGGTTTTAACGAGAGGCGCGTAATGGCAAAAACCCTTAAAGATGCATTCGAAGAAAAACACAAGCGGCCCATGACCGATATTGAACTTTTTGCCATGATTCAGAATGGGAAAAGCCCTAGTTTGGAACATCTCGGCAAAACACGAATATTTCTTTGTGTTGTCGTAGGGACGGCGGCGTTTGCCGCTCTCTATTTTGTTTTGGAATCAATTGGAATTTCAGTTTTAAATGAAGATGATAAATATGGATTCCATTTCAATAATTTAATCATGGCCTCCACGATTTGTTATCTTCTGGAAGGGTTTATCTCGGTTAAAATTCTGCGAATTGAGACCAGAGAATACCAACCAAGACGGCACAAAAACGAATGTGCAATAATCGCCCTATGGTATTTATTTAGCCTTGTGGCATATAAGATTTTTGATTTACTTGAATCGAAGGGTCACTTCGCGTATCTCTTTTCTACGCTCCCGCTGATTTTGTATTTGCTTTGGATTTTTTTGCGTGGAGTTGATAAAAACACAAAAGAGATAACCAAAATGGAAGGTCTTTTTACCAAGAAAGAAGTTAAAGAACTGAAAGGTGAGCATTGAAGATGAAAATTTTTTATGCCTCGTTTATTGTCTTTGCCTTATTGTTTACAGGGTGTATAGCTCCTGTTGATAGAACTTCCATTCCTCAATCCAACCAGATTAATGCCGACCTGACTAAAGATGATATAAGTAATGATTTTCTTTTGTGTTCTGCAGAAACAGCCATGGACTGGGCCATTTACACCAAAGACACCTCTTTAATTCGCAACCAAATCAATTCAGTTTGCGCCCCGCAGGAAAAGGCGTTAATGAATTATTATTTCGCCAAGCATGGATATAGAGGGGCGGCAGTGATTGCCCAGTTTGCCAATAAGTCGGCCGAGGGAATTATTGACGCCACATTAACCAGATTAAAAGGCCAGGAAGCAGCGGAAGATCATTTCCGTGATTGCGTTGTGATTAATTCGTGGGAATACATATCCGCCAATAATCCATCCTCTCAAGCGGAAGTCCGCAGGATAATATCCAACAATACCAGCCTTTGCTATGGCAAACACCTAAAGGCCCTGTTTGAGCGCAAAGATAACGGCTATGCTACCGCACGGCGAGCAAAATACATTGGCATTATGACCAATGCAAACATGGAATCTTTTATGTCAATGCTCCGAAATGCGGCTAATAAAGCCGCCAAAGAGCAACAGCAGGCGCCACCGCCAAGCGCCACCCCTGTCGCGCCCCAGAAGCCAGAAGCGCCCAGTTTTGCGATATAGCTTATATGAGCATCCACCAGCGAAAAGACGGCCGCTGGGTAGTTGCCTACCGCCGGAAAGGCGAAAGGAAGGTCCAGCATAAATATTTCGGCCGGGGGGCCGAGGGCAAGATTGCGGCCAAGAAATGGGAGGGCTAATTTTGGGCCGAGGCCAGCCAGGAAGAACCCGCCGCGCCGGAGCGGCCGGACCTGACCTTTGCCCAACTAGCGCAGAAATATCTGGACGCCAAGCCCTTGGCGCCGCGCACCAGGTCCACCCTGGTTTATATCCTGAATCTTCACATCATACCCCGTTGGGAACACAAACTGGTGGCCAGCCTGACCATGGCCGATATGTCGGAGATGGATGATGCCCTGGTCAAGCTGGGCCGATCCTTGGGCACTCGCAACCGAATCCGGGCCTACTGCAAGGCTATCTGTAATTGGGGGGTGGAGAATGACCTGATCCCGGTCAACCCCGTTGGCCGCTTCCGGCCGGAGGTGAAAAAAGAGGGCAGGGCGCCCGACCTGATTACCGAGGACGAACTGAAGGCGATCTGCACGGCCGCGCCAGAACACCTTCAATGGGCTATTGAAATTATGATGAACACCGGCGTCCGGCCAGGCGCGACAGAACTATTCGCCCTAAAAATGTCTGACGTGGACTTTGAGACCGGCGGCCTCTGGGTGGCCAGGTCAAAGACCAACAGCCCCCGGGCCTTGTTGCCGCTCCGGCCGGCCATTCTGGCCAAGATCAGCGCCCTGGCCACCGCCGAGCCGGGGCGCGTCTGGCTTATCGAGTATGACGGCCACCAGGTCAAGAGCCTTAAAACCGCCTGGTGGGCCACCCTGCGCCGGGCCGGCATAACCCGCCGCCTGCGCCTTTATGATCTGCGCCATTGGTATGGCAGTTCCCTCTTGCGGGGCGGGGCGGATATAAAGGCGGTCTCCCGGCTTATGGGGCACAGTAGCCCGAACCTCACCCTGTCCAGCTACTACCATTTGGTGGAGGGCCAGGAGAGGAAGGCCCTGGACCATTTGGCGCTCCCAAACTTGGCCATCGACAAACCATTTGACAAACCATCCTCACCAAAATAGTCAAAAGCAGGCATTTTCAAGCCCCTGGTCAACTATAAATTTCAGCTATAACAAATTGATTATATTAAATTAATCAAAATCTGCCCAAAACAAAAGCAGTTCTCTACGAATCCGTAGGTCGCAAGTTCGAATCTTGCCGGGCGCACCATGAAAATCAAGAGGTTGCGAAATAAATCGCAACCTCTTTTTCTTTGTCTGAAACTTCTGCCCCACATCTTGCCCCACACATCTGGAAAAATTTTATAAATGATGATAAAATTCCGAAAGGTCATATTGCTTGTTAAAATCGAAAAGCTAAAGAGCTAGGCTCTGGATGAGAGAGTTGATGTCGGAACCACTGGCCGATAGAATCATAAAGAGTATCGGCCAGGCGGCCAAGCTTTACCACCGGCTGGTCATAGTGGTAGCCCCGGCCGGTTATGGTAAGACCGGTGCGTTGCAAGAGGTTAAGGCCCGCATAGCCGCGTCGCTTATAAACGTCAACCTCGAATTGTCCCGACTTCTGCTTGATTTCACCGAGCGCCAGCGGGTTCTGCAATTGTCTCGCCTACTTGCGGAGATCGTGGATGCCTCCGAGGCCGAGGTGGTCCTTCTGGATAACATGGAGATACTTTTCGAGGTCTCTCTCAAGCAAGATCCGCTACGGCTCCTGCAAGGGCTCTCGCGGAATAAGACGATGGTCGCGGCTTGGAGCGGCTCCATCGACGGCGAACAACTGACTTATGCTATGCCGGATCACCCGGAATATAAGCGATATTCTTTACGAGATCTCCTGGTGGTGAACCAGAAGCCTGTTGTCTTATGACTAGAAGCAAAGACGCAGGGGGGCACTTTTGATGCAATATGGGGATTTGATCCAGTTTGAGCCTATCGAGTCCGTGGTCCAGTTGCGGGCCGCCGATGCAGCCGCCGCAGCCCGACAGCTTGTCCAGACCTATGTCATCTCCTCGGAAATGGCCGAAAAGCTGAACAACCTGGTCATGCCCCTGCTTCAACTCGACCGGCCCATGGACCGCAAGGGGCTCTTGGTTGTCGGCAATTACGGCACGGGTAAATCGCACCTCATGTCCATAATCTCCGCCTTGGCCGAAAATGCCGATCTTTCCCCCTATCTGAACGACAAAAGCGTAGCCAGCGCTGTTGACAAGATAAGCGGACGCTTCAAAGTGATTCGAACGGAAATCGGTTCCACAACCATGTCCCTGCGCGATATCCTGGTGGCCGAACTGGAGGAGCATCTGGCCGCCATGGGTGTATTCTATTCCTTCCCAGCCGCGGACAAGATCCCCAACAACAAGGGGGCCTTTGAAGAAATGATGGCCGCTTTCCACCATAAGTACCCCGATCAAGGTCTGCTATTGGTGGTGGATGAGTTGCTTGATTACCTGCGCACCCGCAAAGACCAGGAATTGATGCTCGACCTTAATTTTCTGCGTGAGATCGGAGAGGTCTGCAAGGATCTGCATTTCCGCTTCATCGCCGGCCTTCAGGAAGCCATTTTCGATAGCCCGCGTTTTTCTTTTGTGGCTGCCAGTATCCGCCGGGTGAAAGACCGCTTTGAGCAAATCCTCATCGCCCGCAATGACGTCAAGTTTGTGGTGATGGAACGCCTACTAAGAAAGACAGCCGACCAACAGGTTAAAATCAGGGAGTACCTGACTCCTTTCGCCAAGTTTTATGGCCGCATGAATGAGCGCATGGACGAATTCGTGCGCCTCTTCCCCGTGCATCCAGACTATATCGATACCTTTGAGCGGGTCACGGCGGTGGAGAAACGCGAAATCCTCAAGACCATTTCTCTGGCCATGAAGAAACTTTTGGGCCAGAGTCTGCCCGATGGCTGGCCGGGCCTTATAACCTATGATGGTTACTGGACCACCCTGCGAGAGAACCCGTCCTTCCGCGCAGTCCCGGAAATAAGGGCGGTCATTGACTGCAGCCAAGTGCTTGAGTCACGCATCCAGCAGGCTTTCACTCGCCCCGCCTACAAACCCATGGCGATCAAACTCATCCACGCGCTGTCGGTCCATCGGCTAACGACCGGCGACATTTACGCCGCCTTGGGCGCGACCGCTGAGGAATTGCGTGATGGCCTGTGTCTCTTCCAACCGGGCATAGAAGAACTGGGCGGTGATCCGGCTGACGATCTGCTCTCCCAGGTGGAGACAGTTCTGCGGGAAATCCACAAGACGGTCAGCGGGCAGTTCATATCCTCCAACCCGGACAACAGACAGTTTTACCTGGACCTCAAAAAGACCGACGATTTTGACGCGCTTATTGAGAAGCGGGCGGAAAGCCTCGATTCCTCGCAGCTTGACCGCTATTACTACGAGGCCATCCGTCGGGTCATGGAATGCGCCGACCAGACCTATGTGACAGGTTACAAGATCTGGCAGCATGAACTTGAATGGCTGGAGCGCAAGGCCGCGCGCCAGGGCTACCTTTTCTTCGGCGCCCCCAACGAGCGTTCCACCGCGGTGCCGCCGAGGGATTTTTACCTTTACTTTCTTCAGCCAAATGATGTGCCGCCTTATAAAGATGAAAAAAAACCTGACGAACTTTTCCTTCGCCTGGTGATCGCCGATGAAGGGTTAGAGTTCCATACCGCGCTCCGCAATTACACGGCGGCGCTTGACTTGGCCTCCACCTCTTCCGGCCAGGCCAAATCCAATTATGAAGACAAGGCCTCAAACTTTCTGCGCGTCTTGGTTCAGTGGCTCCAAAATAACATGGCCACGGCCTTTGAAGTCACCTACCAGGGACGTTCAAAGCCGCTGACCGAATGGGCCAAGGGCAAATCCATCCGCGAGCTTTCCGGCCTCGCTTCCCATGAACGCATTAACTTCCGCGACTTGGTGAACACCATCGCGAGCATTTGCCTTGGAACGAGGTTTCAGGATCAGGCGCCCGAATACCCGTTCTTCAAGGTTCTTATCACCGGGGCGAACCGGGCCCAGGCGGCCCAGGATGCCCTTCGCGCCATCGCCGGGCAGGCCCGCACCAAGCAGGCCACCGCGGTCTTGGATGCCTTGGAACTTCTCGACGGCGAGCGCCTTAAACCAGGCAGCTCCAAATATGCCAAGCACATTCTTGGCGTGATGATGAATAAAGGCCAAGGGCAGGTGGTCAACCGCGCCGAACTGTTGGATGATATCCTCGGCCTGGAATACCTGGCTCCGTCCACATTACGCCTCGAACCGGAATGGGCCGTGGTGGTGTTGGCCGCGCTGGTCTATTCCGGCGAAGTCATACTTTCCATTCCGGGTAAAAAATTCGATGCCGCCGGGCTCCCGCAACTGGCCGGGACCGGCATTGATGAACTTATCGAGTTCAAGCACATTGAAAGGCCCAAAGACTGGAATCTTCCGGCGCTCAAGGCTCTTTTTGAATTGCTCGGGCTCACGCCAGGCTTGGCCCAACTGATCACTCAAGGCAAGGACGAACCGGTTCAGGAAATGCAGAAGGGCATCGCCGACGCTGTCGAAGAGTTAGTGCGGGCGCAGCAGAGTATGCAGACCGGGTTGTTGTTCTGGAACCATCCTTTACTTACCGAGGGCGAGGTCAATAATCTGCGCGCCAAGCTGGATGAGACCAAGACCTTTATTGAATCTCTGCAAGCCTATACCACGACAGGAAAATTCAAAAACTTCCGCTACGAGGCCTCGGAAGTGACCGCGCACAGAAGCGGGCTAGACTCACTGGCTGAACTCAAATCGCTTGAGGAACTGCTGAAGGCCTTCGGGGCCACGACCTCTTACTTATCCACCGCTGAGGCGCTTCTGCCTGCCGATAATGAGTGGTGCAACAGGATGAAGACCGAACGGGATGCAATTCTGGCCCAAATCAGCGATCCGGCCAAGCGGAATGTGGCGGCCTTCCGTCAGCAAACCCAACTTAAGCTCGGCAACCTCAAAAGGGAATACCTCACGGTCTATCTCTCCCTGCACGCCAAAGCGCGTCTCGGGGTGAACGAAGACAAGCGCAAGACCCAACTCATGGCCGACGAGCGGCTGAAGAACCTCCAAAAACTTTCCACAATTGACCTGATGCCGCGCCAACAGATCTCGGATTTCCAAAACCGGTTGGCTGGGTTTAAGAGTTGCTTTTCCCTGATTGAGCAGGAGTTGGAAATTTCGCCGCTGTGCCCGCACTGCAACTTCAAACCAGGTTCTGAATCGTCAACGGCTCCCGTTGCGGCGCAGCTTGACGCCTTGGATAACGAGCTTGACAAGCTGGTTGAAAACTGGCTTCAGACGCTTTTGACCAACCTGGAAGACCCGACCACCAAAGAAAACCTAAGTCTCTTGAAGCCGGAACCGCGCCAACTGATTGATGGTTTCATCAAGAAGCGCGCTTGGCCCGACGACCTCGACCCGGCTTTCATACAAGCCTTGCGGGAGGTTCTTTCCGGTCTCATCAAGGTTCCGGTCAAGATCGACAATCTGCGCGAGGCTCTCCTGGCTGGCGGCTCACCGGCCACTCCGGCGGAACTGCGCAAGCGGTTCGAGGAATACCTGGAAGGGCTGACCAAAGGCAAGGATCCCGTCAAGGTCCGGATCGTTTTGGAATGACGCGTTTGGAAATTGTATATGGCTAGTCGAACTGATAATAATGGTGGCGGGCTTATCCAGGCTGACCCGGGCGAGGCCCAAGGCCCGGTCGAATGCCTGGGGCTGACGTTTCCCGACGACAAAGCGCGGCGTGAGCATTTTATAGGCATTCTGGCCGAGAAGCTGAAAGCCCCTGAATTTCGTAAGATCGAAGGTTTCCCGCACGGCAGCGACGAAGACATTCTGGCGTTGTCAGACCCGCCCTATTACACGGCCTGTCCGAACCCGTTCATAGCCGATTTTATAAAGTGCTACGGCAAACTTTATGACCCGGACACCCCATACAGTCGCGAACCGTTCGCCGCGGATGTGAGCGAGGGCAGGAACGACCCCATCTATAACGCTCATTCCTACCATACCAAGGTGCCGCACAAGGCTATCATGCGCTATATCCTGCATTACACCGAACCGGGAGATCTGGTCTTTGACGGATTCTGCGGGACGGGGATGACGGGCGTGGCGGCCCAGATGTGCGGCGATAAGGCGGTGGTCGAGTCGCTGGGCTACCTGGTGGAAAGGGATGGAAGCATCCTGAGGCAGGAAGCGGACGAGAACGGCAAGACTATTTGGAAACCGTTTTCAAAACTTGGCGCACGTAGGGCAGTGCTAAACGATCTTTCTCCGGCGGCAACTTTTATTTCCTACAATTACAATACACCGGTGGATGTGGCCGCCTTTGAGCGGGAGGCCAAGCGTATCCTGAAAGAAGTGGATGAAGAATGCGGCTGGATGTATGAAACGCTCCATACGGACGGGCGGACCAAGGGCAAGATCAATTATACGGTATGGTCTGATGTGTTTATCTGTCCGGAATGTTCCCAGGAAGTGGTTTTCTGGCAGGCCGCTGTGGATAAGGCTGCCAGGAAAGTATTGGATATTTTCGCCTGTCCCCACTGCGGCGCCAGCCTGAGTAAGCGGAATTTAGAACGGGCTTGGGTGATGAAAGATGACCCCCACCTAGGCTTCCGGGCTGGCCTTTCCCGGGCTGGCGATCGGTTAGCCGATTCTTTAATCCGGCAAGCCAAGCAGATTCCTGTTTTGATAAATTATTCCGCGCAAATCGCCGACCAGAAAAAACGATTTGAAAAAAAACCTGATAAGTTTGATCTGGAATTAATAAAAAAAATTGAAAACAGTAATATTCTCTATTGGTATCCGACTGATCGAATGATAGAGGGTAGTGAAACCCGCCGGAACGATCCCATAGGCATCACCCATGTGCATCATTTTTATACTAAACGTAGCCTGTACGTACTGAGTGCGTTAAGAACAAAAATAAATGGTAGTAAATATGATCATCCATTGTCTTTTCTGATCGGTTCATACGATCTGACACATAGCACATTGATGACTCGTATTATCTTTAAATCTGGCGGGAAAAAACCAGTCTTAACTGGATACCAATCTGGAACACTCTATGTCAGTTCTTTACCTGTTGAAAAGAACATAGTTGAAGGGCTACGGCTTCAAAAACTTCCAGTCATCAAGGAATCGCTTGCCAATATTACCAGATTGAATATCATATCATCATCCAGTACTCAGCATATAGCGATTGCTAATGATTCAATTGATTATTTTTTCTTTGATCCACCCTTTGGCGCCAACATCAATTATTCTGAATTGAATTTCCTTTGGGAATCCTGGTTGAGGGTTTTGACCAACAGCACGCCTGAAGCTATTGAAAACGATATTCAAAAGAAAGGGCCTCTGGAATATCGTCAACTTATGACTGCTTGTTTCAAAGAGGCTTATCGTGCCCTTAAGCCAGGGCGATGGATGACTGTGGAGTTTTCCAACACCAAGGCCTCGGTCTGGAACAGTATCCAAACGGCCTTGTCTGAATCAGGCTTCATCGTGGCCAATGTCTCCGCTTTAGATAAACAGCAGGGCACTTTAAGGGCCGTGACTACACCTACAGCAGTCAAGCAGGATTTGATCATTTCCGCTTACAAACCCAACGGCGGCTTTGAGAAACGCTTTTTGGAAAACTCCCGGACCGAAGAAGGTGTCTGGGAATTTGTCCGCTCTCACCTGAAATATTTGACTGTGGTCAAGGGAAACGAGTACCCTTTGCAAGTCGTGCCTGAACGCGACCCCCGCTTGCTCTATGACCAAGTGGTGGCCTATTACGTCCGCCAAGGCCATATTGTGCCGCTTTCAAGCCAGGAATTTCAGTCCGGGCTGGCCCAGCGCTTTTCGGAACGGGACGGCCTGTATTTTTTGCCAGAGCAGGCGGCCGCTTATGACCAAAAACGCCATTTAGTGTCCGAACTGGGGCCTCAACGCCTTTTTGTTTCTGACGAAGCCAGCGCCGTACAGTGGCTTCGCCGAACATTGACGGCCAAGCCCCAAACCTTTCAGGCTGTTCACCCCCATTTCCTTAAAGAGTTGGAAGGCTGGAATAAGCATGAAAAAATGCTGGAACTTTCAACTCTTTTGGAACAGAACTTCCTGTGCTACGATGGCCAGGGCGAGGTGCCGAGCCAGATTCACAGCTATCTTTCCACAAATTTCAAAGAGCTCCGAAACTTGCCCAAGGAGGCTCCTAAACTTCGGGTCAAGGCCAGGAACCGTTGGTATGTGCCAGACCCCAACAAGGCCGGCGATTTGGAGAAACTGCGCGAACGATCATTGCTCAAGGAATTTGAGGATTACAGAACTGCCAGCCAGAAGCGTTTGAAGGTGTTCCGCTTAGAGGCGGTACGGGCGGGCTTCAAAAAGGCTTGGCAGGAACGCGACTACGCCACCATTATCTCCGTGGCCCGCAAGATTCCCGAGAACATTCTTCAGGAAGACCCAAAACTGCTCATGTGGTATGACCAGGCCATAACCAGAATAGGAGTCAATGTAAATGACTGCTAATATGGTTTCTATATCCTAAATTGCTCATGTGTTACAATCAGGTACTCACTAGTAAAGGGGATGTTTCATGATAACCGATTTGACCGTATCTAATTTTAAATCCATCGTCAAGGAGACTTCACTTCCCCTTGCGCCATTAACCATATTGGCTGGCCCGAACAGTAGCGGCAAAAGTACAATTTTACAAGCACTATTACTTGTAAGCCAAACTATTTCCCATCAAGTTGGCAGCCGATCGGTAGTGCTGAACGGCACCTTGGCTAAACTCGGACAATTCGACGACTTGCGTTCTTATGGAGGAGAATACGACCATATTACAATCGGGTGGAAATGCCAACCCCGCCACGATAACATTCGTTCCCAGGGACAAATGGGATCGTATTGGCGGCAGCAAAGTTCCTCAATCAAGGATATCTCTTGCACGCTCTCTTTTGAGGCGAATCCTGACAGCCCTGAACGTGAGTTATATCAACTTCAGCCGCAACTAACCATTTTTTCGATGTCCATTCTGGACCGGGGTGAAGATAATACCGATAGAATATCTGAACTTTCGATCGCAAAAACCAATGACATCGGCGCAAAACTCTCTGGCCTCAAAATTAAAGAACCTGAAAACGAAATCGCCAGCGCTAGTTTGAATTACGACTTAACTCTGCGGGATAAAATTTCTTTGGATGAATTACGCGAGGAATTCAAAACCGCCGAACCAGTTGGGTGTATTTTACATCACTTTCTTCCCAAAAGGTTTTCCATACGAATAAACTTGATCGAGGAAATTTCTCGTCATATTAAAAAAGTTTTAATTGATGAAGCTCCGAGATACCGCCGTGAGCGATTTCTGGATCGAGAACTCGTTATTCCTGAGGCTTTGATTCGTGAACTGCAAACGAAACTGGGAGAAAGGTATGCTGAGATGTTCATCCAACAGCCAACATTATTTGAATCTGGAACAGGTATGCCAGTTAATGAATGGTTTGAACGTATTAGAAAAATGCCGATGGAACTAAGACGCGAAATGCGCCGTGAAATGCATGAATGGTCAGAATTGGAAACATTGATCAGCAGCATTCAGAAATCTGAATGGAAGCCTGACGAGCCAGAGTACCAGTTGCTTCCATATCATCCCCCAATTGATGTTTTAAACGCATCTTTTTACTTGGAGATGTTCTTCTCCGATGCGCTGAAATACCTCGGTCCGTTACGAGACGAGCCAAAACCTTTATACCCACTGACTGCACATGCGGATCCGACCGACATTGGTCTTAAAGGTGAAATGACAGCGGCTGTCCTTAACTTGCACCGTGATCGGCGCATAAAATATATTCCTTCATCGGCATTCTCTAAGACACCTCTTGCCGCAAATACAGTATCTAGAACCCTCGGAGCCGCAGTTACCGACTGGTTGCAATACCTGGATATTGCCAAGACAGTTCTCAGTATAGACAAAGGGAAATTGGGTCATGAATTGAAAGTTTCCCTAGCCGACGATGGACCGAATCAAGATCTCACTCATGTTGGTGTGGGAGTCAGCCAAGTTTTGCCGATACTCGTGATGTCGTTGCTTGCTGAGCAAGACACCGCTCTCATTTTTGAGCAGCCTGAACTTCATCTTCATCCGAAAATTCAAACGCGATTGGCTGACTTTTTTTTGTCCATCGTTTTGTCTGGTAAGCAATGTTTAATTGAGACTCATAGTGAGTATCTCATCAATAGGCTTCGCTGCAGAGCGGCAAGGGAAGATACTCCCAATCGCGTAACGGATAATCTTAAGATTTACTTTGTGGAAAAAAAGGATGGCACATCGGATTTCAGGGAAGTAAAAGTCAACGAATACGGCGCGATCTTAGATTGGCCGGATGGTTTTTTTGATCAAGGCCAACTTGAAGCTGAAAATATTCTTCGCTCTGCAACAGCAAAAAAGAAACAACAGAGAGAGAAATGAGCCATGCCCAGTGTGACTATTGATGCAGGAGTGTTGGCCATACCACCAGAACATGGATCTATTGACGAACTACGTCATTACGTAAAGACACTACTCGACTGTAGTGAATTACTTAATACACCCTGGGTGGCTATCTACATGAGTGAACGGGCATCCGAGGCCCTTTGGTATGACGATCTGTATCCAGAATGGCATAAGCTTAACCATCTTTTCACAGCGACAGGAATTGAGGAATATGACGCCACAACCGTTTTACCAATTGTGCAAAGGATTTTACAGAGGACACCATCTTTCGAAAACCATTTTCGCATCAAGGAGGTTGTGTATGGTAAAATGACTACCCAACCAGACGTTCTTACGCTTTGTTCAGGCCCGCACTTGAAAGACGATTTGGCCCGATGCCTTCTATTGATCGCAATCCTTCGCAGTCATTTCCCACAGTCGGCAGTTGACCATTCCTTAATTCTTCGTCATGCCTCGCACATGACTATCCAGATTCGCGCTCTTATACACATACTTGAGCATAACCGTGACGATCTAATAACATTACCTTCACCACCAGACTATTTTAATGGCGATGTACAGGTCTGTGATGATTTTAGAGGGTTAATTTTATCCCTTAATGAGGTTAATATTCTACTAAATGCGACAGATGCAGGTGGTGTAAAAATAGCCATTCACGTTGCTTTTTTCAAAGCCCGCGTAGATCAAGGCGATACCCTGGACTGGGATGATATTCCAATCTTTAGTATTGGTAATGTATTTTTTGAATCATTCTCTAGCCGGAGGCCCACACCAGATCTTTCCAGAAAACTTCTGCGCGCAATTGTAGAAACCTTAGAACAGTCCAACCTTCATCAAACCCATCCTTTGAGAAATAACGAAGGTGGGGCTAGTCCCCCGCGAGTCCGGAGAACCGATCAGGCCAAAGCCTGGCGGCGTGACATAGATAGAGACCATCATCTACACTACTGGATTACTGACGAAAATATTGTGGAGTTAGCATCATTGAGTTTCCCTCATAACGATTTTACGATACCTGAGTGAGAAGCATTGAATACTGTGTGGGCATTTAGTCTGGACTATGGGCAGACTTGTCAGGTAATCGAAACCCAAACGCTCTGGGGCGAGACATTCTGTCGCGTATGGCTACAGGGATACGATTCCGTTGTGCGCGTCCCTGCCTCCCGTCTCACGCCTATTGAGATCGCCAGCGCCAGCTCACCGGAACACATAACCTACATCTCCGCCGCCGCGCGGGTAGCCGATGCAATAACCCAGGACATTCTGCTCGCACCCATCGAATCATCCGTCATTCCACTACCGCACCAGATCATGGCCTTGTCCCGCGCCCTAGCGGGTGACCGGGTGCGCTATCTCCTGGCGGATGAAGTGGGCCTGGGCAAAACTATTGAGGCCGGCCTAATTTTGCGGGAATTGAAACTGCGCGGTCTAGTCAAGCGGATACTCGTCATTGTCCCCAAAGGATTAGTGGGCCAATGGGTTAGTGAGATGAAATTTCATTTCAGTGAAAATTTTCAGCTTGTGCTTCCTGATGACCTAAAGATCTTGAAAAAAATCACAAATTCCTTGAACCCGGTAAACAAAGAAAAGGATAATCCCACGCCTAAGGCCGGGCCAGCCAATGCCTGGCGGATGTTCTCCCAAGTGGTTGTGCCTATGGATTCGGTGAAACCCATGGACCGGCGCCGTGGATGGAACGCCGCCCAAGTGAGCGAATACAACCGTGAACGCTTCGAAGATTTGATCACCGCCGGCTGGGACTTGGTCATCGTCGATGAGGCGCACCGTCTCGGCGGCAGTACGGATCAAGTGGCCCGGTTCCGCCTGGGGCAAGGCCTAGCCGAGGCGGCGCCGTATTTACTATTGCTTTCAGCCACCCCCCACCAAGGTAAGACAGACGCTTTCCACCGATTGGTTTCCTTGATTGACTCCCAGGAATTTCCGGACACCGGCAGCGTTATCCGTGAGCGAGTCCAGCCCTATATCATTCGCACCGAAAAACGCTGCGCCATAGATGTCAGCGGGCAGCCTTTATTCAAACCACGGCGCACCCAGCTTGCTCCCGTTTCATGGGAAGAACGCCACCGCGACCAGCAACTGCTCTACGAGGCGGTCACCGAATACGTCAGAGAAGGTTATAACCAGGCCCTGCGGAATAAGCAGAGCCACATAGGCTTTCTTATGATACTGATGCAGCGATTGGTGGTCTCCAGCACGCGGGCCATTCGCGCCACATTGGATAGAAGGCTTGAGGTGCTGGACGCCCCCCAGGAACATCTGACGCTTTTCCCGTTCGACTCTGAGGAAGATTGGGTGGAGTTGGATGGCCAGGAACAGATTGACCTGCTGTTACGCACCCACCTCAAGGCCCTCAAGAATGAGCGCGCCGAAGTCAAGCTGCTTTTGGAGGCCGCGGCCCACTGCGAGCAAATCGGCCCGGACGTCAAGGCCGAAGCCCTGCTTGACTGGCTCTACCTCCTTCAGTCCGAGGAAAATGAGCCAGAGCTTAAAGCCCTTGTGTTCACAGAATTTGTGCCCACCCAGGAAATGCTGCGTCTATTTCTTACCGAGCGCGGGTTTTCGGTCGTCTGCCTGAACGGCTCCATGGACATGGAAGAACGCAAGCGCGTCCAAGAGACTTTCGCCAGGGAAGCCCGCATTCTCATTTCCACCGATGCCGGCGGCGAAGGTTTGAACCTCCAGTTCTGCCATGTGGTGATCAATTACGACATCCCTTGGAATCCTATGCGCCTGGAACAACGAATCGGCCGGGTGGACCGTATCGGCCAGACCAAGGTGGTCCGCGCGGTAAATTTCGTTTTCGAAGATTCTGTCGAGTATCGGGTCCGTGCAGTGCTGGAACAGAAGCTCGCCGTCATCTTCGAGGAATTCGGCATCGACAAAACCGGCGATGTGCTTGATTCAGCCCAGGCTGGCCATATGTTTAATGAGATGTATGTTGAGGCCATACTCAACCCCGGAAAGCTTGAAGACTCCGTGGAGAACCTGGTTGACCGATTGCGGGAACAGGCCCGTGAGGCCCAAGTTGCCGCCTCCATGCTAGGCGTGGTGGAAGACTTGAAACCCGGCGAAGCTCAACGGCTGCTGGCCCACCCATTACCTCATTGGATTGAGCTCATGACCGTGAACTATCTAAAGGCTCACGGCGGCCGAGCCGAGAGAAAAGGCCAAACCTGGAATCTCACCTGGCCCGACGGCTCAACCTATGAGAATACGGTATTCACCGGCAAGGAGGCTGAAAGGCTACCGGGCTTGCGGTTCCTCACCCTGGAGGAACCAAGAGTGCGCGGCTTGGCCATGAGGATTCCCCGTTGCGCGCCGGGCCAGCCGATTCCTGTAGTATTGCTCCCCGGCCTCGCCTGTGAAGTCAACGGCCTCTGGTCCCTGTGGCGTATCTCCATTGCCACCCAGGAGATGGATCGCCAAAAGATCATGCCACTATTACTGGCTGATAGCGGCCAAGTCTATATGCCTACGGCCAGATACGTTTGGGATCAACTCCTTGCGACCAATCCCAAAGTCCATTCTCTGCTGGAAGCCTCCGTCACGCAGGCCGCTTTTGAAAAATTGTGGAGCGTTGCGGAGGCACACGGGACTGCCCTTTACGAGTCACTCGTGCAGGAGCATCAAATCAGCCTCGCCCGTGAACGTGAAAAAGCCGAGTACGCCTTTAAGGCCCGTTATAAAAGCATAAATCGGATTGGGTTGCCCCAGGTTCGCAACTATCGACTGAACCTTTTGGCGCAGGAGGAACGCTCTTTCCATGAGCAGATCGACCGGAAAACCCAAGCCCATCCCGAGCTGGAGCCGCTACTGCTGATTCGGGTTGAAGGCGGGGCCCATGAGTAGCTGGCGCGACCGAATCCTGAAAGAATTCACCCCGAAAGTCGCCTGGCTCACCTTGGTGGCTGACCCGGACGGACTCATACTTGAGGAAGGTATTCTAGAAGGTATCCGCAATCGAGGTTTTGAACTGATTCCGCTTGAAGACCACATAGCTTTCCGTTATGCCTTCGAATTGAAGCTACGCACCTGCCGGGACCGAGGAGAGCCGGCGGATCTCATCATAGTATTGCCTTCACAAGCTAGCGGCCACAACCAGTTGCCGTATGATCTCCTCCAGGCTGGCCGCAGATTATCCTTCAATCTCGGCGATATCTTCCCGAACCTCAGTTATCCTATTGTGACCGCCTTGGATCGCGGTAATCTTGATGCCTTGTACGAGGCACAAGAAAAATTTATCCCTGGCCAGTTGGGCGATAACGCCACCAGGGAATTTATCCTTCGACATGTCTTTGAAGTTGCTCCCGAACAGGTCAAACAGCCTCTGGACCTCTTGCGGGTTCTGCTGCGCCGGCACTACCGCGTCCAGAGAATACCGGCCGACCTTGACGACTGGTTCATCCAACTTCTACGACAGAGCACTGTTTTTAATGACTGGCCGCTGGAGAGGATTGTTTCAGATCGAGAGGCATTCTTCGCCTTTCTTCAGGAGCGCTGGCCGAGCTTCCTAGACCGTGAGGCGGCCAAATTTACGCTCAATGTTCGTGAAGAAGTTAGGACAGCCGATACTCTGTCCATTGCGGGCCCTCTCGAACTACCCTTCGATCACTACGAACTCCGAGGTTATATCAATAACCTGTTCGTAGAGGGCTTCCTGCACTCGGTTCCACATGAACAGGCGAACACTTTGGCCGAAACCTGGATCCGCATCGGCCTAAGCACCGCCCCTACCGATGACAGATTCCGCCGTCTGACTAAGCTCATTGATAGCTTGGAAAAATCCATTCCCTCTGAAGACGCGAAGCACACGGATTGGTTCCATTTTGCCCGTGGCTGGGCGGAGGCGATACTGCTGGCGAACAATCAAACCGGCGATATCCTCGATTCAGCTACGGGGGAGCGCATTAAAGCTTTGCAAGCCCAGATGGATATTAGCTTCACAGCTTGGCTCTTGAAGCGATACGCCGGGCTTGTCAACCTGCCGCCGTTACCGCCGGTCATGTTGCATCATTTGCCGCGCTTTCTGGCCCGCCAGTTGAGGGAAGGCCACCAGGCCAAGGTCGCCCTGATCGTGGTGGACGGTCTGGCCTTGGATCAATGGCTGGTGGTTCGGAAAGCACTAAGTTCTAGACAACCTAGTCTGATATTCCGTGAGCAGACGGTCTTTGCTTGGATACCCTCGCTCACCTCCATCTCTCGCCAAACTGCCTTCGCCGGAAAAGCGCCATTTTTTTTCCCGAGCAGCATCCAGAGTACGGACAAGGAACATATTCTATGGTCTCAGTTTTGGGCTGATCATGGCCTTACGCCAAGTGAAATCGCCTATATCAAAGGTTTAGGTGACGGCGGTTTGGAGATCGTTTCCGAAGCGCTTGCGCAACCCAAGGCCAAGGTCATCGGGCTGGTCGTGGATAAGGTTGACAAAATTATGCACGGTATGGAAATGGGCACAGCCGGGATGCATAACCAAGTGGGCCAATGGGCCAAACAACCTTACCTTAACACGCTCCTCAACTTACTTTTGGATCAAGGCTTTCATATTTACTTGACTTCTGATCATGGTAACGTTGAAGCAACTGGTTGCGGGCGTCCAGCCGAAGGTGCGGTGGCGGATCTACGCGGTGAACGAGTTCGTATATATCCCGACGCGGCCCTTCGCCACAAGGTGAAAGAAGACTTCCCTGCCGCTCTGGAATGGGACTCCACTGGTCTTCCAGATAAATTTTTTCCCCTTCTGGCCCCTCCCCGTCAGGCGTTTATCCATGAAAAGCGGAACACCGTAAGTCACGGCGGCGTTTCCGTCGAAGAAGTCATCGTTCCTTTTATACAAATTGAAAGAGAATGTAAATGACCAGACGAACCGACCAGATTGGTTTTAGTCAGCGGGTGCGCCTGGAATGGCTTGAAAAAACAGTCAGCCTGATTTTGGCTGGGAATGATAGAGCGGCGATCAACGAAGCCTTGCAGGCACTACTGAGAGATAAGGTGTCCATAGGCGGCCAAGCCGAACGTGGAAATCGCGAAAAAATCATAACGATTCTCTTAAAGATGTGGCTTACGGTTCCGAACGTACTTGAGCCGTTGCGCGTTGAAGGTCTCGAACTTTTTAAACGGGCCCCCAAGAACGCGCATCTGGCCATCTACTGGGGTATGACCATGGCCGTCTATCCGTTTTGGGCTGATGTGGCCACTCAGGCCGGCCGTCTTCTTAGGCTACAAGGTTCCGTGGCGGCGGCTCAGGTCCAACGCCGGATCCGCGAGCAATACGGTGAGCGGGAGACTGTTTCCCGAGCCGCCCGCCGCGTGTTGCGTTCCTACTTGGACTGGGGGGTGCTTCAGGAAAGTGGCTCCAAGGGTATTTATTATGCCGGGGCAACTTTGGTCATTGATGATTCCCGTCTGATCGCCTGGTTGGCGGAAGCATCTCTCCGGGCCAAGGCCAACGGCGCGGCTCCGCTTAAAGATTTGATAGACAGCCCGAGTTTTTTCCCCTTTCGGATAAAGCCTATTCCTGCGGCCATACTTGTAACCGAGTCACCCAGACTTGATTTCCTCCGGCACGGATTGGATGATAACCTTGTCATGTTGCGGAAGCACTCGACAGATTTTACCATCTAAAATGGTTTTCAAGACTCTGGCTGTCTTGACTAAATCAGACTTTTTCATCCAAAATAAACTTGATTTGCGTTTTGGACGGAGTTGGGCTTGTATCACCATAGGACCTTTGAAAAAAGCATCTACGAGATCACTAACAATTTCCCGCTTCTCTTGCTCACCGGGGCTAGTGTCCCGTGCGGTTAATAGCATCATTTAAAATCGCTGAAACCATTTGAGCCAGTACCTTATTTTCAAGTGACCGACGATACCAGCGGCCCGAAATTGAATGAGCGAATTAACCAAACGAGACACTAGCCCCGGATTGTTCTTCAATTTTCTTGAGTGTCCACTTGGGGATGTCGCCGGGGTGCATAGTAACTGTGGTCTTGCCAGGCTTGGTAGGATGCTTGAACTGTCTATGGCCGGTCTTCTTACCCGGCAGTTCAAACCATCCGTCCATCTTTAACCGTTGTATCACTTCCTAGGCCGTCATGTTCTTTCCCGTTTCTATGGGCTAATAATACACATTTGTGTGTATTACGTCAATTTACCGCATAATGATGGGGTGGGACTTAAGCACATCCGCTTAACGATCGGTTTTAATTGTAAATTCATATCATTATAGTTATGCAAAGCCTTAAAGCCTCGTCAAGCGGCGCTCATTTCTCCTGAATTTGGCCGAACAGGGCTCCGACCAAGTCAGTGCCTTGCACAGGGTTTCGTCGTGCAAATGGGCATACAGCTGAGTCATTTGAGGGGTGGAATCGGTCAGGAGTTTCTGCAACTCAAACATGGAAACTTTCCCTTTGGATAAAGCTTCGCGAACCGCCATTGGTTCCGGGAGTTCGGTTATTTTGGCGCTGTCGCGCATGGTGCGGGCTTCGTCCGCATCCACATAATTGAACCAGGATGCGGTGGCGGCATAGTCAACGGAACGGGTGAAGGTGTTCTTAAAGGCGGAATCGGCGGAGGGCTTGTATTTGTTGCCAGCCGGGAAGTACTCTTTAAGAGGCCTGTCGGCGGAATCGCGAGAGTTGCGGCCCTTGGCACACAGTTACCTGGATAAGGTTGGTCGGATGTATTTCAGGATTTTTGCCCGGGCTTTTGCGACAAATACAGCCTGCGCGCTGCCGGCGCCGCCGATATGCTCTTAAGGCCATTACAATTCTAAATGAACTAATTATTCAAGATTTTTCGGCTAAGAAGGCATCAACTCCCCGCTTCAAAGGCGGCCCCCGCGGTCTATCCTCCGTATGGCCCCAGCCAAGGCCGGGGAGAGGAGTACGGCGTGATTTGAGGAGTGCGGCGTGATTTATAGTATTTAGGGGACATGATATCTCCGGTTGGAGAGAAAATTCCAACCGGGCTCGTGAACTGGTATAATCCCACCCTGGGACTGAAAAGAAGACTGGAACATGAACCGACGGAAGCAAGGTGCGCCATGCCTGCGCGAGGGGAAAATTACGGCCAGTTCCTGAATCTTCTGGAACTGGTCATGTGGCTGGAGGAAAGCGCCTCGGGGGTTTCCCTGGCCGAAATCGCCCGGCGCTTCGGGGTCACCAGGCGGACGGCCGAGCGTATGCGCGACGCGGTGGCCAACTATTTCGGCGGGGATTTTGAGGAACGCCGGGAGGGCACCCAAAAATTCTTCAAGCTGCGGGCCCGGCGGCTGGATGCCGTAACTTTGGCTTCCATAACCGAGGAAGAACTGGCGGCCTTCCCCACCGCTGTCCAGGCCTTGCGCCGGAACAACCTGGCCGCCCAGGCCGAGGCCCTGGAACGGGCCGGGGCCAAGCTCCGAAGCCTGTTGAAGATGAAGCCCGCCAAGGCCGCCAATCTGGAAGATCTCCTGCGGTTCGAGGGCCTGGCTTTAAGGCCCGGCCCCCGGCGCCAATACGACGAGGCCGTGGCCAGGGTTCTGCGCGAGGCCTTGATGTCCTTCCGCCAGGTCAAAATAACCTATGCCGGCCGCGAAGGCCCCCCCAGGGATATCACCCTGATCCCGCTGGGTTTTTTGTATGGGGACCGCCAGCACTACCTGGTGGCCCGCTTCGCCGATGCGCAGAAGGCCGGCAAGCCCTACCATTTCATCTTAAGCCGCATTCTGGCCGTCGAAAAGCTGGAGGCTGATTTTGAGGAAGACCCCGCCTTCAATCTTGAGGCCCACGCGGCCCGCTCTTTCGGGGCTTTCCAGGAAGAACCCTTCGAGGTGGAATGGCTCTTCAGCCCCGCGGTCGCGGCCGAGGCGGAAAAATTTCTTTTTCACCCCAGCCAGGAAACGAACCGCCACGATGACGGCAGCCTGACCGTCCGCTTCACCGCCGGGGGCCGCCTGGAAATGGCCTGGCATCTCCAGACCTGGGGCCGGGAGGTCCGGGTGGTCAAGCCCGCCGACTTCTGGGAGACTCTGCCCGAATTATGAACCTTTCGGCCTTCAGGCCGCGTTTGTTGCGGCTTGCTGTTCCCGGCTGTATAGACTGCATATTTCCCGGGCTGCGGCCGGGCTCACCCGGCCGTTGCGGGTGCCTTTTGGTCTATGACAAAGCCCCGGTCCTGGGGCTTAAGGCTCAGGGTGGAACGCTTCCCGTCCGGCTCGGTCTTGGAAAACAACGTATAGCCAAATCAGGCCGCCGTCGCCGATCCTCCGCGGCCAGCTTCAAAATATGCCGGGCCAGGGCGAGAGTTCGGCCATGACTTCGATTACCAAGGCCATCCAAGGAAAATTCCCCTCGTTGGCGATGTAGTTATATTCCCCGGTAAGCTTGGCCAGGGCATAAGCGGGGGCCCGGCGCCGCCAGCACGGGCCCGCCGCCGACACGTATTTAAAAACACGGTTCGTGACTCTTAAAACCTTATCCCGCAAAAGGTCGCGCCTACCCCAGCAGTCGGAGGGTATAAAACTCAAGACCGGCGGAAAATTGGGCGTCTCCCCTGGCCTTTCATTCTTCCGGCAGGCGCGGTTCGTTGGGCTTGGGCGGCGGGCCGTCGGTCAAAAGCCCCGCTTCCTTAAGACGCAGCTTCAAACGCGAGAGGGTGGTCTGGTAGGCTTCCTGGAGAGGGTCCAACTGGGAGGCCAGGGCCAGGTCGGCGTAGGCATCGTTCAATTGGTTCCGCTTTTCATAAATACGTCCCCGGAAATAGTGGGCCGCGGGATAGCCCGGCCACTGGCGCAGGGCCCGGGTGAAATCCAGTATAGCCTCGTCCGGCTGGCCGGAGTCCCGCTTGGCCTCGCCGCGCAGGAGATAGCTGACGGCCCTTTCCCGCCGGGTCAGGCCCCGCCGACGGATGATGCGGGTGTAGCCGTCTATGGCCGCCTTGAAATCGCCCCGGCGTTGGGCCAGGTAGGCCGACTCGACGAGCATTATGGGAATGGTGCCGCCGCTGGAACCGGTCATGCCTGGAGCCGAGAGGTCGGCCTCACCTTCACCCGGGGTGCCCTCGTTGGGGTCCGGGGCGGTCTTTTCCGGGCTGAGATCGGGGTCGAGGACCAGGGCCATGGCCTCGGTGTCCTTCCCCGGCGAAGGCGGGGCGGGCTGGCCCTCCACGAAGTCGGGCGGGCTGGGGTCGGGTTCGTCCGGGCTTTCGGGTTCGGTGTCCTGGCTTGAGGCGGGCTTGGCCTGGTTGGCTGGTTTGGCCTTGCTGGCGGGCTTGGCTTGGTTGGCGGGCTTGGCTTGGTTGGCGGGCTTGGCTTGGCTGG
>Ga0268262_10001268_pt1 | contig 31656 bp, 33 predicted proteins | sample TergutNc150P3_FD_190354 | JGI IMG/M metagenome (GOLD analysis project Ga0268262, IMG submission 190354) | Nasutitermes corniger P3 segment gut microbial community from laboratory colony in Florida, USA - Nc150 P3 (SPAdes) (version 2) | ecosystem: Host-associated > Arthropoda: Insects >... | reverse complement strand
GCTTTGCCGATTCGGCGCGCCCCTTCGCCGGCTTGCGGCACGTCCTGCCCTGGCGCATCAGCTTCCTGAGCTTCTCCTTCAGGCGGCCCTTGCCCTGTATGTAAATGGTGCGGTAAATGGATTCGGGCGACAGGCGCATGGAAGAGTCGTCGGGATATGCTTCGGACAGGTGCTTGGATATTTGCATGGGAGACCAGCGGTGTTCCAAAAGCCTCAATATATAAATCCACAGACCGGGCTTCATGTCAGTCTTGCGCTCCTTGGGGCGAAGCAGGCGGAGCCTGAAATTGCCCTGCGCCTGGACGGGATAGTAGCCGCCGCCAAAATCAAGGTTTTTCTTTATCTCGCGGCTCACCGAGCTGTGGTGGCGGCCGAGCCTCTTCGCTATCTGCCTGTGCGAATGCCCAAGGCCGAGAAGATGGTATATCTCTATGCTCCGCGTCAAGCGGTCATGGCGAGATAGTGGCAATAATCGGAGACGGCTCATTTAACAAAATGCCCGTAGGTTTCACCGACAAGAAGCCTGATAACATAAAAGGCAAAATACCGGCAACCGTAAAGCCTGGCAAATACAAATTGCGCACAGTCATTCTGCGCAATGGAGAAACGGAGTGGAAGGTAGTCACGGATTCCGTAGGGACTGCGCGCACAGCCTATGAGTTCAAGGTCAAAGAAAAAATCAGCTCTCAGTGCTATGACAACAAACCGGCCAACTGCCAAAAATATGGTTTGCTTTACAACTGGGAAACGGCTAAGAAAGTTTGCCCCAGCGGTTGGCATTTGCCAAACGATAAAGAATGGGACGACCTCGCAATGTTTCTTGAATCCCAATCAGGGGAATCAGGGGAAACAGGGATTAAATTGCTGGATAAAAGCTGGAAGTTTCCCAAGGGGTATAATTATAAAGTCACGGATAAGTTCAATTTTTCCGCCCTCCAAAGCGGCAAAGGCGCAGAAAATGGACGTTGTTGCTCTGTGGACGATGGCGGTGCCTTCTGGTGGAGTGCTAGCGAAAACGAAGCCGTGCCCAACAGCGCCTACTACTGGTCCCCAGGGGTAGAATTTGGCAGGGAGCACCAAAGCAAGCTCTACTTTTTCAGCGTCCGTTGCATACAGGACTAGCGGAAAAGGTAGCTTACACCTATTTGAGCCTGCATTAGGCTTGGGGCGTTATTCGCGTTTAAGTATTTCTCTATTCCAAAGGGGTTTAGGCTGGCTGTGCCACGAATATCTGCGGAAAGATTATTATTTATGCGAAAGCCCAGTTCAAGAACAGCGCCGTAGTCTTTAGCAGAACGAAAATCTTTCATTCCTTTACGACCGTCTGCTACGGTCGGGGCTTCTATCAAATTAAATACCGCTCCTATAAATGCACCAACTCCAAAGTATATCAAATTATCTTCGCTATAGAGAAATCTAAACATTAAAGGCATTTCCACTGCGGTTTCCGTTATGTTTAAATTGTTGGTTTTTACCGCTTCTCGGTGCTGTATGGATATCTCCGGAACAAAATCAAAAAATCCAAAAGAAGCAAAAACAAAAAAGCTAAACCCACCACCTATTCCGCTTTTTAAAGGTATGTCCCGCTCGTTTGTTTTCAGCGTACCTGGATAAAGTTTGGGTATGCTAAAATTAACCCTTATCCCATAAGGGATTTGTATTGAGTCTTCTTCCGCATCAGAGGCCTGGTCTTTTTCTTTTTTTATTTCACTGCGGTCTTTCTCTTTTTTTATTTCGCTTTGGTCTTTCTCTTTCTTCATTTCGATAGGCTCTTTAGCAGCTGGTGGTTTTGGTTGGTTGTCGTTTCCGCATATTTTGTCGGTTTTTGCCACTTGTACTTTTAAGTTTTCCAAGCATTTATTAAACTCTTCCTGCCTTTTTGACCTATCTATTTCATCGCAATTCTTTTTCATAGCGCTAATCTTTGCTCTTTCGTCTTGACACGCTTTGGATTGAGCAAAAACGGCCTGAGTCATGGCTATTAATGTGAATGAAAGAAACAAGCATAGAGCCTTTTTGGGCGGCTCGGCAAAACAAATTTCGGTACTAAAAGTCATAATCAACACAAATGTAGAAAAAATATGGGCAGGAAAAATGGAAAAGCAGGCTCAAGTTATTCCGCAACGATCTAGGCCAGGAAATGGCGATTTTGGGCTGAAAAAGATGTTTTATAAAGAAAAATCTTGACGAACTGAAAAAAATAATCTATATTTACACGGTTCATGTATGTGCATAGAAGTGTTTATCTAGCCAAACCCTCTCTCGCCGCAACTTTAGCGCTAGCCATAACGCTCACATTCACGCAGGAAGCGGCGGCTGAGAAACCGCTGGAAAAGGCTGCCGTAGGTACTTTCACTGATATAAGGGACAAAAAAAACTACAAAACAGTGAAAATAGGCAGCCAAGTTTGGATGGCGGAGAATTTGAACATCGATTTGCTAAGTTCAAAATGCTATGACAACAAACCCGACAACTGCAAAAAATATGGGCGGCTTTATGACTGGAAAACGGCTATGAAAGCTTGCCCAAGCGATTGGTATTTGCCAAACGAGGATGATTGGGGCGATTTAATACAGCTCGTCAATCCGGGCTGCGGCGGAGGCGGCAGAGGTTGCGGAGTCTGCGATTGCGTCGATGTCGGAGGCAAGCTGAAAGCGGCTGACGGCTGGAACGGCGATGGGAATGGCACGGACAATTACGGGTTTGCGGCTCTGCCGGGCGGAGTTGGGCTTTCCGGCAGCAAGTTCCGCGATGCTGGAAACGGAGGGCTTTGGTGGAGTTCCTCAGACTCAGACGATGCCAAAAAAGCCTCCCGCATAAGCATGGACATAGGCGGCCCAAATGTGCATAAGAACAGCAGCGACAAAAACTTCCTACTCAGCGTCCGTTGCTTGCAGAGAACGTCCGCCCAATCTTTTACTGACTCAAGGGGCAAGAAAAACGGAAAACTGCTTGAAAGCACCATCGATGGTGGTGACGGCAGAATACTTCCAATGAAGCTTAAGTACGACAGTCAGAACCGTATAGTAGAAAAATATCAATATTATTATTTCAACAATATCACCAAGCAAGAAGTTTCCACTACCACAAAAATTACTTACGGCGATAATTCGATTACGGGGGAAAAATTTCATTATGACGGGAGCAAAGACGGAAACCCTGTGAAGTTTGTTATAAACGGCAATACGGTAACCGTAAATGGAAAATCATCATTTACCATAAACAAAGATGGATATATTGTCGGGGAGTATAAATATAAAGATGGCAACATTATTAGATATGAGTTTTCCGACAACGTCCATAATTTTAAATATGACGACAAGAAGTCTCCCTTTACCAACTCCAACACTCCAAAATGGCTTTTCCAGTATCTATATGGCCATACTTCATACGCAGAATGCGCAAGCAAAAATAATGTTGTTGAAGAGGCGTATAATGGAGAATATATCGGAAACGAAACCACCGCATCCAAATACGAATATGACGAAGACGGATTTCCAATCAAAAAAATAGAAGGTCTATGCGTTGATGATGGGTGTAAAGAGATTATCAATCGAACAACAACACTTTTCATCTATCGCTGAGACAAAAGGAGAAATGATTATGAAAAAGCAACTAACAAAGCTAGCACTCACGGCAGCCCTTGGGCTTGCCTTGGCATTCACCCTTTCTTGCGACAAAGAAAGCAAAACGCCCCAGCCAAATGCCATGCCTGATAAAAGTTATATCGGAATGTGGTACGATTCCGATGATCCTGCACCGAATGAATTAGAAATATTTGAAATAGACAGTACTATTAAATTTGAATTGGGTATCTACAGACTAGGCACGGTAACCGGAACGGCAAAATTTGAAAACAATAAAATAGTATTTGTTAATGAATACGGAGACAGCGGAACACTAAAGTTTAATGAAGGTAGTATTTTGATTACTGTTGAGAAATCAGATAATCAATATATTCAAGGACAAACATATAATTTCGTAATTAAGGCAGGAGCAGAGAAAACCGCCAGCGAACCGCAAGCAGCTAAAGCGGTAGCGGCAAAAGAAGATAAAAAACATCCAATAGATATTCAATACGATAAGTGCATGGGCGAGGATGCTGCGCCAACTACGCAGAGTATGACTGATTGCAGCGCGGAAGCGGAAAAAGACTGGGATTCAGAACACAATAAAAACTATAAGGCATTGATGGCAAAATTAGGCAAACCCGAACAGGAAAAACTTAAACTAGCGCAGCGAAAATGGATTGAATACCGCGATTTGGCGTTTGACTTTACGGCAGATTATTACGAAAGAAACGGCGGCACAATGCAGAGGATTTCTATTAGCATTAATCGTATGGATTTTTTCAGGGAACGTGCTTTGGCGCTCAAAGCATATTTAGATGCCGATAAATGCGACTGCGGCGAGAAAACGGAAAAAGACTGGGATTCCGAACTCAATAAAAACTATAAGACATTGATGGCTGAATTGGACAAACCCGAACAGGAAAAACTTAAATTAGCACAGCGAAAATGGATTGAATACCGCGATTTGGAATTTAACTTTATGACAAACTCAGCCTCTGCGGATTGCCTTCGTATATGCTTTGTGCGCAACCGTGCTTTGATGCTCAAAACGAATTACGAGGAATTCCATCCCGAAGAACATTAGGAGAAATGATTATGAAAAAGCATCGTACGGGCAGGGTCAGCCTGCCCACCATCGCGGCAGCCCTTGGGCTTGCCTTTATATTCGCACTCGCGCAGGAAGCGGCGGCGGAGAAACCGCTGGAAAAGGCTGCCGTAGGTACTTTCACTGATATAAGGGACAAAAAAACCTACAAAACAGTAAAAATAGGCAGCCAAGTTTGGATGGCAGAGAATTTGAACATAGATTTGCTGAGTTCAAAATGCTATGAAAACAAACCTGACAACTGCAAGCAATATGGGCGGCTGTATGACTGGAAAACGGCTATGAAAGCCTGCCCAGGCGGTTGGTATTTGCCAAGCGAGGCAGATTGGGGCGATTTAATGCAGTTCGCCAATCCGAGCTGCTCTCTCATAAGCGATTGCGCCGATGCCGGAGCCAAGCTGAAAGCAGCCAACGGCTGGAACGGCGATGGGAACGGCACGGACAATTACGGATTTGCCGCCCTGCCAGGCGGAGTTGGCCTTTCCGGCAGCAAGTTCCGCGATGCTGGAAACGGAGGGCTTTGGTGGAGTTCCTCAGACGATGGCAAAAAAGCCCCCCGCATAAGCATAGACGGCCCAAATGTGCATAGGAACAGCAGCGATAAAAACCTCCTGCTCAGTATTCGTTGCTTGCAGGGAGAACCCGCCCAGATGGAGGGTTCTTTTACCGACCCTAGGGACAAGAAAAAGTACAAAACCATAAAAATCGGCAAGCAAACTTGGATGGCGGAGAATTTGAATTATCAGCCGAAACCTGGCAACTCTTGGTGCTACAAAAACGATGAGGCTAACTGCGAGAAATACGGCAGGCTCTACGATAGAAAAGCAGCGAAGGATGCCTGCCCGTCTGGGTGGCATTTGTCTTCCCGCGATGAGTGGGATAGTTTGGCACACGCGATAGGAGGCAAGAGCGATCGGTCTAATGATGGTGGTAATATTGCTTGGCGCGGTGCGGGTTTAAACCTGAGATCTAAAAGCGGTTGGAAAAAAGATGTAGGCGTTGATGGTTTTGGATTTTCGGCTCTGCCAGGTGGGCGTTTCTACAACCTCACCACTTTTGAAAAAAGCGGTGACGAAGGCTACTGGTGGACAGCTACGGATCGCTTAAATGATTGCACCTATTACCGCTTTATGTATGATGTGTGGGACTGGGTGTACGAAGGCTGCTACGGAGACAAAGAGGGTTATTCCGTGCGATGCGTACAAGATTGAGCTATTCCAACCTCAATTTTTTCTTAGCTTCGGCAAGGGAATAACCTTGTTCCAAAAGCGCAAAAACTTCCTGTATGCCCTCCACCCTGCCCTCAGCTCTGCCGTCTATCTTGGCGGTGCGAATACTGCTCGCATCGCTACGGCGCAACTCCGGTTTTTAATGCAAACCCCTAAAGGTTGTTGAGCCATAGTAAATATAGAAATTTTCTATATTATCTAAAAGTTTAGGGAATATTTTTTACCTACATTCCAGTCGCCCTAAAACAAATAAAACAAAGGGGATTGTATGGAAAAAAGAGAGTTAACAGCAGCAGATGTCTGGGCAATGTTCGCCGAGACCGACCGTAAAATGGCGGAAACTGACCGCATAATGCGGGAAAACGAACGCAAAATTGCGGAGGGACACCGCATTTTAGACGAGAAGTTTGACAGGCTCGAAAAGCTGTTCGAAGATCTTGGCATTGAGAGACGAGAGAACGACCGCGCTCTCAACGAAAAACTTGCCGAGAACAACCGCGCTCTCAATGAAAAACTTGCCGAGAACAACCGCGCTCTCAATGAAAAACTTGCCGAGAACAACCGCGCTCTCAATGAAAAACTTGCCGAGAACAACCGCGCTCTCAATGAAAAACTTGCCGAAAACGACCGCAAACTCACCGAGAGATTCGAAGCACTTGGCATTAAGGTCAATGAAGTAAAATCCAATGTAGTTGGCATTGGCCACAGCAATGGCGAATATGCGGAAGAGTATTTTTACAATTCCTTGAAAAAGAAAATGGAATTCGCCGGAGTGCATTTTGATCTCATCAACACGGATTTCAGGCTTTTGAGAAAAGCCCCTAGTGGCAAAAGAGTTGAAGACCAGTTTGACATGGTTATGATCAACGGCGAAGCAGCGGCTATAATAGAGATTAAATACAAAGCGAGAGAGAATGACCCCAAGCAAATGGTGAACCAGAAAGTTTCCAATTTCAGGTTTTTGTTCCCCGAATATGCGAAACTCAAAATTTACTTGGGCTTGGGTGCTTTTTCTTTTGAAAAAAGCGTGGAACAAGAAGCCCAGGAACTCGGCATAGGGTTGCTTAAACAAGTAGGCGAAACCATTGAATACGAAACCAAGTGGGTAAGGGCGTATTAGCCAATACACTTGACGGGCATTCAAATTTTTTCTATCTTTGCTTCCAAAATGGAGAAAATTCCTATGAAAAAGCATCTCGCCCTTGGGCTTGCCATAACACTCACCGCTTGCGAGGAAAAGGAGAAAAAGCAAGACGGCATAACCACCGCCGAACCAGCATCCGCAACGGAAACGCAGCAAACAGCAGAGGTTGTCAAAGGCTCTTTCACCGACACACGCGACAGCAAAACCTACAAAACCGTGAAAATCGGCACACAGGTTTGGATGGCGGAGAACTTGAACTATGCGGAAAACGGCAGGTGCTACGATGACAACGCTGATAATTGCGCTAAGTACGGCAGGTTGTACATTTGGTATGATGCGGCCAATGTCTGTCCAGCAGGATGGAAGTTGCCATCTCGCGAGGATTGGAACAGATTGGTAACGGCGGCTGGCGGTAAAAAGACTGCTGGCAAGAAGTTGAAATCAAAGAGCGGGTGGGAAAACAACGGCAATGGCTCAGACGATTTCGGCTTTTCAGCACTGCCGAGCGGCTTCTTGGACGCAAATCCTGACGTAGAGGGTGGCGTTTTCGAAGCTGTCAAATACGGTACTTTCTGGTGGACGGCTACGAAGGATAATGACGGCTACGCATACAGAAGAGACATAGACACTGAGGACGAGGTAGGCGAGCGCAATGGCGAGTCCAATAGTGACGGCTATTCCGTGCGTTGCATACAAAACTAAGGAGAAAACCCAAATAGGTTGCCTTTTTCTATATTATCTAAAAGTTTAGGGAATATTTTTTACCTACATTCCAGTCGCCCTAAAACAGACAAAACAAAGGGGGTTGTATGGAAAAAAGAGAGCTAACAGCAGCAGACGTCTGGGCAATGTTCGCCGAGACCGACCGTAAAAAGCAGGAACTCGATCGTCAAATTGCGGAGGGTCACCGCATTTTAGATGAGAAACTCGCGGAGAATAACCGCTTTTTAATAGAGAATTTTGCCGAGACGTCTAACAAAACGTTTGCCGAGATTAGGAAGATGTTTGAGGAGTCTAGGGCAGAAAGGCAGGAGAACGACCGCAAACTCACCGAGAAATTCGAAGCACTTGGCATTAAAGTCAAAGACGTAAATTCCAATGTAGTGGGCATTGGCAACAGCAATGGCGAATATGCGGAAGAGTATTTTTATAATTCCCTTGAAAAGAAAATGGAATTTGCCGGAGTGCATTTTGATGATATTAGCACAGCTTTCAAACTTTTGAAAAAAGCCTCTGATGGCAAAAGAATTGAAGACCAGTTTGACATAGTTATGCTCAACGGCGAAGCGGCAGCTATAATAGAGATTAAATACAAAGCGAGAAAAGGTGACCCTAAGCAAATGGTGAGCCAGAAAATTTCCAATTTCAGGTTTTTATTCCCCGACTACGCCAAACTCAAAATTTATCTAGGCTTGGCGGCTTTTACTTTTGAAGAAAGCGCGGTAAAGGAAGCCAAGGAACTAGGCATAGGGTTGCTTAAACAGGTAGGCGAAACCATTGAATACGAAACCAAATGGGTGAGGGCGTATTAACACTATGAGCGAATTGCGAAAAAATTTACTTGCCGAAGCTAAAAGGATTGTTATAAAAATCGGCTCCAAGGTGCTCGTGGACGAGAGCAGCAAAGGCGTTAATGCGGCATTCATAAAAAAGTTGGCGCAGTCCGTGGCTATTTTGCAAAGCGAGGGGAAGGAAATTGCAATTGTGAGCAGCGGCGCGGTGGGCACAGGAATGACAAAACTCGGCTACCCAAAAAAGCCCGAACACATCGCGGACAAACAGGTGTGCGCAGCGATTGGGCAAATAGACTTGATGCACGCATACAGAAACGCTTTTGAAAAAGAAAAAATAATAGTTGGGCAAATTCTCCTCTCCGCCGAGGATTTCAGAGACCGTAGCCGCTACAAAAATTTGCAAAACGTAATGGATTCCGCATTGAAGCACAAAGTTATCCCCATAATAAACGAAAACGACTCCGTTGCGGTTGCAGAGATAAAAGTAGGCGACAACGACAAACTCTCAAGCGACGTGGCCCTGTTCTGGAACGCAGACCTGCTCCTGCTCTTCACAGACGAAGACGGGCTTTTTGACTCCAACCCCAAAACAAATCCAAGCGCGAGGCTTCTGAACTTTGTGCCGGAAATAACAAAAGAGGTTATGAACTTGGCTGGCAAAGCGGGCGATGCTGGTTCTGCGGTTAGCACAGGAGGCATGGCCAGCAAACTGGAAGCGGTTAAAGCGGTGACCTTCTCCGGCTGCAACGCTTTTTTGGCAAACGGCACCAAGGTTTTGCCTCACGAAGTTCTGCTGGAAAACGCAACGGGCACATTGTTTTTGGGCAATGCAAAAAAACTTGGCAGCCGCAAAAAATGGCTCTCTTTTGTAAGCACCCCCAAAGGCTCAATAACCATAGATGACGGCGGGGTAAACGCCATAAGAAAAAAGAATGCGAGCGTGTTGCCTGTTGGAATAGCAAGCGTCAGCGGGCACTTTAACGTAAAAGACCTGATAGATGTTCAGGACTTAAACGGGAACAAAATAGCTAGGGGCGTGAGCCGTTTTGATAGCGAGAGCCTGCGCAAAGTAGCCAGGCTAAAAAATCAAAAAGAGGCCATTCACAAAAATGACCTTGTGGTGTTTTAGAACGGTATGCCTACGCCCAGATTAAAGCTGGCTACTAAACTGTTTTTATAACTTATCTGATAAGTTTTTGTGCCATCGTAGCCAAAACCTAAACCGCCTTCATAGAAAAAGCCTATATTTTGCCATTTGTGAGCTGCGCCTATATAGAATACCAAGTCGGCTGTCACGCCTTTTACTTTTTTCCAGATGGTAATTTTGGAGTCCAAATTACTATAACAGCCGCCATAACCACAATCATAATTTTCTTCGTAACCTTCTTCTCTACTCGAAATGCTTTTTGCAGAAATATAATACAAGCTGGCTATTGCCTGCACATAAAAACCCTGACTTCTATCACGCACATAACGGCGCATTCCTATGCCACTGCCTACTCTTATGAGCTTTTCGTATTCTACGCCGTCGTCAAAAACGGTAATATATCCGTCTGAAGAGCCTAGCCAAACAGCAGGTTGAACTATCACGGAATTGCTTAAATTCAAAGGTATTTCAAATGTTGAATTAAACATAAACAGATTATACGCCGCACCAACAAAAAGCGGCAGCGGGTGTAGATAGGCACTTGGCCTAAGGTTTCTTTGGTAGTCTTCGGTGTTGGCGTTGCATTTTTCAGGAGCATTATTTGCAACTCCTTCTTGCGCAATTAACGGGGGATTTTCTTGTGCAACGGCTGGAGAACTATCGCTTGAAAGTGGCAACGGAACTGCCTCCTCTGCATTTGCAAACAATGCCAGAAGAAGAATTGATGAAGCTGCAACGCATGGATTTTTCATATATTCATCTCCTAAAAAACGGGAAGGGCGAGATTCGAACTCGCGGTGGGTTTAAAGCCCACACGTCCTTAGCAGGGACGCACCTTCAGCCAACTCGGTCACCTTCCCAGAAAATGTGAATATAGTAAATTATTGCCAGTTGGTGACAATTTGCTGCAATTTATTTGCGTTTTTATGAGTTTTTTGAAAAATAGGGCTTGAATTTTAGCGATAAAATTGTTATATTTACATATCGAAAAGCGGAGGCATGATGGCAACGGAATTAGAGAGCAAAATGGAAAAAGCTATAGAAGCCACGCACCGCGAATTTGCTAGACTGAGAACCGGACAAGCCTCCCCAGCCATGCTAAACGATGTGAAAGTGGAATACTACGGCACCCCAACCCCTATATCCCAGCTCGCCACGGTAAAAGTCCCCGAACCCAGAATGTTATTGGTAACCCCTTGGGAAAAACAATTCGTTGACCCTATATGCAAAGCCATTTTAGCCGCAAACTTAGGCTTGAATCCATCCAAGGAAGGCGATAGCGTTCGCATCGCAATGCCAATCCTAACCACCGAGCGCAGGCAAGAGCTTGTGAAGATGGCAAAAAAACACGCGGAAGATGGCCGCACAGCTATAAGAAATTTACGCCGCGAAGCAAACGATGCCGTTAAAAAGAACAAGGAACTGCCCGAAGACGAATCTAAAAAGCAAATTGAGAACATTCAAAAAACAACGGATAAGTACATAGAGATGATAGACACCGCGCTTGCAGAAAAAGAGGCTGATATATTGAAGGTTTAAAAAATGGATAAAAGAAAACAGTTGGAAGAAGATGTGGATGTATATCTGGGAAGAGCAAAAAAGGCTTTTGAATCCGCTCAGAAAAAAATAAAAGACGCGGCTTTGCACGATGCTTCGGAACTAGATTTATCTTATATGGAACTCTGCGAACTCCCGCACGAGCTTTTCTCGCTGAAAAATCTCAAAAAGCTGGTTTTGGACGACAACAAAATAACCTGCATCCCAGAAGAGATAACCAACCTGAAAAACCTAAGCCACCTATCCGTTAAGGGCAATAGCCTTATGTCTTTGCCCAAAAACTTAGGCAAGCTGAGAAAATTGGAAAGGCTTTACCTCGGTTACAACACTATATCCGAGCTGCCGGATTCTATATGCAATTTGCAAAACCTTAAAAAGCTAAACGTTGCAGGCAACCTGCTGACCACTTTGCCGCAAAACATAGGGAAACTTAAATCCCTTGAAAAACTGAGCCTGCACGACAACATGATTAAATCCTTGCCCAAATCCATAGGGGATTTTAAAAACTTGAAGAAACTTTTTTTAGACAACAATAGCCTGACCTCGGTCTCTGCGGCTTTGGCAAGAATACGCTATTTAGAGGAATTGGTGCTTTCTGGGAACGAACTGAAGAGCATCCCCAGGGAATTTTCCGGTTTCAAAAAACTTCACGAGCTTATTTTAGACGAAAATCAGTTGAAAACCTTGCCAGCCAGCTTATCTAACTGCGCTTCTCTACGCTTGGTATGCCTCTTTGGAAACCCGGTAAAAACCATCCCAAAGCAGCTCACCGCCAAAGCCAGCCTGACCATTGATAAAGATTGAGACATCGGCTAAAATTTGACAAAACCCCTTAAAATTTCTATATTTAATAGATATTGCGAATAAGCCTTATCAATGCGCTGGAGCAAAAGTTGTCGCTTTTGGAGAGTGATGAACCAATTTTGTTCAGAGAGCTTAGGTTAAAAGGTTGTTTGGATTGCAATTTTGCCGTTAAAAAAGAAAAAGGCGGCTTTACCGTCAAGGGAATTGCAAGCGGTTCGCAGGAGTTTGCGTGTTCCAGAACCCTGGAGTTGTTTGAGCGGCCTTTTGAAGTTGAAATGGACGCTCTGGTGCTTCAGGAGCAAGGTTTAACGCAGCAAGAAGAGGATGACGGAAGCGAAGATTTTTTTAAAATCAGAGTTCCCGCCAACCAAAAAGAAGTTGATTTAACCGAAACCGTGCGGCAGTTGGTTATACTCCAAGAACCCATGATTCCGGTAAAGGAAGAAGTTTAATAGGAGAAAAAATGGCTGTTCCTAAAAGAAAGACCTCAACAACGCGCCGCGACAAACGCCGCCATAATTCTTACAAGCTGGATGTCCCGGCTATGGCAAAGTGCGAGCAATGCGGCGCTATAAAGCGTCCTCACAGAGTTTGCGAAAAATGCGGCTACTATAACGGTGTTAAACGCATTAAGGTAGCAGAAGGTGCCTAGTTTAAAAATAGCATTGGATGCTATGGGTGGCGACTTTGCCCCTGAGCAGGTTGTTAAAGGCGCGGTTTTGGCCGCAAACAACCCGGAGCGCGATTTTGAGATTCTGCTATGCGGCCCAGAGGCTATAGTCAAAGAGGAATTGAAAAAAAACGGTTACTCCGGCAATGCCATAACCGTGATAGACGCCCCAGACATAGTGGCAATGGATGAATCCCCTACGCAGGCTCTAAAAACCAAACCCAAGTCTGGCTTGGTGACCTGCGTGGCTTTGCAAAAACAAGGGCTTGCGCAAGCGAGCGTAAGCGCTGGGAATTCGGGTGCTATGATGGCTGCCTGCCTTATGATTTTAGGGCGAGCAGCAGATGTTGCAAGGCCGGCCATTGCCTGCGCCGTTCCAACCGCAAAACGCCAAGCCATCCTTTTGGACTGCGGCGCGAATGTGGACGAAAAGGCTTCCGTTCTTGTTGACTTTGCTCTTTGCGGCAGCGTTTATGCAGAAGCCGTTATGGGCTACCAAAACCCAACGGTAGGTTTGATAAACATGGGCGAGGAAGAGAAAAAAGGCACCGAGGTTTTGCAAGAGACCCACCAGCTTTTAAAAAAGGCACCGCTTAATTTCATAGGCAATGTAGAGGGCAGGGATTTTATAAAGGGCCACGCAGATGTTGCGGTTGCGCCTGGCTACACAGGCAATGTTATATTGAAACTTATGGAAGGTTTTTACGAGCTTACGCACGAGGTGTTTGGCGAAGTTAAAACCGAAAAGGCCAACGAATTTGAACGTCTCTGGGATTATAGAAACCACGGCGGCGGCTTGCTTCTAGGGCTTAACGGCGTAGGCATAATAACCCACGGCAGAGCGGATTCAATAGCCATAAGCCATTCGCTTTTCACCGCTTGCAAATTTGCGAAAGCCGATGTCCCTGCAAAAATCGCTAAGAAAATATCCGCCATCAAACAGAACTCAGAATCGGCATGAACGCAATTATAAAATCCATCGGGGTTTATCTCCCGGAATTCATTGCCACAAACGATGCGCTCAAAGAAGAGCACGGTTTGGACACAACCGATGAGTGGATAAAAAGCCACAGCGGAATAGCTGAACGCCGCATTGTGAAAGATGCCAATTTGCTAACCTCCGATATAGGATACTTAGCAGCCAAGAAAGCCATTGAAAATGCGGGGATTTCTCCAAGCGAGATAGATGGGATAATAGCAGGCTCAATGACCCCGGACAAACAATTCCCCGCCCTTGCCTGCTACATACAAGCCAAGCTGGGCTGCGCCAACTCATTTGCATTTGATATAACCGCAGCTTGCGGTTTTATACCCCCGGCGCTTAACACCGCAGCCCTTATGATTCGGGCGGGGCAGGCGAAAAACATATTAGTTATAGGAGCGGAAATTTGCTCAAGGATTATGGACTGGAGCGACCGCAATACATGTATTCTCTTCGGAGACGGCGCGGCAGCGATTCTGCTATCGGTGTGTGAGGATAGCAATCGGGGGTTTATCGCTGCCGCGCTCGCATCCGATGGAAACTTGGCAAACATACTTTATCTGAACGCGCTTGGAGCAGAGGGTTCTTTTTTGAGAATGGAAGGAACCGCCGTGTATAAGCTCGCCGTGTCCGAGCTGGAAGCTATAACAAAAAAAGCGTTGGAGAGCGCGGGGCTTTCCGTTGCAGACATAGATTTATTTGTGCCTCACCAGGCAAATATCCGCATAATAAAATCAGTTGGCAAAAGGCTTGGGCTTGCGGAAGAAAAGGTTGTGGCAAACGTTGAGAAATACGGAAACACCTCCTCTGCCTCCATTCCCATCGCGCTTCACGAAGCGCAGCAAAAAGGGATTTTGAAACCCGGTATGCTCGTGGCAATGCCTGCCATAGGTGGCGGCATGAATTGGGGATGCATTTTGTTCAGGTGGTAGGGGTAACCGCCTGCTTTTTTTTCTGCATGGTTATATAATTGCTTCTCTTGAAATCGTTCCTGTGGTCCATGCAAAAGCGCGGATAAATATATTGCTTTGGGAACATTTTTACGGTGAAAATATTGTCGCAGCCATCCAAGCAGCACTTGAACTGGACCTCAACAGCCTCGCTATAACCGTGCCTGAAAAACATGTTGCGCATTTCAAGAGAGTCCAAAGCCTTTTTTGGCTTTTGCCTAGCTTTTATATCCCTGTGCAACTCGCAATACTTGGCTATAGGGTGTCCCCAAAATTCACGGCCGCAACCGGCCTCCTGGCATTTTTTGAGCTTTACGCGCTTCTTCTTTTTATATTTGGGTAACTGCATGGGTGGAATATAGTAAATGCTCAAACCTTATACCAAAGGATCTACATAATAACCAACTCCGCATGGAGAGCGCCGGCTTTTTTAATCGCTTGGAAAATTGAGATTATATCACGCGGCGCAACGCCAAGGCTGTTCAAGGCCTGGGCAAGCTGCCCCGCATTGTTTACAGCCGGCATAACTCGCGTTTCCGTGGCAGGCTCGCTCACATTCATATTTTGATTGTTCAGCAAGGTTGCCTGACCTATAAAAGTAGGCGCAGGAGCCGCCGCTTGGGTGTTTGCAACCTGTATTGTAATGCTTCCGTGAGAAACGGCAATTTCATCTATCTGAACATTTGAACCGCTGACTATGGTTCCCGTTTTTTCGCTTAACACAACACGCGCATTGGTATTGGGGCTAAATTCCGCGCTCTCCGCCCTTGCGATAAAAGACATATAATCATTTCGCATGGCCTCTGGCACATTCACCAAAACAGAGGAAGCATCTTCCGCTATTGCCGTGTTGGGGAAAATTTGGTTTATAGCGTTTGCCATAGCAACCGCGCTTGTGAAATCCGGGTTTGAAAGTTCCCAGCGGAGCGTGCCTGTTTTTAAATCCACAGGCTCCAATTCTTTATGCACAACCGCGCCGTTTGGCAGAACTCCAGAAACGGAATGGCCTTTTTTAAAGCTATTGCGGCCGCTTCTCGCATTGATTCCGCCAAGGTTAATCGCGCCTTGGGCCTGCGCATAGTATTCGCCATCGGCAGCCTGCAAAGGGGTCATCAATAGTGTTCCGCCTTCCAGGGAACGCGCATCGCCCATGCTGGAAATGGATACATCTATTTTTTTGCCCGGCTTAACAAAAGCGGGCAAATTCGCGGTCACCATAACGGCAGCCACGTTTCGCAAACGCATATCGGATGGATTTACCACAATACCCATTTTTTGCAGCATGTTTGCCACCGACTGAACGGTGAACTGGGTATTGGTGCCATCACCGGTGCCAGCAAGCCCAACCACAAGCCCGTAGCCAACCAGCTGCAACTCCGAAACTCCTTCCAAAGTTGCAACATCCTTTACTCTAGCGGCGTTGACCTTAGAGGCCATCACCACCAACAAGATACATATAAGGGCAGCAATCTCAATCCACCCTATTCTGTATCGCCTGTCATTTCTATCTACTCGCATACCAACTCCTTTTTTTGTTATGCCCATTTTTATGCCCATTGTCTCAGAAAATCCAATTAAAAAATCTTGTTAAAACGCCTGGTTTCTCGGCATCGGAATTAACCCCATTGCCTGAATAGCGAATAACCGCTTCGGCAATTTTGTAGCTGTAAACGGTGTTGTCTGGGTTAATGTCGTCTGCCCTTATGGTGCCGCTGACTTCTAAAATTTCTTCTTCGTTATTTATGGCAACGAGTTTTGAGCCTTCTATCAGCAAATTCCCGTTGTCTAAAACTTCTGTTATGCGTGCGGTCACGGTTGCTTTCAATTCGCCGTTGCGCGCCGTTGCGCCTTTGCCGCCGTAGGTCATGTTGGCGCCGCCGTTCACGCCAAAGCTCGGCAGCCAGCTAAAGAGCTTGCCAGAACCCTTTTCTTGCCCAACATTTATGTTATTTTTTTTCTCCGTATCGGTGCGCGTGTCGCTACCGGCTTTAGCAGTTTCCAACACCAAAACAGTCACAACGTCTCCAACTTTTTTACCTTTTTTATCGGTGTAGAGGTTGCTCCCGTACAGGGAGGCCGGAGCAGCAAAAACAGAGACAGCGCAGAAAACCAAGCAACTTACCGAGGTTGCTATGTGGCTCAAAAATGAAGAGTTATGTTTCATATTTATTTTCTCTTGCAAAAATCGTGCCAAAAATTTTTTTACATTTTGCAAACAAGTGTTGACGTTTTCTTTTGGGCATTTCTCTAGATTTTTTCTTATATGATAAAAATTCCGGATTCTCGTAATTTTGACATAGCTTTTAGGCATTTACTGTGTGAAGAACGCAAAAAACGTGGGGAAACGCAATTTGAATTAGCAAAAAAAAGCGGACTTACCAGACAATGTATATCTCTTTTGGAAAGCGGGAGGAGAATTCCAACTTTTTTTTCTTTATTTCATTTGGCAAAGGGCTTTGATATGCCTTTATCAAAATTTATGGGCTTACTCATCAACAAAGTTGAATACTATGAATGCCGTGAAAAGCTGCTTTTAGCAGCAGACAGCAAAAAAACCCGATGGAGACGGTAAAACTCTAAAACCTGAACAGTCCTGAAAATCTAAGTTGCCCATCCCTGACTCCTTCCAAATTTCCCACATTTTGAATACTCGCAATATCCAGTTGAAGCATATCGGAAAGCATCACGCCAAAGCCAACATCCAATTCCTGCCTTTTGCCAACTTTGTCGTGAAGGTAGCCCGCTCGCAAGGCAACGGTGCCTGCGTAAACATATTCCGTGCCTAAATTTACTACGCCTTCTTGAAAAGATTTTCTAAAAGTGGCAAAGGCATTGTCCCCGCTTTCGGAGGTTTCCGGGTTAAACCAAGATTTCCAAGCGGATATGTAAAATGGCTGAATCTCGCCTTTTGAATTTTCGTAAATCACCGTTCTGTTGTAATCCGCATTCAGGGTCACGCGGTGGTCGGGGAGTTTTAGCAAATCGTAAGAAAACCCAAACCGCCAAGTCAACGGAATTGGCTGCTCGCTGGATTTATCCACATAATATACATTTGGCCCAATATTTGCAAGTACCGCACCAAACCTCAAACCCTTTATCCACAAATCCCTGCCGAGAATGCCCACATCAATGGCATAGCTCATGGTGGTTGCATCGGGTTCGTGCAACGCGGCCCCGGAACTGAGCGCGGAATAGAAGAACTTGAAATTCAAACCCATTCCCCAATTTCTATTGAGCCTTGTTCCGTAACTTAAACCAACAACAACTTCCGAACTGTTAAACGAACTAACCTGGTCGGGGTTTATTTCGTCTGCTACGGTTGTTTCCCCAAAGCTGATGAAATTCAAAAATACTCCCCATGTTCCCCAGTCGCCAAGCGGGAATGTAACGCCCGTGTATAAATGATAGAGGTCGGGAAGCTGGAGAACCGGCAAAAGCCTTTCGTAAAAAAAAGCAACCTGGTTTTGCGCCGCATGGTAGCGTTCCACGCCGGCCCCCGTGCTCAACCACACATCGTTCCCCAGCGAAAGCACTCGCCAAACGGTATTGCTTTCAAGCCCATTCCCCGTATGATAATGGCTCCACTTCCCCTGAGCGTTTCCCGTTTCGCTTTTGCCTAGCTCCGTCTCGCTTTTGCGCCCGCTTGGCGTTGCATATTCCGGCAGGTAGCTCCACACGCCTTTATTTGTGCCAATCCAGATTGTGCCCTTTTCAGAAACCGTTATGCTGTGAACCTCGTTATTCTCAAAGCGAATCTGCTCCCATCTCATCAAGTTGAAATGCGAAAGCCCTTCTTTATGCACAACCCAGATATGCCCGGAACTGTCTATGGCTACCGCTCTTGGGTTTAAATCCATAATGCCGTCTTGGAGGGCAAACACGCTCCATTTGTCCTTTTCGTTTTCGTTTTGTTTGGGGATTAGCCTAGCTATTCCCGCATCTTCAACGCCAACATAGAGTTCTTTGCGCATCTCGTGCCAAGCGATTGAGGTGATTTTTTGAGATGGCAAAACCGCGCCCCTCTGCTCAAACACTCCGTTTCTATACGCAAAAAGCCCACTATCCGTTCCTATCCAAAGCGTAGCTCCCTGATTTGCCAAAGCCGTTATTCTGCGAACCCCAAATTCAGAGGCAAAATTTTTAAACCCCCTGCCGTCAAAGCGGAGCAGGCCTTTTGCCGTTCCTACCCAAAGTTTTTCCGTGCGGGTTTCGTACAGCATTGCAGCAACGGTATCTTTAACCATTATTGAAAAGGGAATTTTCACTTCAACAAGAGGTTCCTCTTCTTTGAGCGTTTTAACCCCGTTGTAATTGCGCACCACCCCTGAGATGGAATCCAAGGAAACTTCCGTGCCTATGAATGTTCGCACAACATCCCTGAGCTTTGCGTTCCCCTCCAAGGGAACGGTTAAAAAATCCCGCCACAGCTCGCCGTCAAAATGCAGCATCCCGCTGGCGGTCCCTGCCCAAACTTCGTTTCTCGTCAAAAATCCCCTGCGATTTCGCGCTGCAAAAGAGGTGTAGAATTGACCGGAGTCTGCTCCTTGCGGCAATTTTCTGGATAATTCCCATTCATTTGCCAAAGGCCCAAAAGCCAAGCCAGCGGGATTATAGTAAAGCGAGTTGCCATCATCGCCAAGGGCCACTCCAGATTCTCCCATGCCCAACTGCCGTGCGCCAACTGGCATTTCTAGTGTCACCACCGCCGATGCCCCTGAAAAAACAAGGGTTGGCAGCAATAACAATAAAAAAATTATTCTAAGCATTAGCTCCAAGATTTTTCTTGGCTTCGTCTAATTGACCTGTAAGTTGCAAATATGGGTAAACGTAAATGAACATAGCCATAGGTATTGTAAAAATAAGGGTTATTATGAATACAGAGAGAACATTCGCAACCAGCAGGCTTATAAAAGACCCCAAGAAAATATCCATTTTATGCCCAGAAGTCATCTTTATGCTTTCTTTGATTGCATCGATTGGCCCCATATCGCGGTCTATAACCAAAAATGGCGCAGCGCACAACATAACCGAGAGAACTATGCCCGGAATTATAAGCAGGCTATAGCCTATGCCTAAAATTATCACCAGCAAAATCATAAGGACAAAAAAATTCAAAATTGTCATGAGTTTTGCGTGAACAAAAGCCATGATGTTAATTTTTTCGCCGCGGCATAGATTAAGGACGTTTTTTAAGAAACCAAAGCCAATGGTTATGAATAAAAAAAGAACTAGCAGCGAACCTATTATAGATCCCACTTCGTCCAAACCAGCAAGCGCGGCAGAGATGCCGCCGCCAATAGCCAGCACCACAACCGCGATTATGCATAGCACTAAAAATTTGAGAAAATGCCTCTTTGCGTTTTCCACGCCAAAGTTTAAAAAACTGCCAACCGTCATTTGATTGTCCATATAACTTATCCCCTTACTTGAACGTTAAAAGTTTGCCCAGCAACGGTGACGCCGTAATTAATAGCCGTTGCGCTGCCGGAAGGTGCCGCCGCCACAGGAGCCGAAGCTGCCAAAGCCGCTGGAGCCGCCGCCGCCGAAGCCGCTGCGGGTTTCTTTTTGGGAACGCTAACTCTGGCTTTGCCTTGCAAGAAGTCCAAACCTTTGTTGCCGCCCTTGGTTGCCATCGCGCCGATTATGAAAATATTTTCATCCGTTGTTGGCAATTTATTTTCTTCCAAAACTTTTTTTGCTTTTGGAATGCCTGGCTCCAGAACATCCAGAGGGTTGCCCGTGAACACAGGTTTTTTCATCTGCTCGCTTGCGATCTTTACAATTTCCTTATCCGGTTCCCTTGGGGTTTTGCCTTGGTAGCCCAGAACCATATTGCCGTAGCCTTCCGTGATTTTTTTCCACTTGCCCTGAACGGTATTGGCGTAAGCCTGTTGAAAATAGAACTGGGAAACGGGAGTAACGCTAGAGCCAAAGCCGCCTAGAGCCACGCACTCGGCCATATTCTTTATAACCTGCGGGTAAAGGTGGAAGGTTTTTGTATCGCGCATCATAAGTGTGTTTGCTGTTAAAGCTCCGCCCGGCATTGGGCTAAAAATAACTTCCGGTTCTATAGCCAAAGCCTCCGGTGGAAATTCGTATTCCTTAAAGCACTCTTTGCTAACCTGGTTAGCTTCCATAATTTTTTCAACATCTATATCCAATGAATATTCCGTGCCTTTCAAAGCATGCCACAGGGAGAGCAAATCGGGCTGCGCCGTTCCGCCGCTGAGCGGTGCCCTGCCGCAGCAAACTCCGTCTGCGCCGCCTTCTATAGCTGCCACGTATTGTGCAATGCCGTTTTCGCAGGTATCGTGGGAGTGTATGCGAAGCTCTACTTTATCGCCTAAAAGTTTGCGCGCTTGTTTAAAGGTTTCGTGCACTTTGCGTGGGTTTGCCGTGCCGCTTGCATCTTTAAAGCATACGCTATCAAAAGGAACTCCGGCATCTAAAATTTTCTTTAAAGTTTCAAGATAGAACGCAGGCTCGTGCGCACCCTTGCCTTCGCAGCCACGGGGAAGTTCCATCATAGTTACCACAACCTCGTGTTCCAAGCCCGCATTTTTTATGCACTGCCCAGAATAGATTAAGTTGTTCACATCGTTTAAAGCATCAAAATTGCGGATACGTGTCATGCCGTGTTTTTTGAACATCTTTGCGTGAAGGTCTATCATATCGCGGGGCTGTGGCTCAAGGGCCACCACGTTTATGCCTCTTGCCAAGGTTTGCAGGCGAATTTTTTTGCCAACGGTTTTGCGGAAGGTATCCATCATATCAAAGGCATTTTCGTTGCAATAGAGCAAAGGGGCTTGGAACCTTGCACCGCCGCCTGCCTCAAAATGCTCAATCCCCGCGTGAACGGCCGCTTCAAGAGCGGGAATAAAATCTTTTGTTAAAACTCTGGCACCAAAAACCGATTGGAACCCATCGCGAAAGCTGGTATCTTGAAAGAGGATTTTTTTCATGGGGTTAAATATAGAAAATTCCCCTTTGGGCACCGTGCCATACCTGCGGTGGAAGGTCGCTTGGCTAAAGTTTTACTATATTCTTATTTATGGCTATGGCAATTCATCCAGTTCCCGTTTTAGAAGGGCAAGCGGCGATAGATTTCACAAAAAAAGTTGCACATAATGAAAAATATGCAGCTGGGAAATACTTTTCCAAAGAAAACCACGATAAAATGAAGGCGATTTTAAAAAAAGCCGAGTGGTAAAAATACAGTGATAGATCTTAAAGATTGCATATTACGCAGATACAATGCAGAGGTCGCAGCTACCTTTGAAAAGTTCAACTGCGGAAAAGAAGATATTAAAAAAGAATGCTTTTCAAGGAGCAAAAGACGATAAGGCGAGAATGACGGAACGTTTCCCAGAGGAAAAAGAAAAAATTCAAAGTTATCCATCAGTGCTTATAGGAAGATTAGGAGCAAACATAAAATACAGAAGACAAAGCAAAGATGAAATAGGAATAGGAACGCAGGTTATAACATTTATAAAAGAATGGATTGCAAGCGAAACCAACAAAACAGGTTGTAGATTTCTTATTGTGGACGCTTACAATGAAGCTGATGTAATAAGATTTTATCAAGAATACAATAATTTTGAATTCCTGATAAAAGATGAAACCCTTGAATTGAATATGTTCAGAGGAAACATAAAAGCGATTACAAGGCTGGAAACCCGAAAGATGTTTTTTGACCTTATTACAATAAAAAACCCCTAAAGTTCTCCCCAAAAAATGCCTATAACACTACCTATCACGGTTTTACCGCGGGTTTACCACGTTCTTGTCAAAAAAAAAATTTAAAAATAACTAAAGTTTTTCAAAAAAATATTGCGGGATTTTCCTGAAAAATTCCGGCAAGAAAAATCTAAAGTTCGCTTCAAAAAAATCCTATAAGAGAGATGTAAAAGAACTGATTGCTAAACCTGAGTTGCCGGCGAATGCAGGAAAGGGTTTGGCACCAAAGACAAGGAAGTCTCTGGTTTGAACCCTACACGGAGGTTAGCTCTATGCAAATCAATCATAACATTCGCGCAATGGTGACGCAACATGCGTTATACTCTAGCAACAACTCAATGAGCAAGTCGCTAGAAAAACTCTCAACAGGCCTAAAGATAAATCGTGCGCAAGACGATGCAGCTGGTTTGGCTATGTCTGAGCAGATGAGAACCCAGATTCGCGGCCTAGGAAAAGCCAAACAGAACTCTCAAGACAGCATTGCCGCCTTGCAGATAGCTGAAGGAGGCTTGCAGGAAATCACCAACCTGATGCAACGCCAACGCGAACTAGCAATTCAGGCCGCCAACGACACCCTAACAAGCACGGAACGCAAATACCTGGATGACGAATTCCAGGAGCTTACCCAGGAAATTGGCAGGATAGCAAAAACTACCGATTACAACGGCAAGAACATGCTGAACTGGTCCGATGACCCGAACAAGAGCTTTGGCGCAATGGTAAGCGCAGACAAGATAGAAGAAGCCTTCAAAGACGAGATAAAATCGCTTGTAACTATGGCGGGCAACTTGAGTACCGGTGCGGCTGGGGTTCAGTCTTCGTTAAACGCTCTGAAAGTGGATGAGGATGTTACATATAAGCTTACGTATGATCCCGCTACGATGAATGCCAAAGACAAAGACATTATCATGAACATCAATGCCAGGCTGGAGAGAATGAATGGCAGCAAGGCTCTAGACGGCTATAAGGCCGCTTATGAGGCTGCCAGCAAATCCACTGGCATGAATGCTGCGTCTTTCACTTTGCACGTAGGAGCAAACTATTCCTTTGGCATAGGCGGCAAATGGGGTAACGAGATGACGGTTACATACATCTCCATTAGCCCAAATTCGCTTGGCCTTATTGGAAAGAGCATAGGAGCGCAAAATGCTGCAACCGATGCCATTGACCAATTGGACAAAGTTATCAAGAGTGTCAGCGGAGTACGTGCTAAACTCGGTACATTCATCAACCGTTTGGAGTACACGATTAACAACATCGCCAGCCTTGAATTTAACACTCAAGACGCTGAGAGCCGCATACGAGACACTGATTTTGCGAAGGAAACCACAAACTTCACCAGGAACCAGATTATGGTACAGAGCGGAACGAGCATGTTGGCGCAGGCGAACAGCTTACCGCAATCGGTCCTAGGTTTGTTGGGATAATTTCCTCTCCGTGGGGGAGCAAGGCTAGCATTGCTCCCCCACTTATAAAAATGGCTATCTAGCGTAAAGAACAAAAAAATACACCATATATCAAGGCAAATCCTGCCTTTGTTAATTTTTTTAAAAAAAGACTAAAGTTTTTCCCCAAACCATCCGACAATTTTGAATTGAAAGGACCTATTGCTAGATCTGGGTTGCCGTCGAGTGACGGAAAGGGTTTAGCGTCTTGGGAAAGGATGCCCTTGATTTTAAACCTTACATGGAGGTCAGTTCTATGCAAATCAACCACAACATTCGTGCAATGGTCACGCAACATTCGTTGTACACCACCAACAATTCAATGAGCAAATCGCTCGAAAAACTCTCAACAGGCCTAAGGGTAAATCGTGCGCAAGACGATGCAGCCGGCTTGGCTATGTCTGAGCAGATGAGAACCCAGATTCGCGGTTTAGGCAAAGCCAAACAGAACGCCCAAGACAGCATAGCTGCCTTGCAGATTGCTGAAGGCGGCTTGCAGGAGATTACCAACCTGATGCAACGCCAGCGCGAACTCGCAGTTCAGGCCGCCAACGATACCCTGACAAGTACCGAACGCAAATACCTGGACGACGAATTCCAGGAGCTTACCCAGGAAATTGGCAGGATAGCAAAAACTACCGATTACAACGGCAAGAACATGCTAACCTGGTCTGATGACCCGAACAAGAGCTTTGGCGCAGAGGCAAGCGCAGCCGACATAGAAGCAGCCTTCAAAAACGAGACGAAATCGCTTGCATCTATTGCGGGCGGGTTGAGTACCGGCGGTCCTGCAGCTGCAGCCAAGTTAAACGCTCTGAAAGTGGATGAAGCTATTAAAGAATCTGATAAGCTTACGTTTAATTCCGCTACGATGAATGCCAAAGACAAAGACATTATCGCGAACATCAACGCCAGGTTGGAGAGATTGAATGGCAGCAAGGCTCTAGACAGCTATAAGACCGCTTATGAGAATGCCAAGAAATCCACTGGCGGCGCTGCGTCCTATACTTTGCACATCGCTGCAAACTACTCCGTTGGCGTGGGCGGCAAGTGGGGCAACGAGATGACGGTGACATATCTCTCTCTTAGCCCAAATTCGCTTGGCCTTATTGGAAGGAGCATTGGCGCGCAAAATGCTGCAACCGATGCCCTTGACCAATTGGACAAGGTTATCAGGAGCGTCAGCGGCGTCCGTGCAAAGCTCGGTACGTTTATCAATCGTTTGGAATACACGATTAACAACTTGGCCAGCCTTGAATACAACACCCAAGACGCCGAGAGCCGTATCCGCGATACCAACTTTGCCACGGAAACCACGAACTTCACCAGGAATCAAATCATGGTGCAGAGTGGTACAAGCATGTTGGCGCAAGCCAATTCCTTGCCGCAATCCGTTCTTGGCTTGTTAGGATAATTGCCTCGCTTAAAACCCCAAGCTCCCGCGTTCCAGCGCGGGGGCTTTTTTGCATTTCTCCAAACATCCCTTTTGCTCTAGACCATTTATCGGTTTAATACAAAGAAACCTTTAGCGATCCAGAGCAAAAACAGCCCCCGCGTCCCACGGGGGGGGGGTTTTTGTGTTTTTTAGTTAAAAATCGCCATATTTTCTATAATTTTTCTATATTATAGGCAGAGGTTTAAGATGTGCAATGTGTTTGATACGGCAAAATACATTTTATCAGAAATAGGCGAAATTTCCACGATGAAGTTGCAAAAACTCTGTTATTATTCCTTGGTGGAAGGGCTTATTTCTCCGCAACATATTGCCATTTTCAACAATAAATTTGAGGCATGGGCTAATGGACCTGTATGCCGTGATTTGTGGAACATTCATAAAGGGCATTTTTCAATAAACAAAGGAATGATTCCCAACTATCTATTATCAAAGAAAAAAATCCCTTTATCACATAAAGGTTATATTAATTTAGCTATTGAAAAATACGGCAATATGACCGGGACAAAACTCAGTGAGTTGACTCATAAAGAAAAACCGTGGCGAGATTCAATTGGAGATGTAAATTCAGCAAATAATTCCAATAGAATAATTACTCACAAGGCTATTATAGATTTCTATAGTTCTAAACAAAAATGACCCAATTCGTATGGCATATAGATAGCGAGAACTATTTAAATAATAATTCTCCACACGCAGATAAAATGTCAACAAAGCATTTCATAGATAAGATTTGCCGTTGCTTAGATAACTATTCTAAAAAATATTCGCTTGAACAGTTAAAAAATGGAACAATACCTCATTGCCATTCATGCCCCAATTTGAGAACAAAAGGCAGCAGAGCAGCAAAACAACTTTATGGACACCTCAAACAGATAAATGAAGGTTTTGCCAAAGAGCAAACACAAATTGATGCCGATAATATTTACCAACTAAAAATAAAAGGTATAGTGGAAAAACAAGAATATAGATGTTTTGGTTACATTTTACCAGATGATGATGTATTTCATTTAGTTTACCTAGACCCTGACCACGAAGTTTACGAATAAGGTTTGCTAGCTTTCCCTCCGTTAGCTTTGCGGGTGGTATCGTTACTGGCGGTTCAGGGATTTGAACCCCGGACCTGCGGATTATGATTCCGTCGCTCTAACCAACTGAGCTAAACCGCCTATTGTATCTATCTGCAAATTTTCCAGTAATTTAGAAAAGTTTTGCAAAAAAGCTAAGAAAAAAATAGAAATAATGTTGATAAAAGTGTTAATAAACTTGGAAAACCCGCGAATTTCAAAAGAATTTTCCGCTTATTGTTAATAAAAACTGAAATTTTGCAAAACTTTGTTAATAAAAATTGAAGCGTAACTATATAAAATTCAACGCATTATAGGAATTATCAAACGTTTTTCGAGTTATTAACAGTGCTCTTTACCATTCTCTTTTTTAATAAAAATATAATATAAGAAGAAGACTTAGAGCCTAGCAAAGTTTGCAAAGCAATGGATGCGGCAAAAAACAAAAACGAAAACAGAGCAGAATAAGCTACCAAATAAACCAAACCTGCACTTAACAACCAATTACTGGCATAACCAGAAAGCCAAAGCCCCAGCGGCACAAGAACAGCCAAAGAAGCCCCAGCGGTTATAAAATCCCTAATGCAAGGCCGCTGCTCCCTTATGCCACCCCAAAACGCCAGCAACACAAACAACTGAACAAATGAGCAGATAAAACTGACCATAGGAACCGAATATATCCCAGCGATTTTTGCTATAGGGGCATATAAAAATAAGCTAGCGGCAAAAGCCGAGGTGTTTATTATCGTAGGCAGCCACATCCTTTCCATGGAATAAAAAGCCCTTACCAAAAGAGCCTGGAAGCACAACCCTATGCTCGCTGGCAAATAGCACAGCAACAGGCTATTCACAAGGATTGAATTTTGCTGAGTGAAAGCCCCTCTTTCAAATAAAATTCTAACCGCTGGCAAACTCACCGCTGTCAATGCGCAAATTGCCGGAACCAAAATGGCAAAGATTTTTGCTAAGTCGTTCCATACCTTTTCATTCAATTCTGTTTTTTTATTTTCCTTAAACATTCTAACCATGTCAGGATATTTTGCCGCGCCCACGCTAAACCCAAAAACCGCTACCAAAGTGTACATCAAGCGATAGCTGTAATTCAAACTGGAAATCCCCGAATTCCCAAACAGGGAACCAAAGCTGCGAATAGCAAACTCCAGCGCAAACATAGAACCCGCTCCCAGCACCATAGGTAGCAAAAGTTTTAATGTTTTTATAAACTCAGCGTTTACAGGTTTAAACACAAAAAAGTATTTTATCCTGCTCCTGTAAGAGCCGAGTATTTGCAAAACAAAGAACCCCACAAACGCACCTATGGGAACACCGTAGGCAAAACCCACCACCCCGTTTTCCCTAAAAGCCCATCCAAAAAACACAATGCTCGCGTTGTAAATTACGCCCGTCATCGAGGGGATAAAAAATTGCTTCTTTGCCTGTTGCGCAGCTATTAAAAAACTCCCCGCAAAAAAGAACAGCTGGGCTGGCAAAATTATCCTGCCAAAGTGAGTTGCCATCAGCAGAATTTCCTCGCTCGGCGGCGCAGCCGTCAGGAGCAAAATCAGCTCACGCATAAACACAAACGCTGGGACCGCCAAAACCAAAAACAGGGAACCCAAAACATTAAAGATGTTGCTAAAAGAACGCCACCCTTCATCCTCATCTTGTTTAAGCAAATGCGTTGTAAACAATGATATGAAAATTATGGATAAAAATCCAGTGCCTATAAGGTGGTTCAAAATATCGGGAATCATAAACGCCAAATCCAAAGCGTTTTTCTGTTCGTTTACCCCTGCAATTTTAGCAAGGAGCATTTCCCGCAAAACACCCAGAACCCTGCTCAGGAGCAAACCAGCGGCTATTATGAGAGAGGCTTTATTCAGAAAAATCCTTTGGCGTTTTGCCTAATATAAGTATAGGTTATACAACATGCCGCCTCTAAGATAGTCTGGGCCTATCTCATTACTCTTACCCTTGATAGATTTTAATATTAAGTCTTTAATATTTGTATGCAATGTCCCTTCAAATGAGAGATCTGATTCAGGGTATTTTCTATATGGGGGGAACAACATTGACATGCCGGCTAAAGCACCTATTGTTGGATTAAACCAAAGTTCGCCTTTTTTGCTCATTATTAGATGGACGCCTAAACTTGGGCCTCCGTAAAATTGAAAGGCTTGGGTGCCGGGACCGAACGTTCCATCTAGCCAGAATTCTTTCCTATACAAGTCATCGCTCAATAAATTGAAGCCAGCATCAGCGACTATGCCAAAAGCCAAAGTCTTCTTCCTAGCGGCGCCAATAAGAATACCCGAATTGGCATTAAAAGAAGCGTTGTAGAAATCTTTTGGGAAACGTTTTATGTTAACGCCCGCTATCAAACCTGCTGCTTCTGCCGTATCACCTGTTTCTGCTGCTCCAAATCCAATCCAAAAACCTACAGTATTCTCGTGCGTTCTTTTTGCAGGTTTAGCGGTACACTGGGTAAGAACCAACGCCATAGCGGATATAAGAATTAGGGTCATAAATTTTTTCATTATGGGTAATATAGTAAATCCATACACCCACGTGCCTGCCCTGCCCCACGTTGCACAGGTGCAACCACCCGTTGCGATTGAACAACCGAACGTCGGATTCCCGTAGGGGCAGGCCCACGTGCCTGCCCCGCCCCACGTTGCACAGGCGCAACCACACGTTGCGATTGAACAACCGAACGTCGGATTCCCGTAGGGGCAGGCCCACGTGCCTGCCCCGCCCCACGTTGCACAGGCGCAACCACACGTTGCATAAAGGGCAACCACGTTGGGTTGCCCCTACGGGAACGAATCCGTAATTTGATTCCCCACCATTTGGGTTGGTCGAAAACGACCATCGTGGCAATTGGAAATTGCGTTTGATGAATGTAAATTCACCCTTATTGTTTCACGTGAAACAATTTTAAATTAAGTATAGGTTATACATAGCACGGATCATTATGCCCTTCAATATTACCACCTCAAGTGAAAGATCTCGTGTCAGGGGGTATTTTCCATCTTTGGGAAACGACATCAACCAGCCAGCAGAAATGCCTAATGTTGGATGCCTAAGCGGTTTGCCATTTCGGCTCATTAGGTTAACGCCTAAAGCTGGGCCTGCGTAAAATTGAAAGGGGCCGCCGCTGACGGCTCCATCTAGCCAGAAATTATAAAACAAATCATCGGTCAATAAATTAAAGCTGGCATCAGCTCTTATGTCATAACCCTTGCCAAAATAATAAATACCCGAATTGACATTAAAAAAAGAGTTGCAGATAAATTTTGGGTTTAAGTGCTTTATGTTAAGGCCCGCAGCCAACGCAACCTCCGACGTATCTCTTTCTCCATTGTTACCATTTTTATTATCTTTCCCCTCTATTGACGACAGACCTATCCAAGCGCCAACAGCGTTGGTGCGCATTCTTTTTGCAGGTTTAGCGGTACACTGGGTAAGAACCAACGCCATAGCGGATATAAGAATTAGGGTCATAAATTTTTTCATTATGGGTAATATAGTAAATCCATACACCCACGTGCCTGCCCCGCCACACGTTGCGCAGGCGCAACCACCCGTTGCGATTGAACAACCGAACGTCGGATTCCCGTAGGGGCAGGCCCACGTGCCTGCCCCGCCTCACGTTGCACAGGCGCAACCACACGTTGCATAAAGGGCAACCACGTTGGGTTGCCCCTACGGGAACGAATCCGTAATTTGATTCCCCACCATTTGGGTTTCACGTGGAACAAATATTTGATTTTGTGATTTTTTTAAAAAAATAAATGTATATTTAGAATCTGTGAATATGAATATCAAAAATATAGGCCTTTTGCTCGCTTCGGTTTTTTTGCTTTCCTGTAGTTCCATTGATGATGGCAATTCTTTTCAAAACAATCAGTATTGTTATGTGGCCGGGGAAGGTTGCGCTTTGATAGGGGCCGATGACCGTTGCCTGGTTTACAGCACAACCGAATGTTTGGATTCTTTTCGCGGCACCATTAAAACTTATGGGTGGTGCAATGCGAACTTTGGACCTTCAAAAATTTTTGGATGCGATAATGAAGATAGCCAAGACGGTTATTGCTGGTATTATGGAAGTTGTTATTCTGAAATCACGCAATCGGACTGCTATATTATCGGAGGCCTTTTCTACACAAACGGGTGCCCCAGCTCGCCCCAGCCACCTCCTAGCGGCGGCCAGTATTGCTATATTCCTTCTGAATATGCGTGTGCTTTAATTGGAGCTAGCTCTCGCTGCTTTGTTTTTAGCGTGGCCGAATGTCAATATGATTTTGAAGGAAGCACCAAAACTCTTGAATGGTGCAATGCAAACTTAGGCTCTTGGAATATTTATGGATGCGATGCAGGCTATTGTTGGTATTATGGGGAATGTTTTGAAAAAACGTCGCAAGCGGAATGTGTTTCTGCCGGAGGCACTTTCTATGAAAACTCGTGCCCTTACGAACCGCCTCCTCCGCCCCCTCCTCCTAGCGGTGGTCAATATTGTTATGACGATTACTGGGGAGACTGCGATTTGATAGGCTCTGATTATAACTGCCTTTATAATAGCGCATCCGAATGCACACAGAACGGAAACCTTGTTAAAACTTTAGAATGGTGCAATGCCAACGCGGACGTCTATGGCTGTGTTTATTATGATTACTGAACAAATGTTCTAATATGAGTTTTTACGCGAGGCCCCTTGACAAAAGGTTGAAAAATTTCTATCTTTTACCTTCCAATCTGCACGACCCCGCGCATTTTGGAGAAAAGCTGCCGAAGTAGCTCAGCTGGTAGAGCAGCTGATTTGTAATCAGCCGGTCGTAGGTTCGACTCCTATCTTCGGCTGAGAGCTAAAAGGCTATTGGGTGGATGCCCGAGTGGCTAAAGGGGACGGACTGTAAATCCGTTGGCTTACGCCTACAGTGGTTCGAACCCACTTCCACCCACTTTGCCACTCGCAAGAATGGCAGGCCGCCCAGGTAGCTCAGGGGTAGAGCACTTCCTTGGTAAGGAAGAGGTCACGGGTTCAAATCCCGTTCTGGGCTTTAAGAAATTAAAAGTCCGGCTCGTTTTGCCAAAACGAACTGGACAGTAGTATATTTGTTTGGAGATGAGTTATGGCAAAAGAGAAATTTGAGCGGACCAAGCCGCACTGCAACATCGGGACCATCGGCCACGTTGACCACGGCAAAACCACCCTTACCGCAGCAATCTGCACCACGCTCGCCGCCAAGGGGCTTGCGAGCGCCAAGAAATTCGACGAGA
>Ga0268262_10001267_pt1 | contig 31662 bp, 33 predicted proteins | sample TergutNc150P3_FD_190354 | JGI IMG/M metagenome (GOLD analysis project Ga0268262, IMG submission 190354) | Nasutitermes corniger P3 segment gut microbial community from laboratory colony in Florida, USA - Nc150 P3 (SPAdes) (version 2) | ecosystem: Host-associated > Arthropoda: Insects >... | reverse complement strand
TAAACTGGTTCGCCATCATGAGTTCCTGGAACTCCTGCAAGATGGCGTCCTTTTGCTCAGGCTCTATGGTTTCAAGCCTCGCGATCTCAAAGGTAAGGGTTTCAATTTCGTCTTCGCGCAGGTACTTGAATATCTCCGCGGATATTTCCGAGCCGATTGTAACGAGGAAAATCGCGGCTTTTTGCCGGCCGGTATATTCCTTCGCGCCTTTTTTCTTTCCGGTTGCGGTTCCTGTCCCCGAAGTTGATGATGTCGAAGAAGCTTTTGCCATTCTTTACTACTCCTCTAAAAGCCAGGTACGGATAAGCTGCGCCGCGTCTTCGGGGTGTTCCTTTGCCATGTTCGCAACGGACTCCTGCAGCTCCAATCGCGTCCTTTCTTCCACGGAAATGGACACATCCATTCCCTCTTCTTCCGCAGCCAAAAGCTGTTGCTGCCTGAGGGCTTCTTCGCGGCGCGCCCTTTCTTCGGCTTCCAGCCTGCGGCGCCTCTCAATCTCCCTGGAAATCGTCCTAAAGAGAATAAAGGCGATAAGGAGGACAGCCAAGCCCCCAAGGAAGATCATCACGCCGGTTTCAAACTGCTTCTGCCTGAAGTAAGCGGCGTCTTCATCGCTAAACTGTTTAGTCCTGTCGAACTGAATGTTATGGACAGTGACCGAATCCCCCTTCGCAGAACTGTAACCAATGGCGTTTTGTATCAAGGTCTGTGTTGCCCTGATGTCCTCGGGGGTTATGGGAGTATAAATCCTTTCCCTTGCGCCATCGATGTTAATTACCGGATTATGTTTTTCATCATATTTTAGTTTCCATGTTCCGTCTATATTAACCGACACGGTAACCCTGTCTATCTCGGGGCTTTTTTCTTCCTGCGATACCCGTTTGTTTATTTCCTGGTTTACAGTTTCGGTTTCCTGGTTTACTTTTCCGTAGAGGTTGGACATATCCCGGTAAGCTGGGGGTACCTGCCCTTCTACACCAGCCGGGCCTTCCGGGTTAAAGCCCGTTCCTTCCCAGTAGGTCTTTGAAGTGGCTGTAGAGCGCGGAATGGATTGAAGAAGCTCTGAGTCGTCATATGCAAGCCCCGGAGTCCTGGGCTTGTAGGTTATGGGGAAATATTCCTCCGTCGCCACTTCCCTTTTCGACATGTCCATCGTAATTTTGATATCAAGGTCCCTAACCCTGTCTTCGGTATAGGTCTTTTGCAGGGTGGCAAGAATTTTTGTCCTGTATAGAGCTTCAAGCTGGCGGATCATTTTATTCTGCCTGTCTATCAGCGTAAGCCTGTCAGATTCCGCGAGACCCTCAAAGTCGTTTAAAACTAACCCTGTCTGATCGGTAATTACGATGTTCTCGTCCTTAAGCCCTTCAATGGCGAATTTCAGGAGCTTTTGAATGCCCTCGATCTTTTTCCGGTTTTGCAATATGTCGCTCCCCGGTTTGGGGGTGATAATGACGCTGGCGGACACGGGGTTTTGCTCGGAAGCGAAGAGGCGATCCTCGGGAACGACAATCGTTACATTCGCGTTGTCCACATCGTCCAGCGCCTTTATATGATCGGTAACCATCTGGGTGATGGCCCTGCGGAGGTTAACATTCCTTTCAAAGTCCGTGATGGTCCAGCGGTCCCTGTCAAAAATTGCCCAGGGATCAGTGCCTTGCGGTATGAGGTCTTCCCGGATAAGGATGCCGCGCATCCTCCTGGCGGTATCCTGATCGTCAACCTGGATAACGCCCGCAGGGCTCACTGTAACCCTGACGCCCTCCTGGTTAAGGCGCATCACAATCCTGTCCCGCGCTACTTCATCCCTTATGGGCGCGTCAATAACAGAAACCAGGTTAGGCGCGGACGACACAGTTATTAGGGCAGTGATACCCGCCAAGACAGCGACAACAATCCCGACAAGGATAATTTTCTGAGGCATTGACCATTTGCCCCAGAGGCCCCCTATCTGGGCTAATAATTTCTTAAACCAATCCATATTCCCCCTCCCAGGTTAAAACACGTTATTTACGGATCATCGTGTATTTATTAAGTCCCTCCAGCCCTGTACCAAACGGTTCAGCACATTGCGGGCTATGTTAAGCGACATCATTGCTTCCGCCTGGGCTATCGTAACGTCCTCAACGTTGACCGAATCCGGATCGGTAATGGCCATCTGGTTCAGGCTGGAAGCAAACTGCTGATAGGCGCTGACCTTGTCCAGCGCATTAAGCATTGAGTCTGTAAAAGTACCGGAACGGATTACCGCATCGGCGCCTATTTTTTTACCCGTCTCGGTTATCTTGTTCCCCATCGCAGAGAATTCAGTCCTTCTGACAGACATATGCTTCTCATGCGTCACGCTCATCGGCAGATACGGCAAGTTACCGAAATTTAACTCAGGCTTAAAAAGTGACATAAACTAACCCCTCCCTCAGCAAATTAAAAATATCAAATAGTAAATAACAAAAAAAACGCTCACCTCTCCTCTTCATTTGTTATTTATTATTTGTTATTTGTTATCTGTTTCCTATTTCCAGCGCTTTCTGGAACATGGACTTGGCGCCTTCTACCACTGAAGCGTTGGCCTCGTATGCCCTTGAGGCGGCGATCAGGTCCACCATTTCGCTTACTATGTCCACATTGGGCATCTCTACATACCCCTCCCTGGGGCCGCTTTTTATCGCGTCGGGATGGGTTGGATCATACACAAGCCTGTTTTCAGTTTTAAAATCCTTCTGAATTTCCGCTATCCTGACGCCCGCGCCCACGCCGTTATCCATGCCCTCAGGCAGGAACGGGGAACGCCAATATGGGCTGGAAACCCTTGGCCGCATTATCGTCCTTGATCGGCGGAAAGGGCCCCCTTCCGCTGTGCGGGTAGTGGATGCGTTGGTTATGTTATCCGCTATAACATCGCTTCTGGTTCTCTGCGCCGACATCCCCGAAGACGCTATATTAATTGATGTAAATAACCCCATTTATTAGCTCCTTAACGCCTGGCTTACCTGGCCAAACTCAAAAGAAATTGATTGCGCCATCAGCATATACCTAAGCTGGTTCTTGAGGAGCAGGTTGAATTCTTCCTCGGCATCCACATTGTTGCCGTTGTTGTCCGACTGGGTAAGGTAATCCAAAACCCGCCGTGGCTTTACTTCCTGGTAATCCCTGGGGTTCCAGTTGGAAATATGATTCGGATGGGTCAGGTTAAGCGCCAAAACCGGCTTTTGCTTTTCAGTATCCAGCGCCCGCTTAAGCTCGCTTTCAAAGTTCACGTCCGTACGCTTAAAGTTGGGTACATCCGCATTCGACAAATTATTGGCGATCACGTTTTCCCGAAGCGAAGATACGCTTAATCCCCGGTGAAGCAAATCGACTGTTTTGCTGAAAGTATTATTAACGATCATGACTACTCCTTCCCCCTATCTAAATCATCGGTAAACGCGACATTTACATTAACTCTAAAATTTCTCACAAAGGCACAGAGGAACACAAAGGACACAAAGAAAAACGAAAAGGTAATTAATTCAGAGTATTCCTTCGTGCCTTCTTTGTGTTCTTTGTGTTCTTTGTGAGAGGAATTTTGAATAATAATCACAGGATGTACCGTCCTAAGTCCTGATCGTTTACCAGGTTGGCGAGTTTTTCGTTCACATAATCTACGGTGATGGGTACCTTGGCGGGGCCGATGTCAGGCGCTTCAAAGGAAAGCTCTTCAAGAAGCGCTTCCATAATCGTGTGGAGCCTGCGGGCGCCGATGTTTTCAAGCTTAGAGTTTACCTCAGCGGCAAGGGCGGCAAGGCGTTCGATGGCTCCGGGGGTGAATTCTATTTCCACGTTCTCGGTAGCCATAAGCTCCGTATACTGCTTGGTAAGGGCGTTTTTAGGTTCGGTAAGGATTCTGAGGAAATCATCTTTCCCAAGGGAATCAAGCTCTACCCTGAGCGGGAAGCGGCCCTGCAATTCGGGGATCAGATCCGAAGGCTTGGCGATGTTAAAGGCCCCTGCGGCAATAAAAAGGATGTGCTCGGTATTTACCGCACCCCACTTTGTGTTCACCGTAGCGCCTTCAACAATGGGCAGGATATCCCTCTGCACCCCTTCCCTGGAAACATCCGGCCCTCCGCCCCTGTCGCCCTTAACGGCTATCTTGTCAATCTCGTCAATAAATACTATCCCCGTTTCCTCAACCCTCTGGCGGGCTTCGTCGCTCACGCGTTCCCTGTCAATTAACTTTTCCGATTCCTCGTTAAAGAGAATTTCTCTGGCGCGGCTTACGGTAACCCGCTTTTTCTTTTTACCGCCTCCGAAAAACCCGGCGATACCGGAAAGGCTGGATTCCAGATCTTCCATACTGCCGCCCATCATTTCAATCGAAGGAAATTGAGGGCTCTGATTGACAATTATCTCAACGGTTCTGTCCTCAAGTTTTCCCTCCTTAAGCATAGCCCTGAATTTTTCTCTCGTCGGGTTTGGGGTGCTATCCGTTTCGATTTGCTCTGCGACAGGAATTTCTTCTACGGCAGCTTCAGCGTCTTCGGCATTTTCAGAACTATCGTGCGGTATCCCAATTTGAATTGCCGTTCCCATAAGGGAAGAGCCGTGGTTTCCGTTGGTCGGAATCGAAAAAGTCCCCATGGGCTTTACAACCGGGCTGGGCGGTTTTGCCTTTTGCTTTTTTCCGGAGCCGGGCAGCAAAAGGTCAAGCAAGGCTTCTTCTACATGCTTTTCCGCTTCGGCGGTAACGCTCTGCTGCATTTCCTGCTTGACCATCTGGACGCCGGCAGCCATAAGATCGCGGATCATGGATTCCACATCGCGGCCAACATAGCCTACCTCGGTGTACTTTGTCGCCTCTACCTTCACAAAGGGAGAGCCTGCCAGTTTCGCAAGCCGCCTCGCGATCTCGGTCTTTCCGACTCCGGTAGGGCCAATCATCAATATATTTTTAGGCGTAACGTCATCCCGGATTTCCTCGCTGATTTTAAGGCGGCGGATGCGGTTCCTTAAAGCGATAGCCACAGCCCGCTTTGCCTTTCTTTGACCGACAATGTATTTGTCCAATTCAGCGACAATTTCCCTCGGGCTAAGCCGATCTACACTTTTCTCATTCATTGGATAGTTCCTCTATGGTTAAGTATTCGTTTGTATATACGCAGATATTACCCGCAATTTTTAACGAGCGTTCGGCAATTTCCCTCGCGGAAAGCTCCGAGGCGTCCAGGTACGCCAATGCCGCCGCATAGGCATAGTTGGAGCCTGAGCCGATGGCGAGGGCGTCCTCTGCCGGCTCTATTACATCTCCTGTCCCGGAAATGAGCAGGGTTTTGCCTATATCCGCGACCAGCAGCATTGCCTCCAAACGGCGCAGCGCCCTGTCCGTCCTCCATTCCCTCGCGAGCTCCACAGCTGCCCTGACCAGATCGCCTGAATACTCCTTGAGCCTTGCCTCAAAGCGATCGTGAAGGGCAAAAACATCGGCTGTTGCCCCGGCAAAGCCGCAGAGAACCTTGCCGTCCATCATGCGCCGTACTTTTTTGGCGTTTTTTTTCATTACAGTTTCGCCAAAGGTAACCTGGCCGTCCCCGGCCATCGCTACTTTTCCGTAACGCCGCACGGCAAGCACCGTTGTCGCCCGTATTATTTTTTCAGCCTTCACTTTTTTTTCCTCCGTGTGGATGCGCTTTCTGGTAAACGTTTTTTAAACGCTCCATGTTAACATGGGTATAACGCTGGGTCGTGCTTATGCTCGCATGGCCCAGGAGTTCCTGCACAACACGCACATCGCAGCCGGAATTTACAAGATGGGTAGCGAAGCTGTGGCGCAGGGAATGGGGGTGTATATTTTTATCCAGCCCCGATCTTTCGGAGTACTTTGAGATAATCCAGCGCAGGCCCGGAACAGAAATCGGATCCCCCTTAAGGCTGATAAAAAGCCTGTCGGTGGGGTGTTCCGCTTTGACCCGGGCCGTTCTTGCGGGCAGATAAGCGAGCAGGGCTTCTTTTGCTTCCTCGGAGAAAAACACCTGCCGCTCCTTGTTTCCCTTTCCGATGATCCTTGCGGAAAAAAAATCATGGGCCATATTTTTAAGGCTTATTGACGCGGCTTCGGATATGCGAAGGCCGCCTGAATACATCGCCAGGATCAGCGCCTTGTCCCGCTCGGGCCAGAGTATGCCGGCTTTCTCGGGGAGCGTGGAAAAGTGGGCCATTTCGGCTTCCCACAAAAAGACAGGAAGCGTTTTTGGCGTTTTAAGGTTTCTTAAGGGGGAAGAAGGGTCGTCCTGGCGGAAGCCGAAACGCAGCATCCAGCGGTAAAAACCCCGGATGGAAGACAGGGAGCGGTTAACGCTTACTGAAGCAGCTCCCTCGGCGGAGAGGTCGGCGATAAAACCCCTTACCTGTACCGGCTCGGCTATTTCGGGAGTAAAACCGTGGTTTTCACAATAGGCTGAAAAATGCAGGAGGTCGCGCCTGTAAGCGGAAGCGGTGCGTTCGGAGACCCCCCGCACGGAAGAAAGGTAGTTGAGGTATTCTTCCACCATGTTATTATTCGCCATTGTTTTCATCCCCCGGTTTTTCCTGTTCGCTGTCTTTTTCGCCATCTTTAGAATGAAGAAAATCGCATTCCGGGTTTATGCACGCCTTGTGGCTCCCGTTTTTTTTGTCGTATTTTTCCACCAGAAACTGCCCGCATTTAGGGCAGTTCTGATTGATAGGCTTAAAATGGCTGATAAAATCGCATTCGGGGTACCTGGTGCATCCGTAGAACTCCTTGCCCCGGCCCTTGGTTTTCCGCGAAACTATATCGCCTGAGCATTTCGGGCATTTTGCCAGGGGTATCGATTTAGTGTTCTTGCATTCGGGGAAACCGGGGCAGGCCAGGAAGAAGCCGAAACGCCCCAGCTTTTTTACGAGCTTGCGGCCGCATTTTTCGCAAACATAATCCGTTTCCTCATCCAGAGTCCCCTTAAAGGATTCCAGCGTTTTAACAACCTCATCTACCCGGAATTTAAAAGGATCCCAAAATTCACGTATCATTTCCGGCCATGACCTTTGGCTGTCCTCGACTTCATCCAGCATGGTTTCCATTGAAGCGGTAAAGCCCGCGTCCACAACTTGCGGGAAATTTTCCACAAGCAGGTCGCTAATCATCCGGCCCAAAACTGTAGGGACAAGCTGTTTGTTCGATCTGACAACATAGTAACGATCCAAAAGAACCGAAATTATCGGCACATAGGTTGAAGGCCTTCCGATGCCTTTTTCTTCAAGGGTCTTAACTATGGACGCGTCGGTGAAACGGGCCGGCCCCTGGGTAAAGTGCTGTTCCGGCCTGAACTGGTCAACTATAACCTTGCCGCCTTTCTTTAGCGACGGAAACGAACTTCCCTTTTCGTCTTTTGACGCCAAAAGTTTCATAGCGCGGTAAAAGCCCTTCTCAATTATTTTTGTACCGGATACGCGGAACACGCCTGAGGTATCGCCCGAGGAAGCGGTGATGTCAATGCTTACGGTTTTTGTCCTGGCGTTTTTCATCTGGCTCGCCACAAACCTTTCCCAGATAATTGTGTAAAGCTTTAGCTGATCTTTTGTCAGGTATTCCTTTACGCTGTCCGGGGTATAGCTGATATAAGTTGGCCGTATTGCCTCGTGGGCATCCTGGGCTTTTTTCCCTACCGAGTATTCCTGCGCCTCTGCCGGCAACTCCGCCGGAAAATTTTCGCCAATAAATTTCCTGGCTTCTTCCTGAGCGCTCTTTGAAATTCTCACCGAATCGGTACGCATATAAGTGATAAGCCCGATGCGGGAACTCTGAAGGTTAATGCCTTCGTAAAGCTGCTGGGCAATCTGCATGGTTTTCCTTGACGTAAAGCCCAGCCGGTTTGCTGCAGTCTGCTGAAGCTGGGAGGTGGTAAAGGGCGGCTTCGGCTTGACGCTTTTTTCGATCTCCCTTGTATCAGAGACAAAGCATTCGCTGTTTTTAACGGTGTCGATTATGGAGCGAACCTCGCTCTCGTTTTTTAGTTCCGGCTTTTCCCCGTTCCAGAAAACAAGCTGCGCAGTATATGAGGATTTTCCGGCTTTAAAGTCCGCTTCCAGCGTCCAGTATTCTTCGGGAACAAAGGATTCCACTTCCTTTTCCCTTTCGCAAATCAGGCGCAGCGCCACGGACTGTACCCTTCCCGCCGAGAGCCCGTTCTTTACTTTCTTCCAGAGCAGGGGCGAAAGGTTATAGCCCACAAGGCGGTCAAGGATACGCCGGGCTTTCTGCGCGTTTACCTTCGCCTCGTCAATTGTCGAAGGGTTTGCCACCGCGTCCCTTATAGCCCCCGGAGTAATTTCGTTAAAGGCGATGCGCTGAATGGGAACCTTGTCGGTCTTCGCGCTTATCGCGTTTCTTAAATGCCAGGCAATCGCCTCGCCCTCGCGGTCGTTATCGCTTGCCAGAAGTACCGTGCCCGCTTTTTTAGCGTCCCCCTGCAGTTCTTTAAGGAGCTTTGCCCGCCCCCTGACGGTAATATACTCAGGCTCAAAATTGTTTTCTACGTTGATGGCAAGACGGGATTTCGGTAGATCGATCAAATGCCCCATGGAAGCTTTTACTGTATATGAAGAGCCAAGGTACTTCTCGATTGTCTTTGCCTTTGCGGGGGACTCAACAATAACGAGTATCTTTTTTTCTACCTTATCGCTTTTCGCTTTTGCTGCCATTTCCTTCCTCACATCTTTATATCAAGGTATTCCGCCATGGACGAGGCAAGGCCGACCACTTCGTCCTGTTCTGTTTTCACCTCTTTTAATGGAGCGCCTTCCAGGCTCCATTCCGCAAGAATATCTTTAACGGAAGAAAAAATCAAAGCGCCCTCTTTGGCAAGATTTGCTGTTCCTTCGCTCTGCGGCGAAGAAATTAAGGCTTTATCCACCCAAAGATCCCTGTTCTGATCTCTTGCGAACCCTGCAGTAATAAGCGCCCCTGATTTTTCAGGCGCTTCCACAATAACGGTTCCGCGAGCGAGGCCCGATATAATCCGGTTGCGCTCCGGAAAATTCCACTTTCGCGGGCCCGTCCCCGGCGGATACTCCGAAAGGATAACACCGCCTGTTTCCAGAATACGCTTCGCAAGAAAGCGGTTAGAAACAGGGTAAACCATGTCGGGGCTTGAACCAAGTACGGCCACCGTAGGCGAATGTGCTTCAATGTTTCCACGATGCGCCATCGAGTCTATTCCCAGGGCAAGCCCCGACACAACGGGGATACCTGCTTTACCCAGCTCCAGGCCGATGTCAAACGCCCGCTTTGCCCCCTGCGAAGAAGGCTTTCTGGTCCCCACCACCGCCGCCATCGGCTTGACCGGATCGGGAAGAATGCCACGGTAAAACAGAAGCACCGGGGGATCGTAGATCTCGCGAAGTAAAGGCGGATATTTCTCCTCGCGCCAGGACACGATACGGATGCCAAGCTTTCTTGCCCTGTCTGCGTCCTTCCCGGCCATCTCCCGGATGGCGGGCATTTTCCATCGCGTTTCTTTCAAAACCCTTCCAATCAGGCTTTCTATATCATTAATTGTGATTGCGGAAAAATCATCTTCCCTGTCAAATTTCTTAATCAATTCCACACGTTCATTGGCTTTGAGTCCGGGAACGCGGCAGATCATAAGGTCAAGCAAATTATCCATTCATCTGCTCCATTACAAGCTGCCTGTTATTTTGCGCATCTTTTCTTTTTTGATCATCCCTGGTAAGGGTGATGATCCTGTCGTAAAGATCGATGGCGGCTTTATAGTTCCTTATCATATAATAAGCCCGCGCCAGCACAAACATGGTGTCTATATCGCTCCTTGAAATTTCAAGGTACTTCAGAAGATGAGGGATCGCGTCTTCCGGCCTGTCAAGCTCAAACACGTAAAGCACCCCAAGGCCGTATTTGGGTCTGAGGTAGCGGCTATCAAGCTCAATGGCCCGCAAGAACGCGTTTTCCGAAAGGGAATAATAAGCTTCTTTTTCAGCGTTTTCTGTTCCGGGAAGAGCGTGAGAGGCCTTGGCCATTATGCCTGCGGAAAGGCCGATATTGTATTGGACGGCAGGGTCTTCAGGATAGTAATAGGCGGCTTTCTGAAGGGCCTGTAGGGCCTCTCCGTGCAGCCCCCGATCCTGTAAGCGGGAGGCAAGGAGCTTCCAGTAAATGCCGGTTTGAGCCGCGTCGTTTATATACCCTTCTATCTTTTTTTCATTAGCGGCGATTGCAGCCTTAAGCTCTTCTACCGAAGAGGGAGGATTGGAAATGCCGGAAGAATAAATCCGCTCTGCCTGTTCGCCGTAAGCTTTATTTTTCTGATACCGCGAATACATGGAAAAAGCGGTAATAATTACCAGCACGACTATCGCCAGCTTGATTATTGTGCCTTTCATTTTTCGCCGCTCCATGACTTAAGGCGCGGAAGGTACTTGCTGTGGCTTTCCGATAAAAGCGACGTATCTATGTGAGTGTAAATCTGCGTGGTTGATATTTCAGCGTGCCCCAACAACTCCTGAACCGAGCGCAGATCTGCCCCTCCAGCAAGTAGCTCTGTGGCAAAGGTATGCCGCATTGTGTGGAGCTTAGTTGAAAGCCCGGCGCCAATCGCTATTGGCTTATAGTTCTTCCACATTCCCTTGCGGGAAAGCCTTTTACCGCTCCTGCCCAGGAAGAGGGCTTTGCTTTTTTGCATGCCCTGTAATTGCGGCCTTGCTTCCTTTAAATAGCGGTTTATCCAATAAAGCGCGTCGGGGCCAAAGACAACCAGCCTTTCCTTGCTCCCCTTTCCCAGCACCCTTGCCATGTTTTTTGAAAGAAAAAGGTCTTCCGTATTAAGGCGCACCGCCTCCGAAATACGCAACCCGGCTGAATAAATAAGCTCGTACAGCGCCCTGTCCCTGATTCCAAAAACGGAATCTGTTTTTATACTTTGCAGAAGCTTGTCTACGTCTTCCTTCCGGTGAACTTCAGGAAGCCTGCCGGAGCGGCGGGGTATTTGCAGAAGTGAAGCCAAACCGGAGAAGCCGGAAACGCCAGAGTCTTCAAGAAAGCGGAAAAAAGAACGCAGGGCGGAAATCGCCTTAGCCACCGATCTTGACTCAATACCGTCATCAATGCGGCGGTGCGCAAGATAGCGGGTAATGTCTGAAACTCCCACAGGCTGTGCCCCGGTCGATTCGCCTGAGTAGATTGAAAGCTTTTCTCCCTCAAGCCAGTCAAGAAACCTCTTGATTTCAAACCTGTAGGTTTCGGCTGTTAAAGGGGCCCTTCGCTCAAGGGCAATGAGCCTGGAATAGAAATTTTCAAGAAGAGAGAGCTTGTCCACGCTTTCCTTTTAGCTGTATTGGGGTTTTGCCGTTGCTTCGCCCGGCACATAGAAAAACCTGCGATCCCGAAGTACCGTGGGAACATCCAAATCCTCGTTCTCGTGCCTGTATTCATCGCGCTTGCCCCGGGGCTGAATAAAATCCGGAATGATCCCGTTACCGATTATGGTATTGAATTCGTTGTTGCTGATAATCTCGCTTTTCTTGGGTGTAACCGGGATTGCCGCCTCAAGCTGTTCAGGTTCCCTGACGGAATTAAAGCCCGTGGCAATTACCGTAACTTTTATTTTATCTTCAAGGTCAGGGTCAAGGTACATTCCTGAAATAATATTGGCATCAGGGTCTATGTCAGCAGTAATGCGCTTGACTATGTCTTCAAATTCGATAATGGGAAGGTCTTCGCTTCCGGCTACGTAAATAAGCGCACGGGTAGCCCCCTTGATGGAGACATCTTCCAGAAGCGGGTTGTCAAGAACGCTTGAAACAGCCGCTTCCACGCGGTTTTCCCCGCTTCCACAGCCGATTGCCATAAGCGCGTCTCCCTGATCCTTCATAACGGTCAGGGCATCAGCAAAATCAATGTTGATAAGCCCGGTTTCTATAATGCAGTCGGAAATGCCCTGCACTCCCTGGCGAAGTATGTCATTTGCCTTGCGGAACGCCTCGCGTATACTGGTTTTTCGATCAACGTTGTTAATCAGCCTTTGGTTCGGGATTACAATAAGGGTATCCACTTTTTCCCTTAACTGTTCTATCCCCCTCTCGGCGACTTCCATGCGGTACCTTTTTTCATAATCGAAAGGCTTTGTTACCACGCCTACCGTCAGGGCGCCCTGGCTTCTGGCAATCTCCGCGATGACGGGAGCCGAGCCTGTCCCCGTTCCGCCGCCCATGCCGGCTGTAACAAAAACCATATCCGCCCCGGCAAGAGCTCTTTCTATTTCATCCCTGTCTTCAAGGGCGGCCTGTTCGCCGATTTCAGGCACGCCGCCAGCGCCCATGCCTTCGGTTAGCTTCGAGCCAATCTGGATTTTTGTTTCCGCCTTGCTGTTTCGCAATGACTGCATATCTGTATTGACGGCGATAAATTTAACGCCCTTAATACCGCACTCAATCATCCCATCCACAGCGTTTGAGCCGCAGCCGCCGGTCCCTATCACAACAATAGAAACAGGTTTTTCTTTTTTTACGTTTTCGCTTAATAATTCAAAATTCATAACCCCTCCCAGATTATTAAAAATCGATCTTATCGATTTTCTCTAAAAAAATTCTTTTTCAAACCAATCTTTCAGCTTCTCCCAAACTTTTGGCCCCCCTTTGTCTCTGGATTCGCCGCCATGAACGAAAACATCCTTTTGCATGCGATCGTACCCTTCAAGCGCAAGCCCCACGGCGGTTGAAAAAGCGGCTTTACGGTAATCTTCAACAAGGCCGCCAACAGGCAGCGGTATTCCTACCCGTACCGGCAGGTTAAAAATCTGGGCTGCCAGGTCTGCAGCTCCCAGTAGTTCCGAGCCGCCGCCTGTAAGCACAACTCCGCCGCCCAATGGCCTGGTAAAAGAAAGCTTGTCAATCTTTTCCCTGACCAGCTTAAAAGTCTCTTCCATCCTTGGGCGGATAATCGCAAGTATCTGCGACCTTGGTATGGATTGGGGCGCCCTTCCCCCTACTCCCGGAACAATAATTTCATCATCGTCTTCCAGAAACGGCTCCCAGCAGCATCCCGCTTCCAGTTTTATTTTTTCAGCGGTCTCCTGGGAAATGTTTTTCATTATTGCAATATCGCCTGTTACCTGAGTTCCGCCTGCGGGAATTGTGCTGATGGAATAAGGCGCGCCACCCGAATAAACCAGCACATTGGTAGTCCCTCCGCCCAGGTCAACCAGCGCGACGCCCAGATCCTTTTCTTCCCGTGTCAACACGGCGCGCCCTGCGGCAAGGGTTTGCAGTATAAGGTCCTTAACGCGGAAGCCGGCGCGGTTAACGCACTTAATCAGGTTCTGTGCGCCGGTTGTAGAGCAGGTAATAATATGTACCTCCGCTTCAAGCCTGACGCCGATCATATTGAGAGGATCCTGAATTCCCTTTTGATCGTCCACGGTATAGCTTTGTGGAATCACCTCCAGCAGTTTCTTGTCCATCGGTATCAGTACCGCCTGGGCTTGTTCAAGAACCCGCTTTATATCATCGCTGGCGATCTCGCGGGTCTCCCGATTCCTGCCTGTTACTGCCACAACCCCGCGGGAGTTTATCCCTTCGATATGGTTGCCGCCTATGCCTGTCCACGCTTCATGCACTTCCCTGCCGCTCATCATCTCGGCGGCTTCGATGGCCTGGGAAACAGAACGCAGCGTCGCTTCAATATTTACCACCACACCCTTTCTGAGCCCCGTGGAAGGGGAAGTCCCGACACCGGTAATTTCCAAAAGGCCGTTTCCGCCTATTTCGCCGATTACCGCGCATACTTTGGTCGTGCCGATGTCCAGGCCGACCACCAACTCTTCATTACTCAGGATAAGCCTCCTTGGAAGACTGCACATCCAGCGGGATATATGAAGCTATACCGGAACGAAAATCAAGGGTATCTATTCTGCTTTCCTTTGATTGTAAATCAGATGACAGCACATCCACCATCAAAAGGGCGTAACGCAGCAAATCTTCGTTTAATTCGGACATTCTGACCTTTATCCTTTTATGGGTGGGATAAAGGATCAAATCAAAGCCGTCAAAAAGTTTCCTGTTTATCCTGAATTCCGATACCGCAGAAAGCAGCTCAGGCGCGGATATTTCTATCTTTTCAAGCTCTTTCAAGAAGGGGATAAAAAGCCCGGGAAGCCTCATACCCGGAACAGGATTATCAATAACAAGCCCTGAAATCACCGGGTAAAAATCCGGAAGGCCTTTTCCGCCGATTTCGTAAATTACTCCCTGGCTGTCAAACACCACAGGCACAGTCCCGCTCTCCGAAGCGGCAAGGGCAAAGGCTACAGGCTTGCGGGCTTCAAGCACTATCCTCATCCTGCCCGGAAAGAACTTAAAAACCTTGGCGGACTCAATCACGCTTATTTCCATCAAGGCGTTTTCAATTACCGTGGTATCCGTTGAGAAATAGGAAGATGAATCGCTGATTCCTGCAATTGAAAGAACCTTCGCGCGATCAATCCCGTCGATGCCTGTAATATCAATTTTGGTAAAGGGCCTGAAAGGGCTGATTCCCAAAAGCCAGATAAGCTCCGCGCCCAGGCAGAGGGCGGCAATTACAATAAATATTTTAATGAATTTTTCAAATCCGGACGGGGCTTCAGTATCCAACACATAATCGCCGGCCATTTTAGCTCTCCCCCGTGTAAATGCGGTTTTTTGAAGTTCTGGAAACATTAACCACAAGGCCGGCCATTACAAGGGTAGTAGCCAGAGAAGACCCTCCGGCTGAAAAAAATGGCAGGGGAATCCCTGTCGCGGGCAAGGCCCCGGCAGTAACGGCTATATTCAGCAGAACCTGCGTTATTATCATCGTAACAAGGCCGCAGCCCAAAAGGCGGTTAAAAGGCTTTTCGTTGCCCATTGAATCTATGTAGCCACGGGCTGCAAAAACGGCAAACAGAATGAAAACAAACATAACCCCCAAAAACCCCATCTCTTCCGCAAAAGATGAGAAAATAAAATCCGTATGAATTTCCGGAACGCTCGCGATTTTCCGCGTTCCGTGCCCGATGCCCTTGCCCCAGAATCCCCCCGAATTAATTGTAAGGATCGAGGAATTAACCTGGAAGCCCGCGCCCTGAGGCTCAAAATCCGGCTGGATATAGCTTAAAAAGCGCCTGATCCTGTGCTCCTTTTTCAGAACAAGGATTGTCGCGGTGGGCAGAAACATAAAAAGGGCGCTGAAAAAATACCGGAACTTTACTCCCGCAAGAAAAAAAATAAATAGGGCGTTAAACGCAAGAAACACAGCGGTGGAAAAATTATTTTGCAAAAATATTAAAACGAAGAATACGCCGGTTACTAAAGCAGGCGGGATTATACTCCGGTGAAGATCGTCCGCCTCGTCATTTTTTTTCTCGAAATAATGAGCCAGGTACAGCGGAAGTATCAGCTTAACCAGCTCCGAAGGCTGGTATGTATAAGATCCGAATCCTATCCAGCGGGCGGCCCCGTTTTTGCTAACGCCGATTCCAGGAATAAACGTAAGAACGCAGAGCAAAATACTGCCCAACACCAACAGCTTGATAAACTTCCGGAATAACCGCAGATCAATTACGGAAAAAATTAAAAAGAAGATAATCCCGACAAGGCCCAGCATTGCCTGCCGCGAAACAAAATACAGCCCGTCTCCGAAAAACCTCTGCGCAAAGGCATAGGAAGACGAGTAAAGGGTTACAATGCCCAACCCCGCAAGAAATAAAATGCTTGCGACAAGCAGATGATCTGTTTTATGCTTTTCGTTGTTGTATTGCGCGCTCATAAAGTTTTACTGGATCTTCAGCGTTGACAACGCGATGATCGCGAACAGCCCTCCCATTATCCAGAAACGGATTACTACCTTGTTTTCCGCCCAGCCGGATAATTCAAAATGGTGATGAATGGGCGCCATTTTAAACACCCTCTTCTTCCTTAACTTAAATGAAAGCACCTGTATAATCACCGAGGCTATTTCCAGAACAAAAACCCCTCCAATAATTAATATCAGGACTTCCTTTTTTATTATTAACGAAACAACTGCAATTGCCCCTCCAAGGGAAAGGGAACCTACATCCCCCATAAATACATCGGCAGGATGGGCGTTAAACCAAAGAAAACCTATACAGGCGCCTGTTGCCGCCAGGCAAAACACCGTAAGCTCCCCCGCTCCCGGAATGTAGGGAATACCCAGGTAAGAAGAAAAATCCGAACGGCCTGAAAGGTAAGTCAGGATTGAAAGGGTAATAAAAACCAGAATCAAAAGGCCGGCAAGAAGCCCGTCAAGCCCGTCAGAAAAATTAACCGCGTTTGATTCGGCCATGATGAGAAGCACGCCGAAGGGTACCCAGAAAAAACCCATATCGAGTACGGGGTTTTTAAAAAACGGAAGATAAAGGCTGGTAATTCCTTCTTCCCCTGAAAAATAGAGAATTAACATTACCGCAAGGGCTATAATAAATTGAAATGCCAGTTTTGCCCTGGCGGGAAGGCCGTCGCTTGTGTGCTTTGTGACTTTTAAGTAGTCATCCAGAAACCCGACCAGGCCAAAAGCAACCAGGGTTCCAAGGGTTAGCCATACTTTTCCGCTGCTAAAGTCTGTCCAGAAAACCATGGAAATTACAATCGAGAAAATTATGAATATCCCGCCCATGGTTGGGGTGCCGCCTTTTGCCAAATGCGTCGCCGGGCCGTCTTCCCTGACTGCCTGGCCAATTTTTAGTTGCTTTAGGGCTTCGATAATTTTTGGGCCAAATATATAGCAAATAAGCAGGGTTGATAAAGCCGCGTAAGCGCCCCGGAAGCTAAGGTACTGAAAAACATTAAATGGGGTAAAGTATTTTGCCAAAGGATAAATAAATTCAAGAAACATGGCTTTCCCCCAAAAGCATCCCGCTTAGAGTTTCCAGTTCGCAGCCTCGGGAACCTTTAAGCAAAACCATATCCCCGCTTTTAACACAACCGTCCACAGCCACAGAGAGCTCGTCCCTGTCTTTTGTATACAGAAAAAGCAAATCACGCCTTTCCCTTTTTATTATTTCCGCGGCTGCCTGTGTTTCCTCGCCGAAAAGGAAAATCGCGCCGGCTTTGCACGAGAGAAGCCTCCTGCCAAGATCAGCATGTGCTTTTTCTGAGGAGTCCCCAAGCTCCAGCATGGAACCTATTACGTATATTTTCCGGCCTTGCCATTCCAGGCTGTCACAAAATTCCAGGGCTTCTTCCACACTCTCGGGGTTGGCGTTATAACAGTCCCTTATTACAGTTGTCCTGCCGTATAGAATTTCACCGCGCCCGAAAAGGGGCTTTACCGATTCTAGCCCACAGCGGATCGAAGCAGCGGTAAGGCGCATTTCCTGGGCAAGGGCAGCGGCGGCTAAAGCGTTCGCAAGGTTAAACTTCCCAGGAAGGCCAAAGCGGACAGCCTCGCCTTCCCAGACTATCTCAGTCCCGCGAAGGCCCATATCCCTTATTCCGCCCAGAGGGCCGTGAGCACTCAAAACGCCGTGGGTGCAAGCACCCAACGAAGAAGGGCCGTAGAATACAACGCGTCCATTAACGCCATCAGCCAGGAAATCCCGATAATCGTCGCTTTCAGGAATCAGGGCTGTGTTCTTCCCTGAAAACCGCGAAAAAATTTTCTTTTTTTCTTCAGCAATTGCCTGGCGGCTGCCGAGAATTCCGATATGGGCAGAGCCGATATTCGTGATTAAAGCAAGAGAAGGATCAAGGACTCTGGCAAGCTCCGCAATTTCCTCTTTACGGTTCATGCCCGCCTCAAAGATGCCTACCTGGTGATGCGGCCTGACATCAAAAACCGAAAGCGGTAGCCCTGTTTCTGAATTAAGGTTGCCTTTGTTCATCACCACCGATTTTTCCTGCCCTATGATTGCTGCGGCGATTTCCTTAGTTGTGGTCTTCCCTGACGAGCCTGTAATGCCGATCCTGACCAAATTTGAGAATTGTTTCAGATAAGCTCCTGCCGCGTTCTGCAGGGCTTTAAGGGTGTTTTCAACCGCGATTATAACTCTGTTCCATTTCCGCGCAAGATTTATTAAGTCGAAAACCGGGTCAAACGCAGCGGCTTCTGCCACCATGGCGGCAGAAGCCCCGGCTTCAAAAGCGGCGTTTACAAACTTGTGGCCGTCCAGGGCGTTACCCCGGAGGGCCACAAAAAGGGCTCCCGGGCGTACCGTCCTTGAATCAATAGCGACTGACGAAAAACCTTCACTCTGCATAGCCTGTTTCCCCTCCCCGGCAAACAGGCTGGCCCCAAGGGCCTGTGAAAGGCTGGAAAAACTCATAAGGCTTTCCGTCACTGCCTCTGCCCTCCTTGTCCTTCTCCCTCGTCGATCCTTACCTGCAGCACGTCCTCAGGCCTCACCTTTACAAGGAATAGGTCATTAACGGCGATTTGCTTGATCCTTGGAGAAGAGGAAAGCACTGCTATTGTTGCAATCAGCTTTTTATTGCCGCTAACCAAATCTTCCTGGACTGCCTCAAGGCGCCTGACATTCTTTTCCAGCTCCGTATAGCGGACGGACTGCCAGGCTACAACCCCCAGTAAAATTGGAATAGTCAGCACAATAAAATATAAAAGCGCGTAACGCCTGATCATAACCCGGCCTCGTCCAGAATTTTTTCAACCGCCCTGAAACGGGCGCTTCGGGAAGCGGGGTTTCTCCGTATTTCCTCTTCCCCCGCGCATATCCCCTTTTTCGTAAGGATCATCAGCTCCCTTTGGCCCCCGCATTTACATATCGGCGCTTCCGGAGGGCATATACAGTCTCTGTTTTTCTCCCGGAAAAAATTCTTTACTATCCTGTCTTCCAGCGAATGGAAGCTTATTACCCCCAGCCTTCCCCCCGGTTCCAGTGTTCTATACGAAACATCAAGAAGATCCGCAAGCCTGGAAAGCTCGCCGTTTACGGCGATCCTCAAAGCCATGAAAGTCTTTGTAGCGCTGTGTATAGTCCCGTGGCGGTACGCAGGGGGAACAGCATTTTCAATTATCTCGGCAAGCAGCGCGGTGCTTGTAAGCATTCCGCCGGCTTTTGCCTCGCAAACCGCTTTTGCAATACGCCGCGAATAGCGTTCCCCGCCGTTCGCGTAGATAAGATCAGCCAGATCCTTCTCTGAAAGCCGCTCGATTAATTCAGCCGCGCTTAAGCCGGTAGAGGTGTCTATTCTCATGTCAAGTTTTTCATCATAGCGGAAGCTAAAACCCCGCCCGCTTTTTTCATAGTGGTAGAGGCTGACCCCCAAATCCATCAGGATTGTGTCAGGGCGTTTGTATTTCCCAGGATACTCGGCAAAAAAATCATGCGACCAGCCATTGTAGAACTGAACCCTTTCGCCAAAGGACGCGAGGCGCTCCCTGGCGATTTTAAGGATCTCCGCGTCCGCGTCAATTGCAATGGCCTTAAGCTCGGGGAACTGGCTTAAAAAAGAATGAAGATGCCCGCCTTCCCCAACGGTGGCGTCTATCATCAGCTCTCCTGCTTTTCGTGGGGCAAGGTATTTAATTGTCTCCTCCAGCAGCACCGGAGTGTGTACTATCTCCATCCTTTTCCTTTTATTCCCTGCCTTAATCTGTTCTGAATATATCTTTGGAACTTAATTTGTTCATTGCCGGGCGGAAAAGCGAATCTGTTTCCGCGATATAAGCCTGATATGTGTCCGAATCCCAAATAAAGAGGCGATCTTCATCTCTCATAACCAGGCAATCCTTGGTTAAATTTGCGTATTTTCGAATGTAGGAAGGTATCGCGATGCGGCCGGTTTTATCCAGTTCCACTTCATCAATAGTGCGTACAAGCCTGAACTTGAGGGCTTCCCTCTCCGCCAGGTCAAGCGGTTTCTCCGGGTTCTTCTCGGATTGCAGTAAGCGTTCGCAAGCGGCCTCGGTCATGATCATGGCGCATTTTTCATAACATGGAGAAATGAAGAGCTTCCCCTGGAAATAATCCCTGAAGCGGATAGGAATGCTTACGCGGCCTTTATCGTCTAGAGTGCTTTCGGCAATTCCGGTCTTTAGTTCCATCCCACAATTTCCTAGTTTTTCCTAGTTTTTACCACAATTCTACACACTTTTCTCATTATTCATTAAGAAATTTGAGCTGTCAAGCGAAAACACAGAAAAAATTATGCTTAGTAAATTTTTTTTCAAAGATACTATACAAATGTAAAGTTGTTGACCCTCTTGATAATAAATAACAATGGCGGCTAAGATTTTCAAATGTTTATCACCGAATACTTCATCGTATTCCCCGAAGGCGATACCCAGGAAATTCGCGGCAGATTATCGATTAATGAACTTGTCGATATAAACGGCAACCCGCTGCCACTACCCTTACAAACTAACAAAATGCTCGCTTTTCGCGTGGGAAAAATCAGCACAAACGAGCACAAAGGCGGGAAAGAAATTTACCATTACCTGGAACAACTAAGCGCCCGTGAGCTATTGGAATATGTTGAAGAGTAGTATTATGGAACAAGTAACTTTTTACAAAATTCAACCAAATAATCCTCACACAAAGGCACATCGAACCTTCGGTTCGCGGCACAAAGGAAGACGCGAAATCCTCAAATTCTTTATTTTCCTTTGTGTCCTCTGTGAGCTTTGTGCCTCCGTGAGAAATATTCGAAGTAATTCTTATTATGTTACAGCCGCATAATCCTTCAATTGGAATAAAAAACGAAAGCGAGCTTCACCGGGCTTTAAAATTCCATTATTCAGGCTACGATGGCGTAACGGAAACTATTGTTGGGGGCTATGTCTGCGACGCCCAAACCAGTTCAGGCGAAATTATAGAGGTACAAACTGGCAGTTTCGGCCCTTTAAAGCAAAAGGCAAAATTCCTGGCCAAAAACGGCAAAGTAAGGATAATCCACCCGATTATCGTTGAAAAACATATTGAGCTTTATGACAATGAAGGAAAGCTTATTCACAGGCGAAAAAGCCCAAGATATGGCAGCGTCTGGGACCTCTTTAGCGCCCTTATCTACGCCCCGGAACTTCCGTTGCTCCCGCGATTAACAGTAGAGCTCGCGCTGGTTGACATAGTTGAAAAACGTATAGATGACGGGGCAGGCTCGTGGCGGCGGAAAGGGATAAGCGTTGCAGGCCGTTCTTTGGGTGCCTGGCGCCAATCGCTTGTTCTGCGAAAGCCAAAAGATTATCGCGTATTTATTCCATTTAAGGGAGAAGAGACCTTCACAGTCCGCAGCCTTGCCCTTGCGGCGGGGATAAGCGTGTCCGTTGCCAGGAAAACCGTTTATGTGCTTTCCAAGTTGAGCCTTATCGAAAGGGCAGGCAAGCAGGGCAATGCCATAGTCTATACCATGGCTCATAAAAAAAGGCAAAAAAAAGCAGGGCGCTGAGCCCTGCTTATCTATTATTACCAGTACTACCAGGCGTCCGGCATATCGTCCGCATCCCTGTTATTCTCCGCAAATAGGTCGGTTACGGCTCGCAAATCGTCAAAGTAAACATAATAGCTTCCGTACGCTTCCCATGGATCTACATTTACGCGCAAACCGGTTATCTTTATCCCAAGATTGTTATTGTAATGATAATTCCGCTGGACGATACCGTTTAAGCCGTCTTCCGCCTGAGGGGGAATCGCGACAGTCAGCTTCTTCCAGCCCTGGAAATTCAGCTTTCCCATATAGAGTTCAAAAGGCCTTCCGAAGAAATCATCCAGAAGCAGATACAGCTCATGGTTATAATTGCGTCCCGCTACCCAAACCGAAACAGTCTTGGTGATCCCCTCAATCGGGATTGGCCTTATGGGATAAAGGGTAAAACTGGTGTAACCCCTATGGATAAAATCAATCCTGGTGCCAAGAACGAACTTGTCCTGGATATTTAAGCCCTCTTCGTCCGGCAGAACCACCTTTCCCGCAGGAGCCCCATTAAAAAGCCTCGTGGTGGCATAACCGTCATCCGGAGACATTGATGACCTCCAGAACCCATCCCGCTCAAACTTCTCAACAGAAACCTCTTTCAGATACTGTTGCGCGGCATCAAGTCCCAGGCTTCCCGCGTTAGGAGTACCGATCTCATACGCCTGCTGGGCAAAAGCAGCGGTGGCGGCAGAAAAAATCATTATGATAATTAATAAACGTTTCATGTCAGAGCCTCCTTATTGTTTCGCCCAAATTTCCTGGACATTGTCGGGATCGGCCAGATCGTCACCGTCAAAGAGATTTTCGAACGTATCGGTCAGAACCTTCATTTGGTTTAAATATATATAGAAATTGTCTACCCTTTCGCTCGGCGTAGTCCAAATTCTGAATTTTACAAAGGTAAGACCGGCATGGCGGGGCAGCACGCGCTTGGATTGTGGAATGCTGGTAGGAATCTTAACCCGCAGGTTTTTCCATCCCTGATACTGCAGGCTCCCCAAGTACAAAGTATGAACCACGCCCTGATAATCCCTGAAATAAGCTTCCATGTAGTAATTCAGATTGGATCCCCATACCCACATGTCAAGGTATTGAATTCTGCCCGGTATAGGAATCTCAAAAGCTTCAGGGCCTTCCCCATCTTTTTCGGATCCTGGCACTACAGGATATACGTCTATCCAGTTGTACCCGCGGCGGTCAAATTTACCCCAAATGCCAAAGCTGTTAAGGTCCATATTCCTCTTATTGCTGCCATATAGCGCCATAGGCCAGGCTTCAACCTTGGTTTGCCTTGGAAATTGCACATCACCGACCTTTGAAGCAAATTTGCTGGCGTCAAGCGCCCATTCAAATTCATACACTTTGGTGTCATATGGATATGGCCATTGATGAGTCGACAGCCCCGAAAAGTCCTCAAGGACTATCGAGAGGTAATCAATGGTGCTTTCATCCCCAAAAACCGAAAACACCATTAAAAAAAGCATAAAAAACAGGAAAACTACGAGGCGCACTGCCCTGAAACTGCCTTGTTTCATCCCTTACTCCTTTCTCCGACTATTGGGAAATGCGGATTAGACCATTATATTTCCTCAGCCCTTTTTTGTCAAATGTCTTTTTAGCATGGAAAACCAAAACCAAAAAGAAGGCTTATAGCATTATCGGCAGATAATGTCTTTTAGGGCCGGTTTTTTTTATTAATTTTGAAATTCCCTCTTTATCAAATTTTCCAGTATGAAAAAATCCTCTTCTTTTTCAATTCTGTCTTTGAAAACCGTAGGGACTGAGCTGATATGAACCTCGCCTCCATCATCTGCCTTTTCGTTCTCCCCTTTTCCGCTTATTGAAGAAATAAGGCTGTCTCCTTTATACGCCAGCGCATAGGGCGAATCATCAAAAATAACCTTTACCGATCTTGGGACTATGCCGGGATCTGCCCAGGAAAAAAGAATAACCGGGGTTGTGGGCTTCTTGACAAAAAATTCCCCTGCCTGGCCCATAATAACGGCGCAGCCTATATCGCCGCTGGATGAAAAATTATAGTTGTGATTTCTATAGAACGGGGTTCCTGTATAACCCTGTGCCCTAAGCCCTTCGGTAAAGGCTTCTCTGTTTTCATCCGGCACAGTTACATTACTGATAAAAACAATGCTTTCTTCGCCCGCAATAAGCGCGGCGCACAACCCGGCCCGGTACAGATCCGTTTTTACGTCTGTCCGGATAAAAAAAACCGCTTCTTCTGCTATAGAGCTTTGATTTCTCCCGCTTACTACATAAACCGGGATATCCGGATGATTCTCCTTATAGTAGCTTGCCCCTCTCATATACCTATGGGGGAAAAAAACCGCCAGGGGGGTTTGAAAAGCGTCCTCAACGGCAAAAGAGACAATGTCAGGCCCCGCATTTTCATCAACATAAACAGGAATAAACCTGCGAAAAAATTTTCTTGAAAGCTGTGACTCTATTTCCCTGAGCCGCCTGGAACCGTAAACAGCCTTAAATGAGGAATCTGTAACGATTAAGACAGGCAAACGATATAAAAATACCCCTGCAATAACTCCAAAAACTATAACAGAAACAAGAAAAAGTATCAGAAAAAACAAGTTTCTCCCGCTAAAGACCCTGTATGTCTCCAGAAACAGCAAAAAACGCGATGATTCAGGGGTTGGCGAAGGTTCCGACATAGCTCAACCATAAATACATACTGAAGTCTTTGCAAGGTATTTGTTATTTGTTATTTACTCTTTGTTATATATTCGTGCCTTTGACCTTAACAGCGATATTTGCTATTCTGTTGGTTATGAAGGGAAACTTGCCTGAAAAACGAAAATTCCCGCATATAGCGAGGTTTCTGGCGGTTACACCATGCAAATTTTGACGGTTTTTGGGGGAATTATGAAAAACAAGCTTATTACTGTATTAACGTTGACATTGCTTTTTTTTGGGGTTTCAAATGCGTACACGCAACAGGTACAGGATTATCTAAATAAAAAAGAATATGAATACTATGATTTTTACACAGGAAAAAAACCGACAGGCCCCCAAAATCTTTTTCTCTATATTGATAATCAATATACGTATCGAAGCCTTGTTTTTGAGAACATGACACAAAAAGAAGTAACGATTTCTTATTTTATCTATTTTTATGACGGTTCTGTTCTTGGTCCCAGAACGATAACCTTAATGAAATATAACGCGTGTAATAACGATCATATACATACTGACAGTTTTATAGGAGGCCCGGAAATAGTAGGCGTCGTTCCTGCGTCTGTTTTTTCCGTTTCTTCTGGCTCATCCGGCTCTTTGCCTTACGCAGGTTCTTCCAACCCCTTCGCAAACGCGATAAGTTCCATTAATGGTATTACCAGTATTACCATTCCCAATGGCGTTAAATATATACTGGAGGACGCGTTTAGAAATAACCCTTCTTTGCTTACTATAGAGATACCAAGCAACATAGAATTCCGCGACCACGCGTTTTATGACTGTCCCAAGCTCAGCAATGTTAAAATCGGAAAAAATATAACCTTTTACCCTGGGACTGACCCAAATGAAGTATTCAGCAATAACTTTTGGAAAGCCTATGAGGCCAATGGGAAAGCCGCAGGGTTATACGTATTGCTTAGTAACGGAGAATGGAGATATTATCCATAAATACCCTACAAAACAGGAGGAAGGGATGAAAAAATTCCGCTTTTTGCTAATTACCCTTTTTATTGTTTTTATTTCGTCAGTGTATTCCCAGGAAAGCCATATGTTGGTTCAGTATTCGGTCAACGATCAGAATTTAACGAACTATTATTTTCCAATAATTGAAAGCACCGTGTCATCAAGGACACAAGTGCTAAGAATAAGCCATTTCCCCAATACAAGAATATATGACCGTTACCTGTTTACATCATTGGAGCCGGGGAATAGTTCAAATAGAAAGTATTCCGTCCAATTTGAGACAGGGGTGAACTCAGATAATCCGGTGTCAGGTTCCGGCAGCGCAACCTTGGTACCCGGCGATATAATAACGTGGAATATATTTGCCACAGTCAATAGCATTGGAATACCCGTTGTCATCCGCTCAAAGCCAGCTCCAACCCCCGGTATGGTTCCCATTCCTGGCGGAACTTTCATGATGGGCAGTTCGGACTATTCTATTGATGAAAAACCGCATCGAGTAACGGTTAGCTCTTTTTACATGGGCAAGTACCCTGTAACCCAAAAGGAATACCGGGAAATAATGGGGGTGAACCCCAGTAATTTCAAGGGCGACTACCTCCCGGTGGAACAGGTCAGTTGGTACGATGCCATAAGCTATTGCAACCGCTTAAGCCTTAAGGAAGGCTTGACACCTGCTTATACAATAAACGGTACAAACGTTACCTGGAACTACAATGCCAACGGCTACCGCCTGCCTACCGAGGCTGAATGGGAATACGCCTGCAGAGGCAGGACAAACACGCCTTATTACATCGGTGATTCTGTAGCCGATGCAGCCTGGTATTCTGACAATAGTAATGGCCGTACACATCCGGTGGGCGAGAAACAGGCAAACGCCTGGGGCCTTCACGATATGCTCGGAAATGTGTTTGAATGGTGTTGGGACTGGAAAAATGATTATCCGATTGATGCGCAGGCAGACCCTAAAGGCGGCCCATCTAATGGTTCTGGCCGCGTAGTGCGCGGCGGGTGCTGGGAATACTCCTCCTATAGCTTGCGTTTCACGATACGGGCCGGCCACGATCCTTCTGCCCGGTTGGCCATAAACGGTTTCCGCGTTGTGCGTAACAATTAGTGGGAATTGCGAGCCATTGACCCTATAGCCCCTATTGCTTAATATTGTAGCATCTCTAAATTTAAAGGAGTCCTTTATGACCAGCTATACCGAATTAGGCCTAGTCAACACTGTTGAGCTTTTTAAGAAAGCCGTAAGCGGAGGCTATGCCCTGCCGGCTTACAATTTCAACAACATGGAACAGCTCCAGGCCATTATCCAGGCCTGTGTTGAAACAAAATCCCCCGTAATTTTGCAGGTGTCGTCAGGCGCAAGGAAGTACGCCAACCGGAACTTATTAAAAAACATGGCTAAAGGAGCGGTTGAATTTGCCCACGAACTGGGGTATGACATACCCATCGTCCTCCACCTGGACCACGGGGACACCTATGAACTCTGCGTAGATTGCATTGAGACAGGCTTTTCGTCGGTTATGATAGACGGCTCCCATTTCCCATACGATGAGAACGTTGCCCTTACCAAAAAGGTCGTCGAATTTGCCCATTCCAGAAAAGATTACGTTACCGTGGAGGGGGAATTGGGGGTTCTGGCAGGGGTGGAAGACGATGTATCTGCCGAAAAAAGCCATTACACCCAGCCTGCGGAAGTTGAGGACTTTCTAAAAAAGACCGGCGTCGATTCCCTGGCTATTTCCATTGGAACAAGCCACGGCCGGGCAAAATTCAAGCCGGAACAATGCACGCGGGACCCTAACGGCATTTTAATCCCGCCTCCCCTTCGCTTCGATATTCTGGAAGAAATCGAAAAAAAGATACCCGGTTTTCCGATAGTGCTTCACGGCTCGTCTTCAGTGCCAATTGAGTACGTTAAAATGATCGAAAAATACGGGGGAAAACTCAGCGATTCGGTGGGAATACCCGAGGAACAACTCCGCAGGGCCGCAAAGAGCGCAGTTTGCAAAATAAATATCGACTCCGACGGACGCCTGGCTATGACCGCAATGATCCGCAAGATTTTATTCGAAAAGCCTGACGAGTTTGATCCCCGGAAGATCCTTGGCCCGGCGAGGGACGAGCTTAAAAAACTCTACTCCCACAAAAACATCAATGTCCTGGGATCCGCCAATCGCGCTTAATCGCGAGCCCTGATAAAGGAAAGGATTACAGAAACCAGCATCGGAGCCACAGTGGCAAATAAAAACAAAAGGCCAAGGTAGGTCTTTTGGGCGAAAAATGCCCAATAAGAGCATGCTGCTGCAAAAGGTATTATTAATATAACAAGAAAGGCCGGAATAATCACAAAAATCCGGCCTCTTTGAATTATATTGATAAAAAAGGACACCCCGACTGCTATAGCTGTCCAGAGAACAGGAACCAGCACTAAGAGAATGGGATCGCGTAGGGAACTCCAGCTAAGCGCCCTGATAGCAGCGCCGGGAATAAGCCATAGAAGGGTAAAATTGGCAAAATCCGGTTCACCAGAGATGAATTTAAAGGTTATGAGGAAAAAATAAATAATGATAGGCGCCAGCGCGGGAAGGGTTACGATATCTACACAGCCGCTTATCCACCTGGAAAGCCCAAATCCCCCAGGATCAACCATGTTTCCCAGAAAAAACTGGATCATGGCTACAATGCTTCCAACCAGTATAGCCCATACTCCCCCAGCCGTGGTATTGTTGCCTGTAACAGAGCGCCAAAAGAGATAAAACAGGGGTATCCAAAGCAGGCAAAAAAGGCTCATATTCAGAAGATAGTACAATAAACCGGATATTTTCAAGCCGTAAAAGGCGCTATTAATGGTATAAAGCACTATCTTTTTCCTGAAACCTGTTTACATATCCTGTTTTTTTTGTTATTATTCTTTTATGAAGACAATTCTAGTTGTTGACGATTCGCGCATCATGCGTAACATCGTTAAGAATTATTTTACCGAGCAGAAAATTCCCTGCCAGTATCTTGAAGCTTCTGATGGGACTGAAGCCCTTGAAATTTTAATGCAGCAACCGATTGATCTTGTTCTTTTGGACTGGAATATGCCGAAACTGTCAGGCATTGATTTTTTAAAGAAGGTCCGCGCAATTAATAAATACATAAAACTGCCAATTATCATGGTAACAAGCGAATCGGCAAAATATAATGTGATAGAAGCGCTAAAAATGGGAGCTACGGACTATATTATAAAGCCGATCAATGGCAAGCTTTTTGCCGAAAAAATATCCAAGGTTATTTTTTAAAAATTCTTTTGGGGGAAGGTTATTATGAAGCAGTATATACAGCCGTTTATAAAGACATGCACAAGCGTATTCCATGATTTTGTTAACCTGGATCCTGAAGCCAAGATGCCCTATTTTTTGGAAAAAGATGCGATTCAAGACTGGGACATTTCAGCTGTAATCGGCCTTACAGGCGAAGCCCGGGGCGCGGTGGTAATTTCCATGAGGGATAACCTGGCGATGAAGCTAACCGGTATTCTTACAGGCAAGGTACACCAGGTTATTTATGATGATGTGGTAGACGCGGTCGGAGAGCTGATCAATATTATCGCGGGAAACGTCAAACAGGAACTAGAAGACACTTTCAGGCTTGTCATCTCCCTGCCGACTATAATCACAGGAAAAGAACATCATATTAACTGGCCTACCGGGCAGGCAAGGGTTATCTGCATTCCCTTCACTGTTACAGAGGAAGATTCTTTTTCTCTTTCTGTAGCCCTTGAAGCCGTTAAGGCAGGCTAAGGCTTCCTTTCAAGACACATTATCAGCGGCTGTTTCACGCAGTTCAAGCGGAATAGTAATGGTAAAAGTCGTCCCTTTCCCTTTCGCGGTAGAGACAGTTATATTTCCATGCAGATCTTTTATGCGGTCTTTTACAAGGCTCAACCCCATACCGCGTCCGGCATGAAAATCCGCCTGGTCAAGCGTTGAGAATCCAGGGGCAAAAAGAGTCTTCAGCAAGTAGTTTTTATCGTTTGCCTCATCCTCGCTATGAACCAGATTATGTTCCTCGGCAGTTTGCCGGATTCGGCTAAAATCAATCCCGCCGCCGTTATCGGTAAGCTTAATTACTATTTGATTTTCCTTGTACCGGATAGAAAGCCGGATCTCGCCCTCTGCCTCTTTGCCAAGAGGGGTTCTTTCCTCGGGGCGTTCAATGCCATGGTAAACCGCGTTCCGAACAAGCTGGGTAAGAACTTCCTTGATGTCTCTCCGGGGACCGTAATCCAGAACTATATCATCTATTCCTTCAACCACAAAGCGCACCTTTTTATCAAGCGCCGCCTGGGTTTTATTGCACACACGGGTTAAAGTTTCTACAAGAACATGCTTTTCCTGCTTCCTGTCTCCGCTGGATACAACCCGGAAATTCTCGATTTTAGAGACCGTGTCTTTCAACTGATCCAGCTCCTTCATGGCGTCGTTAAGCTGCAGAATAAGGGAGAGGAGGTCATCAAAAACTATTTCCTCCTTCTGATCTTCCCGTAAAGTTTTAATGGAGCTTTCTAGCCTGTGCAGCCTTTCGCTAAAATCCTCCAGATTTAAAATAAGGGCGTTGGATTTTATTGCGTGAATAGCCTGGTACAATTCAACCAGCACTTCATGTGCTACATTCTCCTTGTTTCTTAACAGCTCGTTTATTCTTTCAAATTCATATTCCGCGTCAATAACAAAATCTTTTAATACCCGTGGGTCTATTTGTATAACCTGGAAAAGAGCCCGCATTTCATTTTCCTTGAGGGCTTCCGCTTCCATAAGCTGCATCTGTAATCTTTTCTCTGCGGTTATATCCTCCATGGTAACCAATATGTACCGCGAGCTTCTCCCATGCTCCGCCAGGCTGAAAGATGTGCGGAGGTTTTTTGTTTCACCCGTCTCCTTGCTGACATATAAAAAATCATCTATTGGGTTTATGCTGTCCAACAGCTCCTTATCAAAAGCGTTTTTAAAAATCATATCAAAATAGTCTATAATGCTTTGCTTTTCGGTCTCCTTTACAGAAGAAGATATAAGGTCAATAAAGCTCTTCCCTTGCAGATCGGATGTAGAAAAGATTTTCTCCAAAGCTTTTGAATAAGCTCCCTGGATTGAATATTTTTCATCAATAAGGAAAAGGCCGTACTTTAAATTGTCATGCATAGCCGTTGACTGCTCAAGGGAGCGTTGCAAATTCCGCGCGTGCTGGGTAATGCTTCTGGATGTCATAAAGAAAACCAAAACCGCAAAGGCGCCAGCTCCGATTATAAATAAAACAGAAAAACGAATCATGGCGTTAAGTTGGGCAAATATCGTTGAATTGGGAATTGAAGTAACAACAACCCAACGTATAGCGCTGTTTTGGCCGGAGTAACGGGTGGAGTCCTGTTGAAATTTTGTTAATGGATAACCAACAATCAAGGAACCCTGGGTTCTGATAACTTTATAGTCTGTTTCTACAATAGAGTCGATTATTTCATTGCCGATATTGACAGGATCATCGCTAATAAATATAGGTATTTCATCATCTGTAGATTCCCTTAAATTACGGCCTCTAATATTGTAATTTTGATGTGCGAAAACAACTCCATTGGAAGTGGAAACAAATGTAGTGCCTGTACCGTATGGTTTGGCCCTTTCAGCCTGGAGTTGCAGTCTTTCCAGGTTAATGGTAGCGCCTATAATTCCCGCCAATTCCCTTTCTGTAACTTTTTTGTAAATTGGAATATGAATATCAATAGTCCATAATTGCCTTGAAATCATGGTTGCTGAATCTCTGGGTTCAGGATCAGTGATTATTTGATTCACCAGGCTCATATTAAATAAATTAGAATCCAATAAGTATTCAAATTCCTTAAAACTTCTTTGTTCGACAAAGCCTCGTTCGCGGGTGAAACCGGTATTATACTGACCGGTATTTGAGCCATCAGAATCCGCAAAAGCATTATCCAGGGCGTCCAGAGCGTCAGGCTTCCATATGGAATATATGCTCATCAAAGAACGCTCTGAAATAAAAATTCCGCTCATTATCTCATTAAGGATGAGTCGCCTTTGGTTTACATCAAAAGTCTCATAATTAGACATTATCTGAGCCAGATTATAAACTAAATCAAAATAGGCATAAAAATTGGATTGAACTTCAAGCGCGGTCATTTCGGCAATATTTATTACGCCTTCTTCCGTGGTTTTTCTCTGTAAAGCGGTTGCCTGAATTAACAGGACAGAAACTACAATAGCAACAAGGACCACTGTAACCATTGCATTTATTACGGTAATTTGGTATTTTTGAAGCCAAGATTTGAAGTTTGAAAAAGATATTTTCAATTTAGCGGCCATAGCATCTCCAATCTATTCAAAACCCTGTCTCAGTTTAACACATCGACACCCTAAAGTCAATACTGAAGGGTTTTTCAAAATTTTGCCTTTATAAACAGCAATTTTACATTTAAGCCAGATACCGAAAATAAAGTATGGGAATAGGATTACTCAAGGCGCATTTGGAAGCATTTGACGCCATAGGTACAGGTATAACTGATCAGAGACGGGAAGGGTACGA
>Ga0268262_10001266_pt1 | contig 31666 bp, 25 predicted proteins | sample TergutNc150P3_FD_190354 | JGI IMG/M metagenome (GOLD analysis project Ga0268262, IMG submission 190354) | Nasutitermes corniger P3 segment gut microbial community from laboratory colony in Florida, USA - Nc150 P3 (SPAdes) (version 2) | ecosystem: Host-associated > Arthropoda: Insects >... | reverse complement strand
CCCCCCTATGTAACTCTATATATTTCAGGTTGTTACATAGGTTCATTTTCATTTTTAAAAATTTTAGCCAAAAATTCAATTATGGCTATAAACAGGAGTTTCCTATGAACCCAATCCTTTCCCTCATCACTTTCCTCTTACTTCCAACCCTACTGTTTTCCCAAAACTACGCTTGGTACAGCGGGAGCAGCCCTTACACAATTTCAACCGAAGCAGACTTGATAGGTCTCCGGCAATTGGTTTCCTCTAACACGGATAACTTTGACGGCAAAACAATTCTGCTGGCAAACGACATTGCCCTTACAGGCACTTGGATACCGATAGGCAGCAGTACCTACCCTTTCAAGGGAATTTTGGATGGGCAGGGCAAAACCATTTCTGGATTATCGGTAAATGGTGGGGACTATGCTGGGTTGTTTGGGTATGTTGGAGAAAATGGGCAGATAAAAAATCTTAATGTTGTTGCAACAAAAATCAAAACACAAACAGTTAGTGCTACTGATACTTATAGATATGCTGGTGGATTGGCTGCGTATTACGCTTCATCTAAATCTATAGAAAATTGCGGAGTAAAAGCAGATTCCATCATTGCCTACAACGGAGTCATGAGCAACGTCATCGGCAGCCGCAACCACAGCGGTGGTCTTGTCGGTTATGCCACTGCCGCTCTTGCCATAACCAACAGCTACGCAAGCGGAAATGTCAATAGCACAGGCGGCTATGGTGGTGGTCTTGTGGGCTATGCCTCTGCTACACTTACCATAACCAACAGCTACGCAATCCACATAACAGGAAAGAACATATCAGTGTGAACAGCATAAAAAGCCTGTACCCCAAGGACAACTTGGTGGATTTGATGAACTGGTTCAAAAGCGGGGATAAATTAATAGCTTGGGTAGATAAAGAAAAAGCCCTGAACTTCATTTCAACCCAATTGACCAATCTAATTGCAAGCGGAAATGAAATTCAAGACTCTATTTATAATATAGTAAAAAATTTCTCTAATAGCAGTTGAAAATTAATTTTCTACATTATACCTGAACACTTGTTCAGGTATAATATGGAACTTTTACAAAAACTCGAAATTCTCGCTGGTGCTGCAAAGTACGATGTATCTTGTTCCTCCAGTGGAGGCTCTAGGACAACGCAAAGGGGAGGTTTTGGGAACTCCTGCCCTGCTGGGGTGTGCCACTCATTCACGGAAGATGGGCGGTGCATTTCGCTGCTTAAAATTTTGCTCACTAATGTGTGCCTTTATGATTGCGCTTATTGCGCAAACCGTAAAAGCAACGATGTTCCTAGAGCTACATTCAAGGTGGAAGAAGTTGTCAAATTGACAATTGAATTTTACAAAAGGAACTATATAGAAGGCTTGTTTTTGAGTTCTGGGGTTATCAAAAATCCCGATTATACAATGGAGGCTTTGCTCCGCGTTGCAAAAAGCTTGCGTGAGGAACATAAATTTGGCGGCTACATTCACCTTAAAGCCATACCCGGTGCAAGCCAGGATTTGATAAATTTGGCAGGCTATTATGCAGACAGAATGAGTTTGAATATTGAAATTCCATCCGAGCCATCTTTAAAGATGCTTGCGCCCGACAAAAATTTTGAATCCGTTTATTCGCCTATGAATTCACTGCGAACAAAAATTCTGGAGCATAAGGGAAACTTAAAGAGAAGGGGATTGAAAAAATTTGTTCCGGCGGGGCAAAGCACTCAGATGATTGTGGGGGCAAGCCCAGAGAATGATTTGAATATAATAACCCTGGCGGCAAGCCTCTACAAGAGGCAGGAATTGAAGCGGGTTTATTATTCCGGCTATATTCCGGTAAATGAGGACAGGCGCTTGCCTGTGATTTCTGCGCCGCCGCTTAAAAGGGAAAACCGCCTTTACCAGGCGGATTGGCTAATGCGTTTTTACGGTTTTAGCTACGATGAAATTTTGGATAAAAACAACCCCTGGCTAGACCCGGAATTTGACCCCAAAATGGCTTGGGCTTTAAGGCATCCAGAGTTTTTCCCTATAGACTTGGACTGTGCAAGCTATGAGGAAATTTTGCGTGTTCCGGGCGTGGGGGTGAAGAGTGCGAAATTCATTGTGCATAGCCGCCGCTTTGGCAAAATTCGCTTGGAGCATTTGAAGAGGATGGGCGTTGCGTTAAAGAGAGCAAAGTTCTTTATTGCAAACCCCGATTTGCCAACGGCATGGCAAAAATTGTATCCAGAGCAGGTTAGGGCGCAGTTGAGTAATAGAACAATTCTTTGAAATACCTGTCCCAGTAATGGCGGTTTGCATCGTAGCGGAATTTGCGTTTTTCGGCTATCTTTATGTCTTTGAGATAATAAAAATCCACCTCTGCATAAGCGGAATAAATCTTTGCCGTATCTCCGTGAAATTCTCTTAAATCTTTGATTACAAAATAAGGTGTGTCTAAAACATTTTCCTTGCTTGAGCCTTTGATTATTTGAGCCACCATGTTCTCCAAATCTTGCTGCAAGGTTTTTTCCAAACGCTCATGAACCCTAAAAGCCGGATCCGCGCAAGAAGTGGGCAATAATGCTAATATGAAAACTGAGAGCAATAAAAATAATTTAGGGTATAGACTTCGCATTACCAAACCCTATACCCTAGACTTTAAATCCCTAAATGATTAGAACGAATAAGTTGCAGAGATTCTGCTTATTAAACGACCTTCGCCCTGGAATGGATTGCGGAACACAACATCTTCGGCTACGGTGGCATCTATTTTCAGCTTTTCTTCAACATTGATTCCAAAGCCAAAGCCCACATTATCGTCTCTTGTGCCATCGCTGGTTTTATTGGTTATAAAGTAATTTCCATCACTTTTGCAGCCACTAGCTTTTTTGTTTGGACATAGGATGCTGCGACCATCAGGTTCTCCACCTGCTTTGTAGTCTGCGTAGGCAATGGTTTTTTGACCGCCAACGCGAAGAACAAACCAATCCCACCAAATATTCTTTTCTATGCCAAAGCTGATTGTGCCGCCAAACTGCCATAAGCGAGCTATTGAACCTTCGCCCCAAAGGTCGCTGGTAAGATCGTCTGTGAATACGGATTCGCCATTGTTATTTACTGTCCAGGTGGAGCCAGCGCGCTGGTTGTTATAAAATCCTTTTAAGCCCATCCAGAAGAAGCCTCTGTCAAAAGCAGCATCTACACCCATACCGAGGCCTGCATCCAATTCATCACGTCCTGGCGCAACCATGTTGCGGAAAGAAGCCACGGGGATTAAATGCCCGTTTATAGCATTGATTCTTGAGAACAAGCGAATATTGCCGAAGTAGGAAAGAAGGTCTGGATCGAAGAGTTTGCGATCGCGAGGACCGAATTGCATACGTGCGGAGCCAATAGAAACTTCTATGGAATAATCATTTGAAATTTCAATATTTGTGCCCAAGTCCACCTGCAGAGCAGAAGTGAAAGCTTCTGGAGATATTCTGCCATCGCCGTTCAAACCATCTTGGTGAGCTAGATATACGTGTGCACCAAAGGCTTTGCTGCCGATATTTGCGCCCAAAAAGCCATCAAAGTTAGTTGCAGGCACAGGAGCAGGCTCGCCTATATCTCTATACTCAATAGGGGAATTGGCGGAGATTACGCGATTAGGGAAGTATTTTAACAGTCTTTCTTCTTTGCGATTTAACACTCCAGCAATTGAGATGGAATTATCTGCGCTAATCTTTAGCGAGAATATACCGCCGAACCACGGGTCAAGAGGGTCCCTATTTTGCCCCGGACCTACGCTGTCTGTAAGGGTAATATAGTTACCAAGCTCACCTATCAAAAAGTTAGGGTAGAGGTTGATGTTGGCTGGATTGTCGAAAATGGAAATGTCATCCATAATAAAGGTGGAATTCTTTCCCATAGACTCTACACGAGCATTGGTTGCAAAGGTAGATACGCTACCAACGACGGCGGCTGCGGCAATAGCAAAACGCAAAGTTTTCATTGAACATCTCCATTAAAGGTATTCAAGTCCCTAATTTAGAAAAAAAAAAAGAGTTTGTAAAGGGTTTATGCAAAAAAAGTTGCATTTTGTTCATTTTTTACTCATTTATGTCTTCTAAACGCACAGAACCCACTTTGCTAACCCCCTTTTCCTCTTGAGTTACGCCGTAAAGCCTGTCGGCTGCAGCCATAGTTCTTTTGTTGTGGGTGATAATCACAAACTGGGTTTGGGAGCTAAAACGGCGCAGAAGAGCCATAAAACGCCCTATATTGGCATCGTCCAGGGGTCCGTCAATTTCGTCTAGTATGCAGTAAGGGGAGGGTTTTACCATATAAAGGGCAAAAAGCAGGGCAGTGGCGGTCAAAGCACGCTCCCCGCCAGACAAAGCTCTGACCCCCCTCATTTTTTTGCCTGTTGGGCGGGCATTTATCTCAATTTCGGCTTCCAAGGGGTCTAGATCGCCTTGCATAGTGAGCAAAGCCTCGCCATCTCGCATTAAGCTTGCGAAAACTTCCTGATAATTGCGCTGTATTTTGCGGAAAGTATCCAAAAAACGATCCCTAGCCACTATGTCTAGCCTTTCCATAACTGCAATTATGCTGTTTTTTGCTTTGCTCACATCGTTGTATTGAGCCTCTATGGAAAGCACTCTTTCGCGTTCTGCTTCAACATCTTCTGCGGCAGAGACAGCCACAGGTCCTATAGCCTTTATTTTTTCACGCAAATCGTGTATTTCAATATTGGCTTCACGCTCATATACCGGCACAAGGGCAAAACCCTGCTCCGCAGGCTCCTTTTCCAAATCAAACTCATATTCCTGAAAAATGCGCTCTCTTATTCTTTCGAGCGCATTTGAACAATCTTGCATAGCAAGCTCCAGGCTGTGGGTATTTTTGTCTTTTTCGCGCAGGGAATTGTTTATTTCGCGTAGCTCGCTCCGCCATTCCTCTATATCACCAGCCATAACGGTGTATTTTTCCCTGGCTGCATCACGCACTTTTTCTTTTTTCGACAAAAGCTCGTTTTGCTCCTCTATATTGAGAGCCTTCTCCTCAAGCTCTCTTTTTAAAAGTTCTTTTTTGTCATTTATCTCTGCAAGCTCGTCTGCACGCAAATGAGTGGTGTTGTTGATGGTTGTTATCTGCTCCCTTACCGAACTCAGGCGGTTTAGGGAGCTGGCGAGCTTGGCAGCCAAGCCCTCTTGGGTTTTTAGTGCCTGCTCCTGTTTTTGCAATTCAGAGTCTGTTTTTGCAAATTCCTGCTCTGCCTGCTCCAGCTCAAGACCTGCGGCATTAAGCTCTGTATTTGAATCTTTGGAAATTTTCAGCTCTTGCAACTTGGCTTCCAATTTTGAAATTTCCTGCCCGTTTCTTTCTTTTTGAGCCTTGAGGGCAAGGATGCCAGCACCTGCGGCTTCTGCCTCTGAATTAGCCTTTATAGCGCGTGTGTTTGCGCTTTGCTTTTCTTCGGATGTGTTTGAAATTAAAATGGAAAGTTCTTGCAGTTTTTCGCTTGTGGCGTTGATTTGCGAATTTGCAGACTCTATTTTTTCGTTTAAAGAATCTATGGCTGCTTTTAATTTTTTCATCTCTGCATTTTGCTGCAAAATGCCAAGGTTTTCCTTTTGCTCCACACCAATTTTTGCAATGCCCAGGGAGCTAAAGGCTTCACAATTTTCTGTGCAAAACCACAAATCCCTGCCGGCATATTTTTTTGCAAGCCCTGCCGCTGCTTCAAGGTCTTTTGTCAAAAAATATTTTGAGAGCAGGGAGTTCAACAGGGCAAGGGATTTCTCATTGCATTTCACAAGGGAGGCAAGCGGCACAATATCGGGTTCGTTGATATTTGTTTTTTCCTCAAACAAATTGGTGTTCCAGGCAAGCAACGCTCGTCCAAAATTTTCGCTGTTCAAAAGTTTTGCGCTGTCCAAAACCGTCTCTTGATTTTGCATTAAAAGAGCCTGCACAGAAGAGCCGAGGCAGAATTCAACCAAGGGTGCATATTTGCTTTCCAAAACTTCTATTTGGTTGGAGAGCAAAAGAATTCCTTCTTCGGTTTTTTGGTTTAGGAGCCATTTGTTGCCCTCTAAATTATCCATGTTTTCGCTTATGCTTTGCAGGGTTTCGAGCCTGGCTTCCAATCGGTTTTTGTTGCCAAGAGCTTCCATTCTTTGGTTTTTCAAAGATTCTAGAGTTTCGTTCAAAGTGTCTTTTTCGTTTGTTAAAATATTTATTTTCTCTGCGAGCATTTCGGATTCTTTTTTGCTTTCGTTGCTTTCATTTTCCTTGTTGCTTTTTAATGATTCTTGTTCCTGTATTTGGGCATCAAGGTTTTGAATGTCTTTTTCGGCTTGCTGCATTCGCTCGCTAAGCATTTTCATTTCGGCATTTATTATTTGCCAGTGGCTTTGCAGTTTTCCCTGTTCTTGAACGGATAGCAATCTTTTGTCTGAGAGATCTCTGTGCCTTTTGCGCAGGTCTTCCACCGCGTTTCGCAAATTTAACAATGTTTCGGTTTCTTTTTTGCCCTGTTCTTCTACATCTCCCAGGCTTTGCATTTCTGCATTCAATTCTGAAATTCTCTTTTCGCTCTCGCTAATTTCACGCTCGCAGCGAGCTTTGTTTTCTTCCAGTTCTTTTTCTCTGTTTTGAAGATTTATGTAATCTGAATTCAGTTTTGCTATTGCCGCTGCGTTGTCGTAATATATTTTTTCGCATTCTCTGAAATATTCTTCTTCGCTTGCTATCAAAAGCCGTCTTTCTTCTATTTTTGTTTCAAGCTCCGTTTGCTTTGCATTGAGCGCGCTAAGTTCGGTTTCTCCGGAAGATTTCGCTTTTAAAAGGGAGCGCAGTGAATCATTTCCTTCTTTGTATTTGTGAGTGCTAATGGAGACATCCAATTCTTTTAGGCGATTTTTCAATATGCGCAAATCTTGGGCGCGGGCAAGCATTCTCTCTTGCTGCTTGAACTGATTTTTGGCGTGTTGCAGTTCAATGGCTATGCGCTCCATATCTACGCTAATGCGCTCAAGCTGAGACACGGCTTCTTTTTTTCGCTTTTTGTATTTGCTCACACCTGCGGCTTCTTCAAAAATGGTTCTGCGCTCGTCTGCATTGTCGCTGAGCAGGGCATCTACCATTCGTTGGTCCATTTGCGAATATGAGCCTGCTCCCATGCCGGTATCTGCAAAAAGATTTTTTATATCTGCAAGGCGGCACTCCTGGTTGTTTATCAAATATTTTGATTCGCCATCGCTAAAGGCTTTTCTGGTTATCATCACCTCTGCATATTCAGATGGCAAAAGCCCCCTATCGTTTTCTATTACAAGGGAAACCTCCGCCATGCTCATTGCAGGTCTTTCTTCAGTTCCAGAAAAAATAACCCCCTGCATTTTATCCATTCTAAGCAGTCCGGCTCTTTGCTCGCCCATAACCCAGCGAATGGCATCCACTATATTGGATTTTCCGCAGCCATTTGGCCCAACAATGGCTGTTAATCCATTTCCTTCCAATTGGATTTCCACCTTTTGCGCAAAGGACTTAAAACCGAAAATTTTTAGCTTTTGTATTTTCACTGGGAAAGGTAATGTAGAAAAATATTTCTATATTAAAACATAAATGAAAATAAAAAAAATTTTAAATGAACCTCTGCTTTACTTGCTGCCCTTGCTTGCTCTAGCTGGGTTTTGGATTATTCCGGCAGAAGCAAATATCAGCGATATTGTGCTAACCATAGATGGAAAGCCTTATTCGGAATCTCTTCCGCTTTCAACGCATAAAATAAAAGAACATTCAAATTTTTCAATTTCTTTTAATTTAGACATTAAAGAAAACGAAAATTTTGTTTATAATTTTTTTCCAGACGACTGCATTTTAGGCATTGAAATAAACGGAAAGGCATTTCCGCAAGAGATGATAAAAAAACCATGTGATTACAACAATGGAACTATGCTTGATTTATCTGAATATACGCAAAAAGGCTTGAATAAAATTGAATTCCAAATGAAGAACAATGGCGGTCCTGGCGGGCTTAGAATAGATTATCCTTATAAAGGTTTTTCTTCTCTAGGATTTAAGCAGATTTTGTTTTCCATTTTATTGTTGATAACCGCTGGGTTTATTTTGCGTAAATTCAAATTCGGAATTTCTGCAACATCGCTCGTTCTTTTGGGAATTGGCATAAGGTTAATTTATTTTTCCTATACCAGCCCAACAGAAAGGGTTTACGATATGGACTATGGGCATTTGGTGTATATAAACATGATAATTGAAAATAAGCAAATCCCCCCAACAGATGGCTGCTGGAGCTGCAATCATCCGCCTTTGTATTATTTGCTTGGTGCAGGAATTAAAAGCATTTTGGATAAAATAAACCCGTTTTACTCGCTTCGTTTTTTGCAGCAGATAGCAATGCTTTTTTCCTTTGCTTCTTTGGCGTTTGGGGTGGCTTTGCTGTACAGGCTATTTGGCGATAAAAAAATCTCAATATTTTCGAGTTTGCTCTTTGTGGTTTGGCCCGGTTTTGTTATAACATCGCCTAGAATAGGAAACGACGTGCCTTTTTATTTTGGAGCCTTGATGTGCATGTTATTTGCTCAAATGTGGTGGAACAAACACAGAAACAGATATTTATTGCTCTCGTTTTTAGGTGCCGGAATTGCCGTGCTTTTCAAATCCACGGGGGTTGTTGTTTTAGGAGCTTTGATTCTCTTATGTATATGTGGAATTTTCCGTTTTTGGGAGCTGCCTAAGCTAAAAATGGCAATGGTAATCTTTGTCATTGTTATGCTTTCTGCTTTTGCGTCTCAGCACAGAATTGTTTTGGATTTTTTCCGCAACGAAACCCCAACTTTGGTTAGCGTTAGAAATTTAAATTCGGGTTTGAATGTTAATACTTCTTTGGGGAGTTTTATTTACTTTGATGCAAAAGACTATTTTACGGAGGCATACACAAGCACTTGGAGCGATTCCGGCGGTAGGCAGTATTTTTGGAATTTTTTCATAAAGTCCACGCTGTTCGGGGAATATGCGGTTTGGAATTCCAATGAGGGAAGGATTTTTGCAAGCGTATTAAATTTTATAAATTTAGTTTTCTTTCTGCTGATTTTTTGGGGAATTGTGAATATGAAAATACAGAATTTGCCGAGCTTGCTGTTTTTCACTGCTTTGATTGCCAGCTTGATTTTCACAAGGACATATTATTCCGTTAGCTGTTTGCAAGATTTTCGCTACATAGCTCCGATTCTCGTTCCTATGCTGTTATTCACTTTTGAGGGACTTAAAACTTTGAGAAATGCTAATTTGCGTTTTGGCGTGTATGTGAGTATGTTGATTTTCTCTATTTTGTCGTTTTTATTTATAGTTTTGCCAGGGGTTTTTGTATGAAAAAATTGCTAACCAGAGAAATAATAACAGACAAGGCAAAAAGAATTATTCGCGAACCTTTGCTTTACTTGCTGCCATTGCTTGCTCTGGCTGGGCTTTGGATTATTCCAGCAAAATCAAACATAAGCGATGTTATGCTAATCACAGATGGAAATTCTTACCCTGCATCATTGCCGCTTTCAACGGAAAAAATAAGACAATATTCAAATTTTTCAATTTCTTTTAATATAGATGTTAAAGATAACAAAAATTTGATTTATAGATTTTATCCAGACGATTGCATTTTAGGCATTGAAATAAACGGAAGGGCATTTCCGCAAGAAATGGTAAAAGAACCATGTGCTTACTACAATGGAACACTGCTTGATTTATCAGAATATACACAAAAAGGTTTGAACAGAATTGAAATTCAAATGAAAAATAATGGCGGTGTAGGAGGACTTGTTATAAAAAGTCTTCATTTTCATTCTGTTGGGTTTAAACATATTTTATTTTCAGTTTTGTTGTTAATAACCGTTGTTCTTATTTTATATAAATTCAAAATTTCCGTAGCAAATCTTAAAAAAATTCCTTTTTATCTTTTGCCTGTAATTGCCTTGTTGCTTTATGCTTTTGTTGAGTTTTGCTTTCGCTTGCAATATGAATCAAACGAGCTTTTTAATATGGATACTACAATTTACCAGGCAGTTGGCAGGGGAATAGTCAATGGTATTTCGCCTTGGAGCGGGCTTTGGGATATTAAACCTCCTGGTATTTTTTTGCTAAACGCAATTTCTTATAAAATATTTGAAACTCCTATTCTAACCGATTATTTTCAATGTTTTGTTCTTATTGTTATTGTGGTTATTCCAGTCGTGTTTTGGTTTGTTTTTCCAAATCGCTCCATTTGGAAATTCATAATTTGTGCCTTGTTCGGTTTTGCAATGGCGCTTTATTCTGCTGAACGTTCCGGAGAAGTACAAACAGAGTCTTTAGGGGCGAGTTTTGGTTGTATTGCTGTTTTTGCATTTGCTTACCCAAATTTCTATAAAAGAAAAAAATTGCTAATTGCTATTTCTGCAATAGGGATTTTAGGGGCATGTGGTTTTAAAGAACCATTTCTATTTCCAATTTTGGCAGCTTCCATATTATTGTGCGAAAATTTAAAAGATTGGTGTTTCAGGTTTTTATTGCCGCTGGGAATAGCAATAATTGCAGGGTTTCTATTATTGCTTATTTTTGGATGGTTTGGAGATTTTTTGCATTATTTTGAATTTATGCAGCAATTTTGGGTAAACAGATTCGGTTCACCATACAAAAGAGCAATGCAATTTTGGATCTTGTGGGAAGATATGAATGCTTTTTCCTATGGTTTGGGCTGGATTCTTGTAGTATTGTTATTTTCTCCTTTTATTTTGCATAAAGAAAATTTACCGAATATAGCCATAAAAACATTGGTAGCATTTTTATTAACTTGCTTTGCGGTTGGACTTGGTGGAGAATATTATAGTCATCACTTTATTTTTGCTATTCCATTTTATTTTGCTTTATTTGCCATGCTCTTAAACGCAGAAAAAAATATTAATTTCGCAAGCATAATCTTAGTGCTACTCTCCGTAACTGTACTCAATTTACCAAATTCGAATTTGGAAGTTATTGCAATTAACAAGGAACGAGTAAGGCAGGAACAATTAAAAGAAGCGGCTTATATAGATGCTGTGTTAGAGAAAACAGGTTTTAAACGTTATATGTATTTGGGTAGAAACGGAGAGCAGGTTTATGCTTGGACAACGCATTCCCCAGAAGGACCTTATTTTATTCAATATACAGAATGGATGAGGGATATTCCAGAATTTAGAGAAACCGTTTTTTCTATGATTTTGAATTCGCAATTAGTAGTTATGGGTCAGATTCAAGAGCCAGTTAGAATAGCTGTTCAGCCCATTTTAGACCAATATTTCACAATGGAACCTTGGACAAACGTGCTTAATATACCTCGCCCAGAGCATACAGGGTATAAAATTTATTATAGGAAAAAATAGAATTCTATATTTGTAAAGCTATGAAACTCATAAAAAGACTCTTGCGTGAACCATTGTTCTGTTTGCTACCCTTGCTTGTCTTAGCTTGGTTTTGGGTTATTCCTGCAAAGTTCAATATCAGCAATATTGAATTTACCGTAGATGGAAATTCTTACCCGGAATCCATTCCTCTTTTAACGCATAAAATTGCAGAACATTCAAATTTTTCAATTTCTTTTAATATAGATGTTAAAAACAACAAAAATTCTGTTTATAAATTTTTTCCAGACGACTGCATTTTAGGCGTTAAAATAAACGGAAAAGCATTCCCGCAAGAAATGATAAAAAACCCATGCGATTACAGCAATGGAATTATACTTGATTTATCTGAATATGTGCAAAAAGGTTTGAATAGAATAGAACTTCAAATGAGAAACAATGGTGGTCCTGGTGGGCTTAGAATTGAAAATCCTTACGGAGGGTTCAAATTGCTTTCCTTAAAGCACTATATTTTTACCTTGCTCCTTTTGCTTTCCATTGCGTTGATTTTAAGAAAATTTAACTTCGGCTTCATCGCTATTTCCATTATATTGCTAGGGATAATAGTGCGTTTAGTTATATACACGTATCTGGGACCTATGCAAAGCCCCCACGATATAGAAGCTCATTTGCAGTATATGCAAATGATTATTGACGAAAAACACGTGCCAAAAACCAATGATTGCTGGGAATGCCATCAGCCGCCTCCATATTACATAGCATCTGCTGTTGTGAAAAGCATTGTGGACAGCTACGATCCTACTTTAACTGGCAGAATTTTGCAGCAAATGCAGCTTTTATTTTCTTTTGGATGCGTTATTTTTGGAGTAGCGTTGATTTTGAATTTGTTCGGAAATAATCGCTTTGCCTATTTAGCTTCTCTTATTTCGGTTTTTTGGACTGGCTTTGCCTTGACCGGACCACGCATTAACAATGATATTGAATTTTATTTCGGGGCTTTGTTCTGCATGTTGTTTGCGCAAAGATACTGGCTAACGCATAAAAATTCAGATATGTTTTTGGCAACTCTTGGCGCTTCAATAGCGCTTGCTTCCAAATTCACTGGCTTTGTTATTTTAGCAGTTTGGATTGTAATTTATGTTTTATCTGTTGTGCGTTCTTTAAAAATAGGTTCTTTACGAACTTTGATTGCCTCCATATTCACGGTCTTATTGTTTATAGGAATTTCAAACCACAGAACAATTGTAGATTTCTTTGAAGGAAAAAAATTTGGTTTGGTTGGAGAAACTGCCAATAGTTTGAATGGTGCGTTAAGAGTTAATAATACATTCGGCAATTATTTGTATTTCGATTTAAAAGATTATTTGCTTGTACCATACGCTTCCGCTTGGATAGATGAAGGCGGAAGGCAGTATTTTTGGAATTACGCTTTAAAATCGTCTTTGCATTTGCCGCACAAAATTGAAATACCCGATTCCCCAGCCTTACGTACGCTTGCAACTGCATTATGTACTTTTGCACTGCTTATTTTTGTTCTTGCCTTGTGGGGCATAATAAACGCAAAATTCAGAGAATTGCCAGCAGTGCTTTTCACAATATGCTTATTTGCTTCACTCATTTATTTTCGGATTAATTATCCCTTTTCTTGCAACAATGAATTTCGTTATATTTTCCCAGTACTGTTTCCTATTGCTTATTTTTCCGTGCGCGGGGCGCATATTTTGGAAAATTCCCGTTTAAAAATACTAGCTTATACATCTATGTTGATTTTTGCAATGTTGTCATTTTTATTCATAGTTATCCCGGCTTTTTAATATGCAACCAGTATTATCCATAATAGTCCCATGCAAAAATGAAGAATCTTCTGTTCTGGAATTTTATGCAGAAACGAATAAATTTATTCCAATAGAAAGCGAATTTATTTTTATAGACGATGGTTCAACAGACAACACCGCAGATGTTTTGAAAAATCTCTCAACGAATGATAATAGAGTACGTTACATTATTTTATCCAAAAATTTTGGAAAAGAAGCGGCAATGCTTGCGGGTTTATCAAAAGCAAAAGGCGATTTTTTAGCTATTATGGACGCAGATTTGCAAGACCCGCCAGATTTAATTCCGCAAATGCTTCAAATTACTCAAAGTGGTGAGGCAGACTGCGTTGCAACCAGAAGGGTGAACCGTAAAGGCGAACCCATTATCCGCTCTTTTTTTGCTCGCATTTTTTACAAAATCATGCGGAAAATTTCGGACATAGATATAGTGGATGGGGCAAGGGATTTTAGGCTGATGTCTAGGAAATACGCAAACGCTATTTTGCAAATTGATGAGAGGAACCGTTTTTCAAAAGGCATTTTCCCTTGGATTGGGTTCAAAACAAAGTGGTTTGAATATGAAAATGCAAAGAGAATTGCAGGCGAAAGCAAATGGTCTTTTAGTAAGCTTTTTTTCTATTCCTTAGACGGCATTGTGGCATTTTCCGCAAAACCTCTCGCTGTAGCAAGCATAAGCGGAATATTAATGTTTTTGGCATCTTGCCTGTCCATAATATTTGTTGTTGTGAGGAAAATTATGTATGGCGACCCTGTTAGCGGCTGGGCAAGCACAATTTGCATAATTCTTTTTTGCAGCGGAATACAACTGCTCACAACGGGAATTTTAGGGCAATACTTAGCAAAAACCTACACTGAGGTTAAAGCGAGGCCACATTTTATAATTAGCGAAGAAACATAACCCTCATCCCATACACCGGATTCCCTGCCTTTTCTTTATACAAACCCACCGCCTTTATAAAATGCGGGGCAAGCTCAAAACTTCCATACATGAAATTAGATTCACCGTAAAGCCATTCAGCAACATCTTCGTTAAGTTTTTCTATTTCGCCGTTTTCTTTTGCCTGCAGCCATTCTTCTTTAGTTGGCAAACGATAGCCAGAGCGTTCTTCCAAAACTTTTATATTTGGCAGCCAAAAAAGAGAATCTTCCGTGAACACAGGTTTATCGTATTGATAAAGAGTATCCAAACCTTCTTCAAGCGACATTTTATTGCACAAAAGAATTGCATCGTAATAACTTATGCCAGTATGCGAAAGCTCATATCTGCCAATTTGCAAAATTGGACCAACAGCTTCCGAACTGGAAGAAACCTCAACTTCCATTTCCGAACTAGAAGAAATTTCCTCTTGTACCAGAGGAATCTCTATATACTCCAACTGCATACAAGCGGTTAAAACCAAACCGCTAGCCACTAGCCACTCCCCACTTCCCATTTTCTTCATATCCACATCTCCCATTTAAAAGGTTCAAGATTTTTATTCCCAAGCCAAAAGTTTTCAGACAATTTATTGCTCATAACATTGCCATCTGCTTCTGTGCTGAATTTTATTTTTATTTTGAAAGGAAATTTTTCTGTAATAAAATTCTTTTTTCTTTTCAATTCAATGCTACGTTCCAGTGAAATGCCTTCAACATCCACACGCATAGCCTCTGTTATGCCCCAGCAAAATTCCCCTAAAAGTTGCGAATTGCTCAAATTTGCCTTGCCCAAAACAATGGGGCTGGGATTTTTAATTCTGATGGGTTCAAAACAATGAACGGATATTTGGGCATTCGGGAATATTTTTACAAAAAAACATCTCAAATATTCTGATGAAAATTTTTCATTGTAGGAGGCAAAGCGATTTTTCCATTTTTCGTTTCCAAGTTTTTGCAATAAAAAATTGCTCTTTTCTAAAATGGCATTGAACCTCAGCATTGATATTTGGTGCTGCAATGTGTTCAAAAATTCCGAGAGTTCTAAGGAATTTTCATTCTCTGTTCTTATGCCTTTCAAAAAATCATCCGGCAGGGGAGAGTCTGCTCCTGTTAGGCTCATTTCGTTTACGGCGAGCAGAATTTCATTTTCTTTGGTTTCTACAAAATCTATATCCCCAAGCGGATGCTTTAGCGAATTGCTTGCGACTATGCGCAGCTTTTTGCCGCTTTTCTTCATTAAAAAATTGAATACCCATTCAAAAAAAGAACTCTTTATTCCCATTTCAGCTCCATTCCAAAAGGTTCAATGCGCAAAATGAGTTCAACCACCATATTGCAGATGAAAATCTTTTTGAACAAACAAAAAAGCATTTCTCCAAATACCCTTAAAATGCCCGGGTTATCAATGGAGTTCATATTCATAATTATTTTTATGCAAGCTGCAGGAACAAGGCAGCCTTTATGCACGGCACTCTTATTTTCCAAAGAGAGATTTTTTATGCACTGCACCAGATAATTCCGTTTTCCCTGTGCGTTCCAAAGCTGTGTTTCAAGTGCGTTTTTTAGAGCGTTGCCTTCAAAAAATTGCAGATAGTTTTTTTGCAATAGGGCTAAAATTTGCCACTCCGGAGATTTGCTGGCTTGTGGTGGCAAAAATGGAGTGGCGTTTAGCACGGAATTAATTTCGCACATTTGCATTGCAGAGTTCTTTGCTTGCAAAGGCAAGCCTTGTTCCAAGGCTGCCGCCGCGCTTCCATCGCAAACAAGGGCAGAGATGGAGAGCGTGTCTGTGTTAGCGGGTAAATTTGCAAAACTTATTTTTTCGGATCCGTTGTAGCGATATTCAATTTCTTTGAAATTTGCCTCTCCTGCATTTCCAGCCAAAACGCTGCACAGTTTTAGTATGCTTTGTCTTTTTTCAAGCGCAGAAACTTTCGCTTCAATATCGTTGAAATTTATGAGGATTGGTTCCAAGTTTTGCTCAAAGGCATTTTCTATTGGCAAAACATTGAGTTTAAAATTTTCTGCGTTTATATTAGAGAAAATTTCTTTTGGGATTTTTTTTGAAAAGCGAAGTTTGCTGGGCAATTCTTCCATATAAATATACCTGAATTTTTCTTCAAAGCAAAAAAAGTCCCGGCAAAGCTCCCAGGGGTTTTGCGGTTTTGCAACTATATAAGGCTTGGGTGCAGGCTCTGCATATTCCAAAATGAGATGCCACAAATTCCAGGCAAACTCGCTTTCTCCATCTATATAAATAATCCAAGGTCCGCTGCCGCTGCTTTCAAATTCAACGCAGTCAAAACCTTGTGAATCTTCCAATGCTTTGACAGATGCAATTTTTTGAGCGGGGTTAAGTTTGTGGTTGCCGGAAATTCGCCAGAAAAACGGTTTTTCCTTTGAATTTTTGCCTTTGGAGCAAAGCAATGCACCGCAAGGGATTTCCCTTTTTTGGTTGTCGTTTGGCGAGGGAATAACTTGCGCGAGGGTACGGCACGGGAGTGGCAAGAGCAGTTCCGGCGCAACGCTCTCCACAAAATCCCGCGCAATTTCATTCTCTGTCTCCGCCATTTCTTGATGTATTCTAGCGGTTAAGGCGGCAAGCCCAGACAAAATCTCTGTTTGATTCAAAACGAACCTCTAATTGAGACAAAACATTTGTTTTATCTGCCGATATAATAAAGTTGCTCCCCTAGATTTAAATATAGTAAATTAAACAAAATGCTAAACCTCATCCTAAAATTCCTTGTCCTCTCTTGGCGAATCAAATTTGAAAAGCCTTTGCCGGAGGGTTCTGTTGTTATAGGTTTGTGGCACCAGGATTTGCCCGCCTGCCTTGCGGCGTTTAAACGGAGAAATATAGCGGTTTTGATAAGCAAAAGCGATGATGGGAGCAAATTTGCAAAACTCTCAAAAAGCCTTGGATATGATGTTTTTAGAGGGTCGGGCAGCAGGGGGCAAAGCGAGGTTAGGCACTTGTTGAAAGCCTTGGGGGAGGGTCGCTCGGCGGGTATGGCTTTGGATGGACCCAAAGGACCTGCTCTCATAGCCAAGCCCGGTGCGCAATGGCTTTCCCGCAAGGCTTTGGTTCCGCTTGTGGAGGTTAGCGTAAAATACAGCCACGCCCTTAGGCTAAAAAATTCTTGGGACAAAACTTTTATCCCTTTGCCGTTTAGCAAAATTTCTATATTCCTAAATATAAAATGACTTTTTGGATTACTGGTAAGGGCGGTATGCTTGGGCAGGATTTGTGCGCTATCGCAAGGCGTGGCTTTGATATTTTTGAAAGCGACCAAGAAGTGGATATAACAGACGAAACCGCTGTTTTGGATTATATTAACGCAAATAAGCCAGATATTATAATTAACTGCGCAGCATACACCGCCGTTGATAACGCAGAAACGCAAACAGAACTCAACCATCGGATAAACGCCCTTGGTCCAGAGGTTCTTGGAAAATGTGCCGCGAAAGCTGGCATTGGAGTAATACATATTTCCACAGATTATGTTTTAAGCGGAGAGCCGCCTGCACCCTTAACGGAAAGCGCACCCATAAACCCAATAAATGCCTACGGCAGTGCCAAAGCCAAAGGCGAGGCTCTGCTTGCAGGCGCAAATCCTCAGCACTGGATAGTTCGCACAGCCTGGCTTTTTGGGATTAAAGGGAAAAATTTTGTGGGTTCAATGCTGAACTTGATGAGAACAAAAGAGCAAATTTCCGTTGTGAGTGACCAGTTTGGAAACCCAACTTGGACTGGGGACTTGGCGGCAGCTATATTGAAGATAGCAGAAAACCCCAAAAATCCTGGCATTTACAATTTCACAAACGAAGGCATTGCAAGCTGGCACGAGTTTGCATTGGAAATTCAAAAACAAGCTCTGGAAAAAAAACTACTGAGCAAAACAATACCCATTTTGCCAATTTCAAGCTCCGAGTGGAAAAGCGCGGCAAAACGCCCTTTATGGTCTGCTTTGGATAAAACAAAGATAAAAGAAAATTTCGGCGTGCAGGTTCCTTTATGGCAAAATTCACTCTCCAAATATCTGGAGTTTGAAACATGAGTGATTCCTGCAACATAATTTCTGCATTCTGCTCGGCTACCGTTCAGGAAAAAATATTGTCTTTATACGATAATCTGGAAAAACAGGGACTCCTGCCCGCAGGCATAAACTATAAGCAAAGCAGCTTCAACACAAAAAAAGATAATCTGTTTTTTGTTTCCTGTAACCAAAACACCAAGCCCGGCTTGCAAAACCTTATGAGCAGAATGGAGTCAAAAAAACGTCAAGTTGTTATTATATCTTGCGAAGAGGAAAATTATTTTGATTTTGCGTTTGAACACGAAATATGCAACATAATACATATAAACAGATTAGACGAGACCGTGCTGCTTGGCATCACCAAAAGATTCCTCCGGCAAGATTTGTGTTTGGAGCCTTTTTTTGAGCATAAAGAAAACATTTTTGACAAACACTATTTGTTTTCCGGCAATATTTGTATGCAAAACTTGATAGAAACCGCTTTTGAGGATTTCATAAGCAAAATTCAGGGTCCTGTGAGAAACACGTTCATAATAAATTGCCACGAATTAGTGACAAATGCGCTCGCTTATGGCGTTTTGGGAATAACTTCAAATGCCAGAGATAAAAGAGTCCATGATATTGGGAAATATGTGGATATTCCAGCGGGCAAGGAAATAAAAGTTCATTTGCTTATGAATGAGGATTTATATGGAATATCCGTGACGGATGGCTCTGGTTCTTTAACCGTGAAGAGAGTGCTGGAACGCATAAGGCGGCAGTGCATTGTTGCTGGGGAAACCATTCCTCAGGGAATAGAAGATTACACAGGGCGCGGGCTTGCTATTTTAAGCCACCACGGAATTCTCGTTTTTGCCATTAAGCCAGAAGAATACACTTCTGTTTCTCTGATAAGTCATATTAAAGAGCCTTACGAAAAGAAATTCATCTCTATTTTGGCAACGGAATTGTGATGGCATATCTTTTGTTGTGCAGGGTTTGGAATGCTTTGTTTGCCTCTGCCGTGTGCGTGTATTCATTTTTCATTGTCCAAAATGATTATGAAATAAATTATTGCGATGTGTTTTTTCTTTCGTTCGGAGTATTGTTTTTGGTGGCTTTTGCCAATGCCCACAATGATATTATAGACTTTGAGATAGATAAAATCAACCGCCCAAAGAGACCTTTGCCAAGCGGAAAAATCAGCATTAAAGCAGCTTATATATTGCTGTACGCATTGAGTTTTTTCACTATGCTTTTTAGCATTTTGGCAGGAGTGAAATTTGCGGTTTTGTTTTTAATCGCGGGTTTGCTGAGCATTGCATATAACCGTTTTTTAAAGGGTTTGCCTCTTGTGGGGAATTTCACGGTTGCTTTGCTTTCAACAACGCCTGTGGTTATTCCAATAATAAATTTTGGGCTGCCCCAGAGAGAACTATATATTTTGGTGTTTTTTGCTTTTATGCTCAACTTTATGCGCGAAATAACAAAAGATATAGAAGATATAGAAGGCGACAAATCTCAAAACTTAAAAACCCTTCCTTTGCTAGTAGGCATAAATCTTCCGCTTGGGCTTGTTTTTATATGCCAATTGCAATGCCTTATGCTGTTTACCTTGTTCAAACCGTTTTTGCTGGTTGGAGTGGCACCCTTCTTTGTTCTTGCCGATATTTTTGCAATTTTAAAAAAATGGCGGCTTTCTCAAACTATGCTCAAACTAGCAATGCTCGGAGGGCTGGTGGTTTTTGCCATAGCGAAATGATATGCAACTTATAGAAACCTACAATCTAACAGGAATCATAATCGGGTTCATAACCTTCCTACTCATCGGTTTTTTTCATCCTTTGGTTATAAAGGGCGAATATCATTTTGGCGTGAAATGCTGGTGGGTGTTTTTATTGCTGGGAATTTGCGGAATCATTGCTGCGCTATTTTTTCATAACGCCATTGTTTCATCATTATGCGGAGTTTTTGCCTTTTCTTCGTTTTGGTCCATAGGCGAGCTTTTTCATCAGAGAAAGCGAGTGGAAAAAGGGTGGTTTCCTAAAAAGGAAAGTAAACGTTGATTTACTCGCTAACTTCCGGCACCAGCTTGTTATCCTCTTCTTTTAGCCTTTTTGCCGCATCTTGAAAAATGCCTGTGACTTTTGAGCGTATGTTCCAGTTTTCCAATTTGGAATCTGATATAAACCCAACGCCTTGCAGAACATCGCCTGTTTCTCCAACAACGCGCACGGGACCGTCTGTGCGGATTTTGTCGTCTGCTTTTAGCCACAAAAGAGAGTCTGCCCTCACTGCCGCGCCTTTTGGGGAAAGCGCGTAAACCCTGCCATAAGCCCTCACAAAAGTCATGCGCATATTCAAGTTTCCAGAATCTGCCCGCAAAAAAGCGGCTTTGTTCCCAAGCGAATCGTAAATATCTGCAAGAATTGGTTTCACAAAAATGCTATCCGATCCGCCCCAGCGTTCCAAATAAGCCGTTTTCATTTTCCACGCAAGCCTGTTTCCTTCGTACAAATCCAAAACAGTGGTATCTGAGAAAAGCATCACGGGATGTTCCTTAGGCTCCCAAGCAACACTCTCCTCTTCAGTTTTAGTGCAACTAAAGAGAATCACTATTATGCTTATAAATAAAACTTTCAAACCACTAGCCACTAGCCACTCCCCACGCCCTCACTTCCAAATAGTCACATTCAAATCCAGTCCGCGGCTTTTTATTTTTGTCATTAAACTTTCCGCATCAGCAAAAATTTTTTGTATCTCAATCCTCAATTCCCCCTTTTTCTTTTTATCCAGAGCCAGGGAAATGGTATTATCTCCGTTTTCCAAAATATCTGCGATGGAGGAGACGCTCTTTTTAACCGCTTCCAAAGATTTTTCCAAATTCGCAAAATTTTCGCCTAGCAAATCTGCGTTTTCAAAGGCTTTATCTAAATTTGGTTTTATATTGTCAAGAATTTCAGCCACTTTATCTTTTGCCACAACCAAAGAATCTATTGAAGCCAGAGCAGAGCGTTCTGTGGAATTTGCAACGCGCGAAACCCTGCTTCCCAATTTCTTTCCTTTTTCGGTTAATCTTTTGTAGTCTTTCATTTTCTGCTCAGAAAATAGAGTATCTGCAAGCTCAGATATAACATCAACAATATCGCTCGCTTTTTTTAATATCTCCACTGTCCGCTCCCCAACAGTTGTGCTGCTCGCATCAAAACTGCCTAGAATGCGAGATTCGTCTGGATAATATTTTTTGGAATCTCCAAGCGTTACTTCAACAACCCTTTCTCCCATGAGTCCCACATTGACTAAATTCCATTCTGAATTTACTGGAATTTTCACCTTGGAAAGCACGGCAACTTTAGTCCATATAAAAGATTCTGCCAATTCAAATTCTTCCACATAGCCTTTTTGCAGTCCATTCACATTCACGGCATTGCCTATTTTCAAATTTCCAATTTCTTTGAAAGCTATAGTATAATGATTGCGGGAATGCCACGGGCTGTTTGGATGCAAAAGGAACCACAAACAAAAAATCAACAGCAGCAAAGACAAAACAAGGCTATAATATAACCAAGGCACATTTTTAGACATTTGCCCTATTCTTCGTCTTTTCGCCCAGATTCTATAGCGAACAATGGGGTAATACCACCAATAGTCGTATTTGTTTGCTCTTCTAAATTGCACCTTTACTCTCCGTTTTTTGCTTTATTTTGTTTAGCAAAAAATCGTTTATGTCTTTAGGGCTGTTGATACCCTCTTTTTTCAGCAGATGATCCATTGCAACTACTTCGGATATAACCGCAATATTTTTGCCGGGCAAAACTGGAATAACAACGTGGGGAATATCCAGCCCTAAAATTTTGTTCATAATTGTGTCTAGTCCGGTGCGGTTGTATTGCTCGGCAACATCCCATTTTTGAAGTTCCAGAATAATATCTAGGCGTTTTTCTGCTCTAACGGACTTTACTCCAAACATTGAGCGAACATCCACAATGCCAATGCCTCTAATTTCAATATAGTGGCTAAAGCCCTGCTTTCCTGTTCCAAAAATGAAACTGCCAATTCGCCTTAAATCTATGGCATCGTCTCCAACAAGGCAATGCCCGCGTTCAACCAAATCCATAACGCATTCGGATTTGCCAACGCCAGAATCTCCAATGAACAGTACGCCAACTCCATAAATATCTATCATGCTGCCGTGCAAAAAAAGTTTTCGCGCAAAATAGTTTTCCAAATGCCTTTGCAACGGTCTTGCGAAATTTATGGTTGGCAACTCAGTAACCACAAGAGGAGAATTTGTTTTTTGGCACATATCCATAAGTTCTTTGTGAGGTTCAAGCCCGTGCGTTAAAATCCAAAGCGGAGATTTATATCTTGAAAGCTTTGCAAAAATTTGGCTTCTGCTCGCTTCTCCCACATATTCCAAATAATTCCATTCCGTGTGTCCCAAAAGCTGTATATGCTCATTTGCGTAGTCGCCAAAAAATCCAGAGAGCGCAAGGCCAGGCCTGTGCAAATCCACGCTTGTTATTTCCGAATCTGTGTATTCGTTTTTCAAATATAGCTTAAGTTCATCTCCGTGCATATCTAGCAACTCATTCACGCTTAGAGGTTTAAGCGGTTTTTCTTGAACTTGCGACAGGTCTCTGTAATTCATTCCATTGCCTCATTTGCTTTTTGAAAAGGTTTTGCAAGCCCAAGTTCGCTAAAAACTGCCGCGCTTCTCGCTGCATAATCTTTATTTCCGGTTATTTCTGAGAGGCGTAGCAGAATGTTTGCAGATGTGAAATATTGCTTTTTTTCCACAGAGAGCTTCAAAGCATTTTCGTAAAGGTCTTTGGAATTTTCGCCTTTTAAATCTGCTACCTTTGCCTTGTAAAAAGCGAGTTGGCCAGGGGAATCGCATTTGCTTATTTTTTTTACGTAAGAATCTGCTTCGCTGTAGTTTTTGCTGCCTGCGGCGGCTACGGCGGCTTCGCCCAAAAACATGGCAGAGGCTTTTTTAAAAGAATTTTTGCTAGCTATTCCATAAGCGTTTTTGTATTCGCCCTGCAAATTGTAAAATTCCATATATGCTTTGTAAAAATCTTCTTTGCTTTTTTCGTCAAGGGAATTTACCCTTACCTTTTCAAATATTTTTTTTGCTTCTTCGTATTCCATTGCGTGTGTTGCAAGCGTTGCCATAGATGTTAAAATTCTGCCTTCCGCAACCAAATCCGCTTCTTTTTTTGCTTCTCTAAGCGCAAGCTCATATTGACCGAATGCCGCCCCATAACGCCCCTGCGAAAAATACTTTTTCGCTTGGAAAGCATAGTCGCCAGAGGCTGCAAAAATTGTCTGAACCCCGATAAACAAGATTAAACCACTAGCCACTAGCCACTCCCCACTCCCAAAACATTTAAATATGCTTTTTACCATGTATCCCCCAGCAATGGAATGGAATCTTTTTTGGGGATTTTGTTGCGTATGAACCAGAATTTTGACATGCTGCCCATAAAGTCGTCTGCTCTGTTCATGGTTTGCGTGCCGTCTGTTATTATGTTGCTGGTTGTTCCCATTACGTGGTTCAAACTTTCAACCACATCATTAACCTTGTGGAGCGTGGTGTCTAGCGAGTTGAGTATAGTAGCAGCCTTGCCAGTTAGGCTGTTCAAATTGGTCACCAGATTCGTAACGCCTGTGGTTACTGTGTCGGCAAAGGCAGAGGCTTTGGGCATTCCGTTGTTTATGGTTTTAAATACATCATCTACTTTGAACAGTACCCCGCCAGCTTCGCTCAGCAAGCCGTCCAGCTTTTGCGTTGCAAAATCCAGCCTATTATATACAATGCGGGAACCGAGCAATGCGCCAACGGATGTGTTTGTGTCTATTATCATTTTCAAAACCGTATCTGCCACCACAACCAGCTTGCCAATGCGGTCTATAAGTTCGTTGGCGGTTTTTAAAACAGTTTCAATATCTTGCGCTGCTCCGGCTATTAAAAAATCCTCGTCAGATAAAATTCTATCGCCAGCTTGCGAAATGTCAATATTCACAACACGCTCAGATATAATGTTCTGATCGCGGGTGGCATACACAATGGATTTATTGGTAATCCAGCGTTTATATTTTACGTCCAGAATTAACTTCAATCTAACAAGACCGTTTTCTGTTAGAGAAATTTCTTCAACGTTGCCTATGGTAACTCCGTTTATTTGCACATTTGTGCCCTTGCGAAGCCCTTGCCCGGTGACCAAATCGCAGTAAAGATTGTATTCCTTTTTCCCAATAATGCCGCTTTGATTCATTTTAGCCACAAGAATAAACACAGAAACGCATATAACAATAGCTAGCACCGCCCCCACAAGCAAGCCGGAAAGTTCAGACCAATCTATATAGCGCAATAGCTTGAACATTAACGCTTAAAGTAGAAAATGCCACTACTAAAGACCCTCTACCCCAAACCCTCTACCAAAAACTCTAAATGTTAGGCTAGTAGCTAGTGGCTAGTGGGGAGTGGTAGAACCTCAAAAAATTCCCCAAAAACGGATATTTATGGAACGACCACTAGCCACTAGCCATTCCCCACTAGCCTAGTGCCGAATAAATTCGCATTTACTATATTACCCCCAGCAAGTTTTGCCAGAGGTAACTATGAACAACATCAAAATGGGTCCAAAACTCATCGCATCTTTCCTATTCTTAGCGGCATTAGCGGCATTTATGGGAATACGAACCATCAGCAGTTTAAAAACTGTCTCAAAAGCAACCGACATTATGTACGACACAGGAGCTGTCCCTCTGGGCGTTTTTGTGACCACGGCAGTGCAGTGTCAGGAGCTACGGGTTGCGGCTCGCAACTGGCAGCTCGCAAGAACACCCGAAGCTCGTGCCAAGATTCTGAAAAATTTGGACGATATCAACGATAAACTGAATCAGTCCATATACGACCAGCAAAAAATAATAACTGACGAGGCAGGGAAAAAGATTTTGCAGCAAGTGATAAAAGTCACTGACGATTATACCGATTCGTTAAACGCTTTTATTAAACGTGCTAAAGCTTTTTCCGTAGAAGGTGTAAGCTTAGACCCATTCCCAGATGGTCTGAACGAAACTGGACAGAAAGTTCTGAAAGATTTGGACGCAGCAAAAGAATATTTAGTTAAACATACCAGCAACCTCTCAGACGATGCCTCGGCAGATGCAGCAACAAATGTGAGCGGGGCAACCGTCATTCTAGTGGTGGTGGTTCTTTTTGCCGTTGCTCTTGGCATATTCCTAACCATTTCCATAACCAGCCCCCTGAGAAAGGTTGTTGGCACTCTTGGCAAGATTGAGAAAGGCGATATGACCGTTCGTGTAAATATGGAACGCGGAGACGAATTCGGGCAGCTCTCCAAATCCGTGGATAACGTTGCTTCTAAACTGCAAAACATAATGAAAGAATTGCACGTGGAGTCCGATAGCCTTGCAACTTCGGCAGAGGAGCTTTCCGTTATCAGCAGGCAGCTTGTGAACAACTCGGAAGAAACAGCCGGCAAGAGCAAGGTTGTTTTGAATGTAACCGAAGAGGCTGCAAGGGCTGTAACCGGTATAGCAAGCACAGCCGAGGAAGCCTCCGCAAGCATAACCGATGTTGCCAGCTCCGTTGAACAGATGACCGTGAACATAAACGCAATGGCAAGCGGCGCAGAACAAGCCTCCGCAAACGTGAACGAGGTTGCAAACGCAGTTGAGCAGGTTGCAGGAAACATAAACGCAATGGCAAGCGCAGCCGAAGAAGCCTCCGTGAACGCAAACGAGGTTGCGGGCGCGGCAGAGCAGATGTCTGCGAACATGAACACAGTGGCTGCGGCAATAGAAGAGATGAGCTCAAGCATAAGCGAAATTTCCCACACAGCCGGCGATGCCAGCACGGTTGCAAGCGAAGCCACAGTGAAATCCAAAGAGGCAACCAATGCCATGAACAAGCTTGGCATAGCGGCTAAGGAAATAGGTCAAGTCACCGATGTTATAAAGAAGATAGCCGACAAAACCAATTTGCTTGCACTTAACGCCACCATAGAAGCTGCCAGCGCAGGCGAGGCAGGCAAAGGCTTTGCAGTTGTTGCAAACGAAATAAAAGAACTCGCCAACCAGAGCGCACAGAGCGCAGACGACATAGCCCGCCGCATAGAGGGCATACAGAGCGGCACAAGCGAGGCAGTAACGGTTATAAACGATGTTTCGCTGATAATAAAAAAGATAAACCAAGGCGTTGATGCCATATCCAACCACGTTGCTCAGCAGACAAAGGCGAGCAACGAGATTGCGAGCAACGTTGCTCAGGCAAACACCGGCTCCAGACGCGTTGCCGGAGCCATAGGCGAAGTTGCCAAGGGTAGCAAAGACATAGCCCAAAATGCCGGACAAGCGAGCGTAAATGCCAAGCACGTTGCCGATTCCATAGGCGAGGTAGCCAAAGGCAGCAAAGACATTGCCCGCAACGCTGGTCAGGCAAACACGGGAGCCAAGCGCGTTGCTGGAGCCATAGGCGAAATAGCCAAAGGCAGCAAGGACATAGCCCGCAACGCAGGCGAAGCCGCCAAAGGCGCAGCCGATGCAAGCCACAATGTTGCAGACGTGAACAAGCTTGCCAACGACAGTGCCAGCGGAGCGCAACAGGTTGACAAATACGCCCACGAGCTTGCAAAAGTAGCAGGCAGCTTGAAGGGCGTGGTGAATCAGTTTAGAGTTTAGAGCTTAGGGTATAGGGTCTATACCCCATACCCAAACAAGCAAATCCACATTACTATATTACCCCCCATAAACTTTGTCTAGAGGTAACCACCATGAGCAATATCAAAATTGGTCCAAAGCTAATCGCATCTTTTGTATTCTTAGCCGCTTTAACGGCATTTATGGGAATACGCACCATCAGTAGCCTGAAAATTGTTTCAGATGCAACTGATATTATGTACGACACAGGAGCCGTCCCTCTGGGCGTTTTTGTGGAGATGTCCAACAATATACAAGAGATGAGGGTTGAGGCTCAACATTGGCGGCTTGCCAAGACACAAGAAAGACGCGATAACTATTTAAGAAGAATTGACAGCCTCAACAATGCGGTAAATAAGAACGTAGAAGCGCAGATGAAAACTGCGAATGAAAAGGGAAAAGAGGCTCTGAATAGTGTGATGGATTTGACGGACGTGTATGTTGCTGAACTAAACAAGTTTGCTAAAACCACCAAATCTTATGATTCGGAAGGCATTAGCACAGAAGAATTTCCAGCATCTATGAACAAAGCCGCAAAAGACATGACTAATGCTATAGGAGCAGCCAAAGAAGCTAGAGTTGCCCAAACCAGCAAACTCTCAGACGATGCCTCGGCAGATGCCGCGCAAAATATAAGCGCAGCAACCGTCATTTTGGTGGTGGTTATTCTTTTAGCCATTGCCCTTGGCATATTCCTAACCCTTTCCCTAACCGCTCCATTGAAAGTGGTTGTTGGCACACTCTCCAAGATTGAGAAGGGCGACATGACCGCCCGCGCAAACCTAGAACGCGGGGATGAACTCGGAATACTCGCCAAGTCCGCAGATGCCGTTGCCTCCAAGCTCCAAGACATAATGAAAAATTTGCACGTGGAGTCCGACAGCCTAGCAACCTCGGCAGAGGAGCTTTCCGTTATCAGCAGGCAGCTTGTGGCAAACTCGGAAGAAACAGCCAACAAAAGCAAAGTTGTTTTGAGCGTGACCGAAGAAGCCGCTAGGGGAGTGACCTCCATAGCAAGCACAGCAGAGGAAGCCTCCGCAAACATAACCGATGTTGCCAGCTCCGTTGAAGAGATGACGGTGAACATAAACGCGATGGCAAGCGGCGCGGAAGAAGCCTCCGCAAACGTGAGCGATGTGGCAAACGCCGTTGAGCAGGTTGCAGAAAACATAAACGCAATGGCAAGCGCAGCCGAAGAAGCCTCCGTGAACGCCAACGAGGTGGCAGGCGCGGCAGAGCAGATGTCCGCGAACATGAACACCGTGTCGGCGGCAATAGAGGAGATGAGCTCAAGCATAAGCGAGATATCCCACACCGCCGGAGATGCCAGCAAAGTTGCAGGCGAAGCCACAGTGAAATCCAAAGAGGCAACCGATGCCATGAACAAGCTTGGCATAGCGGCTAAGGAAATAGGTCAGGTGACCGATGTTATAAAAAACATAGCCGACAAAACCAACCTATTAGCACTTAACGCCACCATAGAAGCTGCCAGCGCAGGCGAGGCAGGCAAAGGCTTTGCCGTTGTAGCCAACGAAATAAAAGAGCTTGCGAACCAGAGCGCACAGAGCGCAGACGACATAGCCAGGCGAGTTGAGGGCATACAGAGCGGCACAAACGAAGCTGTAACTGTTATAAACGATGTTTCGCATATAATAGCTGAGATAAACAAAGGAGTTGATGCCATATCCAACCACGTTGCGCAGCAGACAAAGGCGAGCAACGAGATTACGAGCAACGTTGCGCAGGCAAACACCGGAGCCAAGCGCGTTGCCGGAGCAATAGGCGAAGTAGCCAAAGGCAGCAAAGACATTGCCAAAAATGCTGGTCAGGCGAGCAGCAACGCCAAGCACGTGTCGGATTCTATTGTGGAAGTGGCAAAAGGCAGCAAAGACATAGCCCGCAACGCAGGTCAGGCAAACGTTGGAGCCAATCGCGTTTCCAATGCCATAGGCGAAATAGCCAAAGGCAGCAAAGACATAGCCCGCAACGCAGGCGAAGCCGCCAAAGGCGCAGCCGATGCAAGCCACAATGTTGCAGACGTGAACAAGCTTGCCAACGACAGTGCCAGTGGAGCGCAGCAGGTTAACAAATACGCCAACGAGCTTGCAAAAGTAGCAGGCAACTTGAAGGGCGTGGTGAGCCAGTTTAGGGTTTAAGCCAAGAGGTAACCACCATGAGCAACATTAAAATTGGTACAAAACTAATCGCATCTTTTGTATTCTTAGCCGCTTTAACGGCATTTATGGGAATACGCACCATTGACAGCCTAAAGACTGTCTCTGATGCAACTGATATTATGTACGACACAGGAGCTGTCCCTCTGGGCATTTTTGTGGTAACTCAAGATCAGGTGCAAGACTTGCAGGTTAGAGCGCGAGACTGGCGACTTGCAAAAACACCAGAGCGGCGCGCTCAGATTATGAAAAGCATGGACAGCGTAAACAACGAAGTAAATGTGACCGTGGAAAAGCAGATGTCAAGCGCGGATGAAAAGGGAAAAGTAGCTTTGAAAAAAGTGATGGATTTAACCGACAAATACTTAGCTGAAATGCGTGCTTTTATTGCCAGCACTAAAGCTTTTGATTTGGAAGGCGTTAGCACCGAAGATTTCCCTAAATCCTTGGACAATGCAGCAGAGGATATGAGTGATGCTATGGAAGAAGCCATGAATGCCAGAGTTGCCCAAACCAGCAAGCTCTCAGACGATGCCTCGGCAGATGCCAAACAAAATATAAGCGCGGCAACAGTCATTCTAGTGGTTGTGATTCTCTTGGCAATAGCTCTTGGCATATTCCTAACACTTTCCTTAACCAGTCCCCTGAAAGTGGTTGTTGGCACACTCTCCAAGATAGAGAAAGGCGATATGACCGCCCGCGCAAACCTAGAACGCGGGGATGAACTAGGAACGCTCGCCAAGTCCGCAGATGCCGTTGCCTCCAAGCTCCAAGACATAATGAAAGATTTGCGCACAGAGTCCGATAGCCTCGCAACCTCGGCAGAAGAGCTTTCCGTGATAAGCAGGCAGCTTGTGGCAAACTCGGAAGAAACAGTCAACAAAAGCAAGGTTGTTTTGAATGTAACCGAAGAGGCAGCAAGGGGAGTGACCTCCATAGCAAGCACAGCCGAGGAAGCCTCCGCAAGCATAACCGATGTTGCCAGCTCAGTTGAACAGATGACCGTGAACATAAACGCAATGGCAAACGGAGCAGAAGAAGCCTCCGCAAGCGTAAACGAGGTTGCAAGCGCAGTTGAGCAAGTTGCCGGCAACATAAACGCAATGGCAAGCGCAGCCGAAGAAGCCTCCGTGAACGCCAACGAAGTGGCAGGCGCGGCAGAGCAGATGTCCGCGAACATGAACACCGTAGCGGCGGCAATAGAGGAGATGAGCTCAAGCATAAGCGAAATTTCCCACACCGCTGGCGATGCCAGCACGGTCGCTGGCGAAGCCACTGTGAAATCCAAAGAGGCAACCGATGCCATGAACAAGCTTGGCATAGCTGCTAAGGAAATAGGTCAGGTGACCGATGTCATAAAGAATATAGCCGACAAAACCAACCTATTAGCACTTAACGCCACCATAGAGGCAGCCAGCGCAGGCGAGGCAGGCAAAGGCTTTGCAGTTGTGGCTAACGAAATAAAAGAGCTTGCGAACCAGAGCGCGCAGAGCGCAGACAACATAGCCCGCCGCATAGAGGGCATACAGAGCGGCACAAACGAAGCCGTAACTGTTATAAACGAAGTTTCGCAGATAATAGCCAAGATAAACCAAGGCGTTGATGCCATATCCAACCACGTTGCTCAGCAAACAAAGGCAAGCAACGAGATTGCGAGCAACGTTGCTCAGGCAAACACCGGCTCCAAGCGAGTTGCCGGAGCCATAGGCGAGGTAGCCAAGGGCAGCAAAGACATAGCCAAAAATGCTGGCGAGGCAAGCGTAAATGCCAAGCACGTGTCGGAATCCATAGGCGAGGTAGCCAAAGGCAGCAAAGACATAGCCCGCAACGCTGGGCAGGCAAACACAGGAGCCAAGCGCGTTTCCGGAGCCATAAGCGAAATAGCCAAAGGCAGCAAAGACATAGCCCGCAACGCAGGCGAAGCCGCCAAGGGAGCTTCCGATGCAAGCCACAATGTTGCAGACGTGAACAAGCTAGCCAACGACAGTGCAAGTGGAGCGCGCCAGGTTGACAAATACGCCAACGAGCTTGCAAAAGTAGCAGGCAGCTTGAAGGGCGTGGTGAGCCAGTTTAGAGTGTAGAGCTTAGGGTATAGGCTTTAAATGCTAGGCTAGTGGGGAGTAGCTAGTGGCTAGTGGGATAACCACAAAAACCAGTATTTCTGGGACGACCACTAGCCACTTACCACTAGCCACTAGCCCAAAACAAGCAAATCCACATTTATTATATTACCCCCATAAACTTCAAAGAGGTAACCATGAGCAATATCAAAATGGGTCCAAAATTAATAGCGTCTTTCTTGTTTTTAGCCGCTTTAACGGCATTTATGGGAATACGCACCATCAACAGCCTAAAAACTGTTTCAGATGCAACCGACATTATGTACGACACAGGAGCTGTTCCTCTGGGCGTTTTTGTGGTCACGGCTTTGCAGGTGCAGGAGCTACGGCTTGCTACTTATCGCTGGCAGCAGGCAAGGACACCTGAAGAACGCGCTAAAATTATCAAAGAGCTGGACGATATCAACAATACGTTGAATGAGTCCATATATTCCCAGCAGAAAATAACAAAAGACGAGGAAGGGAAAAAGATTTTGCAGCAAGTGATAAAGATAACTGACGATTATACCGATTCG
>Ga0268262_10001265_pt1 | contig 31694 bp, 28 predicted proteins | sample TergutNc150P3_FD_190354 | JGI IMG/M metagenome (GOLD analysis project Ga0268262, IMG submission 190354) | Nasutitermes corniger P3 segment gut microbial community from laboratory colony in Florida, USA - Nc150 P3 (SPAdes) (version 2) | ecosystem: Host-associated > Arthropoda: Insects >... | reverse complement strand
GACAGACAGTGAAGAAATAGCCGACCTAAACGCGCTTGCAGAAATGGCAGGCATACAATACCCGATACGCCTTTCTCCTGAGTTATCGGAACTTTTGAAACCGAATGAGTTTTTGGCTGATTTAGGTATTCAGTTTTCAGATCGGATCAATGTTATTTTTAGCATTTTAAAAGGGAGCTTAATCCCGAAAAACTCAGGCCAGAAGGAAACAATGCCGAAGGGCGGGATTGTTATTCCCATTCCTATTGTGAAGGGACCGTATATCAAGGAAGAAATGGTCTCCGTTAGGGCCGAATTTACGGATGATGGCGCTAAAGCAGAAATACTGCTGACTGCTATTCTCGAAACAGAATAATTTTAATCTATGTAAGGAGGCGTTATGAAACGCAAAACAACAACAAACCTTATCGCCAAATGGAAAAAGGCATTTTCAGTGGGCGGCGCGAAACCAATTGAAGACGAAACCCCTCGACAGATGGATAAGGCTAAGCCAGAAGAGGTTTCCCTTGCCCTCATTAAAAAAGAACCGGTTACGTTCCAAGTATCCCGAATGGAAAATCCTGATGATTTTGAACGGATGCTCTTTGTTATTAAGGCTTGCGCCAGGAATGGAGGCTATATGTTCAAGAATGTAATTCATATCGAGCAAACCAGAACCGGAAGCAGGCTTGTCGCTACCGATGGGCTGAGGCTCCATGTCGCTGAAATCTCAAAAAAGATTAAGAGCGGCGATTACAAACCGCATGTTGCCAAAGACACAATCAGTCTTGGCAAACCGCTTGAGGGCGTAAAGTTTCCAGCATGGGCAAAGGCAATCCCGGAAAATACCGAAAAGCGCGGGGTGATAAACCTTGCAAACTCAGGAATGGGAAAGGATCGGAAGGAAACGGAAAAGTTGTCTCTCGCTTTTAACTCGTTTGTTAAGCAGACAGGGGAACCGGTCAACCTCTGCTACCTTGAAGACTTGACAAAGCGCGAATGGGCTGTCTATTGCCAGGACGGGAAGCGGAAGGCAATCGTTCTCAAAGAAAAGAACGGAAGCATCGAAAGTCCAGGAACTAAAGGGCCTTTGGCGGTTATTCTCCCGATTCCGCAGGCAGCATAAGGTTACATCCCGGATAGTGTTCGCGTTGTGAATAGTGTCCGGGGTTTTATTTAACAATCATATTTAGCTAATGGAGGCAATAAATATGTCTGAAAAATTTGGATTCCCTCTCAAACGCAAGGGAATTTCAACAACGGGCGTTACGATACACATTCCACAGTCAGGCGGCAAAGCAGAACCGTTTGACATAACGCTCTACATAAAGAAGCCAAGTGAAGGTGAAGAAATACCCAATCCTGATGATGAAAACAACTTCACCGCTACTGGAAAACTGACGTTCAGGTTCGGCAGTAAAGGGAGCATAGAGCTTTTCACTGAGAATATCAGCCAGGCTGACGATACGTCATTCGGACAGGGGGATGAATTATGAAGTGTCTATTTTGCAAAATTCGTAATAGGAAGAACTTGGTTAAATGCCAGTTTTGCGATTATTTTCTTGCATCATCGCAAGAAATGGGAAAAACACTTGCCTATCTTGAAAATGGCTTTGGGAGAATTAATGAGGAGCTGGACGACATTGAGAGGAAAGTGAATCAAGTTGTCGGTCTTGTTTTCAGGAGGCACAGATACACTGTTGAGGGCTTGCTAGATTCATCGCAGATGAATCGGATAAAGTCGCTAGCAGGAAAAATCAAGGACGATATTACCCGGTGGGATACTGCGGGAAAACTTCCTTACCGCCTGAAAGTATTTTACAATGAAAACGCTGAATCGGTACAAAACAGGATGCGCATGATTAACCAGACAATTCAAGATCGAAATCCTACGCTTTGGGAAAAAGTAGGCGGGTTTTTCCGACAGCTATACCGAATCGTCGTGGAGCTTTTGCCGATGATTTTTCAGAAGCTGCTTTTCGGCCAAAGGCCGAAAGCTCTTGGGAAGGCGGCGTAACTGGAGGGGGCAGGTGAACTGCCCTCCTTTTTTTTGTTTTTTTTGTCATTTTAGTTACCTGAATATGACATTAACGAACTTTTCATATTCCTTTTCATTTTCTTCTTCCGTACTGATCACGGCTTTAAATGTAGCTCCGTCTTTTCGATAAATGAGCATCACTTTTGGAAAGGAAAAAAGCAAGCCAATAATTGCAAAAACAGGAACCACATGTATTATTCCTATGAGAAGAAAAATTACAATACCAAGCCCAATGCCAAAAAATAATGGCAAAGGTGAAAATTTACGTTTTATTTTGATGAGGCCGATTGCGGAACGGGAGATCGTAACTGGTTTACCTTTCGGTGTCTGGATTTTTGTTTTCTCATCAACTTTCTGCTTTTTTATAGTAATAGCATCGTCATTAACAGTGATTGTTGTATGCGTACTGAGCCATTTGAAATCAAATTCATTTTCGCTTTTTATATTCTGGACACTTTCATCCACATTTTTACCAGCTTCAGATGGAGACACATATTCTGTTCCAGTTTTAGTAATTAAGCTATTAAAGATGTTTAACAATTTGTCCTTCATTGTATCTTCTATTTTTAAGTTTTTATCCGGTGAAATAGTGAATGAAAAAACAAATGATTTATTCTTTTGATTATCCCATATAGTCATTGACACCTTGAATAAATATAGGAGTCCCCTTTTTATAGATACATTGCTTATGACAAAATCACTAAAGGCGTATTCCCCTTTTGATTTAGGCATATTCATAATACCTTCTATAATTCCGGATGCTAGTGAAAACTTTATCCCTGTTTTCAAAATAGCCATACCGTCTATACCGCTTAACTCACTAGAGGTTATGACTGCCAGTACGTCTTGATCTAAACCAATTTTTTTTAGAGCTTTCAGACAATTTTCGTCATTCAACCTGTTGCCTGAATACACAAATGGCAATTCATTTTGGTTTACAGTTTCAATAAACTTTGCAATATCCATGACGTGCTCCTTTCATTCAAATGTATAGGTTGATTTTCCGAAAGGATCGACTGATTCCTTAGCCATTCCTCTGTCGATCAATTTTTTTACAGCAGTTTCGGCTTCTTCCATTTCTAAATCAGTGTTTGACATGATTTGTCTTAATGTTAGAATGGGCGATTTATCAGCCAATGCCAAAATTATCTTTTCGGCGCTTAGTTTGATTTGCTCTGATGACGCAATTTGAGGAACAGTTGTTTGGTTTGTTGCAACCTGTGGAGTTGTAGTTGGCGTTGTAACATTTACAACAACATTTTGGCTTTGATTTCTACTTCCCATACTACCATGTATAACATTATAGGTATCAACCTGTCCCCCCAAAGTAAATAAATCAATAACCCATCCTATCCCTAAAATTCCACCTGTTAAAAGGTACAATATCCCAATACCAATCTTTTCAAGGTAAAACTTATGAGCCCCAAAAATACCAAGGAAAAACCATAAAAGGTATGCAACTCCTTTTGATTTAATACTAACAATTGTCATTGCGTACCTCCATGGTCGCTTGTACTTATATGCAAATAATAAACGCTTAAGCCTTCATAGGTTTGACATATACTTGCTTTCCTATTTTTGTTGTCAACATCGGAATCATCCTGTCAAATTCCGCTTGCCCGCTTCCACTTAAAAGTCCTCCGTTTAAAATAGTGATTTTGGAGCTGTCTTTTCTAGTAATCACAATATTCTTGCTGTATGAAAAAAGCACAAGAATAGCTGTAAAGATAAGGCCATAAATCTGCCCTGTAGCAATGGAAATTATTTCTATTATAATTCCCGATATTAGGTCACCTAGAGAAAAATGACTTTTTAATTCAATCCTGTCTAGGTCGCTATAATTTATAATAGCATTATCCGGGTTACCTTTGATAAACAAAATTTTTCTTATATGTTCAATAGATAAACATGTGTCCTCAACCAAAACTTTCGTATTATGCCATACGAAGTTGGCGCTACCGAAGCCTTTAACTTTTACAAAATCGAATTCATTCGGAGCCTTTTCCACTTTACCTTTAATAGTACCCATAATTTATCTTCCTTTGTGTTTACTGCTCATCGGCATTTATAAACAGCCCATACGGGCTATTGTACAATACATACCGCCATAAAACGGTAACAAACATAGCCTGATTAAAAGGCGCTTGTTAGATTTATAAAATTTGGTGCAACTTATTTATCTTTTCACCTCGCTTAAATACCCAGAAAAAGCCCAACCGATGGTTCCATCTTCTGTTTTAACTCGTAACCACTGCGCTGTTATTCCATCCAGAGTGTCTGTATTACCGGTTTCAATTAATTCAACTTTCTTACCTTCAGGAAGAGAAGCGATCCTGTTATCTTTGCTAGTGTCAGGTTCACTTCGTAAACGCAAATTTGTTGTAGCAACGTAAATCTTTGCGTTTCGATTTACTGAGTTATCGGCAAATTGTGCCTGACCATCAGCTTGGCTGGCAATTTCTCCTCTTGTCCATTTACTACTGCTAGTGTTAGGCCGAGTATAAGTCCCACCAGCATCATGGTTGTTGTTATAAGCGGAAGAAAAACCGTCAAAGGTATTATATATGCGTACATTGGCTCCTATAGTAATGCTGGTTAGTTGGTTGTTGGCAAACGCATAACTTCCAATCTCTATGACGCTGTTTGGAATGGTAACACTGGTCAGTAGGTTGTTAGCAAACGCACCACTTTCAATCTCTATAACGCTGTTTGGAATAGTAACACTAGTCAGTCGGTTGTCCTTAAACGCATCCATTCCAATTTTAATGACGCTGTTACCGATGGTAACGCTGGTCAAACGGTTGCTGGTAAACGCTCTAGTTCCTATTTCTTTGACGCTGTTAGGGATGGTAACACTGGTCAGTTGATTATGGGTAAAAGCACTATCCCCAATTCTAGTAATGCTGTTGCCGAAAGTAACGCTAGTTAGCTGGAAACCAAACGCATCTCTCCCAATATTGGTAACACTGTCCGGTATAGTAACGTTGGTCAGTTGATTGCCATCAAACGCCAAATCTCCAATCGTAGTAACGCTATCGGGGATGATAACACTGGTCAGTTGGTTGTTGGCAAACGCACCACTTTTAATCTCTATGACACTGTTTGGAATGGTAACACTGGTCAGTTGGTTGTCCTTAAACGCATCCCATTGAATTACAGTAACGCTATTGGGGATGGTAATGCTGGTCAGTTGGTTGTTGGCAAACGCACCACTTCCAATCTCTATGACACTGTTTGGAATAGTAACACTAGTCAGTCGGTTGTCCTTAAACGCATCCCATTGAATTACAGTAACGCTATTGGGGATGGTAATGCTGGTCAAATTGTTATTTTCAAACGCACTACTATTGATTTCGGTAACACTGTTTCCGATGGTAACGCTGGTCAGATAGTTGTTGGAAAACGCATCACTCCCAATTATTGTGACACTGTTGGGAATGACAACGCTGGTAAGTTCATTACCTGCAAAAGCAAACGCTGAAATGAAAGTAACGCTATTGGGGATGGTAACACTGGTAATTTTCTTGTTGACAAACGCTCCAGTTGCTATTGCGGTAACTGGCATTTTCCGTATCCGAGACGGAATATGGACTATTTTTTTGTTGCCCACATATTCATTGATCATCACCGACTTCCCGTCCATAGGTTTCACGTCAAAATCACTTTCAGGGTCAGATTTATCACAGGACGTAATCGCCACAATCACCAATACTATTAGGGCGATCCAAAAAACATTCCTTCTGTTCATAATGCAAACTCCTATAAGCCGCAAGCGGCGTTGAATACCTATTGCTTTTTCAGCCACACGTCATACTCGCTTTGCGGCATAATGCGGGCAGGGTAAACTTCTCTTCCGTCATAACGAATATCAATTACTTTTGCCGACATTTTTTCAGTTTTTCCCTCTCAGATGGAGTAAATAATGAAATTATTATATCCTAATAGTTTCAAAAATACAAGTATTTATTATCAACTCAAAGAAAATTGCTTGCGAATGCCCCATCCTTACAATCAGGAAAGGCATACGCTGGGATATGACTAATATCAGAGAAGTATTGGCTACCAATTTAAAAAAATTCCGGCAAGTCAGGGGGTGGAGTCAGGCTAAATTAGCCGAAAAGACCGGAACCTCGACCCAATATATTGGGATGCTGGAGATTAAAGGCAAATTCCCTTCCTCAACAATGATTCATAAACTTGCTACCGCCTTGGGTATTGACCCTACTGAACTCTTCCACATGGAAATAGACCCGGAAACCATTATAAAAAACTCTCAAAAGGCTGTTATTGAAGACATTGGGGAAGAGGTAAACAAGCTTGTCGCCGATTTTTTTGTCGAAAAAGTCCGAAAACTGGATGAAGAAACTGGGGAGGATGGCGATTAGAGAGGCTTTTTCCCTTTGAAAATCGCTATTTGCTTTGTTTCTATGGGAATATAAACGCTCTTTTAGTTAACCATGGGTAAGCGATCACAGGTAAAGGCATGGAATCATGTACCAGTTTATGCAGCAAAACAGACATAATATGTTATCTCTAGTTTTTACGAACGATGAAGAAGGCAATGACTGTTTCCCATTAATCCTATTGCCTATTCTGTCTATCTGACCGGAATTAAAATATTCGTTTTTTTATTATCCAAAACCAATACAACATAAGCTTAATTCACATTAATTAGGAGTGACTCTATGGAAGAATTATTAACCATTCGGGAAGTGGCGGATAAACTCAAAATTTCCGTCAGTTCAATTTATAGGTACGTAGAAACAAATAGGTTCCCGCATATTAAAATCGGAACCAATATCCGCTTTACACAGGAACACATCGCAACCTTTTTAACCGACAATCCGGCGAGTACAAAACCGGAGATACCATGCAAGCAACCATCGCCTTCCGAATTACAGGCTATATATGATCAATTTTAAATAGGAGTAAACAATGAATTTTCCATGTTATTATAAAGAGGGCTTTACACCCCAATCAGGAATAGACACTATTACAATTTGGCTGCATCCGGCCATTATCGATCGCTTTGATCAGTTCCATGAACGGGGTATTAACTATCATTCAATAAATTTGCGTTATAAAAGGGAGAGGGCTTTCAAAACCAATACCCCTATTAGGACAAATTGTTTTGTAGATATACAGGCGGAAGCTATCAATCCGAACAATGACATATTATATCAAGTGCTTAATATTCTTGTCGGCCTTACCAATGATGGAATATTAAGCTATCAACAATTAGGACAACATCCAAGCAACTTAATGAATTTCTATTATGAAAATTTTCATCGCCTCTTTGCGCTAGATGCTCTTGATTTCTACTTCGATATAGGGGATGACGATATGCGTTTATTAGGAACCCCAAATCCAAATTATCCTACCACTCGCTATAGTTCATGCAAACCATCAATCCTTAAAGCATATTCTCGTACTGCGAAATTAATGCAAAAGAGAAATATTCCTAACAAGGATATAGAAAAAATTGATTTTCCTAATCGGATCGAATTTTCGCTTCGCCGGGATAATTGTGATTTTCTTAATGCGTACAATCTCACTGAAACATTCGAGGATGTCTTTTTACGTTATCTGCCTTTCCTTGCACGTAAATGGCAAAATCATCGGTATGAAGTAGTAGAAGTCGAGGAATGTAATTTGCCATGTGCCCATCATTTACGCCAAGTTATAGCTGCAGCAAGGCAACGAATTCCGCAATATAAAAACCTGCTTCCAACACCACCAAAGCCTATTCCATACAAGAAAGCAAAAAAGTACGAAATTGACTATAATTTCATACCAGGGTTCTTTGCTACACTATAAAAGAAGTACACGATTTCCGAGGCAAAATGCAAAGTGGGGGAGCATATTAAAGGTATATCGTAATCTCTAAAGCTTCCCTTTTGAGTATCCATGTTTCTTAAGTTTTACTAAGATTTTTTTAATCAATGCTTAATTAATATTGAACATAGTTCCTTAAAACCTGCAGAAAACAGTTTCATATGACTTTGAAAAAGCAGTAGGCAATGTAAGTGAAAAACGCTTGAATGTAGTAGGGTTTGGCGAAGGGTATGCAGATAAAGCCAGAGATACATTAATGAGGTGACCGTCCATTCGGACGGTCGCCTATTTTCACTTTTCAATAGCTTTACGCAGAGGTTTCTCTGGTTGATGCCAAAACTGCTCAATCGAAGGCCGGATATTTTGATACGCTTCCAAGCGTTCCAGGAGTATTGGATTATCATAATGGTCAGTCATGGCTACAGAACGATGCCCTATGAACTCCCTTAAAACTTGAGCAGAGAGTAATGTCTTCATCCTGGTATTGTAAGTGTATCTAAGACAGTGTACGGTGAGTCGCCTTTTCTCATGGTCTATTCCCAGCTTGTCCAGCCCAAACCTGAATCGATCAAGTATATAGTAATTAGCAACCGGTTTTCCTCGGTAAGAAAATACCAGCCCCGGATATTCGGGATTTTCAGGTATACGGTCAAGCCAGCGTTCAAGCATTTTTAAGGTGATTTCCGGAATTATTACAGCCCTGCTTCTTGAATCCTCAGCTGTTGCTTTTTTAAGAGGCCCTATCTTTCCCTGGTCATCAATAGCCTGGTTTATAATAAGACCGCTGTTAGGAATGCTTACTTGGTCTTTGTGTAATGCGCGCACTTCTCCCGAACGCAAACCAGCCGACACGGTTACGCAAAAGAGTGTTCCGAACATAAGGGCGATTTCCTCACGTTCTTTTCTCATGTCGTCAGGGCGTTTCCAGATTCCGATGAGTTCTTTTTCGTCGTAGGGGAATAAGGCAGTTAGTTCATCACTTGACAACACGTCTTGTCTTCTTCCTGCACGTTTAAAGGGTTCAAACTCTGGAATGATTTCTATAATGCCTTCCCTTTTGGCTTCTCGCATAACCAGTTGAAGGGTGTATATAATCGTATTCCGGCACGAGTTAGAAAGCCGTTGTTCAAGTAAATAGTCTTCTACTTTTGCCGGGCGGATTTTGTCCAAAGAGAGTTTGCCGAACTTTGGGAGAAGGTAATTAACGAGGTGGCGGCGATGCTGGATAACGGTTTGCGGCTTTAGGATACGCCCCTTGGCCTTCCACCGCTCAAGGTGAGCTGCTCCTTCGAGGAACATTTTATCCGCGAATTGAGAGAAAGTCTTTCTTCTTAGTTCATCTTTGCGCTTTTCTTCTAGCAGATCCGCTCTCAATAGGTCTTCAAGGAAAGCTGTTGCGTCTCGCTTGTCTTCGCACCCGAACCCGCAGGCTCGCTGGACACGCTTTCCATTCTCGTCTTCAAACCAGTAATACCAAAAAGACCCTGTATCTAGCCTTCTCTGGAATAGGTGGTACTTGCCAACCTTGACCGCCATTGTAGCCTCCTTCCGGCCCAATGGTGAGCCGGTTTTACCACGCTTTGTTGACAGTTTGTTGACAGTACCGTTGTCACGGCACTTTTTAGCCTTTTTCTGACACATTAACCCTTATGCGTCATTATAGCTAAAATGAGCTAATTCCTTGCTATATAAAGAAATAGCCCGTCCTAATAGACGGGCTATCAAGCTCCCCCGCGCGGGTTCGAACCACGGACCCAGTGGTTAACAGTCTGAGGGAATCCCCTTTTATTAGGACTATGAAAAACTATCTAAATGCTTACAGCATAAGGACTTACATACATAAGCCCTGTATCATTATTCTATCATTTACTGTCAACAAAATCAATATTTTGTTGACAGTTTTGTTGACACCGATTTGCAAAAATGGGTTTGCCAGAAAGCGTAGCAAGTAGGAAAAAAGTGGCAGAATGAGGGAAATATGCAATATCGCCAATAGCATAAAGGGACGCCAGTGAGCCATGCTTGATATGGCAAAGCGGTTTAGGACAAAATCCGCCTGGAAAAAACACCACATAGCATAATGTTAGATAGGACAAAAACCAGTCATAAGAATTTATTAATTCATGAAGTCCAAATAAATTTAATTTTCAGAAAGGGTACGCATGAAACTCCGTTTCCGTTTTCAGCATATTGTAGTATTCATCAATTTTATTTTCCAGTATTTCGATTGTTCCAGAGATATTGCGAGGCAATTGAGGAAATAGTAGCGACACCGTAATGATTTTTACCAACATCCCGATTCGTGCTGAATCAAAGAACCGTGCATCAATTATTACCTTATGATTATTTGTGGCAGAACTTAAAAAAGCTTTGCAAAAAAAATCCGCTATATCTAAACTATTGTCTTTTAGGTCGAATTTATACATGCATTTTACCAAAAAATCCATTTCCGGTATATTCTTACCCGTTATATAATTGGATAGGATAGAGGGCGATACCTCAAGTTCCTTTGCCAATTGCTCTTGTCTAAGGTTGTTTTTTGCCATCAATTCTCTGATGATTTTCCCAAATTCTGTTGCATCCAGCATTATTTCTCCTTATTTCAATAAATATTATACAATATTATTGTATAATATTTAATAGTAATAAATAACTATAGTTTGGTTATTTACTATTCGGGATAGCGATGGTATAGTTTAAGGAGAGAAGTAAAATGGCTACGGCTGACCAGATAAAAAGCCTAATCAGGGCACATTCTGACCAAGACAATGAACGATTTAAGACTACTGCCTTGCAAATTTCCGCTTATGAAGCACGGCTTGGCCATGTCCAATTAGCTAGAGATATTAAGGCTATTCTTGAAAAACCGGTAAGGTCAAAACAACAATTAATCCAGTTTAATAACCAAAACCAGGCTCTCCTTATGTCGATGCCGGACACTCGTTTATCTGATTTGGTTGTCTCTGATGAGACTTTGAAACGGATTGAACGGATTCTAAATGAATACATGAACCGAAAGAAGTTGCACTCCTTCGGTATGGCTAATCGGCGTAAAATCCTCATAGAAGGAGCTCCTGGAACTGGCAAGACCATGACTGCTTCAATAATTGCTTCAGAGCTACATTTGCCTTTATATACCGTACAAATGGATAAATTGGTAACAAAATTTATGGGAGAAACCAGCGTCAAATTGCGCCAGATATTTGATGCCATAGAAAACATCATAGGCATTTATCTTTTTGATGAGTTTGATGCGATAGGCGCGGATAGGGGAATAGATAATGAAGTTGGAGAAATGCGCCGTATTCTCAATTCCTTCCTTCAGTTTTTGGAACAGGATAATTCGGAAAGTATAATAATTGCTGCGACCAATAACCAGCGAATATTGGATAAGGCGTTGTTCCGAAGGTTCGATGATGTATTACACTACTCTATGCCTTCCTCTGATGACGTGCGCAGACTTCTCCATGTAAAATTTGAGACATTTTATCCTGATTTTTTACCTTCGGAATCTTTGGTAGAAAAGGCTGGCTCATTGAGCCATGCTGAAATATCCCGTATTTGCGATGATTCTATAAAGAATGCTATTCTTGAAGATACTAATCAAATAAACGAGAATGATTTAATCAGGCTGGTCAAGGAACGGCTTGCCGTTTATAATGAGGCTACTGGTTAATGGCAATTGATAAGAAAAACATTTTTCTTTCCGATACCGTAAAACAATATGACTACAAAGCTCAGGGAAAACCTGGTGGTGGCCCGCGTATACCTCAGCGTAATCCTGTACAACATGCAGAAACTTTGAAACAGGACTTATTTGCAGCATACAAAAAGCATAATGATTTAACGCCCAAACAAATAGCTGCCATCAAATATAAAGATGGTATCTCTCTGGAATTTTCTGGGCAACAAGCACATGAATTGATGCTAAAAAGTTTAGAGAATATGTCGGTAGGTATTCGCTTGAAGAATGTAAGAGTAGACACTAAAAACGATACTGTACGTGCAACCGTTTTTATTCCCAATGGCAAAGAAGCATATTTTATCAATCGGCTTGACAAATATGTAGAGGCAGCAAATACAGAAAAACCGCGTTACCAAGACTTTATCAATAGTATTGAGAAAGTAAAATTGGCTGTCGTTGAATCCTTCTGGACAGGGAAAACGGAAGATATGCCTAAAGAGGTTCCCTTATGGTGCGAGGTATGGATACAAACCGATAAAGATGAAGAAAAAATAGGGGCTGTTTTTTCCGATGTATGCGCTAATTTACAGATACCCATTTCAAATAGAGCAATACAATTTCCTGAACGAATAGTTAAACTAATACGAGCAAATAAAAAACAACTTGCTGAAATCATCAAACGCTTTGCCCACGTAGCTGAATTTAGACGAATGGAAGAGCCGACAAACTTTTTTGAGGAATTGACTGGAAATGAACAGAAGAAATGGGTTGATGATTTGTTACAGCGTACCGTATACAACCCAACTGATACCTCTGTATGTATTCTTGATACTGGGGTAAATGCCGGGCATCCGCTATTACGACCGGCAATAGACGATGAATGTATACAATCGGTAAATCAATCTTGGGGCGAAGGTGATCATGAAGGGCATGGAACAGAAATGGCTGGAATATCATTATTTTATGATTTAAAACGTCATTTATTATCGCCAAGCCATAATACAATTAATCATCGTCTTGAATCGGTTAAAATATTACCGCCTAACGATGAGAATGAGCCTGAATTATACGGAGCAATTACCCAAGATGCCGTATATCTCGCTGAATCAGTGTGTCCGCATAATAAGCGGGCTGTATGTATGGCCGTTACATCTAGTGAGTATAATACCGATGATGGTAGTCCTACTTCATGGTCAGGTGCTGTTGATAGTTTAATTGCCGGTAGTGTAGATAATCAAAAACGCTTGTTTTTTGTAAGTGCTGGGAATGTTAATCCCAATGAACTGAAAGTAGCCGGTTATACTGATGCAAATGACATTCATTCTGTAGAAAGTCCTGGGCAAGCATGGAACGCAATTACCGTAGGGGCGTATTCCAAAGATATTCATTTTGAAGATACAAAAATGAAAAGTTATCTTCCGGTTGCAGATGTAGATGAACTATCGCCATATAGCTCCACATCTACTACTTGGAAAAGTATTTGGCCAGTTAAACCGGAAATTTTATGTGATGGCGGAAACATTGCAACTGATGGAACCAATTACATTGAAACAACAGACCTTTCATTATTGACTACCCATTACCAACCAACAAAACGATTATTCAGTACTATTCACGGAACTAGCGCCTCTACAGCACAGGCAGCATGGATGGCCGCACAAATACTATCAGAATATCCAGATATATGGCCTGAGACAGTCCGAGCTTTATTAATTCATTCAGCCAGCTGGTCAGATAAAATGAAAAATCAATTTCTTAAAGGGGATAATAAAACTGCCCGCAGAGTCTTATTGCGTTCATGCGGTTATGGTATCCCAGATTTGAATACTGCAATTCAATGTATGAATAATAGTGTTAACCTCGTTATCCAGGAAGAAATACAACCATATCGTCAAGAAGGGGCAATGAATATTCACACAATTCCATGGCCATACGAAGTATTACAGGCACTTGGCGCAACAACGGTAACAATGCGTGTAACACTTTCATATTTTATTGAACCTGGACCAGGTGAAATAGGCTGGCAGAATAAATATAGGTATCAATCCTGTGGATTACGTTTTGAAGTCATAAACAGCAATGAGACAGAAAATGATTTCGAAAAACGGGTAAATGTTACAATGCGCGGCGAAGATAAAAAAGATAAAGGTGAGGGAACAAGCGGAGCAGAATATTGGTATTTAGGTTCAAATAACAGAGATGTTGGATCGATACATTCTGATTTTAGAACTCAAGATGCAGTAGAGTTATGCACAGCCAATAAAATTGCAATTTATCCAGTGATAGGTTGGTGGAGAGAACGTAAGAATTTAAGATGTCAAAACAAAAAAATCCGCTATTCGTTGATTGTATCTATTTCTACCCCAGAACAAGAAGTAGATTTCTATACACCGATAATAAATCAGATTAAGGCAACCATTCCAATTGAGATAAGGACAAAATAAAATATCATCCGGATAATATTATTTTATCAGCTTAAACAATAGTCCCATTTGTAGGAATGTATGAATATCTTTTTAAAGCTATCGGTAACCATCTTTAGGGCCACATTTATTAATTTAGTTAACCAGCCTGGATAATCCCGGCTGGTCATGTAAACATACACATGGCTCAATGCTCAGGGTAGGACAAATCAGAAGAATATTTCTGCCCAATGCTGTTTCATTGTTCTTATTTAAGCTTTTGGCTATAATTGATATTGATTGCGAGCTGGTCTTTAGTTTGTACGATAAAGTATAAAGTGATATAAGCATTGTAAACGATGACACTGTTGTGATTAAAGACAGTATTCTAGACACTGTGGGTGAAAATTGTGAAAAAATTATCAATTTTGGATCATATGCTTGATGATACTTTGTCATTTATAAAAAAAGTTAGATGGGCTCAGGTTTTATTCCCTAGCCGCATTTTGGTGTCACTGAAATTTTAATAGATGATTTGTTATCTTTTTTTCATTAAGTAAAATAAATTTACTATTATTAAAATTGATAAATTCATGTAGTCCAAATAAATGAAAAATAAATTGCATAAAACTTGATGGGTAAGGCATTTTTTCAATAGCTATTCTCATTGAATTAGATGGATATCCAAAGTGAAAATGTATTTCAGGATGAAAATATGTCTTTGAGTCTAGAGGGGAAAAATCAAATCTAATATATTGGTGTGAGAGATATGGATTTGGCAAAAACATGATATTTGCATTTAATAATTCATTGTTTTTAGTATAATAGTAAAATTGAAAAAGCCCTATGTCTTCTATGGACAATGAATACTGTAAATTTTCAACAATCCAATTATATTCAACTTCATAGTCATTCTCTTTAGGATCAGATAAACGATTATTCCAAGACAATTCATTGTTATTTCGATAAAAAAATGGGTTGCCTAATTTAAACTCTGAGAAATTATTATTATAAAATACACTTAAATCATTATGTAAATCATCAATCAACATTCGATTTTAGCCTTTCTAAAAGTTTTTCTAGTTGCTCTTTAGGTATAGTCTTTAATGCTTCTGTATCTACTAACAACAACTGATCTATAGAAGTTTTCACTTTTTTTGTCTCTGCGACTCTTCTTGCATACTCTTCCTGACTCAGTTTTCTTGCTATTCTTTCTGGATCAGGGTATGTAAAGATAAATCTAGGTAAATTTCCCAAAATAGAATCTATCTCAATGATAGCTCTGTCCATAGAATTGCCATAACCAGTTATTCTACACCATCCTTTTGTCCTTGTAAGTGCAGTGAAAACACTATTTCGTGCATGCACAAACTCTAAGTAATGATAAATATATTCAACACTCATCACATATATAATAAAAGCTTCATTTCCCTTTGCTTTAAAAACTGTAGAGAGAGTAACAAAACCTTTTTCGCCAAATTTATCTCGTTCAATTCCCTCATAACCAGGAATAATACTCGGTATACCTAATGCAAACAAATGGTTTTGTAATAAAGGAAATTCTTTTTTATTACTTTCTTTATTTAAAGAAATAACAACTATATTATGTGGTTCTACACCTTCATACTTACAATCATTACTGATGGATTCTGCAATCCAATTTATTTCTTCATAAATTGAATTGAACTTAATGCGGGAGATTGGCGCCTGTCTCCCATTATAACACTCATGTACTAAGCTCATTGTGTTTTCAAATGGCCTTCTTATTGTTACTTGCGTATTTGGTTTTAATACGCCATTTTCTATTTCGTATCCAATAGAATTCCAAATTTTCTCATTATCTATTATTTGCATAATACCATCTGTGTTATACAATCCCATTCCTAAACCATGAGCTACCATTAATAATTGATATGGATTTCGATATGACTTTTCTAAAATAATATCTTTTTCTATTTCACCAGCATAAAAACTTGATGTACTAAAATCAACCAATGGTTTACCTTGTGCATCATAACCAAACAACTCTTTTACATCTTGTATTTTCGTATTTGCTAAGGTTTGTAATTCATCATAAGCAAAAATAATTCTTTTGGGATCTTTTGTGATTTTGTATATTAGTTGGAAAAATGATGGTGGAAAGTCTTGAGATTCATCCATTAGTACATAATCAAATTCTTCGGAAATATTCTCTGGCAAAATTAAGGAACATACATAACCAAGAGGCTCATCGGTATTATAGGGTACATTTTTCAAACCCAAAGGTATAATCGAATTCCGTTGACAGGTTCTATAGTATACACCATCCTTACTTTTACCTCCCCAAGAATGTAAAACTAAGAGTTTATCCCAGTCAGGACTACTGTTATTTTGCTCATGAAAAAATCTATTAATTAAGTATTGAATTTGATTGTATAAACTCTGAGTATGAAAAGTATATAATATTTTTGCTTCAGGATAAAGACCATGTAAATAGGCAGCTTTCATACACAATATTACAGTTTTACCAGTACCTGCCATGCCACGAATTCTTTGAGGGCCATCAGGTATTTGTATCGCTGCTTCATGTTGCTTGGCATCAAGAATAGCCATTTTTTTGTCAAGTAGTTTTATTGCAGCTCCCATAGTACCAGCTTTTTCTGTAGAAATTGAATTAATACTTCCAATTAAAGGACCTGCACCTTGCATCACACTGATGTAAACTTTTCTTTCTTCTTCTTTCAAATTAAGAGGAATCTTAAATAAGGATTTATATTCAACTGTATCAAAGTTACCAAAGATAAAATTATCTTCTTCTATAGAAGATAAAGTATATTTGTTGAAAAATTCTTTTTTGCTAATATCAGGGAAAACAATATAATCACGTATAAATACTTTATCTCTTATCTGCCGATAATTTCTTATAATATTTTCAAGACGAATCTTATAATCTTCTAACATAAAAAAAGGGGATTCAATTGTAATATTATTTATTTTCCATATGGTATCATCAGTTAAAATTTCAAGAGAATCTATTGTTACATCAATTATTTCAAAAAGAAGTATACCATTATTATAATCAACAATTGTGAAGCAAGGTACATAAGAATTAGCCATTCCGGTGATAGGATACTTATAATAAAGATAACCTTCTTCAGTATCAGTGATTTTCTTTAATTGATCCCAGAGTATACTTTTAGTTGTATTCTTTTTCAATTCACTTGAACTTAGCAATGGTTTCATGTAGCAATTCCTTCTTAAAATTTAAGCTTTCATATTCTTTTACTAGTATATCAATTATCATCAGTTTGTCAATCTAGCGACTTGTTTCAAAAATAATCTAACCATAAAAGAACTATGACTTTAAATAAAAAAATAGCCCAAATATGCTTCTTCGAAGGGAGTTGGAAAAGTAATAGAGGATTATTCATGCAAGAAAAAAGACGTTTGCCAGGGAAATAAGCAAGCAGAATCATAAAACAGGGAAAAAGAGAAGACGGAAATTCTTAATGTGCTGGTTAAAATAACAGGCTAGAACCGCAAGTACGTTTTGCATATCCTCGCCAATTGGGTAAAACTGTTGTCGCAAGCATTGACGTAAAAACAGCAGGCTTGTGGCTCCGCCTGACGGCAGCGGGAATAGGATACTCTCCTGCCTGGAGTAGATAGATCGGTTCTGTCGGTACACAGGGGCTGTCATCTTTGATTACAAGAAACAAGCTATATTGAGGCTGCCAAAGCAATGGCAAGCGCACACAAAAATGGAGATGCCATATAAGTTCGCAATGAATTTTATCGGCTAATAATTCAAAACTATATTATTACAACTTTATCCGCTATATCCGTCATTGCATTAAAAGTTGTATTGACTGTTATTTATTCAAGAGGTATATTAGAAGTGATGATGAAGGCAATCGAAGATATAAAAAAGGTTTTTGAAATCCATGGGGGGCTCCTGCGTACCAAGGAGCTATATGCCAAAAAAATCTTTTACAAGGATCTACGAAAGCTTGTTTCTGATGGCTATATTGAAAAAGTCCGCTATGGATACTATCAATGGCTGGATGAGGATAATCCCAGCGAAGCAAGGCTAATCAATCAGCTTTTTCCGGACGGTGTCCTGAATATGGACACTGCCCTCTTTTATCACGGTTACAGCGACCGGACGCCTTCCGCATGGCATATCGCTGTCAGCAAGGATTCGGGAAAGTCAAGGTTCAAAATAGATTACCCTTTTGTCCATCCTTATTTTGTGGAACCTGCGCTGCTTGATGTCGGGATTATTTCAGGAGATATTGACGGAAATACAGTACGCATATACGACAAGGAGCGGACAGTATGCGACTGCCTCCGGTATCGGGATAAGATGGACCGAGAAATCTTTAATAAGGCTATCCGCGCATATGTCAATGATCCGTCAAAAAACATCCCCCGCCTGATGGAATATGCCGGAATCCTGCGGGTTACGGATATGGTAAAAAACCTTGTGGGGGTGTGGCTTTAATGGCTGACCGTCCTGTCCACGCAGGCTTGGGGGTTTCTATATTGGCAAAGCTGAAAAACAAGGCTAAAGCCGCCAATATCAACTACCAGCAGATCTTACGGCTTTTTTTTCAGGAGGAGTTTTTAAGGAGACTTTCCAAATCCGCATATGTGAATAACTTTGTCCTGAAAGGCGGCCTCTTTATCTATGCCTTGACCAATTTCAAGAGCAGATCAACCATCGATATAGACTTCATGCTTCGACGGAACCCTCAGCCGAGATCAACAAGCGCTGAGGTTCCCATCCTTATTGATAACAGCCCGGAGCAGATAGACAAAATAATAGCGGAAATCCTCACAGTTCCAACCGGGCTTAATGAGACAGTTATACTTGAAGTGGAAAAATCAAAGCCGATAGCCGTCCAGCGGGAGTACCATGGTATTAGTTGTCAAATTACAGGTTATATAAAAAAAGTACGCCTTCCTTTTAATGTGGATATTGGTGTTGGAGATGTAGTTCTACCCAAGCCCAAAAAGCGGATTATTCAGCCTCAGCTTGATGGCTATGAAGCGCCTAGCATATATACCTATTCCATTGAAAGCACGATTGCAGAAAAGCTAGATGCGATACTCCAGAGGTTTGAACTGACTGGGCGTATGAAAGATTTTTATGATATTTACTTTCTTGCGCTTACATTTGACTTTGAAGGGAAAAAGTTAAAAAACGCAATATTTGAAACATTGAAGAACAGAAAAACCAATATAACTCCGGATAGCTTTGATCGGATTATAAAATTGGCTGATGACAACGATATTCAGGTGCATTGGCGTTATTTTCAAAAGACAATAAACCAGACAGGGATAGCCCTGTCTGATGTTATAGGTTTGATGGATATTCTCTTACGTCCTATTTTTGATAGCTTGTTATCTGGCGATAGTCTGAACAGGGAATGGAATGCGAATGAAAAGAGATGGAAATAGATTCTCTACTCTATTTTGTATGAGTTCCGCTAGAATATTACGGAATGTCCAGCCTCATTGTGTAAAACAAGCCGGAAGATTACGATTTTATATTTAGCTTCTATATATGGCTTTACTTAATATGGCTTTACTTAATATGGCTTTACTTAATATGGCTTTACTTAGCTTTGGTTATACTTTTTATGCTAAAAACTGTATTTTTTTGAAAAAATATGAGAATCTATTGATTTTTTTTGTGGAATGTTGTATACTCCTATGTATGGTCTCATTTGGCTCGGACAACGGAAGTTTCCAAAGGTTATTTTGTATACTCCGTGAGTTTTCTTTTAAAGAGACAGGAAGAAAAAGGAAATGTCATAGAAAGCGAAGGATTAGTTAAATATATGATTGACTGTTCTTTATATATAAATATTTGACCTGCTAAAAAAATGGTATCTGTTTAGGAATAAAAGTTTAATTAGAGCCAAAACAAAGTGATTTACTTAATTATTCCCAAGGCGGGGTTCGTGAAGCATGAAAAACTTTATACTTCGAACAATCCAGATATTCCATATGTATAGATCAGCGTAATTGAATAATCAAAAAAAAATCTTGTGTTTTTATTTGTCATAAATATTATGACTTAAAATAAAACTTGAAGTGTGGTGTGGGTGATGATCGGGTTTAGTTTTTCGAAAATTCAAGCGCCCATAATTAATTTGGTATTTGTAATAGGAGTATTTTATGTTTTCAGCTTTATTTTTATCAGTCTCTTTTTTAAATCTTTACTTTATAAGACAAGCCCTCTCTTCTTGGGCCTTTTCTTCAATATTTTCGGTTTTTCCTAGTGTGAATCATTCTAGTGGAGCACAAAAAACTTTCGTCATTCACCTTAAATTATCTACAAGGTTAATTAAAATTTCCCCTCATTTTTTAACTAACAGCTTCTCATCTGGTGTAGTATTTTCAAAGGTAGATGGAGTTATTAATAGCCACGAACTTAATAATGTCGATAACTGTATCGATCATAAAACAACTTGTTCCGGTAAGGATGAAAATGAAAAAGTCATATATAATAAAACCAAGGACTTAGCTGATGCCTATTACCTCCAAGCTATAGTTTTTACTGATCAAGGTGATCTTGATCGTGCGATTAAATGCCTTAATAATTCAATACATCTCAGACCGGATTTTGCGGAATACTATTTCATGAGAGCTAAAGCGCTTCTCGAAAAAAAAGAGTTTGACAAGGTCGTAGAGGATTGTACGAAAGCAATGCATCTCAATTTCAACTGTGTGACAGACTATTACATCTGCCGTGGTAAAGCATACAGAGAAAACGGCGATGATGATAGAGCAATTGCCGACTTCTCGTTTGTCCTTAAACTCGAGCCCAATAATGTTGACGCTTATAAACTAAGAAGCGGCGTATATGCTGAAATAGGTTATTATGATCTAGCCGCTAAGGACTATGCCCAAGAAGCTAGGCTTTTTTCCAATAGTTCTGTTACTGTTGTAAATTTTAAAAAAGGCTTGTTAAAGTAAAAGAGATGAAACTAAGACTAACTAAGACTTCATTAAAGTTGGAGTGGCTTAGTTAGAGTTGGGATAATCTACAATACAAGCAAACAAGGGCGAGATGGTTACTTGAAATTATAGTAACCGCTCTGCTCTTTGTCCATGTTATTTAGTTTTTTTTGGGAGTAATGTCAACTATAAATGGAAAACGTATACATTTTAATTAGTTTCATTTGACATGTTTCATTTTGCAATTATACTATCATGTATAAAAGAATTAGGATGACATATAATTGATATTTGTTAAAATCATCTCGATAATTATTGATAAAAGATTTTATTTTGTTATTAAGTCCTATGTATCAACAATCGAAAAATTGTGAAAAATCCAATCTTATAGACAATTTTAATGTAACTATTCACCCCCTATTTTCGAGCCCATTAATTGGAAAAAACAAAATGCTTTACGGGAAAAATGAGGAAAATAGTAAAAACATGATAAAATCACCTATGAAATAAGAATTTTTCGAATAATTACATGAGGGACTAAATAGTTATATTTTTTTACACAAAAAATCCCAATTAGGGATAAAAGAATCCCCATTTTCAAGAATTTTTTGAGAGTTTAATAGAATGTATGAAAATGCATCTTCTTCTGAAATAAATAGTTTTTTTCCTATTAATATCTTCATGTACGTGACTAAATAAAAAATAATATTATTTGTGCAAACTATTTTACGATACGTAGGTTCATATTCATAACTATTAGATGCAAAACGTAATACACTATTTAAGTTTTTGAATATTTCTATGTTTAAATAATCAGATGTACAAGCTTTTTCACATATCTGCACTGCTTCAATATATGAACTGGTAGAAAATATATTATTAATTAGTTTAAAATCATTTGAATTAGGAATAATCTTGTAAGTAATTCTGTTAAATATATATGACATACAAATTGAAAATAAGGGCTGTCTAAAATAATTCTGAATAGTATATTTTAAACGTTCATTTAATGATGAACTATTTGTAATGATAAGCTGAATATTTTTAACACCTCTTTTTTTTATATTTTCAAATATATCTGTCTGGTTATAAATACCTATTAAGTTATATTTACCATCGTTTTTTTTGCCAATCAAATAACCAAAGCTTAATTTTAAAAATTCTCCATTAAATAGCTTTATTTTATAAAATACTCGCTCATAATGAATTACTTGAAAATTGGATTCTAGATTGCTTGAGTTACAATCCTTAATAGTACCCCATATATCTATTTTGTTTATAAGTATGTCTTTTTTCAAGGTTAACTTATCAATACAATAATGACTTAAATAGGAGTTTTTTTTATTAATTATCCAAGGGGTATTTTCAACAGTTTCGTATAATTTCAAATAGAATTCTGTATATGCTTTAATATTGGACTTAACCTCAGAAAGTGGAAAACCAGAATCATCAAATATTTTTTTGGATTTAAGCGGAGTATGTTGAAATTTTGCTAAATATTTGGAAAAATCATTATTGAATGTATCAATATTGGTAAATGAAATAATTTCGGGTAGCTCATAATTCGATGAAAGTTGATTTTCATTTTTAGAATAGCACTTTTTATCAATTTCTTCATAAGCAGAGTTAATTTTTATAATTTTATTTAATATTATTTCGAAATATTTATTTTCAATATCAATGATGATTCCATTATGATTATAGCACAAAATATAAAAGAAAATATTACGTTCCTGAGATTTTCTATCGACACGCCCTCCTGCTTGAAATAACTTTTGTGGATTCCACCAAAATTCTAAAATAATGACGTGTGTTGCAATGTCTAAATTTAAGCCTTCCGATGATTTTGGTAAAGTAGTTAGAAGAATTTTTTTATTTAAATAGCGAAAGCTATCAAGCTTAACTTTAAGCTTTTCATTTTTATCTTTACTAATTATTCTAACTGAATCATATCCCATATCTTTTAAAGTATAAAAGTATGCATCTAATACAGGAACATATGATGAAAAAATAATAACTTTTTCGTCTTCTAACGTACTTTGGATTATTAATTTTACAGCTTCAATTTTTGTGCATCTAGGCAAATCGTTTATAGCTATATTTGTTTTAAGAACTCCAGGATGTGATAGATATCTACGTTTTCTAGGTGTAATTTTATTTCCGCTCAAAATTAATTCCTTATTCATTTCATTACTAATAGGTATAGATACAGTTCTAGCAGTTCTTATGAAATTTCCTGTATACAAAAACAATCTAAATATAGCGTTCTTATTTATACAATCATTAAAGCCTTTTTCCAAAATAGTCCGTAATTTATTTTGCTTATTAGCAATCCTCTTTCTACTTTTATGTATTATTTCCCATTCATAAAAAGCGTTTAAGTCATTTAAAAAAATATAGATTAATCCTAACTCCAAAGTATAGTTATTCATTGGAGTACCAGTCAATGCCAATTTTATACGTGATTTTAACTTACTCAATGCAGAAAGGCTTTTGGTTAGTTTCATTGAATTTATAATTGTATGTATTTCATCATAGATAATTAAATCGAATACCTCAGATAATTCATAACATCCATTAGTAATATCAGTTCTTAATGTTTCGTAAGTTGTTAAAATAATAGATGAGTCAGGAAAATAGTATTTTTTATTTTTTTTATATTGATGCCTATCGTTCCCGTGTAAATATATTAATTTATTATTGTTTAAATACTTCAATAGATGAGGTTCCCATGTTTCAGAAAAAAGAATAGGTTTAATTATAATTAGAACTTTCGGATTAGGTAATTTGAGTGAATTTATTATTTGACAAGCGACTAAAGTTTTTCCCATCCCCATTCCAAGTGCACATATTGGATTAGTTCTTTCTTTAGTTACTGCTGTTATAATATGCTTATAAGCTTGTATTTGTTCCTCTGAGAGTTTTATTCCCATTTGTTTTACCTATTCACTCGTTTGTTCATTTTAAAGAACTTTCCAATATTTCAAAATCTGAAATTAAGGTTGATAAACGATTAATATGGTTTCTAGTGATATAAAAAAAGAAAGGTTCACCTAATGACATCCTTGAATATAAATCTTTAATAGATTTTATTGATCCCAATAAATTATATAAGGCTTCATTATTACAATCAGCATGAGATGAATAAATATCAATAAAAATGGAAAGGGTTTCTTTTAAATAGGTATTGTAGTTTTTACTCGCTATTATTTTATTACTGTTGTTGAATGTTGATAAGATTGTCTTTAAGTATTTTAAAATATTATTATTTTGATCTAATATATATTTCCCCAAATTGCTACCAGTGATCATTTTTAATTCTTTATTTTCAATTTGGTTAAAAGATTCATCTAAACTATAATTAACAAAAAAATCATATTTAAGGTTATCAAATAGAGTTGTCAAAAATTTTTTATGAACTAATAAAGCGAAATAAAGGATTACTAATGGAGAAATATGGATAAAATTATCATTTCTATTATCTACTAAGGTATTACTTAATCTTTTATAAAGACTAGGTAGCAAACCCTTTTCTAGTACAAAATATGCTTTAAATGTGCTTAGTAGATGATAATAGAAATATAAATCATGGCTGTTTTGAAAATGCTCTAACAGAATATTGTTATAAGAACCAAAATTGTTATGAAAAAAACCGTTATTAAAATAATTATTAAACTGTATAAGGATTTGCTCCCAGTCTCGATACACCTTATTAGCAGGAAAACGAGTTGTACGGTTTTCGAAAGTCTCAATAATTTTAGATAATTCGTTTATTTTATTTGATATTTCTTCAAGCTTTACATTAGTATCAAAAATATTTTTTTCAATATTGAATTTATAAGGAACACAATTATCTAATTCAAATATGTCTTTTATTCCAAGTAACTCATAGATATGCCTCATTAGAAAGATATTACCACGTATTCCGAAAGTCATTTTATCGTTTTCTGGTACGGGATTTTTAAGCCTGTTTACCGCTCTTTTATAAGCAGTAAGTGTGAGTCTTTTATCATTATCATTAAGCCTTGTGTCAACATCTTCTTCAAATTTATAAATTGGTTTAATGTCATTCCATAACCCTGTCATTCCCCCTTTATGTCTCATTATTTTCTGGTATAATGCTTTCATTATATTAGTGACTGACGGTAAACTTTCTTCCTGATATTGTGAAGTCAGATTTACCGATTTTTCATCTGTCGATTCCATAACTAATAATACCTTCATAATATAAAAAATCAACTATTAATATAATGAGATCTAATCACTCGGCCTTACTTCCAACAATAGTGATGTAATTAAAATGATAGGATTGAATTATCAAACTAAGACATATTCACATAACAAAAATGATAAGGAAATTATCAATTTGTATGCCTACGCCTCATAGAAAGGAGGTTTACATACCTCCAGTAAAGAAAATTCCGAAGAAACAAGGGCAAAAATAGACTTTTTGGGTTTCAAATTGCGTTTTTCACTAAGTGTGAATGCCTGATGGAATAATGCGATAATGCGACAAGTTATGACCTGTTCTCACTATATAGACAGAAAGGAAGCCATGCTTAAATGAGTACAAATCTCAAAGAAATCATCATTTTATGGCTCTACCTTAGCATGTACAATGTAAGCCTTTTAATATCTCTAAATAGTGCCATAAAAAATGCCGCTTTCACTTAAGGATTTCTTCATTGTCGTTTTTTAGTCCTTGTTATGTGGAGTAAACCTGTCTTGCTTGTATCATTTTGTATACACTTCCAGCTTCTTTAAAGCTATTGGATATTCCGGTAGAGTAGAGTTCTAGGAGTTAAAGGCATTTGGTTTATATTAACAGTGGACAAATTTGTATTTGCATATTGAGGCAAACAGCTATTTAGAAGTAAAAATATATACAAAATTGTCCGTTTTGATTGAATATGATTAGTTAGCTCTCCCAATTTCCCTTTCATTCTGAATAGACACAGAACACCTCCTTGGCGCAAGCCAGGAGGATACTTATGAATGGTGATACTAGGTTTGGGGTTTACCCCAGGAGGCTAAAATCCGGCAAAACACTCTATTATTACTGGAGCTACCTGAGCACTGGGAAGCGAATTTATCGCAGCACAGGGGCAGATACCTATGAAAAGGCTGTCCGATTCTGCCGAAATCTCTTAAAAATAGGGAAATTGGCATCTGAAAAAGCCTATACCTTCTCTCAATATACAGAAAAGTTCTTTGTTTACGAGGATTGCCCTTACATTAGGACACGTTTGCTGCATGGAAAAACCTATACGAAAGGCTGGGCACAAGCCCAAAGAAACCTTCTCCTGTCCCGGATTATTCCGGAATTCGGCAATTCAGACATAAGAGAGATATTTGAGAACAGAATTGATACATGGCTCCTTAAACTAAAGCAGGAAGGGACCGGTACTAAAACGCTAAACCACCTTATCACGGTTCTTAGGATTATTTTTGGCTATGCGGTCAAATCCCACGACATTGACGAAAACCCCATCGCAAATATTGAGCTTTTTTCGGTTAAGGCAACGGAAAAGGGCATTTTAAGCCGGGAGGATCTATTCCGGTTGTTTTCTGATGATGCAGATAGGATATGGCGATCGAAAATGCATCTTGCATTGAATCTGACAGCCACAATGACCGGTATGAGACTGGGGGAAATACTGGCTCTAAAATATGAGATGGTGCAGCCCTATTTTATAACCGTAGCCTATTCATGGAGCGATACAGACCAGCTCAAATGCCCAAAGACCGGGAAAACAAGAAAGATACCTATATCGGAGAATCTCTACCGACTTCTGCATAGCCTGAATAAAGGGAGGGAACCTTCGGATTTTATCTTTTCGCATGGTAGCAAACCAATAGACCATAAATCAGTTTACAAGCATTTTTATCGGGCATTGGAAAGTATAGGGATCAATCGCCTGCGTAGAAAAGAAAAAAATATAACCTTCCATTCTTACCGCCATCTATTTAATACTATGCTGTTGGAATCCGGTCTTATGCCCGAAACAATTCGGTTATTAACCGGTCATTCTGCCGGAATGACAGCCCGGTATAGCCATGTCCAATTGGCGAATCTGAAATGCTACCCCCAAATGGATTTTTATATTCCCGAATTCTTACCGGAAGAATCCATTCGAGCACTTGCATAACCTGAATTAGTGTTGCACCTAATCTTTCACCTTGCAAAAAATTCTTGCACTTAATCTTTCAAGCCGCTAAACTGTACTGAATAGTTCTTACACTTAATCTTTCATAGGTTTATAATGAATAACAGAGGAATTTTTATGCACTCGCTCATCAATTTAGTACCTCGCAAGCATTCCAACGGCAAACCGTATTACCAAGCCCGCTTTTTTGACAAGAGTGGGAAGTTAATTAAATCGGTCAGTTTCTCCGATATTGAAAGCCGCGCCGAAGCGTATTTATACGCCAGGGAAAAAATGGAACAAATTCTAACCCCGGCGATGCCAAAAGAAGAAATTGAACAATACGGAATTTTAACTTTAGAAGAAGTACAAAGAATTCTGGAATTGCCGGACAAGAATCCAGATGAAGCCCGAAATACCTTAATTGCTCTACTTGGGATAACCTGCGGGCTTGGAGTATCAGAAATATGCAATCTTAAAAGGGACCATGTTCTTGCAAACGATATGATTTTAATAAAAACACCGAATAATGGGTACAGAATCATTCCCTTTATCAGAAATGTGAAAGGCAGGTTGAATAGGTTCCACTCCAAAAGTCGATATGTCATTCCTAACTTAAGAAATATTGATAAACCTTGTAATCCGACTAGTATATCTCGCGGGTTGTCCGTAGTCCTTTCAAAAATAGGAATAGGGAAAGAACGAAATATAGTCCCGTCTGTTTTACAGGAAACATTTATTACCCTGTTAGTATCATGCCGATTGAAATCAAGCAACGGTAGGATGAAAATTGATAAAAAAGATTTAGATTATCTGTGCGGGTTTGGCAGACCAATCACGGTATTACCTAAAGGCATGAAAAATTCTTTTGTATGGGAAATGTGTTGCTTAATGATCAACCTTGAAAACTGGGAATATAATCCTTCATATAAAATGAACTGGGATAAACCCCTTACTCAGCTAGGCGAAAACTGCCCAGTAAAAGAAGAATCACCAACCGTATAATAGGCCATCCATATTTGTATGCTGCTATAATCAGGCATTGGATTTTACAGCCTTTTTATTGTTTCTTGGTTTTGTTTCTGATTCTTTAGGCGACACTTGTTTTGTTTCAGCTTGAATGGCCAATATACTGAATATGCGGCTTCGCCAATCTTGAAGACCAACTTCCATTAAAACCCTTACGCATACTTCAACACATTCATCACAAATGTAGGGGAAAAGCGGAGGTGGTCCCGCTATTAGTCTTTGTGCATGAGTGGAAGGTTTGCCGCAATAAGAACAATGTTTCTTAAATAAGGGTTGTAATATATTATCCTCTTTAGGCTTCGGAATTCTCTTTTTAGGCGGAGCCTTTCCCTTGGTATTTTCCTGTTTCTTTTTAGAGGTTGTTTTTGATTCAGAGATTCCTTTAGTTTTTGCCATCGTTTTACTTTATCATAACCTATGATAACAAGCCACTACCAGCCCTTCAATCCTTATACCTTCCAATTTGTTACCGGAATAACGGCGGGTCTCATAGGCGGGGTTTACGCTTATCAGTTCTATGGTCTTATTGGCAAGGTCAAAATCCACCCGTTTAGCCAAAAGGGTGTTGCCTGCAGATACCACATATATACCGTTCCCTTCGGTCTGCTTAATGTTGAAAATGGTTATATCCCTGTCGTTGATACGCTCGCCAACCATGCTGTCGCCGGAAACATAAACGGCTCTGAAGTTTTGGGGAAAAAGAGTGCAGGGGAGACCTTTGCTTTACGGTTTACAGAAGTTGTATTGTAAAAAAAATAAAAACACCTATTAAATACAACTAATTGGAGGGCTATATGGCATATCTAACGCTAACTTTTAATGAATTAATGAATCGATTTCCTAATCCGGATGATATTAGCCCACTTCTACATTTTGATGACATAGATGAATCTCTGAATATAATGGAACAATGCCTTGAATTATACGATGCTTCGGCAGAATTGATGATGTATGAATCTCAATACACTTGTGCTAAAGCCTTAGCGTTTAAAAGCGAAAAAAGGGAAGAATTCACAGAGATGGTAAAAAGGATATGGCTTAAAATAATTGAATATATCAAAATGACTGCAAAGTATGTAATAGGTATTATTACTTGGCCGTTAAGAATAATCAATAAACTTCTTACAAAGAATAAAAAGATAGAAATGGATATAGCTATTGGTTTAAGACATGATGGAATAGAAATAGTAACTTCTTTAGAAGGTATGTCTAAATCTATAGACGAAATTAAGAAAGAACAGGGGAAAATTGATTTAGAATATAGTTTTGATTTAGATAAAATCAAAAAAATTGTCAAGCAATGTGAAGAACTGGCAGAATTGCATTATAAACCAAACTTTACTGTTACAGGAAAATTAGAATTTGTTGACGACATATCTAAATCAATTATTAAATTCTTAGAAGAGAGATCCAAAATTATTGAAAATCGCAAGAATATACTACATGAGGCAATTATGCAAGAACCTAAAGCTCATCCAATAAATATGAAAACTAAAAAAATATTGGATGTTCTAAACAATATAACTGAGTCATTAAAAGATACTAATAAATTAGCTTCGTCAGCGCAAAACGTTGAATCTATTTTATCTAATGTACTTGATCTGTTGACTTCATTAGAAAGGAAAATTGAGAAGTGTACTTATGAAGACATAGATGCAATGAAAGTTGAAGAAAGAGAAAGCATTTATTATACATTATCTTTAATTCGAGCATACATTACAGATTTCACAGCACTGAATGTATATATTTCTAAACATTATAGAAGTATTGACAATGAAATAGAAAAGATAAATAACATAGCCGCATTTGCTCATAAAAGTTTTACAGATGATATGGTAACAGAAACTATTGGCGATGTTAAAGTTGTCGTTGACGATCTGTTTGTATTCCACGATAATCGCACAAATTTTATTGAGTCAGAAAAGAAAAGTGCTATGATTAAAACTGGAGGCAGTAGTTATCATGCAAGCCAAAATAACCGTTCTTTGAAATATAAAGGTAATTTAATAAAAATTATCAACTATCTTAGAAATTATTCGACAATAACTATTACAGAAGGCATATATTATTTATCGCAAATAAATAAACCGAGTCATCTAAAAAACCTATATATTGGAATTTCACAGGAATTACAAAATAATTGGTACAATTATTTGATGAAAACTAATAGTACAGGATTAACTGGAGACCAATATATGCAATTACAGCTTTGGTATGAAAAAAAAGAATATCCAAGACTTCTAAAAATATATAAAGAATATTTAAGAAACCTCGGCATATTTGAAATTGGAATAATTAAACCATGTAGATTGCAAATTGGTGTGAGGCTTCGACATCAATTATAAACAATAAAGCAGCGGGAATTTCCCGCTGCTTTAAAACGGTTTGTGTATCATGTTAGAAACTATAAGCTCTGGATGATTAACGATACTTTTTGCATGTTCTGATAAATGACTTTTCTTCTATAAAAAATCGCATTTATGCAAATTTGAAATATATATTATTAGTATATCCAAAAGGCCGCCTGTATTGGCGGCCTATATTTTTATTTAGGAGAGTTTAACAATGAACAACCTTAATTCAGTTTTAATTGAAGGCAACCTGGTTAGGGACCCTGAATACAGGACAACACCCAAAGGAACACCAGTATGCAAGTTCCCCATTGCTTCGAACCGCTTTTACAAACAAAATGATGCGGTTGAAAAAGAGGTTGGCTTCTTTGACGTTGAATCGTGGGGGAAACTAGCTGAAAGGGTAAACGATATAGGGCGAAAAGGAAAAGGAGTCCGGGTAGTGGGAAGGCTTAAACAGGATCGCTGGCAGTCTAGTGAGGGAAAGGCGATGTCGAAGGTGAGCATCGTCGCGGAGCATGTTGAGTTTAGACCGGAATTCAAGAAGGACAATGTGTCGGCTGAAAACCAGGAGGAAGAAACCGAAGCAGAGGAATGTGCCAAAGAAGTTGAAAACTTAGTTCCTTCTTTCTAGGAATAAGCCATGTCGCATACAACTATTTACTTTTTTACAGAAGCAGAAAGCTATGACGATGCGGAAGCAAAGGTAACAGCATACCTAGAAACAGAGCATTTTTACGATTCTTTTGAGGTGCTGCCTGAATCATCCGGATCATTGGCGCAAAAGCGCCATGAAATTGAAGAATTTGCAAAGGATTGGGACTGGATAAAAAATGCCGAAAACTTCTATGAGCAAGCGCAAGTACAAAAAGCTTCTGGCAATTTAAAATCATACGGATACTACCTTATCAATGCGGGTCAGCTTTATGCCCAGTACCTTACAGCAGAAACCTACGTCTTTAATATTAGCACCATTGATTACTCTATTCCGAAAGAAGATAAGAACTGGTGGGTTACCGCAATGGACTTTCACTACTAAAAAGGACATTCCATGATTAAAAAGCCGTCCAACAGGACGGCTTTCTTTTGTGCGCCCAGCATGGGCGGTAACTTGGCGGTGAAAGTCCGCTACATGGATGGCAGTAGGAAGTGTCAGCCAAAGGCAAGGGTGTCCGCCGCGAGGCGGAATCTGAAGGAAGCCGGAGGCAAAGTTCCGGGCCGACGAACAGAAACCGCATATAAGGCAAAAGCAAGGCGGATGAGTTTCCAAAACAAAACAAA
>Ga0268262_10001264_pt1 | contig 31719 bp, 33 predicted proteins | sample TergutNc150P3_FD_190354 | JGI IMG/M metagenome (GOLD analysis project Ga0268262, IMG submission 190354) | Nasutitermes corniger P3 segment gut microbial community from laboratory colony in Florida, USA - Nc150 P3 (SPAdes) (version 2) | ecosystem: Host-associated > Arthropoda: Insects >... | reverse complement strand
GCTCCCATTCCGGCAAGCGGCAGGCCCCTCCCGATCCACACGAGATGCCCCCATTGGCTGCGACGGCTCACGGCGTTTCCTGCGCCGCTTCAACGCTCGGCCTGATAGCTGGGCATGAGTATCTTTGACCTTCCTGCCTGTCGTCGCCCTGCGGGGAGCTGCCCCGCTGTCAAAGCTATGGGTGTGATCGCTCCGGCCCGTGAGAGGCCGTCGTCGCGCACCCGCTTTCGTAGCTCGCCGGGTTTCCTATGTGTCCCGGCAACAGGAAGAACGTATTGGATGGTTCCAGTATGAAGTTGTCAAGGAACAGTGGGGCCGGAAATTTACCCCCTCACTTATTTCCACACTCAGAGGGGGAAAAGGGAAGTCTACCCCTCAAAATATTTTTTGAGGCTCGCTTTTGCTGAGGTAACGCTGTACTTAACCGCCCGAACGGAACAGCCCTCAGCAACAGCGATCTGCTCGTAGCTCAATCTCCGCTCATAGTGGAGCAGGAACCTCTGCCGCTGGATTTCGGTCAGCGTAGCAAGCGCGGCTTGCATGTCTACCGTCTGCGCTATGGTTTCCTCCATTGGCGCAGGCGGCTCTACAGCGCGTTCAAACAATTGCTCGTCCGAGAGCAGGGAACGCTCTATATGGCGTTCGCCAGAGCGTATGATCCGCTGCTCATGCTTGCGGCAAGCATCCAGCACCATGTGAATCTCGCGGGTAATCTCGGTTTCCTGCCGGATGCCGCTGCCGTCCGTAAAAGAGGCGTAGAATTTCTGCTCCCCGCCCGTTGTAACGGTGCGGAGATGGTAATTATCCTGTTGCATTATTTCCTCCAATCGAAAATTCGGGTAGGCGAATTTTCGATTGGAGGCGGTGAACGGCCTGGGTGCAAAACCCATAAACAAGGAAAGCAAATGCGTCTAAGCCCATCTTTTGAATGAGCGCGGGTATGGATGAGGTATATGAAAAGAAAGAAATCGGGGATCGTTTTAGACATCTTTGCGCTTTTCATCCTTTATGCAACGAGGCAATCCATGACGTGAATCATTGAAGCTCTTTGGCAAAAAAATAACGCCAAAGCGGTAAAGCCCCGCTTTGGCGTTTATGCCCATGCAATTTAGTTCTCAGAAGGGTTTAGTCCACGTCAAACAAAATGCTGTCCCGCCGCTTCCATAGGTACAGCAAGCTTGGCATAGCGGCCAAGGCCGCGACAACCAGCATTCCCGCGAAGATAATCGAGAATGCGATAGGCGGGAAATAGTAAAAGATTGCTTTCAGGATATGAAATGGGCTTTTCATGTGGAATTGCTGGATTAGCGCCAGGGACAGCGGAACGCCCGGTACGCAGCCTATGACCAACACGCCGAATAACTGCGCCAGCCATAAGCGCAGCAACCGTTGGAACGGCAAGCCGTTGATGCGCAGCAGCGCGTAGTTTCTCATGCTCATCTGCGTTTTGGACAAAAGCTGGCTGGTGAGCACCGCGAAGGTGGTTAGCGCCAAAATGGACAGCAAAACCGTGACGAACAACATTACCAGTGTGTTAAAGATGCGATAGGTCTTGATGTCAGCCTGCCAGTTTTCCAATTGCATTGTCGGCACGTCGGCGGTATATTGCGTGATGCGTTCAGTCAACTCTTGGTCGGTGAACCGCGCGTGGTCGGCATAAACATCCACTGTGCTGTAGGTGGCCGGGAGGCCCAGCGCGTCCATGCCCTCACTGACTGTGAGCAGCGAATAGGGCCTGCCGAAGTTGCCGGGGTTCGTCAAAAGCCCTTCGGCGGTGCGGATGATCGCCCCCACTTTGACTTGCACGTCATAGCGGCGGAACTCGCTCAATTGGCTTTCAATGACGCCGCCGTTGATTTTTTGATCCGTGAGCAGGCTGGTCAGCGTGATGGTATCGCCAACGTGAATGGCCGTGCTTATGAACGCGTCCTTGGCGTTTTCCCCAGCCGGGCCGCGTGAAACGATGCTTTCCCATTCATCCGAGCTTCCCATGTCTTCCAGCGCGAAGGTGGGCACACGCAGCACCACTTCTTCCCCCGCAGCAATTTTTTTCCTATCGATCTTGCCTTCCACCACCGAGCGCTCCAAGGATTCCAGCACCTCAAACGGATAGCCGAGCAGCTCCGCGCCCGCCAGCAGATCGTCCGGGGCATAGCCAAACGCCCGCGCTATGACATCATATTGGGATAACCCAGAGATTTGCTCTATGTTGTACTTGCCGTCGAGCGCAAAATCGTAGGCATCCAAGTAGTTGTCCATCTGTGCCTGCTGGAGCAGCACATATACTTTATTATTTTCGCGGTAGCATTTCAGTTTCTTCACGGCTGGATCAGCCGCCAGCTTCGCGATAAATTCTGGCGATGCTCCAATTTTCTCAAGGGTATCGGTGAACACCACGGGTGTTTCTTCGGTCGGCGCTGCGGGTAGCGGTCGTGCTGCGAACTGGAAGTCAGCGTCCATCACCAATCTTCCGGGCGGTGTTTCAAACAAACTGCCCTTGAAATAGGCCCCATAATACGCGCCGCAGGAGATCAGTGTATAGGAGAACATCATCAGCAAGGCCATGGCCGCGAGGCTTTTCCTGTGCAGCTTCCAATCGAAGCCGCCAGGCCGAACCTGTTTGTGTTTCTTGCTTTTGCGGTGATGCTTTTCGTGTGGCTCGCGAAAGGCTTTCTGGACGGCATACGCGTTGTAGGCGATGATAATGATGCTTAGGCTAATGAGCAAAGCCAGGTATAGCTTCATAATAGGAGGCCAGTCGAAGATGAGCGGAAGTTCCTGTCCCACCAAACCGTTCAATAACCGCAGCGTAATCAAAGACAGGCCATAGCCCAACGCAAATCCGGCAAGCAATCCCGCTAAGAGCATCCCAATTTTTTCGGCGCACAGGATTGTCTTGATTTCGCCTCTGACCAACCCAAGCTGGTAGTAGCCCCTAATCCGGGCGGCGGTGCGCTGGCTGCCCAGCAGCAGGATAACAAATACCATCACCAGCGCCGCCGCGTATAGGAGCAGGAGGAACAGTTGCGGCACTTCGAACGTAACGGTCGCGGAGGACGCGGTGTTTACGTTTGGAAACAGCCGCGGGTCTCCGTCGCTGTCGCTGGACACGCCGTCAATGCGCAGGATGAGAATTTGCCGCTGTAAAAACTGGCTGTCTTGCAGGATGCGCAGGGCTTCGTTTTCTGAGACAAAGGCGTTTATCGGCGTGATTTTTTGCCGGGCCTGTTCCTCGCCCTTGGGCCATAAATGGCCGAAATCCTGTACAATTCCGCTGACGGTATATCGTTTGCCGCGCAAAATGACGTTGTCCCCTACGCCCACATTGCCCATCAGTTGCGCAACGCTCTCGGTGAGCGCGGTTTCGTTGTCATTGACGGGCAACTGCCCTTCCGTCAGCGTCGTTTCCGCCAGCCACAACGCGGATTCGTCCGCATAGCCAACGTTCAATTTTTTGTTTGCGCTGAGCACATCGCTGTAGACGGTGGAGAACACGCCATAGTCCTGATAAAAAAATCCAGACAGCAGGTTCATCATGTCCATGCGGGACAGCTCTAAGGTGTCAGCTCCGTTGCGCAGTTCGTCATAATACACATCGGAGAAGCTGCCGAACACAGATTTATGGGATTCCTCCACCCGGTTCATCACGCTGTTGACGGTCGTGTAGAGCAGCATGGGCAGCAGCGCCAGCAACGTGACGCACAGCAAAACAATCTGGTTGCCGCGGTTGCGCCGCCAAAGGCTTTTGAGGGTAATCTTGATGGTTTTCATACGGCCCTCACTGTTCCAGGCGCAATACGCCGTCGCTCATGCGGTATACCTTGTTGGCCAGTTTCGTCCATTCCAGGTCGTGGGTGACGATGATGTAGGTCTGCCCTTGCGCCTTATTGCTATCCTTCACGAATCCCATCAATGCCTGCCCGGATTCCAGGTCGAGGTTGCCGGTGGGTTCGTCAGCGAGGATAATGGAGGGCTTCATCAGCAACGCCCGCGCTGTTGCCACGCGCTGGCGCTCGCCGCCCGAAAGCTGGTCGGGGAAAAAGCGAAGTCTGTCCTCAATGCCCAGCATCGCGATGATTTCCTGTTCGGCGGCGCGGTCATAGGGCCGTCTCGCAATGTCGAAGGGCAAGCGGATGTTGTTCAGTACGCTGAGTTCCTGAATCAGGTTGAACGACTGAAAGATGAAGCCGATGTTCTGAGTGCGCAGCTTCGTGCGCTGAGCCTCGTTGACACCGTAAAGCGAAATCCCGTCCACCAATACCTCGCCCCCGTCTGGCAGCAGCAAGCCGCCCAAAACATGGAGCAACGTGCTTTTGCCTGAGCCGCTTTTGCCGATGATGGCAACAATATCGCCAGATTCCACGGAAAAATTCGTTGGTTTCAGGGCTTCCACTATACTTGGGCCGGAGCGAAACCGCTTGCAGATGCCGTTTGTTTGAAGGATAGCGCTCATGTTGTTGTTCCTTTCGGTGTGTTATGTAGCCAAGAGAAAAACAGGTGGATTGTGTATCGTGCTGATCATTAGTCGTTTATAATGTGCTCGATCCCTCTTTGTATGCAAAAAAAGGAGATGCGCGCTTGCGGCGCGGTAACGCCACAAGCGCACGGGTGCCATGGGGACTATTTTGCTTGGGGTTACATGAAATTGTACTGCCGCCAGGTAGAAGACTTGGTGAGGCCGCCATCCACATAGTGGTTGAAATAGGATTCGCCCTTCGAAACACCGACATTGATGTAGCCTTCAATCGCGGCCTTATTGTATTGCGTCACGCCGACGTAATTGATCGTATTGGGCGAGTTTGCCCCGGCGATGTAGTGAACCACGCCGGTCATGTTCATGCTGACTTCGTTTGCCGTGGAATACTGGCCGCCCATGACCGTTTTGCTGGACTTGTCTTCGACATAGACATAGCTCAACTTGCCCTTGGGGGCAGCGGCCTGCGCGGTGAGCGCGAACCCGACGGTAAGCAGGGTCGCCGCGACCAAAATGGCCGCAAGGATTTTTTTCAGGCTGGTTTTCTTCATGAGGTTCTCCTTTGTTTGATGTGGTTTAGGAATACGGATGCTTGTGGTTGCCAACAATCATGTTGGCCGCAGAATCTCCCCCGTCATGGCACCTTTCCTGTATACTACGCAGGCCGAGCGGTTTTCCGGCCTGTTTCGCATCGCTAGTAAGTAACTACGCTGCTGTAGCCGTCAAGCGTTTCATAAGAGCTTCCGGCATACGCCTTATAAACCGCGTGCGTCCGATACTGGTATCCGCTTGATACGGAAGCCTTTATTTGCAAAGACGCGTTTACACCGTTCGTGGTTTGGGAATCGCTGGCACAGGTCGACCATGTGCTGCTGCTGGCAAGCTTGCGCTCTAGGTAAAGCGCAATCGTAACCTTCGTTGTTGTGCCAGAGTAACCGACGACCAAACCTGCGCAGGTGGCCTGCCCACCGCTGACACCGATATTTGTGACCGTATAGTTGATGTAGGACAGTCGCAGAAGGGGTGGGTCGGTCGAGTTGGCAGCGCTGGCAGATACGGTGCCCACCATGCACACGCCTGCCATCAGAACCAGGGAGACCAGGATTGCAGTTAGCTTCTTCAAAATTTGTACCTCCGCTTTCGATTTAATTCCGAGAGTGTTTGTCCTCTCGACAATTAATAACCGAAAACGGAGGCAGTTGGTTACATGGATTTGAAAAAAATTTGAAAACTTATTTTTCCCGCAAAGATTCGGCAACCCGGAGCAAATCCTCCAAGGGGACAGGCCCGGCCAGCGAGAAGCCGTATTGCCCGTTGTTCCAGACCAGATTCTGAATGCCTTTGTTGCTGTATGCGATCCCCGCATGACCACTTATGACTGCATGAGTCTGCTCTACGCCCTCAGTGTCTACCTGTAGCTGAGTAGACATTATGACGTATTGCGCGTAGGTAATTGTCTCATTGCCGTTGCTCCAAGCGTAGAAGCAGTGAAAGTCTGTCGTTAGGCTCTGCGCTTCATCCAGAGTGTACCCTTCGGGGAACCATTGTGGCATGAAGGACTGCTTGATTGTCGTGGGCAATGTCACATCAGGATCATCAATACGGAACAGGACAGATGTGAACTTTTCATAGGTCTCCACGATGAAGCGGATAAAAGGCTCCCTTATGGCTGATACACTGAATACCATGGTGGTCAAGAGGATAAATGTCGCCGCAAAAGCAAGCATGACCCTTTTGGCTCGCGTGTTTGTGAAGCGGTAATAGGGTTTGCTCTCTGCTTGAATGAGCCGTTCCATTTTGCGCTCAAATTCCAGCGAGAACTCGTGCTCCACAATGGGGATATGATCGAACTCGCAATCCACAGCAGCCCCAAGCGCCGCAATCAACGCAGGGTTACGTGAGATAAAATCTTGTTTCATGCCAGCACCCTCTCTTTATCTAGCCCGATTATGGTACGCAGCCGTTGCCGGGCACGCATAAGCCTCAATTTCGCAGCGCTTTCCTTGATGGACAATTCAGCCGCGATTTCTTTGACAGAATGATCCAGATAATACATCAGATACAAAACATACCTGTCGTTTTCCGGCAACTGCGCGAAAGCATCCTGCATTTCACTGCTTTCCAGCTTGGAAATTAGCTCATCGTCATTCGCAGCGTTTTCCTCTGGCGTATAGGCTTCGTCGAACGCTACCTCAATGATCTTGTTTTTTTCGTGCAGCATGTCAATGGAAACACGCTTAACTATGATAACCAGATAATTGCGGGTTTGGTTACAGGTAACATCAGAAATTTTTTCGAGGTTCGGGATCAATTTTAGAAACGCCTGATGTACCGCGTCTTCAGCCAGGGAACTGTCGCGCAATATTTTCCCTGCCACGCTGTGCATCAGCCCACGGTATCTATTGTAGAGCTGCTCGAACAGCCGCTTGCCTTCCGGCGTGTCGATGATCGACAAATAGAACAATAGCATACAGATAACCCTTTCCACTATATTGGTGCGTACTGAGCCGTTATTCGCTTTACGCCTATCTTACCATTTTTCTAGCGACCCCCAGCAGGGTAAAGAGCGCGTCTTCATCCATGGTCTTCAAAACAGCGATCAAATCATTCAGCAGCTTGGGGTTGGTGTTGTCCGCATCGAAGAAATCCTGCGGACTTGCGCCCAGGTACTCACAGATGGCAAAGAACATAGTCATGGAGGGTAGGGCGCGGCGATTTTCGATCATGTTCGTATAGTTTTCACTTTGCCCAATGCTCAAACTCATGTCACGGGCTGAAACGCCCTTTTTTCCGCGAAGCTGCGCGATGCGTTCAGCGATAAATGCCTCGTAGTTCATGCAGATCATCCTTTCCGAATCTCTGCATATAATTGTACTACATGAATGGCCCAAAACCATGCAGCGAACCTGTTGACATTGGCCGTTTCAAACAATATGACTGTTTGTTTTTCGGATTAGCAATAGATTTGCTGGGTTCCACAAAGCTCAACCCTTGTCGCTATGTCAGTATACCATAAAGAGCGCCTTGCTTCAAGCTTTCACAAAAAAATATAGCAGGCAGCGCGTAGGCGTTGCCTGACTTGCTATTATTTCGCTTCTGGCAGATCGAATCAGTACATTGATTTTGAAATCACCGTGCGAAACTGGCGAGGTGATAGTGCTCGGCCCCTTTCGTTGGCAAAGCATTTGTCAAGAGTGTTTTTCCAATTTCCAAAAAACCTTTTTTGATCGGTCAGCCTCCTGTAAAGCCCTCCTCAAAAGCGTTTGATTAAGGTGTCATTTTTTCGGACTTTTTCGTCTGTAAGGCGTGAGGAAAGCAGAGCCAATGTCACTTGACTCTGCCCACGTGAAAACGCCTTTTCAACTAAAACTGCTGTTCCCATTTCATTCAATTCACTTTAGTATGACCTTGCCGCCGTCAGCAAAGGAGAAGATATAGCGGTCGAACTCGATGCGCTCAATCGTGTCAATGTCAAGCAGGTCATAGGCATAGCGGATCGAGTTCCAGCCGTTCTTCATCGAGGCAGGGGTGTTGCGGTCGCCCTCCGTGCTGCCGCCGCCGCCCTTGTAGGCCATCTCGACCGTGCTGCCATCGGTCATATACATCACGGCGGGGATGTCATAGGGGTCGGTGGCATAGATATCGCGCCACGCCCCGTCGTCGAATGCGATGGTGATATTCATGGAAATCGGCGAGGCGGCTACGGTAAATTCCTCCGCCCCGCAGCGAGCGCTGAGCTTACGCGTTTCGGCCAGTTTGTCGGCGGTGACTGTCAGGTTCCATTCGCCGTCGATGTCCGGCTGGCCCGCCTCGGCGTGTTGGATGTGCAGCTTGTCAACACAAATATCCCACTTGTAACCTGCCTTGATCTCACCCTGTGTGAACATGGAAACCACGGCGGTCATGTGGTTGCTTGGCCAGGTTTCGTCGGTGTCGATAACCAGGAAGCTTTGTTGGAAGCCATAGGCGTCATATGGACGGGCGGCGTGGTCAAAATCGAACAGGATGTTCCAGAAATAGTTCCCGTCGCTGTCCACGGGGCGGTTGCCGAGGCGCTGCTTGCCGGTCAGGTCGGTCATATCAACAATCGCATAGAAGCCATTGGCATCCGCGACAACCGAAACGACCTCCATTTTGATGCCCTCCGATACGCAGGCCGTGCCGCCTTCCTCGCTAGCGAACGGTACGTTTACCGCGCCGAACACCGCCCGATAGATCGCGCCCAGGTCGATCATGCCCGTTGCCGCGGCAACCGAGAGCGTACACACCACGGCAAGGGCTGCCAACACCAACGCCATGGCAGGGGCACGCCGCAGGCCCCGGGCGGGGGATTTTTCGCTGTCAGGCTGCGGGATTTCGTCGTATACCCTTGCCCGGATACGCTCGAAGTTCGTGCGCTTGAATTTTGCCGTTTTCATGACAACATCTCCTTTAGCTTGTTTTTTGCCCGGTAGAGGGAGTTCTTGACCGACTTGACATCTATGCCGAGGGATGATGCGATTTCCGATGGTTTTTCGCCGTCGCCATAGCGCCGCAGTAATAGCTCGGCTTCGTGCGCGGCTAGATTGCCCATTGCTGCGTACAGCGCCTCGTCCCGCTCGAGCGTCTCGAGCCGCTCAGCCTGGCCTGCTTCGGCGCTTTCCAGGGTTTCGGACAGTTCTGCCGTGGACTTAAGCCTGCGGGAAAAATCCGCCGCCTTGTTGCGCGCGAGAACGCTCAGGTATTTTTTGACGCTGGCTTTTTCGCCGTCGTAACGGCCGGGGAATCGCCAGAAGTCGATGAATACATCGGCAACGATTTCCTCCAGATCCTGCTCGTTCGCCATCGGCGCGAAGTGCGACGCAACTTTCCAGCATAGCCGGGTGTACCGTTTCATCAAGGTTTCGATGTCTGTCGGCATCCTCAAACCTCCCTTCTGACCACATATTCGCAAAACCGGGCAAAAAGGCTCGCGGGATCGTCGATTTTATTTTATCACCTGCCGACTCCTACGTCAACCTGCCATAACGCCGTTCTTCGGGGGGGAGGGGGAACCGCAGTGCTCCAACAGGAGCAAAACGCCCTCCGCAGGGGCAAAGGAAAGGGCGTTGCCCGTTTCCCTGCGCCGAGTACGCAGTTTAGGCGCGGCGCACCCTTTTTCTGCGGGTAAGACAGACGAAAGAAAAGCGCGCCGGTAATCTTTTTGGCTTGAATGTCGGCACCGTTTGTGATATCAAATATCACAAACGGCGGCACATACTGCGCCGCCGTTATCGCTTCCTTTTGGGTTGTGTCGCCTATCTCTTTGCCATGGATGAACCGGCTGATAAGTTGGCACGACGAGGCTTTTGAAGCCAACAGTTAGGCGAATAAGTCAAGAATGCGACCAAGTAACCACATAAACGGATATGACAGGGGCGCTAGAACGAGCCAAAAAAAGCCTAGCCAAAGGCCACCCAAACTAGTGCTTGACATTCGATCCATCCTCCTTCTTCATTGAATTGTCCTGATATTACTATAATAGCCGCCTGATGTCAAGACCTTATAGATGGACATCGTTTTCAAAAAACCTACTATGCCCTCCTAACGGCTGTGCTACTGTTAACGACAATAGTCCCATCGCAGATAGCTTGCCCGTTTACAATGTTCAGCGTTGTATTCACCGAGTACGAAAAGGGCGGCAAAGTCGTCTGTTGATTAGGGTTCGTTATAGTGGGCGCTTCTGCGTAGGCAGATACCATCCCAAACATAAGAACCACTGCGCATAGAATCCCGAAAATCACCTTTTTCATGAAATGCCTCCATCGAATTATTTTGAGTAGCAAACGCCCTCATACATTAACAATCAGATTTGAGCGCAAAAGGTGACCGGATTTTCGGAAAAACTTTTTTCTTTTAAGGAACGCGCTATGTCTAGCAGAATATCTTTCTACGTGAGAGGTTAAAGAGAATCCATGGCGGTCGTTTTCCCAAACAAGAATTTGCTCTCCGAGGTTTGAGTAGTACAGCCCAACAACATCATCTGTGATGGGTATTCCCTATTGATCTCGGCATATATAAACAGAAATGCTGTTGGTCTTGTAATTGGCTGTTTGCCATAAAGCTCAACCCTGCCGCAACATTGCGGCAGGGGCATTGTAATTACGCCCTCAGCGGGCTTCAAATGCAGCATTCCATAACTGGCTACGGAGCTTAAAGGGCCACACCAATTGATACGCATCTCGCTTATCTATCTGTATTTTACCATCCGATAGTTCATTACACCCCCTAGAACTAATAAAAGAACGCTCGAAACGCACATAGGCAGATATGTCACCCAAAACTCATTAAAGGCGTAGCCACCGGCAGAATAGAACAGCAACGGCGTAGGGTGCTCTGCTGGAAATGCCAGATTAGCAAAATGGTAAAGCAAGCAAGCCATCAAGGTGATCGCGGTAGACTTCGCGGTGAATGAGATGAAGTATGCCAATGCGAAGTAGAACAACGACGTGAGAAGCATCCATATTAAGAGCAGTGCCAGTTCGGGGAAAAAATGGAGCGAGAAGACTTGCGCCAGCACCATATTTAACAGCGTCAGCATCCACAGCCGCAAGCCGTCCCACAGTTTGATGCGCCGCCCGTAAAGGAATAGCAGTTCATTGCCGTCGGATTCGATGAATTCTCGCCAGACGAAAATGGGGAGCCACACAGTCATGGGTGGGAGCAGCATCATAGAAAGGTTCCGCGCCGATTCCAGAGGGTTTATTGCATTTTTCGTGTTGAGCAGAAGCAGCGCCGGGAACAATACGCTAAAGGTCACAAACGGCACGAAAGCCCACAGCCCTATGCTTTTGAGTTGAAAGAACGTGCGGTTCAGATATTTTCGATGGCGCATATATACCCGTCCTCCACAGCAGGCGCGGCAGGATAGAAATACTGCGGCGCGGTGGACAGTATTTTCATCATGCGCAGCCCGTTCTCCTCGTATTGCCGCTGCAAAAGGTATGACCCAACGATTTGGCTTCGTTGGTTTTCCGGCAGCAGAAAGACTTTCCCTTGCGCCAACGCCTGAATCTCTCCGCTGCTGCCCTGCGCTATGACGTGGCCTTTGCTGACCACTACGATGCGGTCGCAAACAGCCTCGACGTCCTCCACGATGTGTGTGGAAATAATGATTGTTTTCCCCTGTTTGATGGACGCGATAACATTCTTGAAGCGAAGCCGTTCCTCCGGGTCAAGGCCAGCGGTTGGTTCGTCAAAAATGATAATGTCTGGATCGCCCAGCAGCGCCTGCGCAATACCAACCCGGCGTAGCATACCGCCGGAAAGAGCGCTCACGCGGCTTCGGCTGCGATCCTCCAGGTGCACGATTGCAAGAACTCTCTGGATTTCGCCAGGCAAGCGGCGCTGATCCAAGCCTTTCAGGTTGCCGAGCAGTTGCAGCGCGTCGTAGACGGTCATTTCCCGGAACAAGCCAAACTTCTGCGGCAGATAGCCGATGCGCCGCAGATAGTCCGGATTTTTCTGTATGCTCTTACCGTTACAGAGAATTGTTTTGCCGGGGATGGGGTAGAGTCCTGTCACGCAGCGCATAAGCGTGGTTTTGCCAGCGCCGTTGGGGCCGAGCAGGCCGTATACGCCCTCGCCAAAGCCAACGCTGAGGTTATCCAACGCTTTGTACTTACGGAATTGTTTTGTCAGGTGATTGATTTCCAGCATATTTTATTCCCCCTTTTCCATCAGTTGCCAGAAAAAGAACTCCGAGCTTCTGGTGTCCTGATTGTCGAATAAATAAGTCAAAATAGCTTCCCTCACATATGGTTCCCCATATTTTGCTATGGCCTGCGTCATGGGTTGCGCAATGCGCTCAGATTCATAATCGGCGGCTTGCTCGCGCGACAAAATGCTTTGGAACTCTAGTGGTATTTCCTGATAAAACTGTACCGCGACGGAATAGCACCACCTTTTTTGTGGGAGAATTTGTTCCATTGCATAATCGTGTTTGAGAGATAGGATTCCACCGAGTTCCATTGTATCTCCATAAATTGGCGTATAATTTCCACTGCCATTATCGGGAACGCAAAAAATAGAGCGAAGGGGTGTTGCTGTGCGGTATGTCACGCTTTGCGTTAAGTCGTGAACACTGGCCTGTATTGCGGCTATGTCAGGGATGAACCAAGACATATAGGGCCATACTACGCGAATGTTATCTACCTCTGTTTCTTCCAAAAAACCGCTGTAGAGTATTACGCCATTTGTTGTGCCCTCGAAGCTACCGTCTGCTTGCGTCGGCAAGTTGCAGTATACTTGCTTCTTTGAATGCACAGTGACACGATAATTTGTTGGCTTATACTCATTACGCGTTACATAACTGAAATCTGAGCGATCGAATATCATCCAGAAGCCTGGACGCGGATAATAAGCAAACGCGCCTGACAAATACGTTCCTTGTGAATTGCTATAGAAAACAGGGCTGTACCCCTGATACACAAAACGGATGGCCGTGATTGATGTCTGCGGCGTTACCGTGAGGTAGTCCCCATCCTGCTGATACGGAAGGGGGGTGCCGTTTTGATCGGTTATTTCCTTAATCTTGTATTCATGGTATAGCGTAAAGATATATTCAGGCAAATTTCCCTGATCCACGGTGGCAGTAGCTTCCACGTGTATCTGATTTCCGATGCGCACATCCAATTCATAGTTCGTAGCTGAGAATAGTGGGGCCTGCGTTTTGGCTTCATGTGAGGTATAATATTGCCCATCTATTAAGCTGTAGTGCGGGCTTATATCATATTTTGACGTTGGCTGGAGCAACACACCAGCACTGATGGCAAAAAGCACTAGGCACAGCCCGATCGAAAGCCAGCGCTTCACAGTTTCCCGGCAAAGGCGAAGCAGCGCGATTCCACCAAACAACGCAATCCAAAGAGACAAAACCGCCCATCGGTATGGTTGCAGCGAATAACCGAAAGACGGATTCGGCGGCATACCCTGCACTTGCGGATAAAGGTGGAACCACTCATATACTGCATACAAAGGACTATCAACAAGTATCCCCTGTAACACAGGGCTGGTAAGAAAGACGAACAGAGCAAGAACCGCATAGGCGGCTAGGCGCGGTAGCCACAGGGCCGCAGCCAGCCCGCCAAATACGCCAACCACCGAAACTAGAAAAATGTTAAGCAAAACAGAAAGCAGTATATGAACAAGATAGGCAGGTTGCCCCGCGCCGTCTGAAATATAGAAGAATATATGAAATGCGCTCATAATCAGAGCGAACAGTGCGGCGGCACCAAGCATAATGATCAGTTGCGAGATAGTGAGCGTCCTTTTCCCATGCGGGGTGGCTTCCACTGTTTCCGCTAGATTCGCCGCATAAGCGGAATTGAAATACTCGTAAGACAAAAAAAGGAAAAGGGTTAAAAACAGGATGGGGTAATGGAATACGGTGAATAGGTAGCCCGTTCCATAGCTTCCTGTGGTCACGAGAATAACCAAAACGTGATAACCAGCGAGGAAAACCACTCCGAGCAAAAGTGGCAATGATAGCCGCAGGCTCTTGAGCATCTGTTTGGTTAAGATGGAAAAAGCTCTCATTTAAGCGTCTCCTTTAATCTTAGGGCAATAAAATCGGATCCCGCTACACGTAGCGGCGATGGGCTTACCTCTCATATATAATAACAGATATAGTGGCTGTTGGCAACGTATTTTACGCGAAGATTCCGTTGTTCGGAATAAGTCGCCAACATTTGCTGGCCCGGAAAACTTCCCGGGCAGAGGTTTGCGCAGACTCTCTAATTCGGACGCACAGAGTGGACAGTGGAGCAAGTGCGCATCTACAATGGCAACGCTATCCGTACTGAGTACGTTGTCAACGTACAGGGGTAGTAGGTCGCGCACCACGTTGCAGTTGATTTTCTCATGTCGTGTCATAGAACATTTCCTCCATCGTTTTTGCTTTGCGCTTGGTGCGGTGGCTTATGATCAAAGCCACCTCCTTCGCTTTTCCCTTATATGAGAAACGAATAGGGATTTCGTTACAACAATACATGAAAAAATTTTTTCAATATGGTGACAAGTGGCTACAAGGTTTCCTTCAGAGAACACGCCATTCCTATGGTCTTGAAACGGCATACCCATACCCGTTGCGTATAGCAACGGGTATGGGTACTTGCGTGTTAGACGAGATAGATAGCCCCAGTGCCAGAGACGCCTTTGTTCGCAGGTACATTGGGTTCCAAAGTAAGCCGGAATTGCTGGTCTGAATTGTAGGTCATGGTGGTGGTATAAGGAGCAGAAGCGCCAACGGCCAAGGTCACCGTTTTCTCCGTTCCCCAAGCCTGGAGAGAGTTCGTCCGCACCTGAATAATGGCCTTCATCGCTTGCGTGGAAGACGAGTTGTTCTTTGTGGTGCTATCGATGTACTTCCACAGGCCCGTTACGGGACTGGAGCTTGCCGTGGTTTGCGTGGTGAGCAGGGTAACGGGTGCGCCAGCAGCCGAGGCGACCACGAAACACATAGCCGCGATCAAAAGGGCCGCTACCAAAATGGACACGAGTTTCTTCTTCACTTGGATTACCTCATCTTTCTGTTTGTTGTGGTTGATGTTCGGACTATACAACCCATCCGCCGCGCGTGCACTCACAGCAAACGGGAATGTACCAAGGCTTAATACATCACAGTATTGCTATATCCAGTCACAGTTTCTGAGTTACTCCCGGAATACGCAGTGTACACCGCCCGCACACGATATTCATAACCTGAAGTTGCTGCCTTTTTCATCGTATACATGCCGAAAAAGCTGTTGAATGTTTGCTTTGGATCGCTCGCGCTAGATGACCATACGCTGCTGCTAGCCAGTTTGCGCTCTAAATACAGGGTTATTTCAACTTTGTCCGTGATGCCGTTGTACCCTGTGACGGTGCCTGTACACGATGCTTGTCCACCGCTGATGACCAGCGTGGTTTTTATCGTATTGATGTAAGACCAGCGAAACTGAGGTGGGGGGGGAACTGCGGCGTCGGCGCTGATCGAAGCTGCCTGCGCAGAAATCGCCCCGAGTACGAGAATCACCAAACACAAGATGCCGGAAATTGCCTTTTTCATGAAATGCCTCCGTTCAGTTGTTTTGTATTAGCGAACCCCTTCATACATTAACAATCGGATTAAAGCGCAAAAGGTGACAGGGTTCGTGAAAAATTTTTTGGAGCTTTGAAAACGCCCCCGCCTCCGCTGTCATGCATGAAATTGTCCTCTCATACATTAACAATCAGAAACAGGGGCAAAAGGTGACAGGATTCTAAAGAATTTTTATTTTTCTTTTACAGAACAAGCCATCCTCAGCAGAACTTCTTTATCCACTGGCCCTTCTAGAGAAAAACCATATTGACCATTTTCCCAAAGAATGGTTTGGCTGCCAAGATTGGAACAGCAAATCCCAAGGTATTCTCCGACTAATATTTCTTCTGATGGAACACCTTCAGTGTTTAAGCCAAGCCCGGCAGAGGTTAGGGTATATTGCTGAAACAAGACAGCATCGCCTTGTTGTGAAACGAAAAGGTGGATAGCCTGCGAATCAGAAACAACGCTCTGCGCTTCATCAAACGTGTAGCCCTCAGGCAACCAATGAGGAATATAAATGCTTTCAACCGTTTCAGGCAACCTAGCCGGGTCATCCTCTGGCACAAAAAAGATGGCAGAAAACTTTTCATACGTTTCTACGATAAACCGTATTACTGGCACCCGCAGAGCGGACACGCTGAATACCAACGTTGTCAGCAGAATTAACACCGCCGCCAATGCCAACATGGTTTTTCTGGCTCTGGTGCTTACAAGCGGGTAATATGGTTTGCGTTGGGCGCGGATCAGTCTTTCCATCCTTTGCTCAAATGCGGGGGAAAACGGGAAATGCAAATTTTCGGCTGCCTCCATCAAAGCATCCGCCTTTTTGTTTTGGTTTTCCCGCAGGGCTTGGATAATCAGTGGATTATCCCGGATGAAATCCTGCTTCATGCATCCATCACCTCTTCTTCCTCTAATAAAGCTCTCAAATGATGCCTTGCACGTTCCAGCCGTTTCTTTACTGCGTTGACGTTGATCGCCAGGAGGGCGGCGATTTCCTTTGTGGAGTAGTCATCGCAGTACGCCAGATAAAGGACATCCGCATATATGTCGGGCAGCGATTCTATTTTCTCCAATAGCTCGAAGTACGACATCTCTCTGAGAATGCTGTCCTCAGAAGGTTCAAGCTCTCCGTCGCTCAAATCTTCGTATGGAATCTCAATGATCTTTTTCCGCTCGTTATAGAATGCGAAGCAAACCCTCCTAACCATAATAATCAAATAATTCTTCGTTTGGTGACAGGATACATCATTAATTTTTCCTAAATTCGGGATGAGTTGCAAAAAAGCCTGTGACACAGCGTCCTCCGCTAGTCCATTGTCATGGAGGATGTCCGACGCGACTTTGATCATTAGCTTTCTATAAGCCCGATAAATGTGCTCGAACTTCGCCTGGCCCTCCGGCGTATCAATCATGGTTAGGAAAAACAGAAGCATTCAATAAAAAATCCTTTCTTTAGCGTAGCGCGTAACAAGAGTGGCCATAGGGTCAAAGCCCATACGTTTATTTGGCCACCTTTTTGACGAGTACCAATAGATGGAAAAGCGTATCCTCGTCCAAGGCTTTCAGTACGGCGGTCAAGTCATTCAGCAGTTTGGGATTACTGTTGTCCCCATCGAAAAAGTCCTGTGGGCTTACACCCAGATACTCGCAGATGATAAAAAACATCGACATGGAGGGTAAGGTGCGATGGTTCTCTATCATATTCGTGTAGTTTTCGCTTTGGCCGATGCTCAAGCTCATGTCGCGGGCTGAAACGCCCTTCTGTCCTCGCAATTGCGCGATGCGTCCCCCAATGAAAGAGTCGTAATTCATGCAGATCATCCTTTCCGAATCTCTGCATATAATTGTACTCTATGCGCACCCAAAAACCACACAGCACTTCTGTTAACGTTCGCCGTTTCAAACAGTGCGGCTGTTTATTTTTGTGTGCGGTAATAGATAGGCTGTTTTTAAGCGAATCCGAGCCTTTGCCATATCTTTATTATACCTGCAATTGGCTGCTTTGTCTAGTGTCTGTTTTAGGTTGCGAGAGGCAACCCGCGCCGCTTGGCATAGCGGCGCGGGAGAAATGTTATTTGTGCGTGTAGAAGCCCATGGGGTCGGCAACCACGCCGTTCTGGTACACCTGAAAATGCAGATGGTTCCCGGTAGAGTTCCCCGTGCTGCCTACGTACCCTATGACCTGCCCTTTGTAAACCTGTTCGTCCTTGCTGACGGCAATCTTCGAGCAGTGCCCATACAGTGTTTCGTAGCCGCCGCTGTGTTTTACCTTAATATAATAGCCCCAGCCGTATCCCCAACTGTCTGTGATGTTGGCAACCGTGACGATGCCGTCCGCTGCGGCCAGGATAGGCGTACCCTCGTCTGCCGCAAGGTCAACGCCATTATGGAATTTGATTTCACCATGGTTCGTTGGATTGTCGCGCAGGCCATAACCAGAGCTTATATAATAATCCCCCGCCTGCATGGGCCACGCGAGAATGGTTTTCCCTACCCGCGCGGGATCACCGGCAAGCACCTCCCCGCTGCCCGGAACATAGCCGCCCAATAGCTGCGCCCACATCCCGGCATACTCCGGCGAGAGCAGCTCGTCGAGCTGCGCCCGTTGCTCGGCGTTGAAGTGATGATCACGCGCCATGTCTGCGGCGCTTTTCGTGGCGATGTGGATGGTCAGGGTGCGCTCAATGCCTCCGCTGGTTTGGAGGTTCTGGACGCTGTACGTGAAGCTGTTCATCTCGTTGAGAATCTTCCGCAGCTTGTCGATTTTCTTCTTGTCGAAGGTCGTGACTTCCTCGGGGTCTAGCGGGTCGTTCACGACTTTCACGGCGTACACGGCAAGCACCTGCGGCCAGTCGATGGACATGGTGCCGCCGTCAAAGGAAAGCACGTTATGCACATAGTTGTGCTGCAACAAATCAAAACGATCATAGTATTCTTGGCTTAATGTCTGCACCACCTGGGGCAAGGACTGTTCGCCGCTGCCGGAAAAGAAGATGCCGAACGGCGAGGCAATGAGGAACCCCGCAAGGCAAATCACCAAGATGATCACCACGGCAACCCAGCCGCCCGCGATAATGGCCTCCACCAGAACCTTGATGCCCTCAATGGCGGCCTTGATGGCCTCGTAGGCCGCTTTCGCCGCCGCCTTAGCGGCTTTTGCGGCCAATTGCGCCGCCTGTTTGGCGCGCTGGGCTGTCTGTTTCGCTGTCTTGGCAGACTTCGCCGCCGTCTTTGCGGCTTGCTGCCCCTGCCGCGCGGATTGCGCCGCCGTTTTCGCGGATTTCCCGGCCCGCCCGATGGTGCGGCCCGGCTTCTGCTTTGGGCTAGTGTTTATGACTTTGCGTTTGGACTGGCCGGGCCTGCCGCTCTCGCCGCCACTGGAAGCGCCGGATGCGGGCTTTTCTATAGCGCCCCTGCCGTGTTGCCGGGAAGCTTGTTTCTTCTGCTGCGCCCTGCGGTTTTGGGCCTTGGCCCTGTCGGGCGCGGCATTTTCAGCAGGGGCCGGGCTGTTGGAAGCGCCCGGCGCTGTTTCGCCGGAGCCGGAGTGAGCGCCAGCGCGGGGGCCATCGCCAGCGCCGTGTGTGTCACCAGCAGCGACGGCCTCCGACCCTTCGGCGGGCGTGGCTTCCGGCGCGGGCCTTCCCTTTGCCTTTCCCTGTGCAAGCCGCTGTTGTGCGTTGGTATATGTCCGCTGGACGGCCTTGCGCCCACGGCTGTCTGCCGCAGAAACGGCTTCATGCGCCGCGCCCTTGGCTTTTTCTTCCACGGCGTTCCCGGCGTACTCGTTTGGGGAGGAACCCTGCGGCTCCTGCAATTGCCGGGCGGCGGCATCCTTTGTTTTCATGGCAGCGCGTTTCATTTGAGCGCCGATACGCAGGTCAGTGGGCGCGCGGGTCTTTATGTCCCGCGTAACCTCGCGGGTCTTGATGGTTTTTGGCATGATGTTCACCTCCGGGGCCGCCGCTCCAAGGCGGCGGCCCTTTCATTAGTAATAGGCTATTCCCCCGGCCTGGTCGTCAAAAGGCTGTAGATCGTCGGCGCGACTGCCGCGTTGAGTTCATTCTTGAACGGGACAAGCGCCCTGCCGTAGCGGATCAACCCGCAGCCCGGCTCCGAGTTCGTTATATACGACATCTGCTCCGGGGAGATATTGAGCAGCCGCGCCAGTTTCTCCCGGTCGCTGGCGGCCTGGTTGAACATGACGATAAACTCCGAGTTGGAGAGCATGGTGCTCGCCAGCACGGAATCCAGCAGGTACTCCACGTTTTGCGTGATGGCCGTGGGGAACGCGTTGCGCTTGCGGAAACGCCGCCAGGCCGAATTGAAGAACTCCCCGCTGTGCTCGTTCTCGAACACGACATGGAACTCGTCAAGGAAAATATGTGTCCGCTTGCCCTGCCGCCAGTTCTCGGTCACGCGGTTGAGGATGGCGTCGGTGACGACAAGCAGGCCCATGGCTTTGAGCTGCTTGCCCAGCCCGAAAATGTCATAGACGATCATCCTGTTTTTCGTGTCCACGTTCGTTTGATGCGCGAACACGTCAAGGCTGCCGTCCGTGAACAGCTCCAGGGACAAAGCCAGTTCGTGGGCCTCGGCCTCCGGCTGCGCCAGCAATTCCTCGCGGAGGTCTTTCAACGTCGGCTGGCGCTTCTTTTTCTTGAACTTCGCGTACACGTCGCCCAGGCTGCGGTCGAGAAGCGAACGCTGCTTCGACGTGATGCCCGCATCGTCCAACTGCTCGAACAGCGACAGGATGAACTCGGATTTCTCCGCGATGGGGTCGCCGTCGCTGTAGCCCTCGGCCATGTCCAGCGCGTTGATGTGGTCTTTGCTGCCAGCCGCGATACGGATCACCTCGCCGCCCATGGCCTCGATCAGCGCCGCGTATTCGCGCTCCGGGTCGCAGACAAGGATGTCATCGTCCGTGGCGAGGGCCAGGAACACGATCAGCTCCTTGGCCGAAAACGACTTGCCGCTGCCGGGAACGCCCAGCAGGAACGCGTTGGGGTTTTGGAGCTTGGCCTTGTTGCACAAAATCATGTTGTGGCTGATGGCGTTGTCCCCGAAATAGATCCCGCCCTGGTCTTGAATCTCCTGCACCCAGAACGGCATCAACACGGCCAGGCTCTCGGTGGTGAGCGTCCGCAGGTTCGAGAGGTAGCGCACCCCGATGGGGAGGCAGGTCAGCAGGCCGTCCATCTGCTGCCATTTGAGCGTGGCAAGCTGGCAGGTGTGCTTGCGCCCCGTGGTCAGGATGCCCTCGGTGTCGTTGTCCAGCTCGGCCAGGGTGTCGGCGGTATGGACGACGGTGACGTTGGCGAAGAACATGCGCTGGTCGCGGTTGAGCAAATCGTCCTGGAAGTCCTTGGCCTCCTGCCGCTGCAATTCCATCTCGTAGGGCAGCACGGCGCTGAAATTGTTCGCCATATTTTGTTTTCTTTGGTAGTTGGCGATGTTCGTTTCGATGCCGAGCCGCCGCTTCTCGACTTCCTTCACGGCCTCGTCCGTGGGCACGGGGATGATGTCTACGGACAGCATCATGTTTCGCCCGCGGTCGGTCAGGTCGGCAAGGAAGCGGTCTTTCAGGTAGGCCGGGAAGTCCTTCAGGTACAGCGCCCGGCCAAAGTGGTCGCCCATGCGGAAATGGTTCCTGGCGAAGTGGAACGACGCGGGGGCGATCAAGTCCCGCACGTCGCCGTCGAACGATACGGCGCTGGAGTCGAAGTCCTCGCCGGGCCGGAAGAAGCTGTGCAGGATGCGCAGCTTCTCCGCGCCACTCACTGGCGTGAGCTTGGAATCCAGCCGGGCGAAGCTGGCGGTGAACTCCGTGCCCACGCGGGTGAAATAGGCGCGGGCCTCGCCCAGGCTGCGCTTCTCGGTCGTGACGGTGATGAACAGGTGCCGGATCACGCGGCTGGCCTCCTTCGCTTTCGCCTCCAGGAAGCCGTTGTGCTCATGGCAAAGCCCATCCAGCGCATCGCCCCTGTAGGGGATGAGGATGCCGTCCTCCAGCTCCACGTGGTTCATGCGCCGCAGGATGACAGTGATCTTCGTGACCGCGCCAATATCGCAGCCGTTGAGGATGTCGCTGAAGCGCAAAAAGAAGCGCTCCATGTCCTCGCGGCTGGCGATGGCGTAGTTGATGTCGGTGAAGCTCCAGGTCTGCGAATACTTCTGCCGCCCGACAAGGAAAATGCCGTCCTCATGGGCGGCATAGATGGGCAAAACCTGCTGGGCGGTCTTGGGGGTCTTGCCGCGCTCGCGGTCGCGCTGGCCCTGGTTTTTCAGGGTCTTGATCATCGCGCAGGCCCCCCTTTCAGGTAGGGCAGCGGCTTGCGCAGCAGCAGCTCGGAACGCAGCCAAGCCATGGCGATCTGCTCGGCGGGCATCCCGTTGTACTTCACGAAGCCCAGCGCCGCGAACGGGGCCGCTACAATGACGCATACCCAGCTTGTGATTTCCGTGCCCAGGGCATTGCGCAGGCCGAAGTAGCAGCCCACGGCGGCTCCGATGGCGCACAGGGCGCATACGAACTGCCGCAGCGACAGCCCGAAAAACACCGATTCGGTGTAGTCGCGGATTTCTTTGTTGATGCGGATTTCCAAAAAGATACCTCCTACTTTTCATAATCTCTTGGACGCTTTGATGTGCCGGTGAGTGCCTGCGTTTTTCCGTCATATAAGAGCATCACATCCATGCCCTTATATCCGTATTCCTTGCTCAATCTTTCTTTCGTGATACCGTTCCTTTTACAGTGGCCCAAATACACTTGCATTCCCTGCAAACAGTCGATTTCTCCGATGCTGTGCCATTCCTCAATGCTAGACCACGCATTGTAATGAGCGTCTAGTGACATGCCGACAATGCCGTATCCTGCTTCCAGCCATTGGAAAAGGTCCCCGTCAAACTCGAACGCCAATGCTTGCCATGGTTCATCGTCCAAATAGGGACGAAAGGCGATAACGTAGCCCTCATATCCGGCATAAGCAATCACATCGTCCGGCACAGTACCATTGCCTCGCGCAATGACATACGCAACCACATAGTTATCGTCCAAGTCCCGATTTTTTTGATAGAATTTCGTCCGCTTCAGGCAGCGCACGGAATCTCTCATGATTTTTTGTTTGTTCATATGGCCTCCATTAGAATAATGATAGCTGTCCCGGCACCTCCGGGCCGCCGTGCCCGCCGCCGTGAATCCACCAGTCCATGACCGCCTGCGCGTTGGGCCAGCAGGTTTCCAGCCCGGCCCTGTTACGGGCGGCGAGCATCCGCTCCACCGCGTGAAGATACAGGCCGTAATACTTCGGCCAACGGGCGAAGTCGCGCGCCATGCCTTTCTCGCCCGACATGGGGCAAGCAATACAGCCCAGCCGTGACCAACCCTCGTCATATAATGAGCAATGTGGGATCTCCCGGCTGTTAAGGTACTCCCATACTTCCTCATGGCCCCAATCAATAATTGGGTTCAGTACGTGCTTGCCCTTGAGAGCGCAGACCTCGAACATACGGCGGGCCTCGTCGTTGTCGCTGTTGAGCATGATCTGGTTCTTGCTGTAGCTGTTGAGTTCCAGCATGGCCCGCTTGTTGCGGCGGCTGATGCTCTCAGCCCAGCGGACACCCGTGATAATCGTGCGCCCGGCCAGGTACATCTCTTTCAATTCGCTACAGCACCATCTTTGGATACGGGTTGGCAAGCACATCTTTTTTTCAATGAGCTGCCACATGGACAATGCCGGGCGGTCGATGATTACATCAGGGTAACGGTCGCGGATGAAGTACACGACTTCGGGCGGGTCAACGGTAGTCAGGTGGTAGTGGGCCTCGAATTTTACCCCCGCTTCTTTGGCGAGGTGGTACGCCGTCTGCGAATCCTTGCCTCCAGAAAAGCCGAGCGCGTAGCCATCAGGCGGCTCGAAAGCCCGCAGCCGGTCGATGGCGGTCTGCACCTTGTCGGTGGTGCCGAACAGGGTAGTTTCCTGTAGCATTACCGCGCCTCTCTGCCGCCGCGCGGAGGCTTCTCGGGCAATTGCGCTGCTATTTGCGCCAACCGCCTGTAAAAACTTTCCCGCGCGTCAACCTCAAACCGTTGATACGCCCGCGCCGCATCGGTCGGCGTATCGGAATGCCGGAGGCTCGCGATGTCTTGCGGGGTCAGCTTGACGTATTCCTGTCGGATCGCTTCGGTCATTTGCGCTTGCATCTCTTTTCCCTGCCGGACGCAAGGGCGGTAACGCGCCAGGCTGTGGTGACAGCCAACCATCACGGCGTACTCGCAGAACATCCGTACAAGCTCCCGGTCAAGCCCGCGCTGGCCTTCGTCCTGATACGCTTGGGTCAGTGTATCGTTTTTCCACTGGCGAAACTGCCCCTCGTTGCTGCTTCGGGAGCAGATATATACCTCATCCCGGCGCAGAGATATTTGCCGTATATATAATAGGTTCAACACCGCGCCTCCCCGCCGCCGCGCGCAGGCTTCGCAGGCAGCCGCCCGGCCAACTGCGCCAGCTTCCCGTAAAGCGCTTCCTGCGTATCCTGTTGAAACTGCCGGTAAGCCTGCGCTGCCGGGGTTTGCTGTCCTTCGGGATTATGGATAGTTGCCGCGTCCTCCGGGGCCAGCCTCGCGTACTCGCGCTGGATCGCCTCAAAGCCCTGCTTCCATAACGCATTGCCCGGACGGACACATGGGCGGTATCGCTCCATGCTGGGATGATGCCCGTCGATCCGGGCATACTCGCACAGCATTTTGACTATCTCCCGGTCAAGCCCAAGCTGGCCCTCTTGCCGGTACACCTCGGTCAGGCTGTCGCATTTCCAGGTGTGGAACGGGCGGTCGTCGTTGTTGCTTTTTGAGTGCAGGTATATGCCGTCAGGCAGCACGGCCACTTGCCGGATCAGCTCAGTGCCCATATCACCGCGCCTCCGTATCTCTCGCGGGCGCTTTAGGCTGATGTTCCCGCACACTGCGGCCATCCGTGGGCTTCACGAAGTCCAGCCGTCCGGCAGCGTAGACAGCGTTGTCGTTCAATTGCCGCTGCCACGCGCCCTGTGACGGCGCCCATTTGAAGCCGTGGCTTTTCAGGGCCGCGCACTGCTCGGCGCTGGGACGTTCGTCGAAAAACAGTTGCAGGCGGTTCATATCCGTGTTGGCCTCGGCGTGGCCGCCCGCGAACTCCCAGCCCTTGAAGCCCACCTCGCGCTCCTGCGTAATCAGCCCGATGCGCTGCGTGAGCCTGCGGATTTCCGCGCTGTTATTTTGCAGCTCCCATGAGGGATACGGCTGCTTATCGTAGGAAGGTGCCCTTTCCACGCGGACATCCAGTTTCGCGGCCTGCACGTCGGTCAGGCCCGGTGCGCCACGGCAGGTGCCGTGGCTGCGGAAATAAGCGTTGACGGCTTTCATGCTTTCCTGTAGGGCCTTGCAGCCTTCCAGCTTCTCCGTCAGCTTTTCAATGGCCTGCGGATCGCTGGACGATATTGCTTTATTGTATGCCATATAAATTATCCTCTCTCTGTTTACAGGGCAGTCCCTGCGTGATATAATTAAGAACGATTCAGTAACAGAACGGAGCATTCCTTTGTCACACACATTGCATAGCTTGCCATACCACCTGATTGATGGAATCCCGTATGATACCCTTTACCGCAAAGCGCTTGCCTGCTATGAGATGCTCTCGGCGGGTTTGCGTGATATTATCACTGAAAAGCACATGGGCCGCTATGAGGCAGATTATCCGCCGCCGCATGTGTGGGATGAGTTGTGTTTCACGGCTGAGGCAATCATTCTCTACCATCTCATACTAGATACAGCCCCGCAGCAATTTACATTGACTGACGGGGCAACCACCGACCATGAAGCACAAAACCTTTTCGACGAGATAGTGGGCCAAGCGTTTGTTCAAGCGTGGGAGGATGAGCTGGCAGCCATGGATGAAGCGGACGGGCTTCCGCCAACAGTAGAATTGAAACAGCAGAAAGCATTCGATCCGGGATTTCCAGTAGAACTGCTTTCCTCTCTTTCTCCAGAAAGCATAGAGTTTTTACAGACAAGCTACAATTTTGAGCAGGACATATGGTGTTCTGTTACCCACCAAAGAAAATTTCTCGCACAACCCTGTCCGCCATCTTCACCGCGCCCACCAACACAAGCATATTAAATATGAGTTCTCCCACATATTTCCACACCTGCGTCACGGCGGGGTCGGCGGGTTCAATGACGGGCGGGCTTGCGGCGAACAGGTTGAAGATGATGCAGCCGAGCACAATGATCACGCCCTCCAGGCACACCCCGGCGTAGGATTTCAGGAAGCCCTTGCCGATGCTCTGGCTGGGTTCGCCCGCGAACGCCGCCAACGGCACCGGGGCGATGGCCGTGTAGAGGTATAGCTTTAAGAAGCGCCCGTACACGGTCATGATCATTATAAAGCTCAGCACGGTAATGAACAGCGAGCCGATCAGCGTCACGGCCCATAGCGGGATTTTTTCCATGAAGCTGGTTCCGTCGATGGCCGTGATGATGCTCTCGGGCAGCACGGTCGCGCTGCTGCCGTTCACGCCCGCCTTGGCCATGATGGTGGTCACAAGGCCCTGCGCAATCTCGAACAGCTTCATCAGCAGCTCGAGGCCGTTGGTGACGGCGAGCTTCGCCAGCACGAAGCGGATGAACACCTTAATCGCGACTTCGGGCCGCTTGAGGTCGGCGAAGCTGGAACTGGTTTTCGCCATGCCCACCACGAAGAACAGCACCAGCAGCCCCAGGCCCACGGCCATGAGCGCTCCGTGCAGGTTGACGATGACCGTCCAGATGCCGCCGCCCTTGAAGTTTTGCGGGGTCTGGGTCAACAGCGTCCATATCTCGGCCAGCTTGTCGTTCCAGGTGTCGAGCGCGTTTTGCAGGTTGGATACAACCCAGTTGTCGCCTGATGCCAAAGGGGTTCCCTCCCTTCGGGGCCGCGCCGCATGACGCGGCCCTTTGGCATGGATTTCAGGCAGTGATCAGGTCAAGTATCTCCTTGGCAAACGCGATGACCACGCCCCCAGCCACGGTCAGGAAGCCGTTGGCCCTCTGACTGGGGTCGTGGCTTTTCAGCGAGAGGCCGAGCTGCACGATGCCGAACGCCAGGATGATCAGGCCGATGGCCTTAATGACTTTGAACACGAAATCGGAAAGGTTGTTGACGGCCTGCACGGGGTCGCCAGCGGCGAACGCGCCCACGCTGAACAGCGTCAGCAGCAGGGCGAGGGCCGCGCCGATGGTTAAGGTCTTGCGAAGTTTCTTGCTCATGATGGATTCTCCTTTTTTTGTTTGAAAATGAGTTCTAAATCTTCCTCCGAAAGCAGCTCCACTTCAGGCATGTCGCCGCTGCCGGGCGGGGGTTCCTGTTTTAGCTGTTTGCGGCCTTTCACGGCAAAGCTCGCGATGGAATAGTCCAACTCGCCGTGCTGGAACGGTTTTCCGCTGCCGTCCGCGCTGCCGCCCACGTTGGGGTGCTTGAGGATGTCAAACTTGTCGTCCATCACGGGCCGCTCCCCGCGAATAAACAGCAGGGCGTAGCGGTTGTCCAGCAGGCGCACCTCGTCCGGGGTGAGCAGCTCCCGCCCGGCGTTCTGGTCGTTGCGGGAGTAGTTGCCGTTTTTGCCGAAGGAGCGGCCATAGGTGTTCGTGTCGATTGTTTCCTTGCCCAGCAGCTCCGAAACGAACTTGTGCGTGGCCTGCTCGTTGCCGCCTAGATACAAGAAAGTATCGCAGTTGCCCACGATACTCTCATGCTGCTTTTCAAAAAGGGCCTTGAGCTGCGCCATGTTTTGCAGGATGATCGACACAGACACGCCGCGTGACCGCATAACGCTGAGGATTTTGTCAAAGTCGTCGGGCAAACTTACGTTCGCGAACTCGTCCATGATAAAGTGCACGGGCACAGGCAGGCTCCCCCGGTATTTGTGGTCGGCGGCGTAAAACAACTGCTGGAACAACTGCGTGTATAAGATCGACACCAAAAAATTAAAGCTGGTGTCGTTGTCGGGGATGATGATGAACAGCGCCGTCTTGCGCTCGCCCATGGCAGACAGGTCAAGCTCGTCCGTGGCGGTAAGCGCGGCCAGGGACGCGAGGTTGAACTTCTCCAACCGTGCCGCGAGGGTGATCTGGATGGATTTCAGCGTCTTGGCGCTGCCGCTGCGGTAGTCCTTGTAATACTTCACGGCGATGTGTCCGGGGTCGCGCATTTCCAGCCGTTCAAACAGCGTGTCCAGTGGGCTGCGGTAGCTGTCGTCGTCCTCGCGCACCTCGCCCGCCCGCAGCATCTCCATGACCATGGGAAAGTTCTGTTCGTCTACCGGGGCTTCGTGTTTGAGGAAGAAGATCAGCGCCAACAGCAGCATGGAGGCGGCGGTGTCCCAGAACGGGTCGTTGCTCTGCGACCCCTTGGGCGTTGTAGCCTTGAACAGGTTCGTGACAAGGCGCTGCACATCGTTGTCCTCGCGCAGGTACACGAAGGGGTTGTAGCAATCGCTTTTCCACATGTTGATCAGGTCAAGCACCTTGACATCAATGCCCTTTGCCCGCAGCAGGTTTCCCGTGTCGCGGCAAATTTCGCCCTTCGGATCGAGTACAATAATAGACGTGTTGCACTGCATCACGTTAGGCTTACAATAGAAGCGGGTCTTGCCCGCGCCGGAGCCGCCGCAGATGAGCACGTTCAGGTTGCGGCGGTGCTTGTGCCCGTCCAGGCCGATGCGCACGTTTTGGGTCAGCAGCTTGTTTTGGGTAAACACCGGGTCGGCGTACTTGCGGTTGACAGCGGCGGCCTCGCCCCATTTGGCGCTGCCGTGTTCCTCTTTTCGACGGTAATTTTTCCGATTGGAAAGGTACATCCCAATTCCCACCCCATAGGCCAAAACAAGAACGAGGACAGTCTTTACGGTGCCAATTCCATTGGCACTTGCCTCGCAGATTGTGATTGCTATGGGATTATCCATTGCCGCCGAAAAGCCGTTGACGATACCAACCAGCCCGCCGCCCAGGTGTGGCGCGATCAGCAGCGCCAGCCAAACCACGGGCACGATCCCCAGCGCGGCTACGATCCATTGCTGCTTGGGGTTGTCCCGCTTCACGACCGGGCCTCCTGCTTGCGCGGTTCAAGGGTTTTGCCCATTTGCCGCATGACATCGCCTGCGGTGTCGCGGATAGCCGAAAGCTCGTCGCGAACGTCCTTGCTGTCGCGGCCCGCAAAATACTCCGGGACATCATAGGGAATCTCCGGCGGGTCAACGCCATATTTGCGGCACAGCACATGGGCGGCAGCGCAGGCTACGAAGTTCTTGTCCTGGCATTTCAGCGATTCGGTGTCCTGGCGATCCAAAATGGCATATGAGATTTCCAGCGACAAGCTACGGAACTGATCGCCGCCGTCCATGCCGCGAAGCATCTCAATCTCATTCGTTGCTTCGTTATAATGTGCATCGCCTTCATCCAACGTATCCACCAAGCGCACCGGGCAGGGGGAGGCTTTGGCCAGAGCGGAAATTAAGCTGCGCTCATCGTGTTGTGGCACAGGTTGCAACCGGGGTCGCTCGGCCTGCGAAATGTCGTATACCCGTTTCACATTCATGCTGGTGCCCACGCTGCCATCGTCGCGGCGGTATTCGGGGCCGGGCGTGAGGATGGTGATCGCCCTGGGCAATTCGTCGCGTTTGATAAAACCCTTTTGCTGCTTCCAGTAGTCAAGGTCGCCGAGCCAGGTCGCAGCAGGCTGCTGCGCCAACACCAACAGCGCGTTGGTGGCCGAATAGCGGTCGAACCGCGCCTGTAAATCCAGGTACTGCATAAACCGTCCGGGATCAGAGGTCACGTCCAAGGCCGTTGTATCAGCCAGGGCGTAGAGGCCCTCGCGCTCCTGTTTCTTTTGCGCAGCCCAGGCCACTAGGTCAAAGTTATCACGCGGTGTTGCCTCCTGCGGTGGTGGGGCCACGAAAAGATCATCATAGTTTGGCATTGTTATTTCTCCTTCGGTTTTGATTTTTTGCGTTGTGGTTGTTTTGGGTGCTGTGCCTTGTTCCGTTGCTTGGACTTTGCGGGCGGCTTCTCACGACGGCTAGCGATTTCAGCATCCAAAAATGCTTTCACGGATTCGGGAGAAGACAGGTCAGAGATAGTCTCGCCTGCTTTCGTTCTGGTCTGTGAGGAAGATACGGACGGAGGGTTTTTCCTCGTCGTCGCCGTCTCCGTCCGCGCCGGAGGGTGGGCGGCTGGTTCCTCTTTCTGCACTGCGGCGGGGGCCTCCGGGGTAGCTTTGCCCTCGTCCTGGGGTGGCAGGTCAAGGTTATCCCCAGCGTCTGCCGCAGGGGTTTCCTTCTCTGGCTCTGCTGGTGCGGCGGCTTCCTCTGTGGGCTCTGGAGCTTCCTCATGCCGTCGCACCAGCGCCCCCACCACCGGGACGTGCCGCGCAATCTCCATCGTAAGCTCCCGCAGAAGCTGCCCGACGCGCGTTTTCGGTTGCCGCCGTTCCTTGGCAGGCTTTGGCTCCTTGCCGATGTCTCGCAGATACTGCGCCTCCAGCTCACTGCGTTTGCCCTGGAACAACTGCCGGGATTCCCTGCGGGCTTCCCGCACAGCGCCGTCGCGTTTTTCCCTGGCCGCTTTTTCCGTTGCTTTTTGTTCGGCTTTCACCTCGGCCTTGGATTTGGTTTGCTCGCAGGTGCCGCCGCCTAGGTCGTGGGCTTCGAGCTTCTCCAAAATACGGCTCACCCGCGCCGCGTCCTCGGCCTTGGCCATGATCTCCACCATGCCATTTTCATCGCCCTTTTGCCGCAGGACGCAGTAGGTGATGCCGTACTTCTTCGCGGCGGCAACGAACTCCTTCAAGTCCTTGCCCTGAATCTCGAAGAATTTCAGCTCCGCGCCGGATTTGAGCATCGTGCGCAGCCGCTCCCGCCCCCGCAGCTTCGGCCCGGATTGCTTCTGGCCCTTGGGGCGTGGCTTTATCGCGGCCAGCAGCAGCGCTAAGATATGCTCCGCGCCCTCGCCCGCGATTTTCATCGTGTATTGCGCCCCTTCCAATGCCAAATGCGTGACCTGTTCAGCGGCTTCTCCGCCTGAACTCATGCTGGTTCACCTCTCTTTCGTTTTTGTCGGTCTGCATGTTGCTGCGCATTTCCTGCGCCCGGAACAGTATCCTATCGCATAGTGCCGCCTCCTTTTTTGTTGCAGTTTTTTTGAATGCCGCAAGCTGCTCCGGCGTGTCGATTTCATGCTCGCACAGCAGCCGCAGCTCACGGGAGATTTGATCTATCTTTATAAGTTCGCCGCGATGCACCGGGCGCACTTTCTCAGGCGGGCGCTGGCGGTGCTTCGGCAGCTTGCCTAAAATATATAGGTAGCGGAAGTACAGCGCCCGGAAGCCTTTCAGCCGCCGTGTGCGCTGGAACGTGCCGCGCAAAAAAAGTACACGCACTTGGCGTGTGGGTTCGGGTTCGGGGCGCTTAGGCCGCGCCTGCTCCAAGATACGGCGGCGTATACTTTCGAGGGAGTAGTCGTCCCCGAAGTTACGCTGGAGCTTTAGCCCACGATCCCGTCCTGCGGCGCGGACGGTGATGTCCTCGCCCCGCTTGACGCTGTAGCCCATGGCTTGTAGGTTCTCGAAGAACTGGCGTTCCGTCATGGCCTCGGCGATGGCCCGGTCGAGGTCGGCTTTCATCATACCCCGGTAGTTGGGCTTGCCTTGCCGGGCCGCCTGCCATTCGGCGTAGTGCTGCGATTGGCCCGCCTTGGGCTGTTCGATTACGGAAAGGCCATATTCACGGCAGAGGGCATCGCTGGCGGCGCGCATATCGCGGTAATCTTTTTTGGAACGATAATAGCGAAAGCCGTCAACGAAGGAAACCGTGTTGACTACGAAGTGATTGTGTATGTGATTCGCCTTGTCCAGGTGGGTCGCGACTAGCACCTCGAAGCGGTCGCCCCAAAGCTGCCGGGCCAGCCGTACCCCGATTCTGTGCGCCAGTTCCGGGCTGGATTCTCCTGGCGCGAAGGACTGATAGCCGTGATAGGCCACAACGCCGCCCTCTTTATCGTGCAGGCGCTTTGTCCGCAGCATCTCACTACGGGCTGTATCGGGCTGGCAGTTCACGCCGCTGACGAACTGCCACAGCAGCACCGGGCTTT
>Ga0268262_10001263_pt1 | contig 31728 bp, 31 predicted proteins | sample TergutNc150P3_FD_190354 | JGI IMG/M metagenome (GOLD analysis project Ga0268262, IMG submission 190354) | Nasutitermes corniger P3 segment gut microbial community from laboratory colony in Florida, USA - Nc150 P3 (SPAdes) (version 2) | ecosystem: Host-associated > Arthropoda: Insects >... | reverse complement strand
TCACGGTAACCGAATAACTGCGCCCCAACAAGGGGCGTTGACCGACTAAATGCGACTCGTTACCGCGCACAATAAAAGCCACTGTGTACAGTAAATGCCGGATGCCTTTAGGCAGCCGAGCGCGCGGCAGAGAAAAAGGTGATTTTCGTATCAAAACTCAGTGGTACTCCAAGCTGTCCAACGGACAGCAGACCTCCGTGGTTATAAATTCTTCTTTTTTCATACCCCGCAGCTCTATACCTTTTTTTCGCGCTTCCATATAATAAAATAATGTTATTCGATTTTCTTTTCGCCCTTAAGCGGATAAAAGTTTTTACGCTCATCGGAGAAAGCGGCACCGGCAAAAGTTTTCGGGCTAAACTGGTGGCGCAAAAATACGGCATTGATTACATTATTGATGACGGGCTGTTAATAAAGGAAAACCGGATACTGGCGGGCCATTCGGCAAAAAAAGAAAAAACATTTCTGGCGGCGGTAAAAGTGGCCCTGTTTGACGATAAGGCCCACCGCGATGAAATTGCCCGCAAGTTCCAGAGTGAAAAGATAAAAAAAATCCTGGTGCTGGGCACATCGGAAAAAATGGTCAGAAAGATCGTCGCGCGGCTGCAACTGCCGCCGCCGTCAAAACTTATAAAAATCGAGGACATTGCCAGCCAGGATGATATAGACAAGGCGATAAGAACCCGCCGCATTGAGGGCAAACACGTTATACCGGTGCCGTCCATCGAAGTAAAGCGGAGTTATCCCCATATATTCCATGACGCGATACAGATTTTTATGCGGCGCGGTTCTACGGCGGGCATCGGCCCCACGCCCAGGGTGCTTGAAAAATCGGTGGTCAGGCCGGAATATTCCCGGCGGGGCAAAGTGATCATTTCAGAGGCGGCTTTGAGCCAAATGGTTATTCACTGCGTTGATGAATACAACCAAAGTATACGGATAAAAAAAATACTGGTGCGCGATAAGGAAATGGGGTATCAACTGGTGATAACCATTGACGTGCCTTACGGCATCCAACTGGGAGGAAACATCCATGAATTGCAGAACTATATCATTGACAATATTGAGCGTTATACGGGGATTTTAATTGAAGAAGTCAATATTATTATTGACAAAATAATTCAGTAAGGGTGAGGGAAACCATGAGCGACATTCAGGTACGTTATGAAAATGAAGTCATAAGATGCCCATACGGGACGATAGCGGATACTTTGCTTGAGTGTTTGGGTATTGGTGAAGAGGCGGTTGCGCTCAGGGTGAATAATGAAATTCGTCCCCTTAAAACCAGACTGGCGGTTAACTCAACTCTGGAACCGGTGCCGCTGCAATCGCCGGAAGGGGCAATGATTTACCGCCGCTCGCTTGCCTTTCTGCTCGCGGTCGCCGCCCGTAAACTCTTCCCCGGTCACGGCCTCTATGTAGGTCATTCGCTGGGCAGCAGCTACTACTACACGATTAATCCAGGGGAACCGCTTAAAGAACAGGAAGTAACCGCATTGCAAAAAGAAATGGAAGCCATTGTACGGGAAGACTTCCCCATTACCTTCAAATACCTGGCCTACGAAGAAGCCCTTGAGGTGTTTACCAAAAACCGGCAGACGGACACGGTGCTGCTCCTGGAACAACGCAGCACGTCGCGGATCAAGGTACATGAATGTAAAGGCTTTCTTGATATTTACGTTGAGCCGCTGGTGCCGCGTACCGGCCTGCTTTCGTCGTTTGAACTTATGCCCTATCAGGAAGGTTTTCTGCTGAGGTTTCCCGCTATCGGTAAGGGAATGGAGATAGGCCGTTTTGAAGATGAGCCGAAAATTTTTGATGTATATAACGAATACAAAAAATGGGGCCGCATGGTGGGGGTACGGGTAGTAGGCGATCTGAACGCTCTGGTAACAAACCGGACGATCAACGACTATATCAGAATTGCCGAGGCGCACCAGAACCGGAAAATGGCTGAAATAGCGGAACAAATCTACGGACAGCAGGCCAACATTAAAATGGTAATGCTGGCCGGTCCTTCCAGTTCCGGCAAGACTACCAGCGCGAAACGGCTCTCTATTGAGCTTATGGTGCTGGGGATTAAGCCTGTCGCCGTCAGTCTGGATGATTACTTTTTGGGAAAAGAACGTACTCCAAAGGATGAAAAAGGCGATCCTGATTATGAATGTCTTGAGGCTTTGGACATCTCCCTTTTGAACGAACATTTACAGGCCCTGTACCGCGGCGAGGAAATCAGACTGCCCGTCTATGATTTTAAAACCGGCAGCCGCAGGGAGGGCGAGGGGAGAGCGATTCATCTTGATGACCACGCGGTGCTGATCGTTGAAGGCATTCATGCCCTGAACGAAGCCCTGACCCCTGGTATTGCGCGTAACACCCGGTTTAAGTTATACGTTTCCGCCCTGACCCAGCTTAATCTGGATGACCACAACCGCATTCCCACCAGCGACAACCGGCTGCTGCGGCGCATGGTGCGCGATTACCAGTTCCGCGGGAAGGACGCCGCCGGCACGATAAAAATGTGGCCTAACGTACAGGCAGGGGAACGCAAGCATATTTTCCCGTTTCAGAACACCGCCGACGCGGCGTTTAACTCCGCCCTTGACTACGAGCTTTCGGTGCTGAAATATTACGCCGATCCCCTTTTGCGGGCGGTAAAGCCCGGCCAGCGTGAATACGCTGAAGCGTCCCGCCTGCTGTCCTTCCTGGAAAATTTCGCCCCCATATCGCCGCAGTATGTGCCGGGTACCAGCATACTGAGGGAATTTATTGGTGATAGTGAATTCAAATACTAGGGAACCGCTGAATAGTTGATCTCAAAGAAATTTACCACGGAGTACACGGAGTTTCACGGAGGATGCCCGAGCTTGCGCGCGAAATATTGAGCGCGTTTTTGGAGATATGCGACACGGCATAAGCCCCAATAGAATCCTACATAAGAATAATGCTACAGGGCGTGATTTTCGTACCAAAACTCCGTGGTACGCGAACCGCAGGTTCGACGTGACCTCCGTGGTTAAAAATTCTTCCAGTCCCTGATCCCTAATCCCCAGTCCCTGCTTTCTCTCTCCACATATCATCTAACTCGCGGGTTTCGGCGGCAAAAAATTCCTTGCGGTATTCCTTTTCCCGTTTTTCCTTAAGATTCTCCATTACTTTAAGTTCGCGGGATGCCTCAAGGTAAAGATTCCGTTTTTCTTCAACAACCATTTCAGCTTTAGCCGCTTCTTCCATCAGGCGTTCCGCTTCCTGTTCCAGACGGAGAATGTAAGTGTCCCAGGCCAGCATGGAAGCGGCGGCCGTGCCGATGGCCGCTCCGGTAACAGAGCCGCCGCCGGTGTCAGTGTCTCCTAATCTCGTAAAACGCTGCTGAACTGCCTGGCTGTGGATAAGGGCATTTTGTTTAATGTTATTTTCAATAGCGGTCAGGATGCTGATGGCCCGGCCCAGCTCGTTTTTTGCTTCTTCTTCGCGGTACTGTCTGAGTTCCAGCACCTTCTCAAGGTTAAACCTGAACCGTTTCACTGATTGGAATTACCCTCGCCGGGATTCGGCGCGGCGGCAATGTCGGAGTCCGGCAGGCCGCGCCCGGCAAAAAGCGCCGCAACGCTGTTTTGGGCCTGAATGTAACCGGTATCGGCGGCGGCGGGCGGAGTTTTGGCGGCGGACGTTTTCCGCCGCTTTTGCCCGTCAGACGTCCCGGGGGTTTGACCGCTTCCCGCTTCTTCAGGCGGTATGGGGATGCCGGAAATTTCTTCCATTGCGGCAAAGGTTTCTTCCAGCGACGAAGCCTCATCAACCGCCTGAATCAAAAATTCCTCGATAGGCTGATGTTTGGCGATAGCGTCGTCAATGGCGGGATTTGAGCCCGCATGATAGGCCCCCACATTGATAAGGTCTTCCACTTCGGCGTATGCGGCCATGCTGCGGCGCAGGGAAGCGGCGGCCTTGTTGTGTGATGACCCCGATACCGTTGGGGCAAGGCGGGAAATACTCTGCAGTACGTCAATGGCAGGGTAATGGTAGGCCTGGGCCAGGCGGCGGGAAAGCACGATATGGCCGTCAAGAATACCCCGCACGGTATCCGCCACCGGCTCGTCCATATCATCACCGTCAACAAGTATCGTGTAAAAGCCGGTGATACTCCCCACATCGGAAGTGCCCGAACGTTCCAGCAATTTGGGCATGGAGTCAAACATACTGGGGGTATAGCCTCTGGTCGCGGGCGGTTCACCCGACGCAAGGCCGATTTCCCGCATGGCGCGGGCAAAGCGGGTTACCGAATCGAATAACAGCATAACGTCCAGCCCCTGATCGCGGAAAAATTCGGCGACGGCAGTCGCCACATAGGCCCCCCGCAGACGCGCCAAAGGCGGTGAGTTGGAAGGCGTTACCACTAACACACTGCGGGCAAGCCCTTCCGGTCCCAAATCATTCTCAATAAAATCATTGACCTCGCGGCCACGCTCGCCGATAAGGGCGACCACATTAACATCGGCATTGGTGTTACGGGCAATCATTCCCAGCAGGGTGGATTTACCTACGCCGGAACCGGCAAAAATGCCCAACCGCTGCCCCCGGCCCACCGCCAAAAGGCCGTCAATGGCCCGCACCCCGGTAACAATGCGTTCGGTAACACGCCGCCGTTTCAGCGGATCGGGAGGATTTGCCAACGCTGGATACATAACGGTGGATTCTATTTCGCCTTTATCGTCAACAGGATTCCCCAGAGCGCCCAGCACTCGTCCCAAAAGTTTGGTCGAAACCGGCACTTCAAGACGGCTGCCCCGCGCGATAACGCGGTTACCGACCTCAATCCCGCTGGTTTCCTCAAAAGCCATAAGCTGTACAATTTCATTCCTTAATCCGACAACCTCAGCAGAAATTGTTCCCTGGCCTTTGGGAACCTCAATGGTGCAAATTTCGCCAATAATGGCCTGCGGCCCCCTGCTTTCGATCAGGAGTCCCTGGACTTTGGTTATCTTGCCGGTGCATTTTATGGGATCGGTGCGTTCGGCGGTTTCAAGGTATTTTTCGAAAACAGCGGTTTCCACATCCCCCCCTGTCTTATATTGTAAAGCGTCAAGCCGGAGAAGTCAATTACGTTACGAAGCAGTACTCTATCGCCATGCCCGGATTATTTCACACCCGGAGGTTTTTTATTTTGAGGGGGTTGGTTTGAGAGTGAATACAGACTATGCGGATTTCCGCGCTGGTTTCCGTGTTTTGACTGCCGCCATGTCATTCCCCCTTGACGTACCGCGCGGTCAGTTCCCGCGCCGTCTCTATGTCTTTTTGCTGTCCGTTCTTGTCGCCGCCGCAGAGCAGGATGATTATTTCACGCCCGTTATATATACGGTTTAGTTGGTTTTTTGCTTGTATCTTTCATCATATACTCTTTTAATAAATGTAATAATACAATAATATGTGAGTCTTTTCCAAAACTCGGTTAGTTTTTTAAAATCATTATGTATTATAACTTTAATATCATATCCTGTGTTAATACTTCAAATCCTTTTTTCTCATATAATTTTATTGCATTTTCATTAAACTTATACACATATAATACAATATCATTATATTTTTCTTTTTTTGCATATTCTATACTATAATTTAATAATATTTCTCCATATCCGTTATTTCGATAATTTTCATCAATTACAATATTGTCTATAACGATAAATTTCCTTTTTTTATGAAAGGGAAGATGACCTTTTTTTTCTTCATGCGCTAATAAAAAGCCGATTATTTCCTTTTCTTTTTCTAAAACTATGAAAATATTTGTTTTATCATTTAATAATGATTCAATATATTCTTTAGTGCGACTACCTTCATTAGTTTTTTCATAAATATACGGTTCATTATTATAATGAAGACAATCACTTTGCCAGAATAAATTATTTATTTTATCGAAATCTTGTATATTTACATTTCTGATATATAATTCCATTTTATTCACCATATTTTGCTTTATTAAAATACTAATTCTTACCACATTCCCAGCCTATCAACTTTTTCAACTGCCTGTAAATCCCATATACAGGCGGTAGTACAACACCAAGTATCATACCACAAGCCCATATTATACAGTTTTGGCATAATAAATGACAATGCCAAACCCTGTACTTGTACCGCCGCTTGCTCCTGTACCTTCGTACTCTTTGTGTGAAATCTTCAGGTAAAACTGCCCCCTATTCCCTCTTCCCGCTTTCTCTTTTATACTGTCCTTAATGGAAAACCGCCCCTCCCCATTTACCGTGTCACAGTTGACCGAGCTTATCCGCAGCCGCCTTGAGGAGGACTTTGCCGCCGTGACGGTGGAAGGCGAATTGTCAAATTGCCGGCCTGCGTCATCGGGGCATCTGTACTTTTCCCTGAAGGATGCAGGGGCAAAAATAGACGCAGTGATGTTCAAAAACCGTCTGCGTTCATTGACTTTTGAACCCAAAGACGGGATGCTGCTGCGGGTGCGGGGAAGCCTTTCAGTATACGCGCCGCGGGGCAGTTATTCGATTGTCTGTGAAGAAATAGAAATTGCCGGCAGCGGGGATATACTCGCTATGCTGGAAGAACGCAAACGGCGGCTGGCTGATCAGGGGCTTTTTGACGAAAGCCGGAAAAAACCGCTGCCCCGTTTTCCGTCAACGATTGGGGTGGTCAGTTCGCCGACAGGCGCGGCGGTGCGGGATATACTCAATGTGCTGGAACGGCGGGCCGCCGGTGTGCGGGTAATTATTCTGCCCGCGCCGGTGCAGGGAAACGGAGCGGCGCCGGTTATCGCGCGGCGTATAGAACAGGCCAATCAGTGGAAGCTGGCCGATGTGTTAATCGTGGGGAGAGGAGGGGGGTCTCTGGAGGACCTGCTGCCTTTTTCCGAAGAAATAGTGGTACGGGCGGTTGCCGCGTCGGCAATTCCGGTGGTCAGTGCTGTGGGCCATGAGATAGACTGGGCCTTATGCGATTTTGCCGCAGATGTGCGCGCCCCCACTCCATCGGCGGCGGCGGAACTGGCAAGCGGGGAAAGGGCGGTTATTCTGGAAATTATCCGCGGCATGGCGGAAGACTTTGCTGTTGTTATGCGTAACCGTATTGAAAAAGCCCGGCTTCTGCTGCGTCCTTTCAGGGCGGAAGACCTGGAATACCGTTTCCGGGCCATACTGCAGCCCCGCCTGATACGCCTTGACGACGCCAAGGAAGCGCTGATCAATAACCTTTCCGCTTTGGTCGCGGGCCGGCGCAGACGGCTGGAGTTGGCGCTTGCCGTTCTTGAAGCGGGCAGCCCTCTTTCAGTTATGGAACGGGGGTTTTCCGTGGTGACCAACGCCCGAACCGGTAGAATTGTTAAACATTCAGGCGATGCCCGCGTTGGTGACCGTCTGGAGATACGTCCGCTTAAGGGGACAATTACCGCAATTACGGAGGAATGTTATGGCGAAAACGCGCGGTGAAACCGCGGGCAGTAAGGGCGGCAAAGCTGCCGTTGGCAGTAAGACTGCCGCCGGAAATAAAGCCGCCGCTATGAAAAATTTTGAAGACCGACTGGAGCGGCTGGAGGTTCTCGGTGAACAGATTCGCAGAACCGATATTCCCCTGGATCAGGCGCTCAAGGCGTTTGAAGAGGGGATCAGACTGGCCAGGACCCTGGAAAAAGACCTGGAAAAAATTGACAGCCGCATTGAACTATTGATGAACAGCACCGAAGCGCCGGAGGAAGATTCACCGGAACTGGATTTGTTTGAGGGGGCTGTCTAATAAGAATTTTTTACCACGGAGTACACGGAGTTTCACGGAGGAAAAAATGGTTTTCGTATCAAAACTCCGTGGTACTCCGTGACCTCCGTGGTTAATTCTTGCTTTCTGGACAATCTCCAAAAGCTAAGGAGTATAGTTGTAATGTGCCAGACCACTGCCGTAATACGGGTACTGCCGCCGGAAGAGGCCCGGCGTATTGCCGCGGGGGAAGTAATTGACCGGCCCGCCGCGTTAATCCGTGAGTTTCTTGATAATGCCATTGATGCGGGCGCTTCTGATATTGAAGTTTCCATTGAAGAAGGCGGCAGCAAAAAAATTGAGGTTGCCGATAACGGCAGCGGCATGAATCGTGACGACCTTCAAATGTGCTGGCTTGCCCACGCAACCAGCAAGATACGCTGTCTTGATGATCTCAATACCTCCGAAACACTTGGCTTCAGGGGCGAGGCGCTGGCGGCGGCGGCGGCGGTCGCGCAGTTGGAAATTGTCAGTAGTATTAACAACGGAGAGGCGTGGCGGTTTACCGTAGGTCCCGGTGAAAGCCGCCCTCCGTATATGGAACCGGCCAACAGAACCAGGGGCAGTACCGTCCGAGCTCTTAACCTGTATGATACCCTTCCCGCGCGCAAACGCTTTCTCAAGCGCGAGGGCAGCGAAGCGGCGCTGTGCCGCCAGATATTTATCGAAAAAGCCCTTGCCTTTCCTGAGATCACTTTTCGTTTTTCCCAGGATGGGCGGTCAAAAGTTTTTCTTCCCGTCGCTGCTTCAAAAAAGGAACGTTTTGCCGCCGCCCTTCTGGATAATCAGGAAAGGAATTTGCTTCACCAGATTCATGTCGGCGGCGAGGGCTTTTCCGCGGAAGTAGTAATCGGCGGCCCGGAACTGTTCCGTGTTGACCGGCGGATGTTGTATGTGTTTGCGAATGGCAGGCGAATACAGGATTATTCCCTTATGACGGCATTGGAATACGGAACTCAGGGATGGTTCCCCAACGGCGTTCATCCCCTGGGCGCCGTATATGTGGACATTGACCCCGCTCTGGCGGATTTTAACATTCATCCGGCCAAACGAGAGGTTCGTTTTCAGGACCCCGGCGCTATTCATCACGCGATAACCACCGGCTTGCGGGATTTCTGCCGCCGCTTGAACCTGAAAACCGGAATGCGGACGGAGACAGAACAAAGTATGCCGCTGGCGCTGGAGGCGCTGAGGGACAGGGTTCCTGAGGACAAGTCTTTTGAATACCAGAAATCATCTTTCTCGCCTGATAAGGGCGGCGGCGCTCACATTGCTGCTTATGCGCCTAACGCGGGTGCGGCAATGTTATTGCCGATGGTACATAAAATTGATGACATTGCTTCCATTGCCGACTCTTTCCATGCCGCCGAAGAAGCCCCCATTTACGGCGAGCCGCGCTATGCGGGAAGGGTCTTTGGGGTTTTCCTATTGATCGAATGGGGCGACAAACTGTTTATTATTGATCAACACGCCGCCCATGAGCGTATTCTGTATAACCGTTTTCTTGCGTCCCCCATTCCCAAACAAGAATTGTTGATACCCATTGTTTTCAACACCGAAACTGCGGAAGATGCCGGTTTTCTTGCGGCAAAAAAAGACGAATTGGCCAGACTGGCCATTGTTATTGAAAAGGATGGAGACGGCTGGCGAATCGACGCGCTGCCTGAGGGCTGGCAGTCAAGCGATGCCGACACTGTGCGGGAAATTCTTGCCCTGCGCAGTGCCAGCGAAAACATTGCTGAACGCTGGGCAGCCACCCTCTGCTGTCATCGGGCGGTACGCGACGGCGACTATCTTGACGACGCGACGGCTTTTGCTCTGGCAAAAGAAGCCCTTGACCTGCCCGATCCCCATTGTCCCCACGGCCGTCCGGTATGGACCGAAATCAGCCGCGCTGCGCTCTTCAAGGCCGTGCGCCGGACCTGAACTGTTCAAAATGCGGCTTGACAGTTGTATACGTTTTTTATAGACTATTGTCAGGCTGAGATACGCTCCCCGGTTGTGTAATGGTAGCACGGCAGACTCTGGATCTGCTTGTGGGGGTTCAAATCCTCCCTGGGGAAAATTGCTAATTCCTTATTACATAAGGAATTACAGAAATGGCAAGAGACCATTTTTTTTGAGTTGGGTAGCATCGTGCACGTATCGTGCATTTATCCTTTTGCATGAAGGAGATGCTATGTCCAAAACAGCGAAACCCTTTACTACTCCCCGGCGTAATGATTCTAAAACTTTTCAACTTACGCTTAACCCTTCCTGTGGCTTGCCGGGCCGTGTCTGTGATGAATGGCGGCGCCGGAGTTTCCATGACCTGCCGGACGAATTAGCCCAGTACCGTAGCCCCAGGACAAAAACCGCTGCGGAAGCGGCCGCGTTTGCCCTTATAAATTATCTCAAGAAAAAACAGGAAGAAGGCAGCGCTCGGCGCATTGTCATTCTGGATATAACTGTCGGTGATTGGCTTGAAAAGTTTACAAGGATTGAAACAAGTCCGCGGACAGGCATTAACGCTTCCAAAAACCGCCCATTCTCTGTTGGTACTCTTGACGGATACCGCTGTTTATTTACCTGCCATATCAAAAATGATCCGATTACACAATTAAAAATGGCGGAAATTGAGGAGGAAGATATCCTTGAATACATGACGCGCCTTTCGCTGAAAAAAAAGATTGTCGGGGGAAAAAAGAAAAGAGAGACGGATATTTCTCTGGGGGGCACCCGTACTTTTTCCATGGTTGTAGGATTTATTAAGACGGCTTTCAATGTTTATCAAAGGAAAAACCGGCAATGGTTTAATCCGTTTTTATACATGGAAGAAATGCCCAGATATAAAGGCAAAAAACGTGACGCTCTGCCGGAAGAAGAAATGATTAAGCTATTCAAACCTGGTGTTTTGAATACGTCCATGGAATTAGCGGTATGCGCCGCTATGTTTCTTTCAGGGTTGCGCCGGGCTGAGGTTTTTGCTCTCAAACCTTGCGATCTCGATTGGGATACACCGAAAATAACCGTCTGCTGGGCGTGGCAATGTTTTGACCATGTAGATAAAAAACTGGGGCCGCCAAAAGGGAAAAGAGAACGTTTGGCGCCATTTGACCCAATACTGCAAGAAGCGATACGAAAATTGTGGCAAGAAAATGGACAACACGAATATGTTTTTTCCCAGGTGGACGGAACTACTCCGGGTTCATCGTGGATATCACAAAATTTCAAAAGATGGCTGGGCCGTGCCGACATTGTTCTGCGCGGTCGCAATATCGTGCCCCATAGTTCAAGGCATTCCCTTGCTTCAATTCTTGAACACCGCGGCGAATCCATTCGGCATATTCAGGAACTGCTGGGACATTCTGATTTAGAAACAACGAAGATTTATCTTGTTGATACATCTGAAACAATCCGGGACATCGGGAAGAAAATATCTGAGGCGATGAAAAAGGAAGAGCCGAAATTGCTTAATTTCAAGGTGTCATGAAAGCACAATAGGGGAGGGGAGACGATAAAAATAATATCGTAACTTTTTCATGTTTCATGCGGGAAAACAGGCTTTTTACAAAAAAAACAGCCCGTGTATACGTTGTATATACGGGCTGTTTGGAGAAATGTATGAAAAAAACCGTTGCCGGTCAGCAACGCAAATAATAATCAACCGCGGCGAACCCCGTACAAGCCTGTCTCAATTCCGTTGACATACCTGTTATATTCATAATGTCGTTATGCGGCCGTGTTTTATATGATACCACAACCAACTGTAAACTGGGTAGCTCTACCGTTATCGGCATGACCATGACCAGAACCGTGTCCGGGGTAACAACGTGGTCATCCACGCCGTATTCGGACAGTGCCGCTTCGGTGTAATTAACCTCAAGGGTTAATACACCGGGCGGATGGGCGGTGCCGGCCGACACAAAGCCGACCAAGGCGACCGCCATTAGCAACAGAAAAATTAACTTTTTCATATTGCCCTCCTATCAATATTTATAAGGCAAGATGCCTTACATTCTGAAATTCTTTGCCCCCGCAATGACTTACGGAAAACATTTTTACCAACATTATGGTTAAATAATGACATCAACAATCCAAGGAATGAACTTATTGATTACCGGCCAAATACAACCAGCAATAATCCGCAAAACCTTCAAACCTGTCCAACAGAGCAAGATAATAAATAATATCCTCGTAATCTTCTGTTCCTTTTCCAACCGTGCCGCTGTTTGTACGTAACTCGTATATAAGCTGTTGTACCGTTCGTTCATACTCTGTAAAGAGGTACTCAATTCGATCCGCTGCGTCTCTAATGCCAGCCGCTCGCTCTCGGACAGCTTTAAGTCGCTGGACCGTTCGTTCAACAAGTTTATCGTATTGTCCAATTCGCTCTGTAAGAGCGTGGTTTGTGTTTTCAAGCTCGATAATTCTTCTCTGATGCTCAAGGACAGTGTTGTCATTGTAGCTTCCAACTGTCCGGCATCCTGCGAGACAAAAAGCAAGCAGCACAACAATACCAAAACTGCTAATAATATTTTTGACATTCATTTATCCTCCCCCTACACTTCTCGTTTTCTCAAATATCCAATGACGCGATCGGTTTTCCAAACCGCCATCTTCGCGCCGTCCTGCTTAAATCCGTCCTGTTCAAAGACTTTCATGGTACCGCCGCCGTTCGTCCACGCAACAAAAATAGCAATATGACCATATTTGTTTGACTCAGAGGAACCGAAAATAACAATGTCTCCGGGAAGCGGAGAAACGCCATGCGGCACAAGCTCGATATACTTTCGCATTGTTGGTTTGTCATGGTATCTGGTTATAAACTCCTGTGCGCCGCTAACGCTTTCGGGCTGCGGTATTCCCCATACTTCCTTCCAGTACTGCCGGGCAAGATCAACGCATTGCGCCCCGAAAACTCCGTCAAAATCGACATTTTTACCGTTGTACTTAGTTATGAATTCTTCTAATGTCATTTTTTACCCCCTGTTTTAATTTCTTTATTTATTGACGCGCCAGCTTTTAGTTCGGCTGATAATTTCATGCTTTCCACGGCAATATCCAGACTTCTGCCGAATATAAAAGCTACTACAACAACGCCCCAGATTATTACAATGGCAAGGTCTAATGCCGTTGGCGAAAATGTTGTTTCGGCAAGCCTTTTGTCCAGGAGGATATTTATGCGCCATGTGACTATTACAAATGCCAGGAATTTATGGTTTATCCAGCCTTTCATAAATTTTACCGCGTTCCATTTTTCATCTTCCGATTTGGCGATTGCGTCTCTTATGATATGATCAAGTTCTTCTTTGCTTATTTCCATTTCATTTTTCCGAATAATCGTCATAAATTGAACGCCTGATTTCTTTTAACCGCGCATCGTAATATTCAACATCAACAATATTTATTCCTAATTCCGTATCCAACACGTCACGCCATACGTCTATTTTTGCCAGAATATTCCCGTCGCTGTCTTTAATGGTTTTTTTGTTTTGTAAAATCAGCTCTGTCCCTTTATCCCATATTCGGCCATTTCTTTTCATGGCTAATAACCGCCGGAAAGCCTTTAACCTGATAAATGGCGCTAAATTATCATTAAACAACTGGTTTTCCAGCGTCCCTTCGGAAGTTTTGTCCAACAAGAATTCATGCGTTGATAAGGTGGCTTCGATTGTATTCAGCCTTTCGCTGACGAAATTCTGCCATTTCCAGTAAGGCAGTATTTTTCCCCCTGAAAACCATTGCGGAATGTTTTTTACCAGATGGTCAATAATCCTTAAGATGACGACGGCAGCGACAACAAGCAACGCTAACGGCTCATGCTTGATGTCGTTTATAATTGATAAATCATACATTTTCCCCTCCCCATTGTTATGTAAATACCTGCTCCCTGGGTATCCCCGATATATCATCGCCTAATACCCCTACAACATTCCCCTCTTTATCCACCCATTTGCTGTCGGCGGTTAATAATGGGTAAACAATATAGGCAGTATGTGGCAAAATATCAGCATCAGTTATCCCGAACGCTTCCCGGAATCCGGGAGCGTTGTTTATAAAATATTCAATCGCTTCAATATTCCCGCACATTCCGCATACTTCCCTGATTACGGGCTCGCTCATTTTGTGTAGAGCCGGGCCGTTGATTGAATCGGCAGCGCTTGTAAAGCACCCGCCCAGCGCGCCGGATGAAAACATGGTCGTCATCTCCCGGAATAAACTATTTATTTTGGGCGGGTACGTAGTGGTCTGTGAACAATCCGTAGAGAAAAATTTATACGGGAATACGGCATAAGGTATAGCTTTGTCTTTACAATGCTGTTCTTTGCGTTTCCAATCGTCATCGGGATTTTCCAGTAACAAAATAAAATCATAGGAAACGGGAAACGGCTGGTCTTTATGCCAGGCAGCTACACGCTTAAAACCAGGCAGACCGGGAATGACCTGACTCCCATTCGTTCTTATCAGTCCTTTATATCCCTTTTCAGATAATGCGGGTATTAATGCTTCTATCTCAGGATACAGGCCCGGCTCGCCGCCGGTGATCTCGATAAACCATTCTTTTGGATCAAGATATTTGTCCAGCCATTGCAATAGTAAATCATTGGTAATAGAATTTTTCCTTGAGCCGTCTTCAAATAATTCGCCGGGTTCATAGAGCCATTTTGTCATGGGGCAATCGGCGCATTTATAGTTACATGACTGATAAAGTACCAGCTCAAATAATCTCATATAAACAACTCCACATCATGGATATTTTTGCACCGCGGACAGCTATCCGACAATTTGAGCGGAACCGGCGGCAACATATTGAAAACGGTGTAACACTCTCCTCGTACCTCGACAGCGACACGCGGGCACGGCGTTATCTGCCCGCGGCTGTTAATATGCAGATATTGCTCCGTTTTGTTATCACTGTCATACGCCGGACAAGATTTTTGCCCTTCGTACTGCCGGTCAAACAGTACCGTTTTATACGGTACGTCATGCTCTTTGCAATACGCTGCTTTTTCCTCCCAGCAGTCTCTGGAATTTTCGATAATAACAATGCTGTCATAATAGGGCGGAATTTTCTCTACTCCCTGATGCCATGCCGTAATGCGGGGAAAATGTGAGTTTACCGGTAACGGCAGCGATCCGTTGGTTTTAATCATGCCGTTATAGCCCCGGTCGGCAAGCGCGGGTACAAGCGTATCTATTTCAGGATACAGGCCCGGCTCGCCGCCCGTCAGTTCAATAAACCATTCATTTGGATCAAGGTATTTGTCCAGCCATTGCAGTAAAGCGGCATTGTTAAGATGTCGTTTGGATTGCCATTCCTCAATGGGCATTAACCATTTTTTCACCGGGCAGTACCAGCAAGAGTAGTTACACGCCGATATAAGCGATACAGTCAGTACGTTCATTCCGGCCATTCCACCGTTACCGGCCAGCCGGCTTGCTGTTTTACCGCCAGCAGGGCGGCAATTTTTATCTTGCGTTTTGTCGCGTAATCCTCGTCAATCTCCGCCTGCGCCAGGGCTTCCGGCGTTTGCAGTTCCCCCAGGCGGCGCTGCAATACGGCAGTCGCTTCTTGTTCCAATGCGGCCAGGTTAACGAGTTTCCCGTCCTGCACAATATACCCTTCGGGTACCGGCAGTTCTCCGGCAATAATTCTCTCCTCGTCACTAGCCAGAATTTCACCGAATAGGCCGTTTAGGGCAAAGTTGTACAGCATCGGGCCGTACTCGGTACAGTCCGTCGGAGATGCCACGAAGGGAACCCATTCCTCTGTTCCTGTTAATTGTACTTCCAACTTAATGGAAGTTTTGCCGGAACTTGTCCAGCGGGGATTTTTCGCGTTTACAATCATATTTTCCTCCTTATGAATTTATAAAACTCGGCGACAAAGCACCGATAAAGCATCGCTAAATCCATGTACTCTTCCAGCAAGGCCACACGACCTCCAGGTTCCACTTAACGCAAGGTTTGAAGATGATTGTGTTGTATAGAATTTATTGTTTGAAGTATTGATGTATGGGTATACTTCCCCATTGAGAACCGGAGCGTCTTCTATGTACCCAGGCATACAAACCATGATATAGGTACCAACCGGTAAATCTTTATTTTGAGGACTACTTGTATTGGCAACAACCGCAACTGGATCACTGCCAATTTTAGGCGTGCCGGAAAATACAGGGCTGTTTTCTGATACGGATTTGGTCCACGAGGTCCATGAACTGGCGTTTAGCCTGACGGTTCTCGTATACTTTACGTTTGCCAATGATGTTACCGTTTGCGTACAAAAATCCCCCGACCTTTCGACCGTCAGCATCCCAAATCCCGCATAAGGCTGATTGGCCAGCGAAGCCAAACATCCGTCGCCCGTGTTGAACCACCATATGCCTGGTAAAATGTACGAATTAAAATCACTTGTCACCCGGCCGCGTGATAACATAACTTTATCGCTGTTTTCTGATACAAGTTTTACCCATCCTCCGATTGTTCCCTGACAGATGCTACGGGTATAAATATCGTCATTAAAAAACGGAAGAAATATTTGCCGGGCATAGTGAGTGTTGGCTCTATGTTGAAAATGAAGACAATAGCCCCAGCCGGGTTCGGGAGCACCGGGCATATCACTCCCCTCCATGCCTATTATCTGCATTTCTTTGTGCGGGTCTGCATCAAGACTTATATTAGCGAACATTTTCAAACCAACCACACTTAATGGATTACCCGATGTGCCGTTACCTTGTAATGTGTCGTCACGGACAACCGCAGTAAGTCCGCCTCCCGCCGCGGTTACCAGCGGGTTGAGTAATACCCAGTTTGTTCCGTCAAACTGGAAAGAATGAACGATTGCCCCCATAGCTCCGGAAACCGGCGCGGCATTTGTTCGGTAATCGATGATTGCCGCGGCGCCGGTTGTATTCACGTTCAGCGTGGGACTTGAGGCGGTGTTGGCATTGGTAAATTTAATGCCGACAATCGCCCCCGTGCTGCGGACAAAACCTGTAAGGGTTCCAACTTTAGCCGCGGTAGCCGCAGCGGTATCGCTGGTACCGTAGCCACGCCCAAAATCCAGCGCTGTTAAATCCGCTGCTCCAGTGATCTGCCCCTGCGCGTTAAAAGCTATCTTTTTCGCGGCGGTGGTCGTTACGGCGGTAATCGCGGCTATCTTGTCAACCTTATTGGCAAATAAATGAGATATATTATCAATCAATCTTTGCAGAATAGTTCCTATTGGATTATTTCCAGCCACTAATTGCGTTGCGCCGTTTGTGGCATTTCCGGCAGTTGTTGCCAAATTTTTCAACGAAACTTTATAATCTTGCCCCGTTTTTACAACGGAAAGAGGATCGTCAGCGGAAACCGAAATCACCCCTGCCGCGCTGAATTGAGTAAACGAAAGAGCTGTCGTGCCTACAGTGATTGTTCCGTCGGTCACTAAAACCCACCCGGTGTCCCCGTTTATAGTACCTTGTTCAACAAAAGCATACGCACCGGGTGTAACTTTTCCCGTTGAAAAATCCGCCGCCCTTGTCCATGCTCCGGTCGCGACAACATATATACCGTTAGCCGATGCCGTTGTTTGGTTTTTAACCAATACACGGTCGCCTGCCGCAACTGCTACGCCGTCTATAGTTTGTGTACCGGAAAGCGTTATGTTCGCCGTTGTTGCGGCTTTACAGCTTCCTTTTGGGTCTAATCCTTGGATAAGCGCGTCAACATATGCCTTGCGTACCGCATGATTGTCAGACGTAGGATCGCTTGCCGGAAGTTCCGGAATAGTAGAAAATGTTTTTTTACCCGCTACAGTTTGATCGCCTGTTAATTTTACTACATCGGTATTGTTTGCTTTATTGTTAAATAAATATTTTAAATTATTGCGTATTGTTTGTAGTAATGTGGAAATTGGGGAATCTTTAGTTGTTTCAACTAAGATACTTGACTCTGCCGCATCTGTGAGGGTAGTTTTTATGTTTGCCGCGTTTGTCGTGTTAACATCCTGGACATTCCCCAGCCCTACCTGTGCTTTTGTTACTTCATGGGGGTTGTTCTTGTTAGCACTATGCGTCGAAATTGCCGCGTCCGCCGCGGCTATTCCATCCTCAATATTATTCATGTTTTCCACGGAAAAAGGGGTTCCCTGTTCGGTTACCGCAGTCGGCACGTTTTCCAAAATGACCGACTTGCTGGTTTCCTGCGATTTTTCAAACCTGTTGAGGTTATAACCCTTGCGGGCTTTCCATTCGGTTTTCTTGTACATGGGGATATTGTATCATGCGTGGCGGGCGATTACTCTAACAGGGATAAAGGCACCGGCGTTGACCGTTAATGGTAGTTGCTATATAATAAAAATTACAGGGAGTTAATATGAAAAAGATTATTATTACCGCTCTGGCGGCGGCGTTTGTTTTTGTTTCATGTCAAAATGGGGGTATGGAAACACCCCCTTTCATTATCCCGGAACCCAACCCCTACCCTGACGGCGTGTACCCGTTTGAAGTAACAGGGGTAAGTCATACGCATTTTGATGATACCTTTTTTAGAAATTTTATAATAACATGGACAACTCCCAGTAATGGATTTGACTACATCCAAATCGAATTGTTTCAGAAACATAATTTAGGAGAAGATATATTATTTTCTTCTACCGTTAACACAGATTTTCTCTCTGGCTGGTATAAAGATTTTGTTTTAACTAATGATAGTTTTTCATTCAAAGCCGCTTTTACAAATGATTTATTTGTAATTATTAAATGTGTTGATAAATTTGGCAACACCTCAAAAGGGGTTAAGTATGAATTCTCATGGGATGATTAGAACGGGGATGACATATCCCGGAATAGTCCGGGATTATTTGATGTTCTGGCTTCAAAGATAGTATTGTCAAAGGTATGAACAGTTCCGCCACCCTGATCCCAATCATACGCATACATATATATTATATTTATATCATCTGGAAGGCTTACAATCTCATTTGACCAGCCCTCGGATAAAGTATTATGGTTGGGGAAATAATAAGAATTACCAGTGCCACTCGCGCCGTTTTTAGGTTGAACGAAATATCCGACCCTTCCTCTATATATTGCTCTTAATCTTATATTTCCTCTTCCTGCTATTCTTAAAACTTTTACTGCATAACCGAAAGGCGACAAATTTATAGCATTTTTATTATTTGTGGGTTTATTATCATAAGCGACTGTATATGGATTAGAAATTTCTGTAGAGGCATTTCCAACCCGATGTACTCCGTTCATGTCAATGTTGTTTGCGTTTAACGTCCCCGAAAAATCACCTTCTGCCCCGACAAGTCTGCCCTTAAAATACCCCTCCTCCGCTTCAATACGACCGTGGAATACTCCGCTTTCTGCGGTGACATCTCCGCTGACCGTTGCCTTTTCCAGTTTTACCTCGCCGTTGGCGCCAAGCCAGAACCCTTTCGCGCCGGCGGCGGCCTGCGCGTTTACATTCCCGTTTTCAAGAAATTTGTTACCGCCGTAAATTACCCCGCCCATATTGAGCTTAATTACCTGCGATTCCAGCTTTTCAATAAAACCCGCCTGGGCGCAGATAAGCCCGGCCATAACGCCGCCGAACCAGCCAATGTCCCGCGACAGCGCCGGCACGTCAAGGCCGTCCTTAAAACAGTTGATGTAAAGATTGGCGTAATTTTGCGGCGGTCGGTATTCCCAGGCCGCGCCGCTCCACTGGAAAACGCTTCCGGCCAATCTGCCGCCGGCCGCCGCGACGGCAAGCACGTAATCCCCCTGCCTGGCCTGCGCTATCCCGATTGCGGGTCCCTTGATAATTATTACTGTAGGCGACGTTGACAACGCTTCTACCGTTCCCAGATAGCGGGGCGCAAAATTGTTAACGCTCTTGTCGATACAAAGCGTCGCGGTATATGCCGCACCCTGGTATTCGGCGCGGACGGTGATTTTGTTTGTCTCACCCAGGACGGCGGCAGCGCTCACGGTTAGAACGCCGCTTGTTAAGTTTATGGATACCCCCAACGGCGCGCCAACAAGGAAAAATCTGACGTCCGTCAAAAGCGAATTCCATTTGAACAGCCTGGCCTGGACGGTAAAGGGCAAGAGGCCGGCCAGTACATTGCCGCCCCCGTCGGTTTCCAGAGTTATGTTCTGCGGCAAAAGAGACAGCCAAATCGGCGTAACGTCATCGCTGCCGCGTTCGGCCCGTATCCTTACCGGCAGCCCCCATTCCCCGCTTTCAACCGACTCCGCCGTTTTTGTTGACTGCCAGACCGACCGGAACGTTTCAATATGATGCCAGCCGCGGCCCTGCCCGTCGCCTGAAGGCCGGGCCGGCTCGTCTTCGTCGTCGTGGTATGTGAAAAAAGACCGCCAGCGGTCGGGGTTTACAACGCCGGAATCCGCGGCGCCGGAAACCGGGGTAATCCTGTTTACAAAATCGGGCAGGATAAAGCCGCTCTGATCCACGCCGAAAATTTCCGGGCTGTATTCCACGCAGGTAAGAACCGCCGTCAGATTCTGCCCCGGCGCAATGTCCGTAATAATTAAATCAAGGGCTTCGTAGTCCCTGACGCCGAACGCGTAGATGTCGCCGGCTTTCGGCGCGTCCGCCTCCTCAAACGGCTCAATGAAAAAGAGAATGTTTTCAGGCTCGTAATATACGTTGTCATTTTCATCAACCGCGTACATCTTGCCGATAAACGGCTCGTATAGTTTTTCATTCTCGCCCGGGCGGTAGGTGATGGATTTTTCATGACGTTTCCCCAAACTGAACACTACGTCCTTAAGGATGATAGTCCCGTCCGACCGCCGTATGCGCACGGCGTACTGATTACCTTCGGTCATAACCATAGGCTCGTCCGTGTCGATGCCAATACATACTCCGTCCACCCAAATGACACCCTTGATTCTGCCCTGCGTTGATCCGGCGAGGGCGATATCCCCCGCATACTGTATCCAGTCGCCTTTATTGCAGAGCAGGTATTCGATGTCAACCTCAACGGTGTGAACGAAGGGGCGGTTTTTCAGGCAGGCGTAATTGTACATGCCGATGCGCCGCGCCTGTTTTGAATTGGTAACGCCCCACAAATCGACTTTCTGGACGGTATCCGGCTCGGCGCCGGTGACAGGGTTGCCGCCGGCAGTGTTGTATACCCGCAGTTCGTTGTGCGCGTACCCCGCCTCCTCGTCAATAAACCGCAGGGCTATAGCGTCGGGAATGTCCGCGCTGAACATGGCGATGCTGTAAGAAATTGAGTTTTTGGGAGTAAACAACTGCATAGGGGAAGGCCGCTTAATATCCTGCACGACGGAAATTTTTGAATCGATTCGCAAAATATCGGCGCGGGCGGTACTGCCGATCATCCGTATGAGTTCGGCGATAGTAACGGATTCGGAGATGTACGCGTCACAGGTATACCGGTAATCGCCGTCGTCGTCCGTTTGTTCACACCAGGTAAAAAAGGTCTCAAGAGAGGGCCAGTCTATGTCGCCGGGCTCAACGGACTGCTGCGCGGCTGTGCCTTGCAGGGCATACAGCAGAGCAGCAGCGGGGTTGCGGGTCTGGGCGGCATCAAGCCAATACAGCGCGCCGGAACCGGCATGGCCGCCGTTCCCGGAATACACCGGCAGTTTTGAAGTGGCGATATAGTTGAAGCTGTCAACTATGCCGCTGACTTTGGCGGTTGCCATGACCCGCAGGGCGATAATCGTCAGGTTCTGTTGGCGTTCCGCGCGGATGGGGCGCGCGGACTTCATCGACCTGATTGAACCCACATACACCTGGTCGATAATTTTGCTGTTGGCAAAATCGGGGCTTACCCGCTCGATTTTGACCTTGTATTTGCCGGGCTCAAGGCCCTCTTTGGTAATCTGACACCGTTTGGTTTTAAGTTCCGCGCCGTAAATAATATTAGTATCATTGTTAAAAAATCCGAGGCTCTGCCAGGGGGAATCATCATCCGCGTTTTTATAGGAAGCCTTGACCTCTACGGACATGAAGCCCAGATTGCCTTGATCGTCGTATGCGCCCAGCCCGTTGTAGAAGAAAATGTCCACGTTGATTTTGTCGGTATTATCCGGCGTGTCGCGGATGATCTCACCGGGGGTTCTGTTTCCCTCGCCGTCCTCCACCATGTTTTTTAATTCCGCGTTGATCATGTCCTCATGGACGCAATGGGGGTACAGTTCGGATTCTGCGCCGTTCTGGAGTATTTCCAGCCTGACCAGCGGATCCGCGCCGGCAAGAATTTGGTCGATATTTTTGGTGTGTGACAGATCGACCAGCGGCGTGTCGCCGAGTTTGAGGCTGGCAAGGTCGATAACGCAGTCTTTATAGCCGCCGCAGAAAAGCTGGGTAAAGAACTGCGCGTTACCGATTATTGTCGTGTGGGGGTTGGCGGCGAGGTCGGGATAGATTCGGTGCCGCCCAAAGAGGACGGGGATTCTGCCGTGGGGACGCGACTGGTTTTTCCCTCCGCGGATTGAGGGGTCTTGTTCCGGTTTCTCGCGGTCCTTCATGGAAGGGATATTGATGTTCATTAAGGCCGTGCCGCCGGCGAGCATGCCGATGCCGGCGCCGATAAGCGCCACTCCTGCCGCCGCGCCGACTCCTGTCCAACTGAACCCCGCGCCAATCGCAAAGCCGATGATTGCCAACACCATGCCGCCGGCCTTCATTCCCGACCCGGTTTCCTGCGGGCTGCCATACGGCACAAACTTGATCGCAAGCATATCGCCGTCATTGGCCATTATCGAAAAATCTTTAACAATTTCACCGTTGCGGCATACCCGTGCCTGCGAGAGGGGAAAACCGGAATTGAGTTCCCGCACAATATCCGCTATCGGTTTTGGACTGGCGGTAATGTTTACTCGGGTCCGCCTGGCGGGATGAAGTTCGGCGATAACGTTAACCGACATGGTAATACCCCTCGATACGGCCCCGCAGGCCGGGATGTGCCGCCCGCTGGCAGACCGATCCGGTTTTTATGCCGGTGTGCAGAATAAACCCGCCGCCGGCGACAATGCCGAGGTGGCAGGGATGCCCGTGTTCGGTAATGACGACGACGGCCCGTTCCCGCGGCTCCGTTAATTTTTTCGCGGCAAGCACCGGCAGATGTTCGGCGAAGAGTTTGGCCGTTTCGGCGATGTTAAGCGCGTTTTCATAATCGTCCGACAGTTCCGGCAGCCTGACTCCGTATTCGTTACCCAGCGCGAGCCGGACCAGCCCGTAGCAGTCGCAGCCTTCCGCCGTTCTGCCGTTGGAAACAAAAGGGATACCGATATAGTTTTTTACCCATTCGTACATCATCAAAAAAACATCCCTTCAAAATCTTCCGGCGTGTAGGTATCTTTAGGAAACTTGCGATCCAAAAGATAAAAGTCGTACACTTCGCCCTCAATGGCTTCTTTACTTGCCCGCACGTTGCGCAGGCGGTATTTAAGCGGCCCGCGTTCATATATGTCCGGCGTGTCTGCCATGATGACGCAGACGGTAACAAACACGTCCTGCCCCACGGCCTGTTTAATAGCCTGAAAAATGGACACGTCGGTATTGTCAATAGCCAGCCGGCAGGGCCGCGGCGCGTTATCGGTTTGCTCCGGCAGGATGAGGGAAAAACCCGCGGCAGAAAATTCATTCCCCCGTGAGGTGATATTCTGGTTATTGTCAACAAAGCGCAGCGCCGCCCCGCCTGACGTTTCGACAGTGAGCAGGTGCAGAAATACTTTTTCGGTTTCCGGCGCGGTAACCGCGGCGACAGCCGCTTGAGATATGCGGCTCATAGGCGCTCCAGCGGCATGGTAACTTCAAAGAAACCGTCACGGGCGGCGGCGGTATAATCGGCGGTAAAGCGGAATTCGCCCGTCTCAAGAGTAATCGGATCGGTAAAATTAAACCGCAGTACGCCGTCGGCAAGAATGGTATGGTAAAACCATTCAAAAATTTCCCGCTGCTCCGTGTCCAGAATTATTTTGCCGGAAAATTTAACACTACTTGCCGTATAGCGCCGGCGCGCTTTTTTCGGCCCCGCGTCCATCGTGGTACGAATAACGCTGCTTTGCGGTTGTTTGGAGAGGCCGTTTAAGAGCAGGGTTTTGGGCAATATTTCCGGCCAATAAATATTCGCCATTTACACCCCCACCGCCCGTGTCCCGAAGCGGCCGCCCATAACACGGTCGGCTTTACCCGAGGCTATATGTTTGTTAACCAAACCGCCGATGAAAATCTCCAGTTGACGAGAACCGTCCGGCGCGACAGATTCTTTAGTTTCCACCTCGGCGCCGGTATTATTAATAACGGTGACCGTTACATTCGCCCCGCTTCCGTTCGCCGTGACGCCGAGATCGCCGTTTGCCATGCGCTTCAGCGGCACTATCGCCTCCGGCTCCGCCTCGCCCATCAGGCCGGTCCCGCGGGCGAACGTAAAAAGCGTCGGCTTTTGCACGATCTGGTTGGTAAAGGTTCCCCCGTGGGCAAAGGCGTGAATACCGTCCGCGTCAAAGATATTGCCGTGGGCGTTCGCCTGGGCGGCGGCCTGTTCTGCTTCGATCCTGCCGCCGACATAGCCTTTGATCAGCGCCGTTGATCCCGCCGCGGCGATAAAGCCCAGCCCCAGCGGCCACTCGCCCTGGGAGATAAGCTGCAGCCCCGCCTGCAAAAACAGGTTTGGCAGGGCATTGAGAATTTCCATGTGCATGGCGACCAGCGCGTCCCGCATCGCATCGCCGGCATTGGCGCCTTTGCCCAGCGCGCTGCCCAGCGTTTCTATACCGGTCAAAGTTGCGCCCGCGCCCAGATTGACCAGCGATTTTTCGATATCTTTGATTGTTTTTTCCAGTTCTAAGGCTTGCTGAATTTTACCGCGCAGATCAAATTGCTGGCTGAAAGCGACTAACTGGTCTAACGTCGCCCCCGTGGCGGCGAAGGTCGCCATAGCCAGTTCTTTTTCTGTCATGGTTAATTCCTGTATCTGCCGGTCATACTCGGCTATAATTTCCGTCCGTTGGAATTCGCCGGTAAGTTTGGCAATCTCCTTCGCCTGTTCGGGAAGAGCTTTATTCGCGATAGCTGTATCATACGCGAGCTGAACCTCCGATTTTCCGAAGTCCGTGATTTTTTGCCGCAGGTCTTCGATTTTCTGCGCGTATTCTTTTTGCGCGGCGGCGGCTTTCATGGCGTCATCCGCCTTTTTGATCTCCGGCGTCAGGCGTTTGTATTCGGCGATAAGCTGCTTTACCGGCTCGCTTGCCGCTTCAAACGACCGGTCTATGTCCGCAGGATCGATGGAAAACATTTCAACAAGAACTTTTTGAATTTCCCCCTGGCGGTTCCGCAGCGCCCCGGCGATATCGAATTCTTCGCCTAATGCGGTAAACACGGTTTTACCCGCTTCAAAGGACCGGCTGAATTCGGCAAGATACAGTTCCGCCGCCCGCGCGCCTGAATCCCCGAAAGAAGAGGGATCGATTTTGGTTATTTCACCGTACCAGTCCTGCCAGCGTTTTTTTACCACTTCAGAAACAGACGGCGTTTCAAGGCTTGTGGTGTCAACAGATATGGTGACGGGGATGTCAACAATCGCAAAATCTTGGCCCAGGGTTTTTCCGATTTTTGCCAGTTCCGCGTTTATTTCGCGCCGTGTTTTTCCGGCCTTTTTTACCGCCTCGTCCCATCCGTATTTATAGGTTTCAATAGAGTCCTTGAATTCTTTTGCTTTGAACGCCTCCCCCATTTTTTCGGCTATTTCAATATTTTTAAGGGCTTTGACCCGGTATTTTTCATAAGCCGCCGCCGCCCCTTCAGCGGCTTCCGCTTCTTTTTTTAGTTTTTCTATATGTTTCGTAGCGAGATTGATAATTTCAGCATTGGTATTCTCTTTGATTATTTCGGTTGCATCTTTGACGGTTAGCCCGTATGCTTTAATTTTATCAGCCAAACTGGGGTATAACCTGATAAGCTCCTCGGTTGTTTCTTTGTCAAGTAATTTTGCGTCGTTGCCACCCGCGTAAGACCGCAACAGGCTGTCGGCTTCGGTTTTTGTTTTATGTATCTGGGTATTCAAATCCTCATACGCGTGCGCCTGCTTGTTAATAATGCCCACGATTATGCCGGCGGCCGCTATAGTCCCGCCGATTGCCAGCATATACGGATTGGCCGCGGCAACGGTCATGGCGGCGGTCACTCCTTTAATTGCCGCGATAACCGGACCCGAAATGGCGACCACCCCGCCCATGCCGAGAACAAACCGCCTGGTTCCCTCGTCCATGTCGGTAATGCCCCGCAGTAATGAACTTGCGCCGTCCAGTAAATCCGCCGCCATAGGCAGCATCATTTCCCCGAAGGATGCGAGCGCCTGTTTCGCTTCATTCGAGGCGGTTTTGAATTTCTCCAGAGCCGTGCCGGAGAGTTCGTTCATCATGCCGGCGAACTGGCCGCCCGGGCCGGTCATCGACCGGAAGGCTTTCTCCAGATCGGAAAAGCCTATTTTGCCCTGGGCCGCCAACTGGCGCACGCCTTCTTCGGACGTTCCCAATTCTTTCGCCAGTTGTTTGAGGACCGGAATGCCCTGCTGCTGGAGGCTTACCAGGTCGCGGGTTGTCAGTTTTCCCTGGGCGCGCGCGTGCTCAAACGCCCCCGATACGGTTCCGAAAGATTTGCCGGTTCCCGCGGCCACGTCGCCGAGCATTTGGATGGTTTGGGTGGCGTACGCGGTATCATGCCCCATGTTCACCATCGCCCGGCCCAGATCAAACACCTCGTCAGCGGAAAGGCCGGGGGAAGCGCCGAGCCTGCGCCATTCCTCAAATACGGCGGACGCTTCATCGGCGGAGCCGAGCATGTTTTTGAGGGACAGTTTTAATTTTTCATTTTCGCCGGCAAACTTGACCGCCGCGATTCCGGCGCCGCCGACAGCCGCCGAAATGAGTACCGCCTTTTTTGAAACGGAATCGAGCGCGTCGCCAAGGGATTGCGTTTTGTGTTCCGCGCCCTCAACGCTTCCGCCGAGCTTCTTAAAATTTTCGATAGCCTGGGCGACTTCCGCCTCAACCAGCACCCGCAGCTCGTCTGTTACCTGCATTGTTCTCCCGATCCCTTTCTTTCAACAAGTCAAGCTCGGTGTCAAAAATCTCAACCATCTCCACCAGGGCGGCCGGTTCGTTGATCCAGCCCTGGCCGTGCGGCCAGCCGTACCGTTTTATTTTTGCCCACAAGTTATAGGCCGTATAAAATTCAGGGGTGAGGTAATTTTTTACCTCACCCTGCCGTATAACCCGGTCACGGAGCAGAATTCTTTCCCGCGCGAACTCCGGCCTTAATTCCCGTTCGTGCCACCCGTCCCAGAGGAGGCCGAGTCCGGTTCGGAGATTTTTTTTTGCGCGTCGGATATGCGCTCGGCGCAGACTTCGGTACAGATGGCGTTTGCCAACAGGAACATTCCGGCGAAACTCGCTTCCGCCAGTTCTTCCCCGGTGGTTATTTTTTTATCCCCCCTCGGAGCATCTGCGTCTTCGACCGTCAAATTTTTAATGCGCCCGACATAACGCCGGAGAATTTTAGGCACGTTAAACCTGAAAACAGTTCTGTCCACATCATCCTTATGATTTTTCTGCGCGACTTCCAGCGACGCGAGCGTCCCGAAATCCTCGGCGGTAGGCCGCGTAATCTCCACCGACAGCCGCTCGGCTTCCGGCAGGTCAAGGTTGCCGTTGACATCGGGATAAAAAACGTAACTTTTCAGCGCGGTAAACTTCATGCGTTTCCCCCGTTACACCGTGCGGTAGATAACCGCCGGCCTGTTTTTGCCGTCAACTTTGTAATTGAAATTAAACGGCACCACGCCGTCCACCGGTTTGTCCATTTGGAATGATTCCACGATGACCGGGAAATACCGCCACATTTCGGTTTCTCCGGTAATTTTGGTTTCACGGTAGGAAATCATGAAGTGGTGTACTTTGGAATCCGATTTGCGGACGCTTACATAGCTGCCGTCCTGGGTGATGACAAGGTTGAATTCGCCGATAAGTTCCCGCTGTTCCTCGCTGTCAACGTCCACCAGGCCGTTGATGTTTCCCGACTGATCCTTGAACGCCGACGGCTCAAAAGCCCGCGCCCCGGTCTCCACGTCGATCTGGGTGGTAACGTCGATAGCCTGCCCCTGCGCGGCGGCGCTTACGTCCGTGGTGAATGACAGCTTCTTGAGCGTCATGGGGATGAGGCTGTCGCCGACGGCCAGAGTCTGGTCTTTTTTGGCGAAGTATACGTCCCCCGCCTGCAAGTTTCTGGCGTTTTCTTCCGCCGGGTCCTTGCCCGGTATGCCGCTGCCCGTCACGGCGCGGCTCTGTATCTTGTACCACCCGTCCGCCGTTACTTTCGCGGTCCCGCTTCCAATCAACGGGGCGCCGAATTTCACCCCGTACAAAAACCCTTCTTTTCCGGTCGGTCTCATGATTCCTCCTGTGGGTTGTCCTGCGGACTTGGCCCTATAATATGCGCCGGATACGCAACCAAAACTTCCCAGGATTCGGTATACCGTACCGGCATGGATGACTCTTCTTGATCAGGATACTCGAAGCGTCCGGCGTTCAGCCGTTTCCAGCACACATCAAGGCAATAGATTTCATCTGCTTTAACGAATATCCTCATCGGGCTGTCGTTTAACGCGATTAGTTTGCGTAACGCGATAATCGTATCGGCTACCCATTGGAGGTGAGTGCCGCCGCTTGAGAATACCGCGTTAAAGGTAATCCGCTCCCAGCCCAGTTTTCCTTTTTCGGGATTCTGGTTGTCGATGCCGGCGGGTACTATTCCCGCCAGAAACAGTTCTATCCGCGGGCGGTTTGCCGTCGCGGTTTGCGGCGCGACAATTGCCTCCAGCCCCAGATTACGGATGCCTTCCTGCAGGGCGTTAATAATTTTTTCCATGTTATTTTTTCCCTCCCAGCGCTCCCATTACGCCGCCTTGTATCAGTTTCATCAGATACGCTTCGTCTTTTTCGTCGATATATAAAAACGGCCGCGCCGGAATCTTTACTGAATGTGATATGATAAACAGCGCGAATTCTTTGCCTTTGTTATTGCCCTTTCCTTTTTTATACGCGAAGAAAACCCGCCCCGCCCTGAAAAATCCGTAGTCTGTTTCCATCGCCTTGATCAGCTTGCCCGGCGTGGACGCGCCATACGAACGCATTAAGGTTCTGGTTTTCGCGCCAGCCGGAATAAATAAAGCCTTGGCATTCTTGGGCGTTATCGTTCCGCCTTCCTGCTGAATTCTCGCGTACGCCAGATTAGTACTCGCGTCCGCCCACAAATCGCCGGAATGCGGGGCGATGCTTTGCGCCAGCTCGCCGCGGTCACGCAAGGTTTGGCTGCCCTGCTTCACTTCCTGCGTCAAGGGCGCGTTTGCGGGGGCAATCCCCGCGTTAATTTTTTTATTCGCGCTGCTTTGTAAATACATCGCCGCTTTTTTCATTACCGGGGCCAGCCCCGCGCCGAGCCGTTGCGCGTAATCGGGCGGGCGGTGTAGTACCTTAACCCCCATAACGCGGCGGCTCCGTGGTTATGACAACGCCGCCCGCGGGGCCGGGGCCGTCATTGTGTTTGGTAGCGATACTGCCAAAATACGTTTCAATTAAGTCGGCGGCGTCTTCTTCCTTGGCTTTGGCGCGGCTCTCAATGCCCAGATATGAAAACAATTCGTACACGGCGCGTTTAAGTACGATGTCACGGATTACCTCATTGGCTTCGTCATACTCATTGCCGGTTGATTTCACTTTGCCGTAGACCCAGATCACCGCTTTGTGAATAGCCCGCTCCGCCACATCCTTGTCATCAAATGACGCGGTATTAAAATCCTGTGCGGTTAATTCTTTTTTGAGATCATCTATCGTAATTGTTGTTTCCGGCATAAGTAATTATGGCATGGATATATTAAGGGCGGGCGTTCCCAGAACGCTTGTACTTTTCTATCAGTGCCCAGCATCGATTGTATTGTATGTATTCTGGCGGTATTTTGTAGTAATATGCTTTTGGAATAAAGTAGGGGATTTCGCAGATGTACTGGAAAAATCTTTCATGGGAATTTTTTAAGATAAAAATATGCCGTTTGTGTATAGTATTATTTATACCAAGATTATGAAGCGCATCGGATATGACTTGTTTCCAACAGGAGTCGAGTTTTGTTATAAAGATACGTTTATATTTTCCTTTGGCATAACACCCATCACCCAAAAACAAATTGAAAAGCGTTATAGGAGTAAAAACAATGTCACTTGGGATTTCTTTCTTGCCGTGGGGATACCATGTTTTCCAAAATATTAAGAGCCCAGAAACAATAAAAGACTCCAAACAATAAGTATCTATCTGTCTTACGGGGGGTGATGTTATTCCAAATGCTTCAAGAACTTTCTTTAGCCACAATAAATATGTTCCATTTTTATCGCAATGTGCATATTTTGCACCTTTTGGTTTTAGGTCGCTTTTTCTGTACAATGAAGAAACACCCATATGCCCATCGCCCAGTAACAAACCGTTAATAAAATCAGAGAACTCTTTTGTTATGGGAAAATCCCTTTTTTCCTGTAACGATATTCCGGCTTTTTTAAAAGCCCTCTGTACTGTATGTTTACTCACGTTGTACCGTCTGGCTATCTGTGATCCTGAATATCCTCGTTCTTTCCATTTTTGAAGAACTATATCTTTTGGCAAATATTTCTTCCGCATAATTATCATTACCCCCTTATTATGTAAATAATCAAAGTTTGTTGAATGGTTTTGAAACCCTGCCAATGATTACTATTTCATCGGGCTTAACCGTATATGAAGGGTATGCCTTATTGTCGCTTATAACAAGAAACCCCTGGGGAGTCCACATGATTCTTTTTATTTGAATCACCCCTCCCACTTTAGCGGCGTAAACGGCATCCCCTTCCCAATTACAGGGGGTAATGGCGACGTAACTTCCCACTCGAAATGTGGGGGTCATAGCATCGTTTGTAATTTGTATGCAGCCGACATTGGCTTCGGGAAAAAAGACGTAGGTTTCCATACGGAACCTCCTAGTAGTTTGGTGTGTCGGCAAATAAAAAGCCGACCATTACCACGCCTACTAGAGCGCCCGGGCCTCACGACTGCCGGATGGTCGGCTATATTCAATAGTCGGATACCCATTGAAAACCTTGAGCGCAAGCGCAGGGTTTTGAAAAGGGCATAAAAAAACCGCGTTAATGCGACCGCGGCGTCGCTAGTAGTATGGTACTCTTAAAGTACCACATATCTCCAAAAAGGTCAACTGTTATTATAATTTTTTTAGGGGTAAGGCCGGAATAATTCCCGGCCTCAATCCCCTGCCTACCCCGCGAATCTCGCAATGGTGATACCCTTGCGGTTAATCAACGGGAAGGGCTTGCTCTTGATGTACAGGTCTTCGCCCCGTTGGTCGGTGCGTGTTTTGGTAAAACAGTAAAGAGGAACCGCCTGGTTCATTACCACGTCATCCAGCTTCAGGTAAAGCAGCTTTTGCCCCGCGTTTTTTGCGCGCGCCATCAGCTCCAGCGGCTCGACCATCGACTTCTTGGTCTGCACGTTGTTCTCGTCAATGTCGAACCAAGAGTCGTTGTCCAGGAGGATTTCAAACCCGGCGACGCTGATTTTCCCCGGCCCCGGAACCACGGTGTACTGGTGCTGGGTTGCCGCCGCGTTGTTAATCGCGGTAAACACGTCCATTGACGCGATAAACTCAATCGGGCCGCCGATCGCGCTGTCGCGTATCGGCGTGGTGAGTTTGTTGAGCACCTCAATGACCTTGGCGATGGTCAGCCCGGTCAGGGTTTCGGAAAGGGGTATCCCCTGGATGTTCCCGTACTCCACTTCGTAGCGGCTCATTTTGGTTCCGGCCTGCATCATGTAGTTGATGGTTCCCCTATGTGATTGAGCGCATAACGCGCGGGTGGTCGCCCTCACGACGCGCAGGTGCCCGGCGATCCGTTCGTCGATCAT